>ERZ506944.1060-NODE-1060-length-9104-cov-3.528456_pt1 | contig 9104 bp, 8 predicted proteins | sample MGYA00512899_ERZ506944 | MGnify/ENA metagenome assembly ERZ506944 | reverse complement strand
GCCGCGAAACTGCTGCGTTTCGCGGCGGCGCTGCGGTTATTGGGCCAAGAAGCGCCCTACGCCCTCGGCTTGCCCCAGAAGAAGAGCGCGACGGTGCCGGGGCCCGTGTGGCAGCCAATGGTGGCGCCGATATCGCTGATGCGCACCGGTCCGTCGATCTTCTTGAACGCGGCCTCGATCTCGGAGGCGACGGCGCGGGCGTCGTCCGCGCACTCGGAGTTGCTGATGAAGACCTTGCCGGAGTAGTCGAGGCCGCCCTGGGCGAGCTCCTCCATGAGCTGCAGGTCGCGCTTGACGGCGCGCTGCTTGGTGCGGATCTTCTCCTTGACGGCGAGCGAGCCGTCGGGCTCGACGTCCATCATCGGGCAGATCTTGAGCAGGCCGCCCATGACGCCTGCCGCCTTCGAGATGCGCCCGCCGCGGATAAAGAACGTGAGGTCAGTGGAGAAGAACCAGTGCTGCACCTCGAGCCGGTGCTCCAGGCCCCAAGCCGCGAGCTCGTCGATTCCCATGCCCTCGTCGCGCAGGTCGGCCAGGCGGTCGACAAAGAGACCGTACCCGGCGCTCGCGGCGAGCGAGTCGACGATGACGACCTTGCGCTCAGGGTACTTCTCGGCAAGCAGGTTCTTTGCGGCGACGGCGGAGTTGTAGGTGCCCGAGATGCCGCTCGAGAGCGTGGCGTGCAGGACGTCGAGTCCCTGGGAGAGGAACTTCTCGAAGTGCTCCACGTAGTCTCCCGTGGAGACCTGGGAGGTCTTCGCGTCGGCGCCTGCGAGCATCTTTGCGTAGAGCTCGGCGGGGGAGTTCGTGCGGCCGAAATCGTCCTTACACGGCTTTCCGTCGAGCTCGTAGTTGAAGTAGATGTACTTGATGTCGCGCGCCTCAAGCGCCTCGGCCGTAAGGTCGACGGTTGAGCAGCAGCTCAAAACAAAGCCGGACACGGTATCCCCTTTCGTCGGTTACACCTCAAGTGTAGCCGTGCAAGCGGAAATACCGTGTCCGGAAACCTAGGGCTAGGGTTTGCCCAGCGCTAAAGCTTGGAGACTAGAGGCCCATCTCGGCCTTGAGCTTGGCGAGCTCCTCGTCGACGGCGGCGGAGTCGGCGATGCCGGCGTACTTGGCCTCGAGGGCCTCGACATCGTCGGCGGGCTTCTCGTTGAGCTCAGCCAAGGACTCGGCGGTGTCGAGCTGCTTGTCGACCTTGGCCTCCATGCGGTTGAAGGCGTCGATGGCGCCGGCGGCCTTGTCGGTGCCGGAGGCGAGCTCGTTGACCATGGTCTGGGTCTTGGCGACGGCGCTCTTTGCCTTGATGGACTCGCGGCGGGCCTTGAGCTGCTCGATGTCGCTCACGAGCTTGTCGTGCATCTGGCGCATCTTGTCGGCGTTGGCGTGGGCGGCGTCGGCAGCCTTCTTCAGCTCCTCGCTGTTGGCCTCGAGCTGCTGCTTCTTTGCGAGGAAGACGCGCGCGTCGTCCTCGTTGCCGGCGGAAAGCGCCTTCTTTGCGAGGTCCTCCATGCGCTTGGCCTCGGCCTCGTTGTCGTCGACGAGGCGCTGACAGCGCTTCTCCTCGGCCATTACCCCGGCAGTCTCCTCCTTGACCTTGGCAAGGCTGTCCCCGAGGTCGATGAGGTACTGGTCGACCATCTTTGCGGGGTCCTCCGCCTTGTCCAGAAGCTCATTGATGTTTGCCTTGATGATGGTGGCGAAGCGGTCGAGAATGCTCATGTTCATTCCTTTCGTCTGGCAATGCCGTGTATTGGGTCCGTCACCCGCAGCGGGCGATGGTTGGAGCCGCGATCTACTCGTTGTCCGAGTCGTCCTTCTTCTCGTACTTTGACGCGAGGTCCTCGATGTTGGCGTCGCTTGTGGGGTCGGCGGCGTCGGAGAACTTCTCGAGCGGTGTGTTCAAGATCTCGTCGGCGCGCGCTTTGCGCTCGGCGTCGGCCTTCTTTTTTCTGCGGACGGCGAAAACCACGGCGCCTCCGGCAAGAAGGACACACGCAATGACCGCGCCGACCTCGCCTGCCTTCTTTGTGTCCGCTTCCTTCTGGGCGGCTTTCATGATGGCCTCCCCGGTGACGTAGAACGCGTCCGAGAAGACCTCCTCGTCGGTGTCGGCGTTGTTGTAGGCGTTGTTGAGCGCGCTTTTGAGGACGCCCATCGCCTCGTCGTCGAGCACCTCGCGCGCCTTCGTGCCGATGGTGTATCCGCAGTTGTAGCCACCGTTGCCGTCGTCGCAGAACACGAGGAGGAAGTGGCCCTCGTCCGCAAAGAGCTCGTCGTAGAGCTCGGCGGAACGCTTGTTGAGCGCGTCGACGTCGGTTACGGAGCCGTTCTTGAGGATGTAGACGTAGGGCTGCACGCCGGTTTTCTCAAAGAAGTGGGAAAGCCCGCGCTCGAGCCTGGAGGCGTCGTGGATCCAGTCGCCGTCCTCGTCGGTGTACCAGCCGGCCTTTACGACGTCGCCCGCGTCGAGCTTTTGGCGCACGGTTCCCGAGACGCTGGACACGGTGTAGGAGGTTTTGACGAGGCCTGGGTTATAGCCCCCTGAGCAGCTGTTCATTGCACTCGAGATCGCCATGATCAAAAGCACGCAGAGCAAAAGGCCGATGAGCGTGCCGAAGCACCCGCCCCGTCCGCCGCCGTCGCTGCGGCGCCTGCCGCCGCCCACGTTGATGACCGGGCCGACGTTGACGCGCCCGAAGGGGGATCCGAACCCGCCGAAGGGGTATCCGTAGCCGCCCGAGGGGCCGCGATACCCGCCGCCTCCGCCGCCGAAGCCCACGGAAGGCCCGCCGCCGGACCGGCCGCCGGAGCGCCCGCCTCCGCCGCTGAACCCGCCGGAAACCCGGCCGCCGCCGCTGAAGCCGCCCGAGTGGCCGCCGCCACCGCTGCCGCTAGATCTTCCCACGCAAATCCTTTCGTCGGGTCGGATTGAAGTCAATTATCCCCATTTGAAGGCGGGTGGAGAACCACGGAGGCGGACGTCTTTGCAAGTGGTTGATGTCCGCCCCTGTACAATTTCGGGCTTGCCGAGTCGTTTGCCAGCGGCGCTCGGACGAACCCGCGCGAGGTCTCGTCAGCTCACAATTCCTCCATGTTTGAAAATATGAAAGCCGCCTCAACGCCGCCCGCCAATCCCTCGGGCTTCTTTCCAAGGAGGTTGCCTTCTTGATATATCACCGTGAACGGTAGCAAATCGTCGGTAGACGGTAGTTCTCTAGGGGTGTAGCCTTCACCGACGGTGCCGTGACCGGAGCGGCAACGAGTTAGGAAGAAGGACCTAACCCCATGTATGAGTTTGATTTGCCCTACGACCACAAGACCATGCATCTGAGCCTCGACGAGAAGAACTTCGCCGGGCTTATGCAGGGGCACCAAAACGAGTTCAAGCCGAGCGAGAGCCAGCAGAGGCTCGTCGAGGATTCCCTCGACAACCCCTATGGCTCGCCCAAGCTCGAGGAGCTCTGCGCTGGCAAGAAGGACATCGTCATCATCAGCTCCGACCACACGCGCCCCGTTCCCTCGCGCGTGACGATGCCGATCCTGCTGCGCCGCATCCACGCCGCCGCCCCCGAGGCCCGCGTGCGCATCCTCGTGGCGACCGGTATGCACCGTCCCTCCACGCACGAGGAGCTCGTCAACAAGTACGGCGAGGATATCGTGGCCAACGAGGAGATCGTCATGCACGTGGCGACCGACGACTCCGCCATGAAGAAGATCGGCACTCTGCCCTCCGGCGGCGAGTGCATCATCAACAAGGTCGCCACCGACGCCGACCTGCTCCTTGCCGAGGGCTTCATCGAGCCGCACTTCTTTGCAGGGTTCTCGGGCAGCCGCAAGTCCGTCCTGCCGGGCGTGGCCTCCTACAAGACGATTATGTACAACCACAACGGCCAGTTCGTGAACGACTCCCACTCCCGCGCCGGCAACCTCTGCCACAACCACGTGAGCGAGGACATGTTCGCCGCGGCCGAGATGGCCCACCTCGCCTTCGTCCTCAACGTGGTCCTGAACGGCAAGCACGAGGTCATCGGCTCCTTTGCCGGAGACATCCACAAGGCGCATGAGGCCGGCTGCGACTTCGTGAAGAAGCTCGCTGGCGTCGAGCCCGTCAAGTGCGACATCGCCGTCACCACCAACGGCGGCTACCCGCTCGACCAGAACATCTACCAGGCGGTCAAGGGCATGTGCGCCGCCGAGGCAACGCTTCCCGAGGGCGGCGTGATCATCGACGTCGCCGGCTGCGCCGACGGCCACGGCGGAGAGGGCTTCTACAAGAACATCGCCGAGAACGACCCGGCCGAGTTTGAGCGCGCCTGCATCGAGCGCCCCAAGGACGAGACCCTGCCCGACCAGTGGACGAGCCAGATCTTTGCCCGCATCCTGGCGCACCACCCCGTGATCATGGTCACGGACCTCTGCGACCACCAGATGCTGCGCGACATGCACATGACGCCGGTTAACACCGTCGAGGAGGCGCTTGAGCTCGCCTTCCAGATGAAGGGCGCCGACGCCAAGGTCGCCGTCATCCCCGACGGCCTGGGCGTCGTCGTGGCCCAGCACTAGTCCATTCGTCAAAAGAAAGACTGAAGGAGTTTCCCGCGTGATTAGCATCGACCTTCTTTACCACATGCTCGCCGAGTTCGGCAGCACCGCCCTCATGATCGTCTTCGGCGTGGGCGTCCACTGCGATACCGTGCTCAAGGGCACCAAATACCAGGGCTCCGGCCACATGTTCGCCATCACTACCTGGGCCTTCGGCATCTCCGTGTGCCTCTTTGTCTTCGGCGGGGCCGTGTGCATGAACCCGGCCATGGTGCTCGCGCAGTGCATCGTTGGCCTCGTGCCCTGGAGCTCCTGCATCCCGTACATGATCGCCGATATGCTCGGCGGCTTTGCGGGCGCCTGCATCGCGTGGCTTATGTACGCCGATGAGTTCAAGGCTTCCGACGGCGTCGTCGACCCCGTCGCGCAGCGCAACATCTTCTCGACGAACCCCACCACTGAGGGAACCAACTACGCCCGCAACTTCTTCTGCGAGGCCATCTGCACCTTCGTGTTCATCTCCGCGATCCTGGCCGCGGCCAGCCGCGCCGGCGAGAACGTCCTCATGCTCGCCGTCTGCGTCGGCCTGATCGTCTGGGCCGTCGGCATGGGCATGGGCGGCATCACGGGATTCGCCATGAACCAGGCGCGTGACCTTGGCCCGCGCATGGCCTACCAGGTGCTCCCCATCGCGCACAAGGCCGACAACAACTGGAAGTACGGCCTGCTCGTCCCCGGCATCGCGCCTTTCATCGGCGCCGTGGTGGCCGCGCTCTTCGTCCACGGCTTCCTGGGTTTGTTCTAATAAACTCGCTCTGCGGCTTCCCAGCGCACAACATAAGCCCGCGAATCGCTTTCGGCGGTTCGCGGGCTTTTTTTTGCAAGAAGGACCGGCGCTTCCAGGGGGCTATTCGGCAAAGAGCGGAAGAACCGCGCGGAGATAGTCGGCGGCGAGGTCGGAAGGCGAGACGCTGAAGTCGTTCCATGCCCACCACTGGACCATGCCGACGAACGTCGCCGCGATGTGGTGCAGAAGAAAGCTCCGGTTCATCTGGCCGGCAGGCCCGCTCGGGTGCTCGGGCACGGCCCGGGCCGCCCGCGCCACGATGGCGTGGCGCAGGCAGTCGGCGAAGCGGCGCGACCCCGCGCCCGAGACGAGCGCGCGCACGCCGTCGCGCCGCTCCCAGAAGTTCCGCAGGACGTCCTCGACCTGGACAGCGGCATCGCTCTGCGGGTCGCCGTCCTTCGTGAGGGCGTGCGCGCAGACCGATCCCACGAACACGGTAAGAAGGTCGTCTTTGCCCTTGAATTGGGCGTAGAACGTGGCCCTGCCCACCCCTGAGCGCTCGAGAATGTCCGCGACGGTGATCTTTGAGTAGTCGCGCTCGAGCAGCAGGGCTAGGAAGGCATCCAGAATCGCCTGACGGCTGCGGGTCTTGCGGGCGTCCATCTATGCTTCCTCGCCGGAAGCATCGTCGGCGTCCGAGCTCGCCTCGGGAAGGTGCTTGGTCGGGCGCCCCGGAAGCCCGTGGGGGCGCTGGCCGTCGCTGGAGCCCTCACGGGCAGCTTTTCCCGGCTCATCGAGCAGACCCGCGGCCTCGGCGGCGCGGAAGACCTCTTGGAACGTTGCGCCTGTGCGCTCGGACGCCTCGACAACGGAGGCGTACTCGGGATAGGTCCGCACGACGCCGTTCGGCGTGACCACGCGCTTCACGGCAACGGGCCCGTAGGCGGTGACGACCTCGCCGGGCCTGCGGCGCAGGGGGTATCGGCGCATCTTTACCGAGCGGATGCCGATCGTGGTGGTGGTGGCAAAGATAATGTCTCTGAGCTGCGCTTCGTTCGACTCGTCGCAGACGACCTCGAGCTGGTAGCCGGGGCGGCCCTTCTTCATGACGACGGGCACGGCGTGGGCGTCCCTGGCGCCCGCGGCCATGAGCAGCTCGATGGCGCGTCCGAGCGCCTCGCCCGTGCAGTCATCGAGGTCGCTCTCGAGCTTCACGACGGTATGGGGCGCGTCGGGGTCGTCGTCTCCCACCGCGGCGAAGGGAACGGCGGGCTCGACGTGGGCGTCCGGGGTGCGTTCGGGCACGTGCCCGCGCCCTGTGCCAAGAAGCGCCTGCCCCGACGCCGCGGCTCGCTCGACGTTGGCCTCGCTTGCGCCGTCTACCTGGGCCAGGGTAACGCGCAGGACGCCGGCGGTGTTGCGATACGCGCGCTTGCCGGCGCCGTAGCCCATGGCGAGGATGCGGTAGGAGGCGGGGAGCTCCTCGGAGGTGCGCAACGCGGCCACGATGGCGGCGCCCGTGGGCGTCACGAGCTCGCCGTGGACGGGTACGGGCATGAGGCGAATCCCCGCCGCCGCGCAGAGGTTGGCGACTGCGGGCACGGGGATGGGCATCATGCCGTGGGCACAGCGAATGGTGCCGTGGCCCTCGCTCAGGGACGGCACGATCACGTCATGGATTCCCAGGTCGTCGAGGCAGACGGCAACGGCGCAGATGTCGACGATGGAGTCGACGGCCCCCACTTCGTGGAGCAGCACCGTGTCGGGTGTCGCGCCGTGCGCCTTGGCCTCCGCGCGGGCGAGCTCGCCGAAGACGGCGAGCGCGATGTCCTTCGCGCGCTGCGTAAGGCCGGATGCCTTGATGACGGCATGGATGTCCGCGAGCGAGCGGTGCGCATGGTGGTGACCATGCTCGTGCTCGTGGCAGTGCTCATGCTCGTGCTCGTGCTCGTGCTCGTGCTCGTGGCAGTGGCCGTGCCCCTCGTGGGCTTCTTCCCCGTCCTCTCCAAAGAGCCACGCCATGTCGTGGTCGTGGTTCTCGTGCTCGTCGTCAAGCTGCACGTCGAAGTCGCAGGCGTCGAGGCCGCTCTTTGCCACGCGGCTCACGCGGACCTTGAAGCCGTGGACGGGAAGGGTGCCCAGCGCGGCCAGAAGCCGCTCCTCGCTCGCGCCCAGGTCCAGGAGCGCCGCCACGGTCATGTCGCCGCTGATGCCGGAAGACCCGTCCACGATGAGGGCGCGGTAGTCGCCGTCCTTGTGGCCATTCTTTTTATAGAGCTCGCTCATCGATGGTCGACCCCGTTTCTTTTGCTCAGGTGGTTGATGAGGCTGGCCTGGTAGCCGGCCCCGAACCCGTTGTCTATGTTCACGACCGAGACGCCGCTTGCGCAGGAGTTCAGCATGCTCAGGAGCGCCGCGACCCCGCCGAGGCTCGCGCCGTAGCCGACGCTCGTGGGCACGGCGATTACGGGGCAGGAGACGAGGCCTCCCACGACGCTCGCAAGCGCTCCCTCCATTCCCGCGACGGCCACAATGACCTGTGCCTCGTTCAGCTCGTCCATATGGGAAAGAAGGCGATGGAGGCCCGCCACCCCCACGTCGGGAAGGCGCCCCACACGGTTGCCGAGGAACTCGGCGGTGAGCGCCGCCTCCTCGGCCACGGGCAGATCGCTCGTGCCGGCGCAGGCGACGACGATACGCCCGTTGCCGGTGGGGGAGGGCTTGCCGCCCACGAGGGCGAGCTGGGCGTCCGGGACATATCCCAGGTCGATGCCGTTGTCGAGGAGCTCCGAGGTGCGGGTTGCCTTCTCGGCGTCCAGGCGCGTGACCAGGATGCGCTCCTGGCCGGCATTGCGCAATGCTTTGATAATGGCGGTAATCTGCTCGGCGGTTTTACCGGCGCCGTAGACAACCTCGCCGGCTCCCTGGCGCACCCCGCGCGAAAGATCGAGCTGCGCAAAGCCCAAATCGGCGGTCGGAGCCGTCTGGATGCGCGTGAGGGCGTCGGCAGGGGTGACTGCCCCGCCGGCAACATCGCTCAGCAATTGCTCAAGATCTCGCTTATCCATATATATGTTCCCTTCGACGGCGCAAAGTCTAGCACTCAAAGGGTATGTTTCCGAACACTAAGACAAAATTGTTCGGAAACTAGACATAGAGGAATTGATTCTGTTGTTAGACAGAACGACTAGTCACGCAGGATGATGTCCATGGCGAGCATCAGGTTGCGCTCGTCGATGGCAAACGGGGCGGCCTCGCGCGTCTTGGGCTTGGCGCAAAACGCGATGCCCGTGCCCGCGGCCTGAATCATGGGGATGTCGTTGGCGCCGTCGCCGATCGCCACGGTGTGTGCCATGTCGACGCCGCACTCAACTGCCCAATCCAGCAGCTGGATAAGTTTGGACTCCTTGGTCACAATGTCGGCCGCCAGCTTACCCGTGAGCTTGCCGTCCACGACTTCCAGGCGGTTGGCCAGGCAAAAATCGATGCCCGCAGCGGCCACGATCTTATCGGCGACCTCGTGGAAGCCGCCGCTCACCACGCCGACCTTCCAGCCCTTGCTGTGTGCCGAGCGCACAAGCTCCAACGCGCCGGGGGTAAATGTCACACGCTCAAAGGTGCGCTCGAACACGCTCTCGTCCAGGCCGGCAAGCAGCCCCACGCGCTCCTCGAGCGCTTGCTTAAAGTCTAGCTCGCCGCGCATGGCGCGCTCGGTAATTTGCGCTACCTGCTCGCCCACGCCTGCCTCCTCACCCAAAAGATCGATGAC
>ERZ506944.1055-NODE-1055-length-9123-cov-4.819365_pt1 | contig 9123 bp, 9 predicted proteins | sample MGYA00512899_ERZ506944 | MGnify/ENA metagenome assembly ERZ506944 | reverse complement strand
AACCCCTGACCCTCTCCATGCCATGGAGATGCGCTACCAGCTGCGCCATAGCCCCGTGGAGCTAGCCGGGTTCGAACCGGCGACCCTCTGCTTGCAAAGCAGATGCGCTACCAGCTGCGCTATAGCCCCATAGGTGAAAAAAGCGGCTGTGCCGCTTCCTTACCATCTACGTGGGCCCGGGAGGACTTGAACCTCCGACCTCATCCTTATCAGGGATGCGCTCTAACCACCTGAGCTACGGGCCCAACTTGCTGTGTCTTGAACACAACGAATTGAAATGATACTTGAATCACAGGGAAAGTCAAGTGCCGCCGTGTCATCGGCGTGTCGTGGCATAATGCAGGCATGACATACGGGCAGCGCAACGGCGGTAACGGCCGTTACGGCAGGGGAGTGGGGCATCGCAACCGCAATCGCGTGATTTCCGAAACGACGGCGAGCATCGCCGGCATGCGGGTGGCCATCGTGCGCAAACCCATCAAAAACATGTACCTGCGCATCAAACCGCCGAACGCGGATATCGTCATCTCCGCGCCGCAACGAATGTCGCAAAGCGCTATCGAACGGTTTGTAACGGAACGCAAGCCGTGGATCGAACGGGCGCAACGCAGCATGCGGCAGGCCAGAGACGCGCAACTCAACGCGCAGCGTGCGCAAAACGGCAATATTGGCGATACTGGCGCTTCCGCCAACCCGCCCGCTTTCGTATGGACGGACGAGGCCAAGGCGCGGGCGCAACGCAACATCGAATCGCAATTGCCTGTGTTGCTTGCCAAATGGGGCCCGATCGTTGGCCGTACGCCGACGCATATCACGTTGCGTCTGATGAGTTCGCGTTGGGGATCGTGCACGCCGAAGACCGGACGTATCCGACTTAACCTGCAGCTTGGTTTAATGGCCCCTAGATTCCTCGAATACGTGCTGGTGCATGAGATGACCCACCTGTGGGAGAACGGCCACGGAGAGGGCTTTCAAAGGCGTATGAGCGCCTATCTGCCGCAATGGAGGCAGTTGCGCCGCGACATCAACCGGCAGGTGGTGCTGTAAGAGGCCGCTCGGGTTACTTGCCGTCCGCCGCGGAATCGCCAGCCGCGGAACCGTCCTCATCGGCGGTGTGCCGGCGCACTTCCAGCGTTTCGATACGACGGCCGTCCACTTCGGTGACGACCATGTCATAACCGTCATCGGACGACAGCACGTCGCCGACCTCGCCCATTTTGCCGGTGTGCGCCAGGAAATAGCCGGCAACCGTCTCGTACGGGCCGTCTTCCAGCTCGATGCCGGTCAAATCCGCGAAATCCTCGATCGTCATGCCACCTTCGATGGTGGCCACGCCATTGACGAAAGCGGCGCGTTCTGTGCGTTCGCCGCCCTTTTCCTCCGGCAGGTCGTATTCGTCGCGGATGTCGCCGACCAATTCCTCGGTCATGTCTTCCAACGTGACGATGCCGTCGGTGCCGCCGTATTCGTCGATCACCACTGCCAGGTGGATGCCGCGTTTGCGCAGCAGTTCAAGGCTGGGCAGCAGCTTGGAGGTGCCCGGCAACGAGATGCCCTCGCGCGTTACGTCGGAAACGGTTTTCGCATTCGGATCGCGCACGTCGAGCAGATCACGCACGTGTACGAAGCCGATCACGTCGTCGAAGTCCTTGCCGGTGACCGGATAGCGCGAATACGGTTGGTCGCGCACGAAGGCGGCCGCCTCTTCCAGGCTCATCGCCCCGTCGATGAACACGACGTCGGCACGCGGGCGCATCACTTCGGCCACAATCGTTTCGGAAGCGTCGAACACGTCGTCAAGGATCGTACGCTCGTCCTTGCTCAGGTTGGTGTTGGAGTTGACGAGCACGCGCAGCTCGTCGTCGGATACCTCGGTTTCCGTTTCGTTCGGGTCGAAGCCGAGCAGACGCACCAAACCGTTGGTGTTCTTGCCGATCAGCCAGATGAGCGGACGGCACACCTTGGAGAAGACGTCGATGGCCGGCACAACCGCACGCGCGATGGCCTCGTTGCGCTGCATGGCGATACGCTTGGGCACCAGCTCGGAGATCACGATCGAGCAGTAGGAGATGATGAGTGTCAGGCCGATGGTGGTCAGCGGCGCGGCGATATGGTGCGGCACGCCCCAGCCTTCCACGACGGGCACTACGAATGGTGCGATGGAGGATTCGCCGAACGAGGCGGAGAGGAAGCCCGAGAGCGTGACGCCGATCTGCACGCTGGACAGGAAGGTGTTGGGGTCGCGGGCGATTTTGGCGACGCGTGCACCGCGGGCGTCCTGCAATTCCATCTGGTCGATCTGCGAGCCGCGCAGACTCACCAGCGCGAGTTCGGTGCCGGCGAATACCGATCCGAGCAGCAGGAAGATGAAGATCAGCAGGATGTTCAAACCAAGTGACATGCGGCCAGTCTATCTTTTCGGCTTGTCAAGACGTGCATGAGGCAGCCGGGCGGCGAATGGCAGGCGAACCCGCTGGGAGCCGCGAATGTTCGCGGCAGGCCTCACAATGGTTTGCTGTGATGATCGACGGCCTTGACGTGCATGTGGTGCGCAAACCCATCAGGAACATGTATCTGCGCATTAAACCACCTGAAGGACGAGTGGAGATATCCGCGCCCGTGCGCATGGCGGATGCCGCTATCGTCTCGTTTGTGCGCAGCCGCCGCTCGTGGATCGACGCCAATCGGAACGCTATACGGCGGAAAGCGCAGCAGGCAGCGACGACGGGTGCCGTGGAATGGAACGACGATCTTCGCCGCGCGGCTGCGGCATCGATCAACAAGGCCCTTCCCGCCCTGCTTGCGCGCTGGGAGCCGATTATCGGCAGATCCCCTACCCACATCACCTTACGTACCATGACCTCGCGCTGGGGGTCGTGCACGCCGAAGACGGGGCGTATCCGCTTGAATCTGCAACTGGGGCTGATGGATCGGAGATTCCTGGAATACGTGCTGGTGCATGAGATGACGCATCTATGGGAGCATGGCCACGGTGCCGGTTTTCAGCGCCGCATGAGCGCATATCTGCCGGATTGGCGGCAGCTGCGCCGCGAGCTCAACCAACATATGGTGTTGCGGTAGTGGGAGTGCGGCGGCGGAATGCACTCGCTGACACATGCCCCTATCGAACGCCGCTGATATTCACCATCCGACACACACTCAACACACGTTCAACACACGTGCACTGCGATGCCGTTTTGCATTTAGGCGGGGGTCGTACTACAGTGAACTGAGTTGTTCTGCGGAGCAGTACAACACCCAAGGGGCTGTAGCTCAGTTGGTAGAGCGCTTCGTTCGCATCGAAGAGGTCGTGGTTTCGACTACCATCAGCTCCACGAAAGCCTTTCGGAATTCCACCTCCGGAAGGCTTTTTTCTTTGTCTTTTGTCGACGTTTGTTTTCATCGCATCTCGCGAAATCTGAGTCAAACAGCGTAGGGGCGGGGAGCCATATATATATACTCCCCGCCCCTACGCTGTTTGACAACCCTGGTCTTTTGTAACGACCGCTCATCACCACATCAATAGCATCAGGCAGCGTGCCGAGGCTTTGCAGCCTTGCGGCGAGACGGCCCCCATGCAGCAAGGCCGAGGGTGGCAAGTGTGATGGAGGTGAAGATAAGCGCCGTCGTTTCCGTACCGGTGGAAGCAAGGTTTCCAGTACTGGCGTCGAAGGTCTTGGCCGCGTTCAAAGTCGCCTGTTCGGTGGGCTTCAGAGCAGTCTGCTGGGAGCCTCCCAACTGCTGCTCGTTCTTCTTGGCGGCGGCGTCGGCCTCGGCCTTGTTTTCGGCGTCGAGGCGTGCCTGCGCGGCCTTGAGGGCGGTCTGGGCCTTGTCGAGCGCGGCCTTGGCGGTCTTGACGTTCTGGTCGGCCTTCGCCTGCGCGTCCTGTGCGGCCTGTTCCGCCTGCTGAGCCTGCTCCGCATTCCGTTGAGCCTGCTGCCTGTTGCTCGCAGCGGCATCAAGAGCGGACTGCGCATCCGATACACCCTGTGTCGCTTTATCTACCTCGCTCTGCGCCGTGCTCCGTTGCGTGGTTTGGGTGGTCTTGGCTACCCGTCTGCGCGCCCTGTTCATTGGTAGTAGTGGCCGTTTCATTGGCCAGTGCCGGGGCAACGATGGTTCCAGCTGCGGCAACAGTGGCAACAGCTACCGCGAGCCCTTTGCCTTTCTTTGCACTCATATGCTCTCTCCAACCTCCCCGCATGGGGACTTCCTATGGCATCGGTGGGGGTCGCCCCCGCCCCAACGTCCGCTGGGATTCGAGGGGATGGATGGTGAACCGGCTCTCCATCGACAGTTCTTCATTTCATCACTGTATGCGGCTATGGGGGTATACGGGGAATCTGCAAAAGCGCATGGGTTTCATGTCTTTTTCGCAGCATACGTGTCTGCTATATGAGCAGTCTAGGCGCTCCGGTTTGTTGATCATTGGCATGGGCACACTCATGGAAGGCGACATATCTCAGCAGTCAGCTTCTTCTCGGCAGAGAGCATGGGCACGAAACGTATGCCACGCGAATTGGCGTTGCGGCCACAGAACCGGTCCGATACATGGAATCGGCCTTCAGCCGCTGTCCTGGCAATGCTTGAAAGTTGACCAAATCGGCCAATATGAAACAGCCTGCCAATGTTCTATAGCTTGTACTTATAAACCGCTTTCCTGCCATTTCCACATGCCTATTTATAGAAAGTATAAATAAGAGGTGCGTTTCCGGCCGATACGCGATTCAAAATGATAGGAACTACGTTTTTCGTTCAGTCGTTCCAGTCACTCCAACCAATGCCAAGCCTGCTGCACCATATTCGCTACCATCAAACCCTGGGACTATTCGCCAGCCATTTCGCTGATGTTCTCCCGCATTTGCAGATAGGCCCCATGCTCACGCAAGTAGTCACGCAAATACGGCATCTTGAATGCAACCTCGCCGTAGGCGACCGGCTCAATAAGATCGTTCTCGATAAGCATGGTGCGATAAACGTTGCCAAACTGCGGAGAACGGTTCATACGACGGGCAACCTCACCTGTGTTGGAAACGTCATCATCCACCGACATGGCAAGCAGATAATTAATCGCCTGTGCCGGCAGCTTGCGCAAGGCAGGCATGTGCACCATATCTCCAAGCTTTACCTTCGCGCGTTCTATACCCTGCTCCGCATCCTCTTCGGTAACCCATTCGCCATGCCCATTAATCTCAGACAATCGCCATGCCCAATAGCCGACAAGCTGAATCATGAATGGGTACCCATGGGTCGCCTTGGTCAGACGAATCAGAGTCTCCATCCCTGCCTTCTTCTCCCCACCGAATGATTCTTCAAACGCCTCCAGCACTTTTTCGGCAGGAACCGAACCAAGATGGTAACGTTCCGCTCGTTGCAGGAACGTTATGGCTTTGTCCGACAACACTTCGTTCACAGCCGATGGCAAACCCGCGAAAATAAGAGCAACATTGCGCCCCTCACGAATCATATGCTGCATCGCTATAGACAATGCCCTGATCTCATCCATCGAACCGGATTGCACCTCATCCAAAGTGATAAGGATTCCTTGGGAGGATTCATCCATCTCATCCAAACGCGCACCAACTGCCCTACGAAGGGTAAGAGGCCGTTCCTCTCTGCGATCAAGCTCAACACGTCCAAGATTAAGCTCGACTTTGCCAAAACCGCCGTCCACACCAAGCTCAGGCATATTGTATGCACTTATATGTGCATCTTCTTTCCCTGCAAGCGTATTGACAAGACGTTGTATGAAACCACAATCAGCGGTTTCATCGATGACTTCCCACCCTTGTTGCCGAGCACGGGTTCCCAACGTATCAAGCATGACTGTCTTACCGACGCCCCGCGCTCCCGTGATGAACATGAGCCTTCCGGGGCTTCCCACACCGTCCATCATGGCGTAGTCGAAGTCGCTGATAATGTCTTCTCGCCCTACGAGCACCGGCGGAATGCGCCCAGCTGTCGGCTTGAACGGATTTTGCATGATTCACAACCCACCAATTAAAATAAATATAATAAATAAAATAAGTATAATGCTTTATAATAACGCGAGCAAGGCATGCAATGCCTGCAGCAACCACACGCACCAGATTCCCACGCACCAGCCCAAAGCCGGCATTGTGCGGGGCGTGGGCGATACTGGAAGGCATGACTGAAGAGCAAGGCGCAGAAACAAACACGAATCCGATGGTTCCCGAAGGCACGGTGGTGCTGGCCGCAACGCCGATCGGCAATACGGGCGACGCTTCCGATCGACTCAAAGCGCTGCTGGAGCACGCCGACATCGTTGCGGCGGAAGACACCCGGCGCCTATATGACCTGGCGAACCGTCTCGACGTGCATGTGAACGGCCGCGTAGTCGCCTACCACGACCACAACGAACGCGATAAGGCCGACGGCCTGCTCGACAACGTGGAAACCGGTGCGACCGTGCTGGTGGTTTCCGACGCCGGCATGCCCACCATCAACGACCCCGGTCTGGCCATCGTGCGCCGCGCCATCGAACGCAACCTGCCCGTCACCTGCGCCCCCGGCCCCAGCGCCGTACTCGACGCATTGTGCTTGTCCGGACTGCCCACCGACCGCTTCTGCTACGAAGGTTTCCTGCCACGTAAGCACGCCGAGCGCATGCAGCATCTGCGCATGCTCAAGTCGGAACCGCGCACCATCGTGTTCTATGAGACGCTGCATCGCATCGCCGACTCCATGGACGACCTGCTGGAATCCTTCGGCCCGAACCGCCACATGGCGTTGTGCCGCGAACTCACCAAGGATTACGAGCAGATCCGCCGCGGCACCATCGCCGAAATCCACGACAGCGTAGTGAACGATCCACCGCGCGGCGAAATGGTGCTGGTGATCGAAGGCGCCTCCGACGAGGAAATCAACGCGAACGCACCCAGCGTGCTCAGCACCGAGGATCTGGCCCGGCTGGCCATCGACAAGGCGCAGCACGAAGGCCTGCGCATCAAGGAGGCCATCACCCAGGTGGTTGCCGAGCACCCGCTGCCGGACGGCTCCCTGCCGAACCGCAAGCAGGTGTATGCGGCCGTATTGGACATCAAGGCCCAGTAAAGCTCAGAGCCCAAAGCGGGGTAACTGGCTGGCAGGGTTGCCGAACAGCCAGTTAGTCAGACAGCCAACCACGCAAGCCGTCAGGCGGCAACCCCAGCAACGGCAGGCTTGGAGACAACAGGCCCAGCGCGTTCCGATTCCAACGCGTCCAGGGAGTCGAACAACACGTTCAGCGCCTGTTTCACACCGGGGCCGCCGGCCTGAGACACGTATTCCAGCAAGCTTGCGTCCGCTTTGGGGTTGATGACCAGCCACTGGCGCAATTCCGGTTCGTCACGCGCAATACGCCACAACACTTCGATCGCCGTTTCCGGATCGGCCGCGAGCGCCGGCGTCAATGCCAACGGCGGTGCCGGCGGTTCCAATTCGCCGGTCGGTTTGCCTACCTGTGTGGATTGTTTGGAATCGTACGCGCCTAATTGTTTCAGCCGGTTCGCTTGGCGTAGTAAGCGAAGGCGCTGCTTCTTTGCCGTCTGGCTCCCCTTTTTTGCAATTGTCACCCTTGTAAATATTGGCATTGTTCGCGCTCCCCTTTCCCGCGCTCCCCTTCCGGCCAATTGTCCCCTTGTGTTTTCTGCTTCGCTTCGCTGCGCTCATCGCGGCTTGCGTAATGTTTTCGCAACGGCATCATTGCCTGTCTTTCCCGCACTCTGGCATGGTGACGTTCCTCGTAATACATGCGGACGGTGTTCAAAAAGGCTTTGGCGTGCGGCACCGTCGTGGCGCATGGATTCGCTCCAAGAATGGCGGCGCAGTCGTCCGGCGTGAACCGGTATGTGTGCATGAGGTCGGCCACCCGATCGGCGAACACTGCGGCGTCTGGTCTTCTGTTGGCCATTGTCGCGATATCGCAGGCGGTCCGGGGCGGGCTGGTGATGTTGAGATCGCCGAGGGTCTGTACATGGTCGTGGTCGACCCTTCTGGCGAATACGCGTATGGGTCTACCGTGCCGCATGGTCCGGTAATGCGATCCGGACAGCACGTCCACGGTTTCGGGGAACAATCCGCCCATCCATACCCATAATGCGGTGCGCATGCATGCCACGGTGGCGGAGGGGATGATGTTATGGACGATAAGGGCTCTGCCATATAAGGTGTCGCCGTGTTCGGACCAATATCCGCTATGCCCGTCCAGGGAACATACCGTGCCGCCCCGCGACAGCCTGTTCAGGCTCATAGGGCCGGGAAGTTCGTGCGAATGCAGCAATGGCGGGACGATGGGTCTCGCCCGTGATCTGTGTCTGCGCTGAAGCGCTGTGGAACTGTTCATGGGCAGACCGTAGAACGAATTGCCCACCCGGCACAACGGCCTGCGGAAATCTGTGGATATGTGGATATTCCTTTGCCGCCAGACGGCTGGGATGTGCGTATGCATGTGGATATTTTTCCGTTGTCCACATTCGCGTTCCGGTGTCCCCGCCGCGCCGGATAATCGGGCGTTATGAGTCATATTTTGGTGAATGTTGCATGGCCGTACGCGAACGGCCCGCGTCACATCGGTCACGTCGCCGGATTCGGCGTTCCGTCCGACGTGTACGCACGATACGAACGCATGAAGGGCAATGACGTGCTGATGGTCTCGGGTACCGATGAGCACGGCACCCCGATTCTGGTGGAGGCCGATAAGGAAGGCGTGAGCGCTCAGGAGCTCGCCAACCGGTACAACCGCGTGATCGCCAAGGATCTGTGCGATCTGGGTCTGAGCTACGACCTGTTCACGCGCACCACCACCGGCAACCATGAGAAGGTTGTGCAGGAGCTGTTCAAGCAGTGCTTGGAAAACGGCTACATCTACAAGGGCACTCAGAAGGTTGCCATTTCCCCCTCCACTGGCCGCACCCTGCCGGACCGTTATATTGAGGGCACCTGCCCGATCTGCGGTGCGGACGGCGCCCGTGGCGACCAGTGCGACGCCTGCGGCAACGAGCTGGACCCGGACGAGCTGATCAACCCGGTGTCCAAGATCAACGGCGAAACCCCGCGCTTCGAAGAGACCGAACATTTCTTCCTCGACCTGCCGGCACTGGCCGAAGCCAATCTCGCGTGGCT
>ERZ506944.1006-NODE-1006-length-9644-cov-5.955574_pt1 | contig 9644 bp, 10 predicted proteins | sample MGYA00512899_ERZ506944 | MGnify/ENA metagenome assembly ERZ506944 | reverse complement strand
TCAGACGTGTGCTCTTCCGATCTCATTGGTTCCTGTTACAAAAAAAGTTGCTTTAGCATCGTAAACCGCTAAAATATCTAAAACCTTTTGGGTGTTCATCGATGGACCATCATCAAATGTTAAATATACTACCTTCTCATCACTAGGCTCAAAACTTCCTATTGTCTTATTTTCAACAACGCTAACAATACATGTTTCTTTTGTCATATTCCCAGAACGATCTTTAGCAAAATATACAATTTGATAATCACCTACTTTAGAAATGTCCAAATTAGAACTATCAATTGTTAAAGTTGGATTATCATCTTGATTGTCTTTAACACTGACACTTGATAGAAGATCAATATCACTATCTTTTAAAACACTTAAATTACGAATTCCTAATATTTCTGGCGGAGTCGTATCTTTAGGTAACACATGCACGACTGTTTTTTTGGTTACACAGTTACTGTTAGCCCGACATATCGATACTTCAACTTCGTAATCCCCTACATGATCAAATTGATAATCTTTTTTGAATTTAACTGTTGTCCGAGAATTATCATAAATATCTTTTACTACATCCCGAGCAGTTATCTTCATACCAAGATCAACAGTAACTTCCTGTACTTCAACATTTGGCTTTAAAGTATCCTGAAGTTCAATCGTAATCGTAGTTTTGATGTTATTATAAATATACGTAATCGGATATTTACCGACTTTACTAAAATCAATCTTACTAGTATCTACATTAACGTCACTAATTGAGCCGCCAATAACTTTTTGAATATTAGCCTGAGGATCGAATTTATTAGATATTTCAATGACAGGATGATAGTTGTATAAAACGATTTGATTAGTTGGTTTAATTGATAATATTATCAAGGTAATAACTAGAACTAAAATAATTAGAAGTAGTTTATACTTTTTCACTTTGATCCCCTCATCAAACCATATTCACCCTTATAAAAAAAAAGAACTGCTCCGTGAGGATAAACAAAAAAATCTTAGTATCGTGGTACATCCCTCGTCAAGCAGACACGGGATGTACCATTTATCTAAGATTTATTCTTCTTCTAATTGTTTTAATTCATCTTCACCAGTAATATATTTAAGAATTGCCGTAGCTGCTTCTTGAGGACCTTTATGTTCGTTTCCTTTAATTCCTAAACGTGTTCTTAATTGTCCTACTTTAACCCCTTGTTTAAACATTCTATTGAAATAATCAACTAAAATAACTTCAGTTTGTTCTTCACGTTGTACTGGTCCAAATGGATTAGCAAAATAGCTGCCTACTAAACCGTATTCAGTAGTAGTTCCTTTAGCCATACGATTTCCTGCTCTAAATACATCTAAAGCACTATTTACATCATCAAAGAAACTTAATGATTCGCCACCCTCTTCATAGTTATTTGCATATAGGAAGAAGTCAACATCATGATGCGCAACAACATCTTTATAATCAGTGATTGGTATTACGATTCGCGCATTTACTTTATCTGGATTCATAAAAACAGAACGGTCTAATTCTTTAAAACTATACCCTGCATCTAAATCATCAAGTCGTACAAATGCTCCAATTTCTGTACCAGAAGTTTTAACTTTACCTTCTTCGTCTAATAATAGAACACCCATATCATCATATACAGTTACTAAATCACGGATATAAGCTGCTCCAAATACTTTAATTTGTTCAATTGTTTCTGATTTACCAGCGCCACTGTCACCCATAACTACTATATTTTTAACTTCACCAGAATGTAACGTAATTTTAACCATCGCTCCATGGATAGGTAATTGACGTTGATTGATCTTACGAACATTGTGTAAAGTTAACATCATTTTTTTCATATAACCAAAGTAATCAAAATCATCACTTGCTGATAATAATGCTACCATCATATCATTTTCATCATCTTGATAGAAACTTTGATTCATCTTACCATCTTCATAACCGTATACATAGATGATATCTGGTTTACGATTACGATATTCTTCTTCACTTGCTAATTCAAATAAGTTACATAAAGCAACCCCTTGAGCCATAAATGCTACATTGAAATATACAAATGCTAATAAATCTCCAACTTTAGCTGGATAACAGAACCATTGTTCAGAATCAAATTTCAAATCTTCGATTGGATTATGTTTTGTTTCTGGGAATACCCCATCACGTTTATTCCGCTTAGAATAAGTAATGAATGGTGGATGAATAATTACGGTTTCAATAAATGGAATATCATCTAAATTACGATATTCATAAGGTAAGAATGAACGCATATTTGTTACTCTTAAACCTGCATTAACCCCCGCAGTAATTTGACGGTATACATGATGACGATATCCCAAAGCTGTTTCTTCAATAGTACGGTATACTGATAAAACTAATTCTTCAAACTTAGCTTGAGCATCTCCGAACTGAACATTTTGATATCCTCTACTTGTATTTTCATTATATACAACACTATAACGTTGTAATTTTCTCCAGAAAAGATATACTTCCTCAATTACTTTTACAAATTCATCACGATCTCTAAAATATCCTGATAAATGTGGATATGAAGATAGAACTTCTTCAACAGACATCACTAATAACAATTTAAAAATTGTTCTTAAATCACTAACAATTTCCACACTCTCACTTTTTACTTCTCTTAAATAAGTATAAGTAGTATTTTCTTTTCTTTTTCCTTCGTGAACGAATCCTTTTAAAACTCGTGCAAAAGATTCACTTTCGATTAATTGACAACGAGATTGGCAATATTCTTCAGAAAAGTTTAAGATCGCGTTCCCGCGAGTAATTTTAAATTTATAACTCATTTTACCACCCTTTCTTTCTTCAACAAGCTACTTCCCCCACTTATTGATTTTTGTCATTTTAACACAAAAGGCACATTGTATACAATACTTATTATAAAAAAAGTTAATTTTCTTTCTAAAATAAAAAAGGTCGTTAAGACCTAATTAATTTAAAAGAAAGGAACTGTAAAGAAAACTTTGCCAATCACATCTTCATCAAAATCAAAATAACCTAATCGTCGTGAATCAAGACTATTATTACGATTATCGCCCATAACAAAAACTTTACCTTCAGGGATATCGATCGACATATCTTCATTATTAGTCATAACCCCATTAATGTAGTCTTCTTCTAGTAATTTACCATTTAAATAAACTTGATTATCTTTAATATCAATATGATCGCCACCAATTCCAATTACACGTTTAATAATATAAGTTTCCTTTTTAGCCGCATCAACATAATCAACAACAATAATATCATTACGTTTTGGTTCTTTATTTTTATAAAATACCTTATCAACTAAAACAATGTTACCCTCATGATAAGTTGGTATCATCGACGTTCCATAAACCCTAGATATTTGAACAAAATATAATATACCATATGTAACTATTAAAGTAATTACAATAACCTTTAAGTATTCCAATAAAATACTCTTTTTGCTTTGTATAGCCTCTTCCATTTTATCACCTGAAGTCATTATAACACTTTTTGTTGTTCAATCAAGTAACTATGTTATTTTACGATAATTTAATTTTAAAAAAAAGTAAGTTTAGCTATTTTGCTAAAACTTACTTTTAAATAATAATTTTATTAAGAGAACGGAACCGTAAAGAAAACCTTACCAACTACATCTTCTTTGAAATCAAAATAACCCAAACGCCGCGAATCAAGACTATTATTACGATTATCGCCCATAACAAAAACTTTACCTTCAGGAATATTGATCGACATATCCTCATTATTAGCCATAACCCCATTGACATAGTTTTCATCAAGTTTTTTGCCATTTAGATATACTATATTATCTTTAATTTCAACATGATCTCCGCCAATAGCTATAACTCGTTTGATAATATGCTTCTCTTTTTGATTTGCATCTTTATAATCAACAATTACGATATCATTTCGCTGAGGACTACTATTTTTATACAATACCTTGTCTACCAAAACAATGTTTCCCTCTTTAAATGTAGGGACCATTGAAGTCATTTGAACTCTTGATATTTGAATAAAATACAATACTCCATATGTAATCACTAAAGTGAGCACAATTACTTTTAAATATTCTAATAAAATACTTTTTTTACTTTGTGTAGCCTCTTTCATTTTTATCACCTATGAACATCATAACATTTATTACTGTTCATTTAAATGACTACGTAATTTTGCAATAATTTTCTTTTCTAATCTTGATACTTGAACTTGGGAAATATTTAAACGCTGAGCGACTCGCTCTTGATTAAAATCAAGCTGATAACGCATATAAAGAATTAACTTCTCTTTTTCATCAAGTTTATCAATTTCCATCTCTAATGCAATTTTTTCAAACCACATCTTATTATGTTTATTTTCAATTCGTTCCTCCATTGAAATAGAAGAACCGTCCTTTTCATAAATTGGTTCACTTAATGAGGTTGGATAATAAGATGAGTCAATTGCCTCAACAACATCTTGAACATCAACATCTAAATAAGCTGCAATTTGTTCAACTGTTGGATCTTGACCGGTTTGATTAGTTAGTAATTCACGAGCTTTATTTATTTTTAAATTAAGTTCTTTTAAAGAGCGACTCACTTTAATTGTCCCATCATCTCTAAAATAACGTTTGATTTCACCCATGATGATTGGTACTGCATATGTAGAGAATTGTACCCCATAGTTAGTATCAAAGTTATTAACAGCTTTCATCAAACCAATACATCCAATTTGAAAAAGATCTTCTTTATCATAATAATTATTTTTGAAACGATGGACTATTGACCAAACTAGTCCAAGATTTTGACTGACAACTAATTCTTTAGCACGATCATCCCCGCGATGTGCTTGTTCAATCAGTTCAATAGTATTACTTTTAGCCAAGGTTAGAGTCTTTCAATTGTTTCTTAATAGTTAGTTTAGTTCCTAAATCCGGTGTTGAATGTATTTCTAAATTATCGCAAAGGGCTTCTATAATGGTTAACCCCATCCCCGCATGTTCTAATTCTTTTAATGAGGTATACATAGGTATTTTTGCTTCATCAATATCTTCAATTCCTTTTCCATAATCTTGGATAATGATTTTAATTTGACGATTGTCTTCTATTGTTACTTTAATAATTACCTTACATTCAGGATTATTTTGATAACCATGGATAATGGCATTACTAACCCCTTCACTAATGATTGTTTTTATTTCAACTAATTCATCGATTGTAGGATTTAATGAGGTAATAAATGATGCAACGCTAGTTCGCGCAAAGGGCTCATTTTCAATTCTAGCGTTAAAACTTAACTCCATCTGGTTCATTATCCTTTTACCTCCTCTACATATTCCATCAAATCAAACATTCCTGATAATTCAAAAACTTTATAAGATGTTTTTGATAAATTTGCTAAATATAATTGGCGATCATCTAATTTCAATTGATTATAACGTCCTAAAACTAATCCAATGCCTGAACTATCAATAAAATTAGTATGTAAAAAATCAAAATAGACAGGTCCATTGCCCTTATCTAAAATACTATTTAGTAAGCTGCGATATTTAACAACATTACTGCAGCTAAGTTCGCCATAAAAATAGACGATAACTTTATCATCTAATATCTTGTATTCAATCTTATTTTCCATTATTTCATCTCCTCGTCTGTATCTTACATCTTTTAAAATAATGATGAAATGGTTTCGACAAAACTAGAAGAAAGCATACAAAAAAAGTAGTCATAAACAAATTTCATAACTACTAGATGTATTTTTATCAAACTTGGACATATTAATTAGGGAGGCGATAAAATTGATGAAAAAATTACTAATAACCCTACTGGTAGTATGCTTACTACCAATCTCTAGAGTTCAAGCATTGGACAATGATGTTACTCCTAATGCAAAGTCTGCAATCTTGATTGAGGCAAATTCACGGCAAATTCTCTACGATAAAAATGCTGAAGAAAAGCTTTATCCTGCTTCAACAACTAAGATCATGACAATGATTTTAATGTTTGAGGCCCTACGAAATAAAAAAATATCATTTGATGATGAAATTACTACTTCAAAATATGCAGCTAGTATGGGCGGAAGTCAAGTTTACTTGGAAGTTGGTGAAAGTTTATCTTTAAAAGATATGTTTAAATCAATTGCTATCGCTAGTGCTAATGATGCTAGTGTGGCAGTAGCTGAACATATTGCTGGAAGTATTAATAAGTTTGTAGAGATGATGAATGATAAGGCTAAAAAATTAGGTTTAAAGAATACTCATTTTAAAAATGCAACCGGTCTACATGATCCCGATCACTACACTTGTGCTCATGATTTAGCAATAATGGCTGCCTATCTAATTGAAATCGGCGGTGAAGACTTATTTGCTGTAACGTCATTGTATGATAGTTATATTCGTGAAGATACGAAACAAAGCTTTTGGCTAGTCAATACTAATAAATTGTTAAAGTTATATAATGGTGTTGATGGTCTAAAAACTGGATATACAAAAGAAGCTGGTTATTGCTTAGTTACCACTGCACAGCGTGATGGTCAAAGAATTATTGGTGTCCTAATGAAAGAAACAGCTCCAAAAACAAGAAATGAAGAAATGTGTAGTTTACTGGATTATGGTTTTAATAATTATAAGCAAGTTACCATTTTTAAAAAAGATACTTTAATTGAACAGCATCTAGTTGATAAAATGGATAACCTGACTATTGATGTCAAATGTAAGAAAGATATAGTATATACTAAAGCAAAAAGTGCTGATGCTAAAGTTTCTACTAAAGTAAACTATAAAGAAAATTTCTTACCGGTTAAACAAGGTGATGTTATTGGCACATTAGATGTCATTGTTGATGGCAAAACAATTGCTACCTATGATGTTTATAGTGACACTAATGCTTCTAAATCAACATATCTATCAAAAACAATTAAAACATTAAAATATTTATTTTAAAACGGATTAAAATCCGTTTTTTATATACACAAAAACAGGCCTTAGCCTATTTCTTAAAAATCTCTTAATTTATCTAAACCGTGATATGCTTTAGGAATTTTTAATACTGTACAATATTTTTCATCTATACAAATTTCATCATCATCCATATAAGCAATAAAACTACGTTTAACAATTTCCCCGTTAATAACATAATAATTAAAAAACGATTTAACTTTTTTTATTTTTCTAATGCAATAATCACTATATGTATATTCATCGAAATTTCTTAATGATCTAAAAAAACTTGTTTTTTGACGATAAATCAATTTACCTGCTTTTTCTTTGATAAAAGACTGACTTATTTTATTAATTTGATACAACATCATTATAACTACAATAATTATAAATATAAATATTCCTCTTATTTTTATTGACGCAATTACCAAGATGCTTAAGCCAAACAATTCTGGAATAATGAAATACCGAAGATACTTTATTATTGAAAATTTGTATAATAAATCTAATTTAGACATATCACTCCAATTATCCATATTCTTTACCAATGACATTGTTATCACTCCTTATTTTTATTCCATTATATCTTTATCAAAGAGGATTAAAAGTCACTTTTAGTAAAGTTGATATTAAGTTTTTATATGATTTATAATTTAATTATTTTAGTATTATACTTATAAATATATCCATAAGTTCAATAATAAAATAATATTCCCCACTATTTTGATCCCTCCTTTCGTAAACAATGTTTTATTTACATTGTCTACTTTAGAGGGATCATATCATTTTTTAGTGGGGAATTTCATATAATAGCTATTTATTTAAACTATGTATTTTTCTTAAAATAATTAACAATAGTAAGGCACTAATTCCTGCCAATGCTATCAAAGTATTTAAATCTACGTTATCACCGGTTGGGGTTCCCTTATCTACAGGTTTAACAGGTAGGGCGGTTTTAGCGTTGACCGTTAAAGTACCAGTAACAATTTCTAAATTATAATTATTGGCCCCTTCGACTTTACCATTGATTACATATTTTCCTGCTTTTTCACCTGGTTCTCTAGTTAACTCAACAGTAAATATATCTCCATTAACCAATCCTATAATATTATAAGTAAATTCTGGATCAATTTCTCCTTCAACCTTCATTTTATCATCGATTATTAGCTGCACTTTTTTACTAGCTATAGTATATGTACCATCCGTAAATGTTACATCATAGTTTTCATTACTTGCATCACCAGTAATCTTATATTCACCTACATCATTTCCCGATTCACGTTCTAAAGTGATTCCTAAATCCGCCAATGTATCACCATAAGCTAAAGTACTATCCACTGCTAGTGAAAATGTTAATACTTTTTCATCATCACCATATGTCGTATTAATGTTATCAATATTAATATTTATAGCTTTAGGTGTAATTGTATGCTTTCCTTTTACAACTACTACTTCTTTGTAGTTTTTAGCTACATCTTCATTGATAATTGCCTTTATTTTATGATTCCCTACATTTTCATTGTTATCTGTAACACAAACAATCGATGATACTAATGTATCAATATCGCGTGCTACTACACCCTCTAAAGAATATGAATATTTGTATTCTTCACCATAATTATTATTTATATCATTAACAGTTACAATTGCTTTATCAGCCTTTTTAATAACTAAAGAAGCTACTTTCGGTATTGCCGCATAATGTGTATCATCACCACTATATGACGCTACAACACGATATCGACCAGCTGCAGTTGGGGGATAGTACTATTATAACTATTATCAACACCTTTATATACTAATTTAGCATCAATAAAAGCGTTACCCGATTTATCATAAACTTTTCCAATTAATGATTTTGATGTACCATCATATGTTTCCACATTTAAATAATTATCAAACTTAATTTGTACTGTTTCTTTTCTAATTGTATATACACGAGTAATTGGTTTTACTGCATAATTACTCCCTAAAGTATATACTGTTTCAGTATATACACCTGGTTCTAAAATTGGTTTTGTATTAGTGTGATACTTACCATCACTAGAAAAAACTGTATATAGTGTTCTAACTTGAATCCCATCAACAACAGTACCTTCTTTATTGTACAATTTACCACCAAAATTGAAATTGTATCTATCACTGTATACTATGCTGCCTTTAATCTCTTACTTTTTCCAAGGAGCGTCGCTCTTTATAATTATCACTGCCCTTTTCTGTTCGATATAATCTAGTCATTCGATAAATCAATCTTGTTATCCCTAAAAACATGGTAATCAATAAAAAATATATAAAATAGCAACTTAGCGGTAAACTTTTATCGGCCATTTCAAATAAAAAAACATTAGCAATACTATCAATTACTGCAGCGCTAAGAATATTTTTAAGCTCATTAATTGAAGCAAATTGCCATAAACTACGGTAAAGTTTAAAAAGATAAAAAATCACCAACGAGATAAAAATCTCCAGTCCCATTAAATTCTTTAATATATTAAAATAATAGCTTGGAATCTCTCCATTAAACCTAAGAAATAGCGCTAAAAAACTTGCTAGAATAATGCAAATTAAATCAATTAAAATTAAAATAATTCTTCTTACACTAAACTTTCTCATTGCCCCTCCTTAATAATAGTAATAATTATTGTATTTATCCTTTTCAACTTCTACTTGACTTAATACTGTTCCAAGGATATTGACATTATTCTTTTGTAAGATTTCGATTGAAGC
>ERZ506944.996-NODE-996-length-9713-cov-5.949368_pt1 | contig 9713 bp, 7 predicted proteins | sample MGYA00512899_ERZ506944 | MGnify/ENA metagenome assembly ERZ506944 | reverse complement strand
TAATCTTAAATCGCGAAATTTTGAAGATCATTTCATGCGTAATCACTAAGAAGCATATTAGGATTTGTGTTTATATTTTAACTAGAGTATAATTAATAAAAACAGGAGGTTTTATTATGCCTATTAATAAATCAACAGAGTACGGAAATATCGAGATTTCATTAGATGCGATTGCCAATTTAGCAGGTGGTGCAATTACTGAATGTTACGGTATTGTAGGTATGGCTAGTCAGAAAACATTAAAGGATGGCTGGGCAGAATTATTAAAAAAAGAAAACTACGCTCGTGGTGTTGTTGTAACACAAGATGAAACGGGTTTAGTTTTGAATCTTTATATTATTGCATTACAAGGAATTAAATTGAGTGAAGTTGTCTATGAGGCACAGAAACGTGTTAAATATGTTTTAGAGAAAACTTTGGAAGTAAAATGTAACGCTGTAAACATTTATGTTCAAGGTGTTCGTGCGATTAAGTAGGGGTTAAGAGATGGAAAGAATTAATGGTGTATTATTTAAACAGATGCTTGAATCGGGAATGAATAATTTATCAAATCATTCTGCTGAAATTGATGCATTGAATGTTTTTCCTGTACCGGATGGTGATACAGGTACGAATATGCATTTAACAGTATCTAATGGTGTAAAGGAAGCACTTAAAACAAATTCGGATTCAGTAAAGGATATTGCGAAGACATTATCTCGCGGTTTATTAATGGGAGCACGTGGTAACTCTGGGGTTATTACTTCACAGATTTTCAGAGGAATCTATCAAGCTGTTGAAGATTTAGATGATATGGATGCAGCTCAATTAGCACATGCTTTAGTAAATGGAAGTCGTGTAGCTTATCGTGCTGTTATGCGTCCAGTTGAAGGAACGATTTTAACAGTAGTTCGTGAAGCTGCAGACTATACGTATGCATATACTACGACAGAAGAAGTAACAGACTGCATGGAAGTGATGAAAAAGATGGTGGATGAAGCCAATGCTTCTTTACAAAGAACACCAGAATTATTACCAGTACTTGCAGAAGTAGGTGTAGTTGATAGTGGTGGAAAAGGCCTTTGTGTGATCTTAGAAGGTTTTTTAGCAGCTATGGAAGGACATCCAGTTCAACTTGAAGGTGCGAAAGCAGCTGGTGAGAGTGCACAAGCTAAAGTAGAGGGTGGAGAAGAAGAGTATGGATTCTGTACAGAATTTATATTGAAATTATCTGAAAATGGTATTCGTCATTTTTCTGAAGCAAGCTTTAAAGATGAATTAGCAACAATTGGTAATTCGATTGTTTGTGTACAAGATGAAGATTTAGTTAAAGTACATGTTCATACATTAGAACCATTTACAGCTATTAAGATGGGACGTCGTCAGGGTCGTTTTATTAAATTGAAAGTTGAAAACATGCAGGAACAGCATGACAATATTCTTGAAAAAGAAGAAGAGGAAAAAATGGCAGAACACAAGAAATATGCCATTATTACCGTAGCTCCTGGAGATGGAATTAAAAAGATGTTCACTGAACTTAGAGCTGACATTGTTGTTGGTGGTGGACAAACAATGAATCCTAGTACAGAAGATTTTGTTTCAGCTGTTGAAAAGTTGAATGCAGATCATATCTTCATTTTACCGAACAACTCAAATATTGTTTTAGCTGCTAGTCAGGCTGCGCAGGTATGCTCAGATCAAGATATTCATGTACTTTCAAGTAAAACAATTCCACAAGGATTAAGTGCTTGTGTTATGTTTAATCCAGATGTTGAATTGGAAGATAATTTAGCTGAGATGAATGAAGCTATCGAAAATGTTAAATCAGGTGAAGTGACTTATGCAATCAAAGACACAACATATGATGGTCTTGAAATCAAAAAAGATGAATATATGGGTATTTTTGGAAAAGATATTTGTGTATCTTGCCCAGATTGCATGGAAGCAACAAAACAATTGTTGGATAAAATGTTAGACGAAGATAGCGAACTTGTTACTTTGATTTATGGTGATACAGCGACTGAAGAACAGGCTGAAGAAATTGCTGCTTATATCGAAGATAACAGTGATGCAGAAGTTGAAATCCATGAAGGAAATCAACCTGTTTACTCATTTATTATTGGTGTTGAATAAGGGTCAGTGAAAACTGATCTTTTATTTTTGGCTTAAATTGATTAGTTTTTATATATTAAGAAATTGGTTTCGGAGAAGATGAATTTGGAAAAAATGATTTGATTATCTGGATTTTGAATTTTGTTGGCATGACAAAACAGACTATTTTATAAATAGCTTTGTTTAGGATAGAACTCTTATTGGTTATATTCTTCTTTTATACATTCGAATCATTTCATCAATGCATCTTTTTCTATATGTTCTGTTATTCTTTGAGTTTACTAAAGGCTTGTATGTATAGGTATACTGCATAGTGGCTTTACATTTACATTGAATTGGATCTCTGTTAAAAGAATCTATTAAATGAGTGTGGTATTTGAATTTATTGAGTTTGTTTACGGGCTTTGGTTCTTGTTTCACGAGAATAATCCTTATTCTTTTTGATTTTAAGAAGTACATGTACTTTATCTAGTATCATCTTAAAAGCATTGGTATTATCGAGATAATAAATGATGGTTGGGTATATGTATAATAAGGCTATTGATAAAATCAATCACATGATCTGATGATCATTGTTGAACTAACTAACAGTCCTTGATTCTTTATTGTATTTTGTGATTCTGTTTTCAGCCATGGCACATCTACTAGCGTAACGAATGAAATAGTTTATGCAGCTTTGAATATCTTTACTATTATTAGAATTATTGTCGTTTGTTTTGGATTTGTCATATATATAGAACCATTTAGGATGATTCTTATAGAGTCTGTTTCTTTCTTCTAGTTTACTCTTTACGATTCAATGATGAGATGTATCAGCTGATATCGAAATGTTACCGGACGACCGAAAATGAACCGGACACGTCATTTAGATGTGTGACTTTCTCGTTGAACTTATTTATGTAAGTGAAAGAAAAGACCGCTTGATGCGGTCTTGATTGTTTTATGCGTTTTGTTCTTGTTCTTGAAGCTTTACCTTTTCAACAGGTTGAACCAATTTCTTTCCAGAACCAATGAAGATCATCAATCCTAATGCCATTAGTAGAACAGCGAAGAATAATTGTAATCCGTCTGTCATAAATGCGAATCCACCAGTTACGAATAATTTTAAGCAGATGTTGTATACAGACATTCCTAAGCTTGTCATTGTAACAACTAACATCATAATCATTGGTACATATAACATGTATCCTTTACGTCCTGTAACTTTTAAGAATACAGATAATGAAACTAATACCATAGCAGCTAATAATTGGTTAGCACTACCGAATAATGGCCAGATATTTAAGTATCCACCTAAGCTTAATAGGTAACCACCAGCTAAAGTGATTAGGGTAGCTACATATTTGTTTGTTAAGAAGCTAACAACGCTATTTGTTTCAGCTTCTTCATTTACTTCAAATAATTCTTGGAATGATAAACGTCCGATACGTGCAACAGCATCTAATGATGTTAATGCTAAAGCAGAAACGAACATTGTCATGATGCATAGACCCCATTCTTGAGGGAATCCAAATTGGGAAATCAATCCAGTAACACCAACTGAGAATTTGATGAATGGTGTTGCAGTATCAGCAAATGCCATTGAAGATAATGTTTCATTTAATACGCCTTTGCTAGCTAAGCTAGTTAAAGATCCAACAACTACGATTACCAAAACAGCTAATAAAGATTCAAGTAACATACTTCCGTATCCAACTTGTAACATATCGCTTTCATTGCGGATTTGTTTAGAACTTGTTTCACTAGATACAAGTGAGTGGAATCCACTAACAGCACCACAAGCTACAGTAACGAATAATGTAGGGAAGATATAGCTTCCAGTTGCAGATTTAAATCCAGTGAATGCAGGTGATGTGATTGTAGGGTTTGATACGAATACACCAACAACTGCAGCAACAATCATTCCGATGAATAAGAATGTAGTCAAATAGTCACGTGGTTGTTTTAATACCCAGATAGGTGTAACACTTGCAAAGAAGATATAAACGAATACTAGATATACCCATGTTTGTTTAGTGAAGTAAACAGGGAATGCGATTCCTAATGCTAACATTGCAACGATTAATGCAATACCTAGAACAGCTTGTTTCCACCCAGAAAGACCTGTTTTCTTTAGGAAGAAACCAAATGCGATAGCAACAAATACATATAGAATTGTAATTGAACTAGCAGCTCCACTTGGTAATGATTGTGCACCGGCAGCGTTGTATCCGTTTAATGATCCTGCAACCATGTCGGCAAATGCAGCAATAACTAATAATGTAAATAACCAGCAGAATAAGAAGAATAATTTACGTCCTGTTTTACCAATGTATGTTTCTATGATTTGTCCCATTGATTTACCGTGGGATTTAACAGATGCGTATAGAGCCCCAAAATCTTGTACGGCACCGAAGAAGATTCCTCCGACCATTACCCATAAAAATGCAGGTAACCATCCAAATACCATCGCAAGTACTGGACCTGTGACTGGACCAGCTCCAGCAATTGATGAGAATTGGTGTCCAAATACTTCCCATTTATTACTTGGAACATAATCAACTCCATCTTCCTTTTCATAAGCGGGTGTCTTAGCTTTTGGATCAATTCCCCATGTTTTAACTAAATAGCGTCCATAAACTAAGTAAGCCGTAAGCAATAATGCAGCAGCGATAGCTAATAATAATAGACCATTCATAAATTACTTTCCTCCCTTAAAACTTTCTATCCAAATATTCAAATAATAAAAAAAGACTTCGTCTATCTAAGACGAAATCTAATACTATTCCGCGGTACCACTTAGTTTGCAACATCGTTGTTGCCACTTAGAACTTCTTAACGCGAAGGACGAATCATCTTACTAAAAGTTCAAATGATTGGCTCACAAGTGATAGCTCTAAGGGCCGTTGTTATCATCTCACCAATTTTGATACTCTCTTAAACCGGGCTTGCTTAAAGTCGTGTCTTGTTCATAGCTTTGAATATTTGTGGTTGTATAATAAAACAAAATGAAAAACATGTCAATGAAAAATGTAACAAAATGTAAATTAATATTTTCATAATTTACATTAATTACAATCATCGTTAGATTGTTAACTTGTGAACGTGTGTGTTATAATATTGAAATATGCTGGAGGGAAACAGATGATTTATATAACTGGCGATATTCATAGAGAGCAAGATATTCATAAAATTAATCCGAGAGAGTTTACTGTTGGAAATACTTTAACGGAAAATGATTATGTTATTATATGTGGCGATTTTGGTTGTGTTTATGATGGTAGTACAGGAGATAATTTTTGGTTAAAATGGTTAGATTCACTTCCATGGAATACGTTGTTTGTGGATGGAAATCATGAGAATTTTGATGTATTAAATACATATCCTATTGAAGAGTATAAGGGTGGGAAAGTACATCGTATTCGTTCGAAAATATTTCATTTGATGCGAGGAGAAGTGTTTAATATCGATGGTTATAAATTCTTTACGATGGGTGGAGGATTTTCACACGATGTTGCTTATCGTACAGAACATAAAAATTGGTGGAAAGATGAAATTTGTACGATTGAAGAAGCTAAACATGCATTTGAAACATTAGAGAAAAATAATTGGGAAGTTGATTATATATTGTCACATGATATATATTCTTCACATCCATTAGCTCATAAATATGAAACGGATATGAGTCTGTATGGAGATGATTATTATGATTTGCATGATTGTTTAGAAACGATAGAAAAGAAGACAGAATATAAAATCTGGTTTAGTGGACATTATCATGATGATTTGATTCATTATTCCGATTCAAATAAGCCTTGTTTGACTTTATTTGATAAAGTTCTTTTATTAGATAATATTGATGAAGAAATGAAAAACCTGACTAAGTTTTAGCCAGGTTTTGTTTTTTATAGGATATCTTGTAAATTTTCTTCGATTGTACTTTTTAATGTGTCAAATGAATGATCGAATCTTTGCTGATCATTTTCATTTAAGTGTAAACAAATAACTTGCTCAACACCATTTGATCCTACAACACTTGGTGTACCAATAAAGTATCCTTCTTTACCATATTCTCCACTTTGATATGCAGATACTGGAAGGATTGCTCGTTCATTATTTAAAATACATGAAACGATACGTTTTAATGCTAAACCAATACCATAATAAGTAGCACGTTTTAATTCGATGATTTTGTAAGCTTTGTCACGTACATCAATGTAGATTTCTTGTAACTCACTTAAAGAAATATTATTTTCATCTAAGTATTCTAGTAAATTTTTACATCCAATATATGAATGAATCCAAGGAACGAAACTTGAATCTCCGTGCTCACCCATGATATATGCGTGGATATTGCTGTCGGCAAATCCTAATCTTTCGCTTAATGCATGACGTAAACGTGCTGTATCTAATACAGTACCTGAACCGATAACGTGGTTTTTAGGTAATCCGCTTTCTTTCCATGCAACATAAGTCATGATGTCTACAGGGTTATTTGCGACAACTAAAATACCATTAAAGTTATTTTCCTTTAATGCTTTACAAACGCCCTTTGTGATATTGGCGTTGATTTTAACTAGATCAAGACGAGTTTGTCCTGGTTTTTGGGCAGCACCAGCTGTTAAGACAACGATGTTAGTATCGGCAGCATCTGCGTATGTACCGGCACTAATTTTCATTTTAGTGTCTGCATAAACTAGACCATCATTTAGGTCCATTTGTTCTCCTCTAGCTTTGTCTTCATTTACATCGACCAAAACAAGTTCATCGATTCCCTTTTCTGAAAGCATAGAATAGGCAAAACTCATACCGACAAATCCAGTACCTACCAGCATGATTTTTCTTTTTTTAATTTTTTCAGACATAAACTTAAACCTCTTTCTTATTTTTATATTACTATTATAGGTTAGTTTAAACTAAAAAGCCAGTGTTCACTGGCTTAATTTGATTGAGTTTGTGCTTGTAGTGTAATTTCAACCGTGATTTCTTTGGAATTTCTTTCGACAACCATTTTCACAGTATCGCCAATTTTATGCTTTTTTAAGATTCCTTTAACATCACTAGTTGTTTGGATTTTCTGTCCATCAAAATTTATGATACGATCATTTTGTTTAAGTCCGGCCTTATCAGCAGCACCATTTTTGACAACTTGCACGATGTAGCAACCATCCTCATATTTAGAATTAGAACTTTGATTACTAGAAGTATAATCATATAAGCTTACATTTAAAGCGGGTCTAGATGTTACACTTCCATTTTGCATTAGCTCTGTGATGACATCTTTTGCGGGTGTGATGGGAATTGCGAATCCTAAACCCTCAATTCCTGTAGAGCTTTCTTTTGCGTTCACAATGCCGATTAAATTACCATCTGCATTAAATAATCCACCACCAGAGTTTCCTGGATTAATGGCTGCATCTGTTTGTAGAAGTGTCATGGTTTCGTTATCAATAGTAATTTGTCGATCAGTAGCTGAAATAATACCCGTTGTAACTGTTCCACCAAGTTCACCTAGGGGATTGCCAATTGCGATAGCAGGATCTCCTACTTGTAGAATATCACTATCTCCAAATGTAGCAGCTTGTAAGTTATCGGCATCAATTTTTATTACGGCTAAATCTGTTTGAGAATCTTTACCTACGATATTTGCATCATATTCTGATCCATCGGTTGTAGTGACTTTAAGTCTTGTTGCATCACTCACGACATGATTGTTTGTGACAATATATCCATCTGTGCTGATAATAACTCCACTTCCTGCACCTTGAGAGACATATTGACCAAATATGGAATTTCCACTTGATACAGATTCTGTGGTAATTTCAACAACGCTATCCTTACATTTTTCAACAATGTCAGATACATCTGATACTTGAATTGTACCTTTATTCGATTTTGTGGTCTGTTGCTGAATAGTGACATTGGCTTTGTTTGATAATTGACTTCCTGCAAAACCAGAGCCAAAACCAACAACTCCCGAAATGAGAACGATACCAATTGTGGTTAGAATTTTATTGTGTACTGGGACATAGGTTTTTGACCTAAATTCAGGTGGTGTCTGCATAAGTTATCCTCCTTATTTTAATTTTATTTTATATTCAGTAGTATACACTATTCTAAACGAATTGTGATGAATCAAATATACCTTTTTGTATATACAAATTTTGGAATATTAACATTCAGTGTTATAATACCTTTATAGAAAGCACGTTTAAGGGAGGTTTCGTATGCCAGCAAAAACGACAAAAAAAGTTACAGATAAAAAAGTAGTTGCTCCAGTTAAAAAAGTTGAAGAAAAGAAGGTTGAAGTAAAAGAAGCTTCAGCTAAAAAAACTGCAACAAAGAAAGTAGAAGAAAAACCAGCTGAAGAAAAGAAGGTTGAAGTAAAGAAAACTCCAGCTAAAAAGACAGCTACAAAGAAAGTAGAAGAAAAACCAGCTGAAGAAAAGAAAGCTCCAGCTAAAAAGACAACTGCAAAGAAAGCAGAGGAAAAGCCAGCTGAAGAAAAGAAGGTTGAAGTAAAGAAAACTCCAGCTAAAAAGCCAGCTGCAAAGAAAGTAGAAGAAAAGCCAGCTGAAGAAAAGAAGGTTGAAGTAAAGAAAGCTCCAGCTAAAAAGACAGCTGCAAAGAAAGCAGAGGAAAAACCTGCTGAAGAAAAGAAAGCACCAACTAAAAAGACTGCAACAAAAAAAGCACCAGCTAAAAAAGCAGCTGCTAAGAAAACAACAGTTAAAAAGACAACTACTAAGAAGGCTACAACTAAAAAAATGACAAAGGAAGAACAATACGCTAAATTATCAGTAGATACATGCTTTGATTTGGCAAAGGCAATGTCAATGGATGTGACTCGTGATTCAATTATTCAACAATTGGTTTTAAATCCAGATGTAAAATCAGTGGCACAGGATTTAGTCAATAAATATCAATTAAGAGGTAAATTTAAATTTGAAGAAGATGGCTATGATGAAGATTTAGTTGAAGTTTTAGTATCGAAAGTGTATGCAACTGCAGATATCAAGCCTCAAAAAGCAGAAGACTTACAAGCAGATGTAGACCATGCTTTAAATTATAAATATACGGATGTAGTAGCAGATGGAGAAGAATATAAATCTCAATTTGATACAATGCGTAAAGTGTTGATGATTGCTCAGCACAAGGATATTCATGATTCAAAGAAATTAGATGAGGAAATTGGTATTGATGTTGAAAAATTCGTAGAAGAATTTATGGATCTTGCGTATAGTGTATTAAAAACATGGAAATATGAAGATGTGGATTATTATGAACACTTCATTTATGCTGTATTATCGCAATTAGAAGATTTACACAACACATATAGAAATCGTATTATGATGGATGTGGCTGATTTATACATCTTACATGGTGATTATGGATTAGGTGATGCAGATTATGGATATATCTTAAGAGAAAATCAAATTAAAGATTATATTTATTATCGTTATGCTTCTATTTATGAAGGTGTTGACAAGGATAAGGCAAAACAAATCGCTAATCAAGCTTTACAGTTTGTAGATGATCGTTTTACTTATTATCCAAACATTATTGCCGTTTTAGAAGGTTAATAAGGTAGTAGTTACGCATGAAAAATAAAATGGCTTAAATAAACAAAATCGGAAACTCTA
>ERZ506944.966-NODE-966-length-9993-cov-4.808312_pt1 | contig 9993 bp, 12 predicted proteins | sample MGYA00512899_ERZ506944 | MGnify/ENA metagenome assembly ERZ506944 | reverse complement strand
AGATAGTAATCATCGACAGTCAAATGAATTACCGAGGAAAACTTGACACTTACAAAGCGGCCCTATACCATTGACAACGCTCTCTTTCTCCCCTATAATAGTATCGTTATGGAAGGGTGTCCGAGCGGTTGATGGAGGCGGTCTTGAAAACCGTTAACTTCGTGAGAGGTTCATGGGTTCGAATCCCATCCCTTCCGCCATAAAAATGAATCCGCGGCATGGACCGCGGATTTTTTGTATCATCATGTTCATGGAGGCTGTGACTATGGCAGGAAGAAATATAGACCTGTTGTCTATTTTTAGAAAAATACTCGGGCTCACGGTGGGAGCCGTGATTTACTCCGCCGGGCTGAACCTGTTTCTTATCCCCAACCACATCATCGACGGCGGGATTACCGGTATTTCCCTTCTGGTGCAGGCTTTGACGGGCATTCCCTTCTCCCTGCTCATTGTGATTTTGAACCTTCCTTTCTTTTACCTGGGGTATCGTAGACTGGGAGCAGGGCTGGCGGCATCTTCCACCTATGCCATTGTAGTCCTTTCCCTCTGCTCCTCCTGGTTTGAGCAGCTCAGGCCGGCCACTACGGACCCTTTCCTGTCCACCATTTTCGGCGGCATTATCATCGGCATTGGCGTAGGCATTGTCATTAAGAGCGGCGGCTCTACGGACGGTACGGAAATCGTGGCCATCTGGATGGATAACAGGACCTCCTTTTCCGTAGGGGAAATCATTATGTTCTTCAACTTCTTCATCCTGGGTGCTGCCGGATTTGTGTTCAGCTGGAACAGCGCCATGTATTCCCTCATTGCCTATTTCATCTGCTCCCGCATGATTGACGCTGTCTCCACCGGCCTTGATTCTTCCAAAGGCGTCTTCATCGTGACCACGGACTATGACAAAGTATCGGATGCCATTGTCCACGATATGCACAGGGCCGTTACCCGCCTCCACGGCCAGGGCGGTTTCCTGAAGGATGACAAGGATGTGCTTTACTGTGTGGTGACCCGTCTGGAAGTGACCAAGCTGAAACAGGTGGTTCACGGCATTGATCCCAATGCCTTTCTCTCGGTTTTCGATGTGCAGGAAGTCCAGGGAGGACTGGTGAAAGGGAAATAGGATGGAGTCACTGGAGGATGACTGTCATTTAAGACGCAGGAGGGTTCAGGTGCCTTCGGCGGCTCATTTATATGCATTGCCCCGAAGCGGCCATCCATCGCCCTCTGCTCCTTTTGCATCCCGGGCCGCGAAGCGGCCTTTTTTTATTTTCTCCCCTTTACAAATGAAGATTTCCATTATAAAATAAGACAATTTGTGCCGAAATCGGCGCGGTCAGTTTTTTATTCATTTGGAAGACCTGTTAGGGGGATACTATGTCGGAAAAATCTTTGGAAGAACTGGAGTTTGAAGAAGCCGGTGTCACGCGGAAGGAACGATGGAAAATCATGTGGGCTTCCATCATCGGCTATGCCATGGACGGTCTGGATGTGCTGATCCTTTCTTTTGCCATGGCGGCTATTGTCAGTGAGTTCGGCCTGACCCTGGGAGAAGGTGGCCTCATTGCCACCTACACCCTCATCGGTACGGTGCTGGGGGGATATCTCTTCGGTATATTCGCCGACTACTTCGGCCGTGTCCATACTTTTTCTCTGACCATCATTATTTTCTCCATCTTTACCGGAGCCTGCGCCTTCGCAGACAATGTGACCCATCTGAATATTCTCCGTTTCCTGGCCGGCCTTGGCCTGGGCGGCGAATACGGTATCGGCATGACCCTTGTTTCTGAAACCTGGCCGGCTGCCAAGCGGGCCAGAGCCACTGCCGGTGTAGCCATGGGCTGGCAGGCCGGCGCCGTGCTGGCAGCCATCCTGGCGGCTGTGGTGCTTCCGGATTATGGCTGGAGAGGCCTTTTTCTGGTAGGCGTGATACCGGCGCTCCTGGCTGCTTGGGCCCGTCACGGCATTAAAGAACCGCCTATGTGGGTGAAGCGCAAGGAAATGAAGAAGGAACTGGCTGCCCGGAAGGAAAGGGGAGAAACCCTGACGGCTGAGGAAGAAGAGCAGCTGGAGGAAGCAAAGAAGTTCCCCCTGGCCCATCTTTTTGCCAGTCCTTCCAAAACCGTAACCACCCTGTCCCTCACGGTGATGACCAGTGTGCAGAACTTCGGCTACTACGGCATTATGGTGTGGCTGCCCATGATCCTGCTGAAGGAACACGGCCTTACCACGAAATCCATGTCCGGCTGGATGATTGTTACCGTTATCGGCATGATTGCCGGCATTTATGTGTTCGGTTATCTCTGTGACCGTCTGGGACGGAAGATTCCTTATCTGATTTTCTATATCTGCGCAGCGGCCATGGTTTATATTTACGTGAACCTGGGCACCCCGGTGGCCCTTCTCTTCGGCGGCGCCTTCCTGGGCTTCTTCTGCAACGGCATGATGGCAGGCTATGGTACCCTTCTTTCTGAAAACTATACCACCGATGCCCGCTCCACTGCCCAGAATTTCATCTTCAATACAGGCCGTGCCGTAGGGGGCTTTGCTCCTGCCATTATCGGCGCCCTGGCCCAGTCCCACGGCTTCAGTGCCGCCTTCGCCCTCCTGTCCTGCGTTTATGTGGCAGCAGCAGTGAATGTCCTCTTTTTCATCAAGGATACCAAGGGCACAGTGATTCGCTGATGCCTTATTTCAAAAACTGTCATGGAATGATCCCATGGCAGTTTTTTTATTGGAAGCCCTGGTGCGGTCACCTGCCGCCAAGAAGGCTGGATGAATCCATGGGTGATTCCTTTACTTAAAAATACATTGTAAACGTTGAAATAAAAGTAAGGTTGTTATATTATATACGTATGTAAACCGTGTATACGGAGAACAAATAACAATTAGTTTACAAACGAGGCGAGAACATGGTTCGGGAAAATGCATTGGAGCAGGGACAGGGGAGGTCCCGGGAAATCGTTCTTTTCGGGTTGTTTACGGCGCTCATTGCCATTGGCGCTTTCATTCGCATTCCGGTGCCGGTGTGTCCCTTTACGCTGCAGCTTCTCTTCACCACCCTGGCGGGGCTCCTTCTGGGAAGCCGGAAAGGGGCTCTTTCCGTAGCCCTTTACGTGCTGCTGGGACTGGTGGGAGTGCCCGTATTTACGGAGGGCGGCGGCCCTTCCTATATTTTCCAGCCCACCTTCGGCTACCTGGTGGGATTCATTGCCGGCGCCTGGCTCACAGGAAAGCTCCGTGAAATGAGCGGCTCCTGGTCCTTTGGCAAGGTCCTCTTTGCCAATCTCTGCGGACTGGCAGTGGTGTATCTGTTCGGCATGATTTACGTCTACTTCATCAATAATTTCTACATCGGGAAAACCATTGGCGTATGGGCAGTGATTCTGTACTGCTTCCTGCTGGCTGTACCCGGTGATATCTGCCTCTGTATTCTGGCAGCCTTTCTTTCCAAGAGGCTGGTGAAGGCACTGGGCATCCATGAGTAAAGGTTTCACAAGGAAGAACGAAAAAGGTCTTCCTTATTTTATTGCAAGGGGGAGTTTGAAATGAGTAAAGGATTATTTATTACCGGCACCGACACGGATATCGGCAAAACCTACGTAACGGCGCTGATTGTGAAAACCATGAGGCAGGCCGGCTATGACGCAGGCTACTACAAGGCTGCCATCAGCGGTGCGCCTACGGTGGCCGCTTCTGACGCAGGCTTTGTAAACAAGTTTGCCGACATTCATGAACCGGAAGACATGATCCTTTCCTATCTCTACCAGCATGCCGTATCGCCCCATCTGGCAGCAAAGCTGGAAGGCCATCCCCTGGAAAAAGAAGTGATTCTGAAGGCCTGGAAACGGGTCACCGGAGCATATCCCTACGTGACCATGGAAGGAAGCGGCGGCATTGTCTGCCCTATCCGTCATGATGAAAAAGCCCATTACTACCTCACCGACATTATCGGCTGGCTCCATCTGCCGGTACTGGTGGTGGCTGATGCCGGCCTTGGCACCATTAACCATGTGGTGACTACCTGCGAATACATCAAAAACCGCCACATCCCCATCAAAGGCATTATCCTCAACAACTGGCAGGGCGGCGTCATGGAAGAGGACAATGTAAAGATGATAGAAGAAATCACCGGCGTCAAGGTGATTGCCCTGGTGAAAAAAGGAGATACCATCCTCCACTGCGACCCCAAGGTGCTGGAAGGATGCTACGCGGAAGTGTGAGTGATTGAGGGGATGGCTGTGCTCCCTAGGGAAGCGCTGATTAAATCACTGTCTGCTTTTATTCTTGGATTTTTATGCAATGCAAGGAATGGGACGACGCGAATAGCAAGCTATTTAAGGAGTCCCATGACGAAGCAGTGCATAAAAATCCTTATAAAAGCAGACTCTATGAATTAATCAGTGCTTCCCTAAACTTAGAGTCATCGGTGATGTTCATTATAGAGCAGGGAGATTTCTCCACTACGCTGCGGTCGAAATGACAAGGTAACAACGGAGTTATTTAGCAAGAACAACATTTCAACAAATCAGCCGCCTTTGGCGGCTACCTCCTATGCAGGGGCAGAATAGACCGCTCTACGCTTTCCCGCAGAGTCATGTGGCACATTGGCAAGCACCCATAGTGCCCCAGCTCCGCTGGGGTGGCAAAGGAACTGGAGTCACTCCAGCGAACTGGATTCGTAGGGGAACGTTAGAGACCTGAGAATCCAGTGAGTCGGTGATAGCCGTGCTGTAGGGAGTCGCAGACGACTGAGAATCCAGTGACATGCTTCCCTTTGGGTAAAGGTGGTGGCGCAGCCACCAAAGGGAGCTTCTCCGTTGCCTGAAAGGGCAATTATGATAGGGTGAATACAAACTCATATCTACACTGGAAACTTCCCCTATACAGGAAGATATATAGATTAGTATCCCTGCCTGCTCTTCATTGATAGCAAAGATAAAAGCACCTGCATTTCTGTAAGTGCTTCTATCGTAAATTATTTATTTTTGAATTCTTCTTCAATTTCTTTTATCTGTTTATCGTATTTTTCTTTGTTGATAATACCATTTTTTAGCGCCCATATAGCGCCGTTAATTTTATCTTCCTTACTTCCTCCGACTTTTACCACTCTGTAAGCAGGAGGGTCCTTCCATCTTCTTGCTGAAAAAAGTTTATCACCCATTCTTAAGCCTCCTCCATGTAATAACAAAGTATATCGCAGCTAAATGCCGTCCTGCTGTTTTCCATTTCTTCGGCAATCTTCTTTAACTATATTTTTAACTATATTATAACTATATTATGCAAAACACCAATGTTAAATTCTGTCATTTCATAAAATTATATTTCATTTCTAATTTCCCAATAAAAATAACCTGCAGAGTTTTCCCTGCAGGTTATTTGGGAATCAATCACAGACTTCCTTTATTTTACTCATCGCTGTCATCATCTGCTATGCCCATCTGCCTTGACCAATAGCTGCAGCTTGCCAGTTTTGAAGTATAAGCTGCCTGGTGAATCAGTCCGGCATTGAAAAAGCAGGAAGGATCCAGGGTTCCCAAGGGACGGGTAATGCGCTGATAGTCGGCAGGATTCTTCATCAGAAGGCCTGATATGCGGGGGATATTTCCGGCTGCCTCTTCTGCCATGCGCATGGTTTGCGATATTTCCGCTGCCATGAAAGGTGGTTCCATGGCATGTTTCAAACTTTCAGCAAGTTCAGTGGAAATCAACGGCTTTCCCATGGCATTTCTCAAAATCCCCTGCATTTCTGTGCTGCCCAAGTTTTGCAAGACCGATTCCTGTTGAAAAATAGTTCCCATATCCCTGGCCATTCTGGAAAGCGATGCCAAAACGCCCATGTTTCTTAACCCCTCTGAAATCCGCTGTATGCTTTCCATAACAGGAGAAACATTCACTGCCTTTACGAAGGCATCCAAATGTATGGAAGCAAACGCAGGAAATGACAGTTTTTCGTCCCACCCGGTATTGATCCGCTTTTGTGGAAGACGGACCTTCTTTGGTACCTGCACTTCAGGAGACGCTTCTGTGCCATTTCCTTTGACCGTCTCATAGGTCGTATCAGCTGCGAAGACAACGTGAAGCCCGATGCAGGCCATTTCCAACCGGTCAAGGAAGAGTTCCTTTTCTTCGATTTCATCGTCATTCTGTGCATTCTTCAGCATATCCCGCCAGGAGGAAATAAGGGCCTGCACTTCCTCTTTTGTTTTGTATCGGTAATGGCTGGCACAGTCCTTGATGAACTGATTCCAACCCTCATTCTGCATCAGATGGGGTCCCCTTTTCCGTTTCATATATTCATCGACCAGCTTATCTATCGATAAAGCGGAAAGGCTGATGGATTGGTTGTCCAGATTCGGAAATCTACGAAAAGCCCGGTTTATTCTGTCCATGACTGACTCTGCTTTGCATAGCAGGTGAATGGACAGGGTGTGGTCCCTGTATTCATCATACTGAAGAACAGCTGTAGCATAGCCGTCTCCATCGGTGTATAGGGAACGTACATGGGCCAGGGAAAGGTATCCGGTGTTGTTTCTCTTCCCGGAGCCCATTTTCACAGGCAGAAGGATATCTCCTTCAGGAAGAACCAGTGCCTGTCCTCTCTTCGCCGTGTCAAACAAATTTTCATGGTGAATAGACTGTCCGCTTTTTCTGAATTTTCGATCCATCTTATTCAGATACGTCTTAATGGCCATATATTCCATCTGCGGCACCTGATTGCCAAAGATAAGGATATTACATCCGCAATTCATACCATGATTAGAAAATTCCGGAAAAATACTCAAAATCTTTTGTGTAGTACTCATATTTTTCCTTTCTTAAAAAACGACTTTTTATCTCACTGATAAAATAGATTCCTGCTCTGCATTTTCCTTTTCTTGATGAACCACCCTCTTTCCCCCTGTCCATAGAATTTTCCCGCAGCATCTAGGGAAGCTATCATGTCTTCAACAAATAAAATTCCCTGATATTCCGCCGGTCATTTTATCTGTCAACCATAGGATACCGTATTTTTACAAAAAAGTAAATTAACTGTTTATATGCAAACTATACTATATATAGTAGAGCATACAATATTGATTCTACATACGGTATTTTGTTGTTATGTGTGAATATTATTATTATGCAATATCCTGTATAATATCTCTACTCTTTAGGAAGAAGCGATTTATTATGTTTCCTAAAATTCAAGATTAAATAAAAGATTGAATAGGCAGGATATCATCATAGAACATTGCAGAACACTATATAGCAGCTTTTTATTATCCTGCGTTCTAGATAATAAACTACTGGTGCCCATGAAGCCGCATAGTTGAAAAAATTGAGTTTTATGCATTTTTTGTGGGCTCTTCAGCCTGCACACAGCAGCAGAGCCCAAGGGCTATTGAAATTTTCTATATAAATATATAGGAATAAGCGGCCAGAAACATAAAAAACAGCAGAATATGCCGGAAAATGGGGCAATTCATTCAAAGACACCAAATACTCCTATTTCATTCATTTCGACAACTCAATAGGCAATAAAAAATCCCCGCCCAAGGTGAGCGGGGATTTTTTCATGTCTTATCCTGCATCGGTAAGGTCATAGGTATTGACCAGGCGCATGCCGGCGAGACTGGTGGAGAGAAGGCCTGCCACTGCCTTTCCTGCATCCAGCAGCTCATCGTCTGAGGCGGTGAGCTTGATCTGGTTGAAGGAAATGTTCTTGGTGGCTTTCTTACCGCTTGCGGTGGTACCGTTTTCAACGATGACCTGCAGTTTGATATCAGTCATGTTTTTTGTTGCAGCCATGATAGATCACCTCCTTATGCCAACTCTTCCGTGGTGGTGGTAGAAATGGTGGCTTTTTCAAGCTCCGTCACTTCCGCCCCGCTGCGGGTGATAAGAATGGGAATCAGTTTGGCCGCTGCCGCGTTCACTTCTTCCCTGGTGAGGCTGTCCTTGGGATTGGTCAAAGTGACAGTCATTGTTGACTTACCGGATGTTCTGAATACAAGATTGAGCGTTTTCATTTCGCTCCCCTTTCCGAAGGGAACCACTTACAGATTTTTCAACCCCTCGGCCGCCGAGGTTGTTCCGTTTCTCATTTCTCCCTTCTGGTACTACAATCGGGGTAACTTCTTTTTCTAGACCCCCTCAGGCAAAATATTTTTTGAAATTTTCATCATTTCTGGCCAGGGCCTGGATTTTCCGTTTGTGCTTGTACACATTCTTATAGGAAATGTGACAAATTTCACCGATGGTAAGCCAGGAGTATCCCTCCATGCGGAGACGGAGCACCTCCTCCTGCCTCTTTGTGAGATGGAATCCGTGAATCAGTGCGTTCACTTCCTTTTCGGAAAGGGACGGCTCCCCTATTTCATACCAGTTCTGACGAACCCCATCCAACCGGATTTCCCCGGAAAGGAGAAGCTCCTTCGTTTTCCCATCTTTGATGCCGCTGTGCTTCAGGAACATTTCATGCTGCCGCATGAAATTCAAGGCGGCATAGGTGAGATGTCTCTTCATATAGGCAGGGAAAGGAAGCCCCCTTCCTGCATCATAGAGAGGAAGTTTCTCCAGAAAAACAAGCCAAAGAGTCTGGGCCATGTCTTCGTACTCAATGGTCTCATAGGCCGTTTTCGAAAGCTTGTACACCAGCGGGCAAAAGCATTTGCACAAATCCTCCTTCGCCCTGTCATCGCCCTGCCGTGCTTTCAAAACAAGAGAATCAATATAGTCGTGTTCATATGCAATTTTCATGAGAAATCTACTTTCTCCGAAGCGCGCTCCGGTGTATATTACCGGCTGGCCATACTATAGCATGGCTTTTTTCGACTTATGGTCGTATTTTTCTCATTTTTTACTCATAAAAATCGCTTCGAGCTTCCTGAAGGACAAATTTCACTCTTTCACAAAATCCGAAACTATGTTTTCACTCTTTCCTGCATCTTGAAAGGATAAAAGCATTCAATTTCTTTAACAAACTAAAAAGCTCCGATAAAATCGGAGCAAATGGGCGCTAAAAAATAAAACAGCGGACTTGACAGGTTTTTGAAACCAAATGAAATCAGGCAATAAAAAGACAGAGAAGCCTATCAGGGGAGTATCCAGGTAAGTTCAACCAATGAATCAGGCGTCCGCGCCTTGGCTCTCCCACTTACGTGGGTGCTGCTCGGAACATGTCGTCAGAGAGAGGAAAGTCCTGCGATCGCTCTTCCTTATTGCTTTTCTGTCTTCATTTTTCTTACATTTTCATCTGATTCCCGGCCGGGTTTCCAGAAGCAGAGGGATAAAAAGTGAAATTTCCTGATGTCCTTCTCTCCCCTGCCATCCTCCTTACCGCGGATATGGAGGATGGCCGTTTGGAAATCAGATTCATCATCTCATGAGGTCTTTTCATCCCTCTATTATTAATATCGTTGAAAGTTCCATTTCTAGACCCCACTTAGAAAAATTTTTTGAAAAATATGGTAATCCGATGACCATCGATTCCCAACCAGGGGCGAAGATGGAGATATGAAATCTAACGGGCGGGGATGGTATGGGTCAGCAGAACATCCACTTTCTCCTGCCTTTTTTTTATGACCTGCTCCACCCGTTTCCGGATCCTTCCGTCCAGCTGCTTATCTGGAAACCAGGGCCATGGGCTTATCGGGGCTGTAGGCGCCTCCAATGACCAAGGTTTCCGTGCCATCCAGGTCATTGACCTCCCCGTCTCTGGCGAAAAGTATGGACAGAAAAGCGGACTCCACGTACACCCTGCCACCGTGCCAGTCTTTCAGACGATAAGCTTTCCTATTTATCCTGCCGCCTCATCCATCCACCTGCATCACCCGGGTGGGCCGCATTTCGTAATTACCGTGGATGCAGAAAAGGGTCATGGAAAACTGCAACAGCATCTGCTTTTGGCGAAGGTCACGGAGTCCATTGGACATAGTGAGCGGCCTAAAAAACTAAAAGGCCGTCTCTTATGGAAAAAGCGTACAACCGCCCTGGCGGTTATACGCTTTTTCCACA
>ERZ506944.927-NODE-927-length-10353-cov-6.179647_pt1 | contig 10353 bp, 7 predicted proteins | sample MGYA00512899_ERZ506944 | MGnify/ENA metagenome assembly ERZ506944 | reverse complement strand
TACCCAAAGCCGACTGCAGATAATATCCCGCACCGGAATCACGAATGAACCACCGCTGTGCATTCGTTCCATTAATTGCATACTGTTGCACCACAGAATTATTACCCGCTGCCGCTCCTCGAACATCCAAGGCTTTATCGGAATTCACATTGGTAATCACATAGCTGCCATCGGACTGCTTAGAGAATTTAAATTGCTGCGCTTTAGAGCCATTACCAGAATATAGCTGAATAGCTATGGAATCAGACGCGTTGGCTCCTGGAATATCCACGCTGGAAGACACCTTGAAACGTACATTGATGAAATAATTCCCATCAGGAACACTCACCACAGGCATCTTGCGCACATCAATGACGGACGAGTCCTGGGCATAATTCTTGCTGCCAAAAGCATTCATGTCCACGGAACCACTGATACCGTTGATACGGCCGGAACTGGTGTATTGCCAGCCACGGTCGTTGGTATCGAAGGCGTTGTATCCCATTTGAGCACCATACTGCGCCACCCAACGGGTCTTTGCGTAGATGTTCGAATTGTTCAACGGGCCTTGCAGGTAGCTCGTATACGAATACACACCGAGATTCTTGTATCCGGCGGACTGCAGTGCGCCATACCAGGCGTCGGCCATACCGCTATAAACATTCGGATTGGTCGGCGGGGTATGACCAGCCCACGTCCACTTTTCAAGGTCATAATACACAGGGTATTTCAGATCGTTCGGGCTCACGCCCATCTGGCGGAGTTTGGCAGCCACATCATTGCCTTCCGCACGTGCGCAGTTCGCATCGTATGCATACGAATACCAGTAGATGCCAAAAGGAATACCAAGACGTTTGCATTCGTTGATGTTACGTTGCGCTTTGGCATCGGCATAGTTGCCCCAGCCATAGCCCAAACGAATGATTGCGCCTTCCACGCCGTCGGCTTTCGCCTTGGCCCAATCGACGTCACCCTGCCATGAGGAAACATCAATCACGCCCTTGGCTTGTTGAACGAACAGGTTGTTCCTATAATCGAAAAACGCCTTTGTTCCGTTGTAGGTTCCCCAGTGTGCTCCGTATTCGTTGCTCTCGAATTTAGTGAGCCGGACAGTCGAGCCACCCTTCAAGGACGACTGCTCCGCAGACTGTTTCACAGGTTGTTCCACAGCATCTTTCACATCCGAGGCACTCACCGGAATGAATGATTCGCCATCCGTTTTGGCCAGTGGATCAGGTTGCTGCGATTGCGTGCCGACCAGCTGAGCGTCCGTCACGGTTTCGCCGGTCTCAATGTTCTGTACATCACCTTCCGGCGTAACCGCAAGGTTCTCCGAAACCACAGTGGAATCGTCCGAAATGTTTTCGCTTACCGTTTCCGGCAGCGTCGCGTTCGGATTGTCCGGCATGCTGTTTGACGAATTCTGCGCATCATCCACAGTTGCGGCAAAAGAACTTGGCGTATCCTCAATCGCAATATCCTGCATGGCGTAAGCCGGCACCACGGCAACGGAAACCGTCATTGCAACCACGGAAGCGGTGGTCGCAATCTTCATCAAGCTTTTCGGCGATATCATCGTCAGCCTCTCTCACAAAACGCATTTTCACTCGTTGACGCAATTGCACACGCAAAACTTAAGTGTATTCTGAGATGTCCCCACTTAAAATAAAGCAGCTGGATTCCGGACCAAACTTCACATTTACCGAATATGCCACAACATGAAGTGCTGGCATTCGGAAGTGGAACGGGTAACATACCTTATGTATTGTCATTTGGGAACAGAGGACCTTGTCGGACCACCTCCAATAGACAACATCAAAACGGTATCGCGGACTCCTGGAGGGAAGCATGGCACGGCACGAAAGGCAGCCAAATAAAGCTGACAGTCAAGCAAGTAACGTCCGCAAGCCCCGGACTTTCAGCAGTACCGCGACCGTCGGGACCAGCAAATCCAACAATTCCGTCAATGCCACCAATCGTGACGAAAAGCTTAGAACAAAAGCACCGGGGACTTCCTACCGAACGGCTCCCGAAGATCCGTTCCAAATCGCCATATCGCAAGGCGTGCAAGATGGCGACACTTGGGTGCACAACCATGTCAAGAACTTGATTCGCCGTTCCATCATCGTAGCCGTTATCGTCGTTGCGGTATGCATTGTGGTCTTCGGCGTCATGGGCGTGAGAACATCGCAGAAAATGCGCGAACTGAATGCCATTAACGACTGCAGAGACGCGGTTGCCGCCATGAACGCTTCATATTCCAAGGATTTCCAGCTCAAGGGAAAGATTGTCGACGCATTCTCCAGCATGGATTCCTCATATGATCTGGAAAAGCTCAGCACCTTGTATCAGGAAGAAGTCAAATCGCCGAAGGCGCTTGACTGCAAAGCCGACCCGTCCGGGACCACCAGCAAAGCCAACACCGAACGAGCCGCATATGACAAACAGGCCAGAACCTTCGAGCGGGCGTTGACAAAGAACGAGGCAAATCAGAATTGAATACGAAACGATTGGCAAGAACGGCACTTGCCGTTATCGTAACCGTAGGAATAGTCGTTGCCATCATCGTCGGGTGCGGCCCCAAATGGGGCAACGGAACGGCAACCGGTAAAACCGGATCGCAATCCACCGCCACCGCCCATACTGCGGCCACTGTTGATGTGCAGCTGCCCTCATACTACATCGACAATATGGTGTTCCAGCGCGATCAGCCAATCGTAGTCAAAGGCAACGTCAGCTCCACGGAAAGCAACCCCATCGACGTTTCGAAACTGTCAGCGACACTTACGCAAGGCAACACCTCCGAGAGCGTCAAGGCAAAGGTAGCGAAAAACGGCAGTTTCACCTGCACGCTGAGCGCGCAAAAGGCAAGTCTCAATCCGTATTCGCTGCAAGTGCAGTACGCCGGCAAAACCGTGCTGAAACTGGCCAAAGTGTATGTGGGAGACGTCTTCGTAGCCGCTGGCCAGTCGAATATGGAACTCAACTATGTGCAGTATTACGAAAACGCTACTTACAATTTTGGCAATGGACTAATCACGACAGGCGATTTGCCGAAACCGCTCGTAGATGACAACGTGAAATTTGTCATCGCAAATCATGATGTTGAAGACACTGATTTTCCACTGTCCGCTGTTAATCAGAGCGCCGATGCATGGCTGACTGCAGATTCCACGAATTCACTGCACCTCAGCTATCTGGCTCAGCAATTCGCCATGCAGTTGCGCGCCAAGCACCCCAATGTGCCGATTGGCATCATCCAGACCGCGTGGGGTGGCACGCCTATTCGCCGGCATGTACAAGGCGGCGATATTTATGCGAACCATATCGCGCCGTTGAAGGGATTCCATGTGGCGGGCGTGCTGTGGTATCAAGGTTGCGATGACGCCAATAATTACGGAACTGCTTTGCAATACGAATCGCAAATGACCACGCTCATCAACCAGTACCGTAACGTGTTCGGACGCAAGGACCTGCCGTTCCTGTACGTACAGCTCGCGCGCTGGCCAAACTACCAGTACACGCAAAACGTGCGAGAAGCGCAACGGACTACGCTCGGCAACACCAACCTGCACGATTCGTCGAATGTGGCGATGACGGTTTCCCTTGACACAGACAAGGGCACATCCGCGCTAATCCATCCGCTCGGCAAAGATATTCTCGGGGCGCGCATGGCCGCGCAATATCTCGCCATGGAAGACGGCACCACCGTACCCAACGGACCGCTTATCGAACGTGCCCGGCACACTGCGAACGGCGCAATCGCCTTGTCTTTCCGGAACGGCACCGCAAGCAGGCTGAAAGCCATGCAGCCGAACTATTCGAAAACCGCGAGCGCAATCGCACCAAACTATAAGAGCGCTCCGAAAGCGACCCCGTTAAGCGGTATCAGCAATATCGCCGCTCCCACCACTACGGCATTGCAGGGGTTTGAGGTCGCCAATTACTCCGGTCAATGGCAGGCGGTCAATGCCACTATCAGGGGCAATCAGGTGTTGCTCACCGCAGCCGATGGTTCAATACTGAACGATCTCAACGCCATGAGCCAGGTACGTTACCTGTTCAGTGGCAATCCGAAGTGCGCGAGCATGCTGTACAACGACTTTAATCTGCCGGCTAGCCCATTCATTACTATTGTTGAGTGATCTTTGTTGGGGGCCGCCGCTAGATAAACCAATACGGGCGGGATAAGTACGGGCGGTCTGAGCCGTTGCTTGGCCTGCTTGGTCATGTTTTGAGCAGGCTGTTCCGGCTTCTGGTTTGGATTCTGGTTTCCCGCTTAAACTATGAAGACTGCTGCAGCATCGCAGAAACTAGACAAATGTCATTTTTCCACCGGTTTATTTAGGCACATTCCCCTCCTACTATGGCATACGGAACGAACGCGAGCGCACAATCACAGATCGAATGCAAACGTGCGCAGGAGAGGAACCACCATGAGGAATCGTATTGCAGCAGCTGCAGCGGCGGGAATATTAACCATCGGCATGGCCGCCTTGCCTTCCGCGGCTTCGGCCAGTGAAGTCGCACCGTCTACGGACGGATTGGCCGGCAGCACCGCCATCAGCGGGCAGATCGACCAGGATATGGCCGTGTGCACCGATCAGGCGTGCGAGGCCGTGCAGCACTTGAACAAGACGAATCAGCAGATCAAGTCGGATATGGAAACCGCCAAGCAGCACGCCGAGCAGCTGCATCAGAACGCGCACGAGGACGCCGACGCGCTTCGCCAGTACGGCGAGCAGGCCTGGAAGAACTACCAGGAGGACCGCGAGGATATAAAGAATGCGATTGACGGCGCGGTCAAGCGCGGTCAGGAGCGTCACGACGCTCTGCATCAGGATATGCAGGACACGCAGGCCCACCTCAACCAGATGCATGCCGATATGAAGGAGACCCACGACGAACTCAAGACGAGGCATGACGCGTTTGCGGCGAGCAGCCACCAGTGGCATCAGTCGTTCATCGCGGCGTTGAAGGACGCGAACTCCAAGACGGGTCAGCAGGGCGGCTCATCCGTTGCTACCGGCACGCATGGCATCACGGCTGGAACGAATGCCGGTACGACCGTTACTGGAGTCAACGGCACCACTGGCACTGTGCGCACGGCTGCCGACACTGGCGCGAATGGTGCTGCAACTGGATCCGTCACAGCTTCCGGCGATCAAACCGCCGCGTCCACCGGCGCGCTGACCAAGTCGGAATATGGACAGCTTGCACAAACCGGCATCGGCATTTCCCTTGCCTGCGCAGCCATTCTGCTGCTTGCCGGCCTTGCCTACGCCATGAAGACGTTCGTGCAGTATAAGCGCGAAACCAGCGAAGACTGAGCCGGCTCGCTGCCGGACAGCGTTTGCTTCATCGACTCATGAAAAACGGTCTCGAATATATCGGGACCGTTTTTTTCATGCGCGTTTTTCGTATGTGCTTTTCATCTGCTATACGCATTGTTGCGATTCAATTGGAATGACGTAGTACAGCGACGTACAATGCAGCGCGAAGCGCGCGTACCGTGCGTGAACCGCGTGTATGTCCAGTATTCCCACTGATTTGTTACGTTGGCCGTTCTGATCAGTCCACTGGTCAATTCGCATAATGGGGAGCACTGCTGGCGATTCGCGGCGACGGCGTATCGCCATTCCCCGCCGTCCGTCCGGTACTACCCGCGCTCCCCACATCGCCGGCCTTTTCAGCATTGCCGATGTTGGTTCTACGCAACGACCCCGCGGCCAACGAGCGGATGGATCGCCTGCGCTGCGCCTGTTCCGTCTGCGAAGCGGACTGAATTGCGGGAAAAGCGCCCGTTACGGGACGAATACGACCGGTTGCGGTCGGAATAAAGCTTGGTGGCAAAACCTGCGTTGTGATGGCGCTTATGGATGTCATCTGCGGCTGCTGCGTATTATCAGGACCATCCGCAGCGTCTTTTTCTTTCACGGTTTGCGATTCTTCCGCACGATTCGCGTCATCATTCGCATCCTCGCCCGTTTGCAAGGCAGACCCAGCTTCGCTCTGCTTTTCTTGTTTTTCCTGCTTTTCCTGCGGAGCGGCCTGCACATCACTCTGCAATACGATTGGCGATGAATTCGAACGGCGTCGGGCAAGCGCCGCCAGAGAGTCACGAGTATCAGCATCGCGTTGGTCAGTCTGCTGGCTGCCGGCAGCCGTCTTGTCAACCATCGTCGTGCTTCTTTCTCTCAACGTCACGATTTCGAGCGTAACGTAGCGCAGCGCAAAAGTGCGCGTAAAACGACGATGTACGCAACTCCCCCACCGAATCGCAATCAAATATCGACATATGAGGGCAAACAATCCCATTATTGAGACCACAGACTGGCACCAATAAGCCGCAGCATGACAATCAGGGACTTTCCTGGATGCCGGCCCGTACACGCGAGACTTGCGATACGGGACGATTCAAAAAACCGAGGCCAACGAAAGAAGCATTCGGAGGGAATCTGGAAGGAACCGGAAAACGGAGTGGAAAAGAAGGAACCCCAGAAACCGAATGATTCCAACGGTTTCCAGGGTTCCAATCCGGGCGGAGAATACGAGATTCGAACTCGTGAGGCTGTTACACCAACACGCTTTCCAAGCGTGCGCCATAGACCACTAGGCGAATTCTCCAATTATGCAACGCTTTCCGGTGTCTATCCGTTAAGCGCAACTTGACTAGAATACAACAGGAATGGCAGAAGACCAAATCGGCGTGTCGCTCTACCAAATCTGCAAAACATATAGAGCTCCAATATCGGTTCAAGGTTAGTGACGTTTTGCAAGACTCTCCAATAATCCGGCCCAACATGTACATCTCGTATTCACGCAACATAGAATGACGGATAACCACGGATGGCGTTTAATGACCGACTGTCGTCCACGTAAGCGTAAAAGGAGCGGATGATGATCAGCCAAGAGAACTACGACATACTGAAGGAAAAATACGGAGATGCGTCCAGCTGGGCCGTCTGGAACACGGATTACGCGGATTCCAAGCCCAGCCGCAATATAAACGATCTGAGCGTATTCGACTCCCCGAATCTGTCCGAATTGAACACCGGCTTCGTGTGTCTTTCGTCAAATAAATCTGCGTGTCGTCACCAGTTAATCTGAACACCATCGGCGTTCAAAATGGACACCGTCACCGGCGGCCGGGTTGGTTCCGCTCTTTTCGTTTATTTCATCAGGGAGTGGCTGTTGCGGTATGACTCGCCACGGAACCTGACGATCCTTCCGTGGTGCACGATGCGGTCGATGACCGCGGCGGCCATGTCGCCGTCTCCGAACACCTCGCCCCACCGTCCGAACTCCAGGTTCGTGGTGAACACCACGCTCCGCTTCTCGTAGGAATCCGCGACGACCTGGAACAGGAGCCTGGCCCCGTCGATGTCGATCGGCAGGTAGCCCAGCTCGTCGATGACCAGCAGCCTGGCGCGGCCTATCGCGCGCAGTTCCGCGTCGAGCCGGTTCTCGTCCCTCGCCCGCCGCAAACGCATCACCAGCGACGACGCGGTGAAGAACCTCACCGGCATGCCCCTCTCGCACGCCAGCATGCCCGTGGCGATCGCCATGTGCGTCTTGCCGCATCCCACGTCGCCGTAGAGCACGAGGTCCTCGGCCCGGTCCACGAAACCGAGGTCCATGAGCTGCTCGCGCCCCCAGTCGGCGGGGAACGACGCCATGCCCCAGTCGTATCCGTCGAAGCCCTTGACGCACGGGAATCCCGCGTTCCTGATCAGCCTGGCGCGCCTGGATTCCGTCCGGCTGGCGTTCTCGGCCCTGAACAGGTCGGCCAGCACGCCGAGCTGGCCGGGCGTGGCGCCCGCGACCACGGAACGCAGCACGCTCCTGGTCAACGGCAGCCCGCATGCGAGCTCCATGACCTCGTCCGGGGTGGACTTGCTCACGGTCCGCCCGCCCCTGCGTCCGCCCGCCGCGGCGTCCGTCGACTCACTCATCGCCGTCCTCCCTCATGAACCTGCTGTACGTGTCGAGCCTGGCCCTCGATTCGGGACCGTCGCCCTGCGCGATCCGCCTGGCCGTCTGGTCGATCGCGGCCCTGTCGGGCCTTCTGCCCGCGGCGACGATCTCGACGACGGCCATGACGGCCGCACGGAAGCCACTCACCACGGCCGCGTGGCGGATGTCGTCGACCAGCAGGCCGCGTTCGCGCGGCTCCATCCGGTCGAGCAGCACGCGCGTCTCCTCCGGGAAGTCGGAGCGTATGGGACTCTCGCCCCACGAACGCGGCTTGCGTGCGATGATGGCGAGCAGCGACAGCGGGTCCATCGCGGTGTCGGGGCTGCGCCCCCACCTGCGCTCCAACGTGACGATCGGCTCGCCGTCCATGGAACGCAGCTCGACCCGCAGGGCCCGCACGCCGGCCATGAGACGCATGGAATGCCATTTCGGGCCCGCGAGGTAGCGGTTCGAGTCGATCGTGACCGTTCCGGTCCTGTCGGCCTTCACCCCGCGCCAGTCGCACGCGTCGAACATGGACGGCGGCAGCGGGAGCATGTGGTCGAGGTCCGTCTCGAACAGGTCCCGGATCGGCACGTCCTCGCGGTAGTGGACGCCGCGCGCGATCTCGTCGCAGCGTTCCAACCACGCGTCCGTGAGCCGGTCCCATCCCTCCGCGGACGGCGTCGGCACCATCAGGTTGCGGCGCAGGAAACCGACCGCGTTCTCCGTGCTTCCCTTCTCCCAGCCGGAATAGGGGTTGCAGAACCTCGTCTCGAAGCCGTAGTGCGCGCAGAACAGCGAGAACAGCCTCGTCTGGGTGACGGTCCCGTCGGCCCTGCGGTGGCCGACCCCGGTGGCGTTGTCGAACACTAGCACGCGGGGGACCATGCCGGCATGGGAGAACACCTTGTTCAGACCATGGCACACGCATTCCGCGGTCTCTCCCGGCAGCGCGGCCACGTATCTCATGTTCGAGTACGGGAACGAGACCACCAGGAAATGCACGGTCCGTTCCACGCCGGCGACCACGGCCAGGGCCTGGCCGAAATCGACCTGCGCGCTGCCCGGCGCCCATTCCAGCTCACTGAACCCCTCGGCCTCGCCGCGGTGGCGTTGGCGCCAGCGCTTGACCCATCGCTGCACCGACGAATAACTGCCCTCGAAGCCGCATTCCTCCACGAGCCGCTCGTGTACGCGCCGGGCGGTGTGCCGCTGTTTGCGTGGCATGCGCCGGTCGGCCTCGAGCCATTCGTCGGCCTTGCGCGCGTACTCGCCCGCGACCAGGGAACGGCTCGCAGTTCCCCCGGTCGGCGGAACGGGCGAATAATCGCGGGTCGCGTACTTGACCACGGTCGTCCGCGAAACGCCCAGTTCCCTAGCTATCTGCGTATGCGTCAGGCCTTTCGTCTCGAGCTGCCTGATACTCTGTTGAATACGCACCGGTGTCGTCATTCCTTTCCTCCCGAGGACCATGTGTTGGTTGTTAGCACTCGGGAATCTATCAGGAACCGTACGGCACCGGCGCTTTTCTTCCGCCGATGCCATTTCCGTCCGCCGTCCGTGTCCAATATGAACGCTTATGCCGTTCAGATTTGGTGGTGACGCCGTACACGTTTATTTGACCATAAACACAGCTGGCGCGGTCCTCGGCGAGCCATTGCTCGACCAGGGGAAGGTACGGGTCGATCACCGACCCGCGCGTCCTCCTGACGGGCGGTTTCTCGGACAGGTCGTCCATCCTGAGGTACTTGCGCACGGTGGGCTCGCTCACGTGCTGCTTGCGCGCTATCGCCGCTATGGATTCGCCGTTCCTTCTCATACGGCGGATAGACTGTATCTGGGGCATGCTGATCATTTGCCTTTCCGGCCCTTTCTGGTGGAGATACGAAGCACCATCCAGTTAAGGCCTGTGGGTGGTCGGCATGCTCTTTGCCTAAACCCGAAAAATTTTCGTGACTAAAACACTAATTTCTTATTGAACACAAACAGCTTTTACGCTTAGGACTTCATTGAGGTGCAGAAGGTGCAGGATAAGTATATTTCGAAGGGGTGAGTGATTCCTAAGCTTTTACGCTTAGGACTTCATTGAGGTTGCCGGCCTTCGACAAGCATTCGCCACGCAAAATCAATTCCTAAGCTTTTACGCTTAGGACTTCATTGAGGTGACCGTTATGGCCGTGACAGGGGCGACTTTGCCGATTCCTAAGCTTTTACGCTTAGGACTTCATTGAGGTTACTTCAACCTCACCAAGACCGAGGTGCAACGCGTTATTCCTAAGCTTTTACGCTTAGGACTTCATTGAGGTTTGCACAATTTTTATTACACCGACGAAAGGACTAGATGATTCCTAAGCTTTTACGCTTAGGACTTCATTGAGGTTTGGTTGATGACGTCGATTACTGCATCGAGCAGGC
>ERZ506944.908-NODE-908-length-10516-cov-3.526814_pt1 | contig 10516 bp, 8 predicted proteins | sample MGYA00512899_ERZ506944 | MGnify/ENA metagenome assembly ERZ506944 | reverse complement strand
CACGTGCTGCGAATCCGGGGCCCACCAGAAGCCGTCGTATCGGTCCATCTCCTCGCCGGCCACGAACTCGGCCAGACCGATTTTCCACGTGTTTTCGGCCGGATTGCCGTCCTCATCCTCCACGCTCACGCCGTAGACGGCGGTGATGCGGTCACCTAGTTCGCCGCCGATATCGACCAGCATCAGGTAGCTGCCCGTGGTGTACAGCACATGTTCGCCATCCGGGGCGATGCGCGGGTTCAGCACCGGCGTGTACATCGCCGGGTCCTCATCGAGCCATTCGCCGGCCAGTTCACGGGTGTGCGGCTCGGGTGCGCCGGTCTCGTCATTCCAATCGATGTCGGTCAGGAACAGGCGGCCGTTGATGGTGAACACGATGCGATTGCCGTCGTCACCTGCGGAGTATCCGACGATGCCGGTGCCGCCTTCGCGCGCACGCTCGCGGCGGGCCTTCTCCTCGGCCGGCACGTCCTCGCTGTCGGCGGTTGCGCCCAGCAGTTCGCGCGGGTCGGCCAGCTTGGTCTCATGGTGTTCGCCGGACTCGTCGAACCAGCTCAGCCACAGTGCGGTCACCAGATCCTCGGGGCCGTCGGAGCGCAGGAACAGGGCCCGCGAGCCGTCGCCCACGGTCTGTGCGGAGCGCGGTGCGCCGCAGCCGAAGCGCAGCGTGCGCGCCCGGAGGCGTGGGAAATGCTTGATTGCGTCATTGACATCATTGGTTTCGCTCATACCTCACAACCTACGCGCCTGTGCGGTCAGTGGCGCGCAGTCTTGCGACGCATTCCCGGGATTGTTTCGCGAAGTGGGTCTCGGTAGGTCCGATTAGCGCAACATTCCCGGGATTGTGTCGTGGGTGTGGGTGCGAGGTGTGGGCGTGAGGCTTGTCCTAAGATGGGAACCATGCAGGTGACGATGATCGACGAAAACAAGTACGCCGAAACGATGACCGACGTGGTGCTGCCCGCGCTCGAACAATGCCGCGAGGAGGGCTGGTTCGATCCGTCCGCCGCCGAACGTTCGGCCGGGATCGAGCCGCTGTCCGGCATTATGGACACCGGCGGCCGCTCGGGCCAGCTGCACTACCTGTGCTACGACTCCGCCAAATTCGACGCGATTCGCGAGCAAGGCGCCACCGCCATCTTCCGCGGGGCCATCGTCATCAGCCACGGCTTCACCGAGTTCGCCGAGAAATACGACGAGCTCGTCTGGTATTTTCTGCTCGCCGGCTACTCGGTGTGTGTACTCGAGCATCGCGGCCACGGCAAGTCCGCGCGCGACGTGGACAACCGCTGCATGGTGTGGATTGATGACTGGCAGCGCTACGTGGCCGATCTGGCCGGCTTCGCCGAAACCATCGGCCAGCAGTACGCGGCCGGCATGCCGCTGAACCTGTTCTGCCATTCGATGGGCGGCGGCATCGGCGCGGCCGTGTTGGAGCGATACCCCACCCTGTTCGACAAAGCGGTGCTCTCCGCCCCGATGATCGCCCCCGCCACCGGCATGCCGCTGGGCGTGGCCCGTGTGCTGGTCGGCGCGCTGTGCGGACTCGGCTTCGGCAAGAAGCGCGTGTTCGGGCAGTCGGACTTCACGCCGGAATTCTCGATGGAAGGCAACGAGGGCGCTTCCGAAGCGCGTGAACGCTGGTACTTCAAGCTGCGTTGCGAGAACCGCGAATACCAGACCTACTGCGCGGCGTTCGAATGGGTGCGCCAAGCGTTGAAGCTCAACCGGGCCATACTGAATCCGTCCGCCTGCGCCGAAGTGGAGACGCCGGTGCTGCTCTTCCAGTCCGGACGCGACATCTGGGTACTCAATAAGCCGCAGAATCACTTCGTCCAACTGGTCAAGGACGGCGGCGGCGAGGCGAACATCGTGCGCTTCCCCGAATCGCGCCACGAAATCTTTTCCATGCCCAACAGCACCTACAAGCCCTACCTCGAAAAGATCCTCGGCTTCTACGACGACCCCATGATTGCCTGCGCCGCGTACTGATGTAGCTCTTCACCCATTGTTCACCGTGCGGTCACCTTGTGGCCCGACCCGCTTTAGATGGCGGGAGAGCCATGGAATTATGGGCATAATGTCTTCTCTCCGCCGCCGCGGTTGCGGCCGCGGTATGTGCCGGCGTGCTCGCGTTGACCGGTTGCACGGCGTTCAATAATTCCGATGACGGCACAGCGGACGGCAACGGCACGTCCGCCACCACGCAGACCTTCCAGCCGTCCGGCGGCAAACCGACTGCCACCCTGAGCATTGCCTCCGGCTCCGAAAACAAGGAAGTCGCCGTCGCCATCCAGAAAGCGGCCGACCAATCCAACGTAGCCGTGACGATGCACTACATGGGTTCGCTGGAGATTATGAACGCGCTCAAGGCCGGCGGCCAGGATCACGACGCCGTCTGGCCTGCCTCCTCGATGTGGATTTCGATGGGAGACACCAAGCACATCGTCAAAGACGCGGCCAGCACCTCCACCACGCCGATCGTGTTCGGCATCGCCAAATCCAAGGCCGTCAAACTCGGCTGGGCTGACGACACCGGCGCCACCAAGCCCGTCTCCACCGCGGACATCCTCGCCGCGGTCAGCGACGGCAAACTCACGTTCTCCATGACCTCCGCCACGGTGATCGACAGCGCGCTCAACGTCTACCAGACCGCGCTCAGGAAACCCAGCTGGACCATTTGGGTGGTCGATTACTCCGGTTCGATGTCTGGAGAGGGCAAGAACGGCGTGGTCAAAGGCCTGAACGCGGCGCTCGACCCGGACCAGGCCAAGAAGTCGTACATCGAGCCCGCCAGCGGCGACGTGAACATTCTCATCCCGTTTGAAACCGAGGTCCACCGCCCGGTCAAGGCCACTGGCACAAGCACCAGCGACCTGCTGCATGAGGCCGATGCCACCGATGCCCGCGGCGGCACCGATATCTATGAAGGCCTGCTGAGCGCGCTCGACGAGCTGCCCAGCGAGTCGGAAGCCTCGCAATACACCACCGCCATCGTGCTCATGACCGACGGCCGCTCCAACTCCGATCATCAGGACGAATTCGAAAGCGCCTATAAGTCGCGCGGCCGTGATCTGCCGATCTTCTCCATCATGTTCGGCGGGTTAAGGGTCAAAATGTGTGTCTGGCTCGGCGTGTCGCGGGGGTTAGATTTGGCCTTTTTGAATGCCGATTGAGTGGGTGTAGTCGGTGTCGATAGCGTTGTCGTAGAGGGCTGGGCGTCCTGTTTCGTGGTCGGCTTGGTTCTCGGTTTGGGTCAGGGTGGATACTTTGGCGAGTTGGCCCTGGCCCCAGTCGGACTGCCTGGCGATTCGTACTGGATCGTCAGGCAGTTCCGTTTTTAAGTAGAGCCACCAATCCAGCATGCGGCGTTGTCGTTCGCCTGATCTGCCGCGGTGGGTTCTGGCGAGCAGTTTGAGCTGGGCGTTGATGCCGCCTTCTAAGCTGTTGGTGGTGGATTTGATCCGCTCGGGCGCAAGGACTCCTGCTGGCGGGTTGAGGTAGACAAACAGCATCTCGGACCGCCAAAGATGGTTGAGGCTGTTGTAGGCCTTGCGCACGTTGTGGTGGGTCCACACGCGGGTCCATGCACCTGTTTTGGGGTCTTTGATCATGGTTTTCTCGTTCATCCATTCCCGGTAGATCGTTGAAAACTCGTGCAGTTGCACACCCCACGCGGCGGCTTCATCCAGTGTGGTGATCCGGGTCAGTTTCAGCGCAAGTCGGTAGATGGTGCGCCCGGCATCGGTGCGTGGGTTGGTGGTGGTGTAGCGGCGGACCACGCGTTGGGCGTGGACGAGGCAGCGTTGAATTTTCGTAGTCGGCCAGCACTTTTTGATTGCGCTGTATGCGCCTTGGCCGCCGTCGATGACGGCGATGAGTGGGGCTTCGATGCGTTCAAGCAGCAGTTGGTAGTCGCGGGTGGTTTCGTGTTTGCACCAGTGCCAGGCGATCACGTGGTCGATGGTCGCCGCGACGATCAGGCAGCCACCGGCGGTGTAGGTGCCATCGAGAAATACCTGGTCGTAGATCCGCTTGTGGTGGCCGGCGGTGGGGTCAGGCACATCAACGAGCCAGCACCACTTGAAGCGCCGCTTCATGGTGGCGCGGCTAACACCGTTTCGTTTGGCTAGGTCGTCGAGTGATATTGCGGTGGTGCAATGCTCGATGAACTGGGTGAACACTGCCGCGTTGGTGATGTCGTTTCGACGTTTGACGCTGGAGGCGCCGCATTGTTTGCAGCGCCATCTGGTGGTGCCTTTGCTGGTGGTGCCGTTGCGTTTCATTTCACCGCCGCAGTGGCAGCGTGGTTGGTTCTTCGACATTGCGACACCACACCACGCCGCGCATAGCACATCACGGCTGCCACACCGAGGATTTCCCGTCGGGGGCTAGATATATGCTTCCGGAGCATATACTTTCCGGAAACCTACAGGTCAATCCGTGAAAATCCGCGATTCCGGACACACTTTTTGACCCTTAACCCTGTTCGGCGATGCCGATCCCAGCCAGCTGAAGTCTCTCGCCACCCTGAGCAACGCCAAGGTATTCGACGGCCGCTCCGGCGACCTCGCCGCCGTCTTCCGCCAAGTCAAGGGCTTCAACTGATGCTCCAGGTAATCTGTGGATTCGTTGTCGGACTGCTGCTCGCCGGGCTCGGTTTCGGACTGGTCGGCGGCGGAGTGCCCGGCCTGATCGTGGCCGTGGTACTGGCCGCACTTGGGTATATCGCCGCCTCCACGCTCACCGAGCCGGAGCGACGCATCGGCAAAATGCTGGTTTCCGCCTTGCCCAACGGTCAGAAGACCGCCGATACGATCGACGCGGCGAACGCTCAACTCAACTCGATCGCCATGCTCACCAAGCAAGTACGTGACCCAGCCGTCAAAGCCGAAGCCAACGACTTCATCGCCGCTACCAAAGATTGAGTGCAATACGTGACCCGAGACACCTCCGCCTACCCGACGTTGCGCCACTACATCACCGTGTACGGCGAGCAGACCGAGAAACTGTTGCGCTCCTACGTGGACGTGGAAAGTTCCGGCGCACGCGATCAGATAGCCACGGTACGAATCGAAACCATCGAGGCGCTGCAAGTGCTCGAACAGACCGCCGCCGGCGAACTCAGCCGGGCGGTAAGCGCCAAGACGTTGGGCATTACGGCCGACTCCGACGCCATCCAACGGTTGGCCCGCATGGATGGATACGACGACGTCGCACCTTCGCCTGTGCCTTCCTCGGCTGCTGATGAAGGACGGCATGCACCCAGTCAGACTCCATCTGGCGGCCCGGCTCACCAGTCGGACCAGAAAACGGACGCACAATGAAACTCTCCAAATCAAAAATCATCGGACTGATCGCCCTGCTTGCGGTAGTGGGCGTGGTCTGCGGCACGCTGGTGTGGCGGCAATCGCAACCAGCGCCGGCCGAACCGACCGAACAGGTGAGCATCACCGGCTACCTGGGCGGCGAGAAAATCGGCCTGTTCGATGACGCCAAGTTCAAGGCGCTCGCCGCCAAGCAAGGCATTGCCATCGACTATCGCAAGGCCGGATCGCCGGCCATGATGGATACGGACCGGAAAGGCATGGGTTACCTGTTCCCCTCCTCGCGCGCGGCCGTCGAATACGGCAATGCGAAAGGCGTCAAGGCCCCCCCAAAGCGACATCGTCTTCAACTCACCGATTGTGCTATACACGCACAAGGCCGTGGCGGACGGGCTCGTGAACGGCGGACTTGTGACCAAGGACAATTCGGGCGCGTATCACATGTGCTTGATTTGGCCGTGAACCAGACGGATGCGTTCAAGCAGATCAAGGACGACGTGGTCATCGTCTACCCGACGCCGACCGTGTGGAGCACCCACACGCTGATGGCCTTGGACGAGAAAGGCGACACACTGCTGAACCTGTTGAAAACACCGGCGGCGCAGAAGCTGGCGTGGGAGCGCCACGGCTTCCGCGCGGCCAACTTCGCCGGCACCGATTCGATCAGCCGATTCGGCGTGGCCGGCACGCTCGACCAGATCCCGGCCGTATCCGAACTGCCCAACAACGACGCCATGCAACACCTCATCACCACCCTCCAATCCGCGCAAGCCAAACTCGTGGCCGACATCTCCATGTACGACACGATGTACACGCAGAACGCCCAGCAATACCGCGAGCTGAAAATGACCGTACTGGCCGGCAAGAAGGCGCTCGCCGACTTCAACGCCAACCAGCTGCCAGCGCTGGAGGCCGAGGCCGCCGCCAGTGGCGACGCCATGCAGGCGCAAGTGCTGAAGGACTTCAAGTCCAAGCTCGACCGTTTTGCCAAGCGACTCGACGACCTCGACCGCATCAGCGTGGTTACCTTGCAGACCGCGCCGCAGATCAAAATCATCCAGAACGCGGACCAGACCATCGTGGACAAGATCGACACCACCATCTCCACCACGATTCCGGTGTGGAAGAGTCAGATGGTGATCGCGCTGGGCCTGTCCAACCAGCGCAAGGTTCTCGACCTGCAGAACAAGGCCGACGATGTGACCAACAAGCTGCTGGCGCGTAACGCGGCCGCCCTGCACAAGGGTGCAGTGGACGCGGAAAAGGCCAACCAGCGTTCCGTGGTGGAAATCGACACGCTGGAGAAGATCAACGCCGAACTCATCGCCACCCTGAAGGAGACCGTGCAGATCCAGAAGGAAGGCGAGGCCAACCGCGAGGCCGCCCAGGTCAAGATGCGCCAAATCGAGTCCGACCTCAAAAACGCCTTGCTCGAAAACGCCCAGCAGATGTGAGCCGTTCGCGCGCCAGCATGCTCCCGTTGGCGGAGTTTGCGGGAACGTGCAACCATGCTCCCGTTGGCAGAGGTATATGAGTACGCCTACTGGTGTGCGTATATATGCTCCCGCTGGCGGGAGCTGGCAGCCGTAAGACTGGCTGAGGGTGGTCACGGCGCTCGGCTCGGCCGGCTTTACCGGCAACTATTCCCGCCGCAATTTCTCTGTGGGCATAATCCCGGAATGATTGCCGCGCTCGGGAATTGGGTGAAGTGAAGGTTAAAGGTTGAGAGCCCGGGAGGGTTCCGGAACCGGCCACGATAACCGCTGCTAGCCCCGCGATACGGGTTGGCGGCCGGCAGCCAAGCCGATTCTCTCCTAATCAAGGAGTACCGATTATGGCAATGTTTCCGGCTTTGATGAATGACACGATGTTCTCGGATCTGTTCGATGATCCGTTCTTTGAGGGTTGGCGCAACACGGACAACACGATGAGTGCCGTAATGCCCGCCAACATGATGACTACCGATGTGCGCGAGACCGACAAGGGTTACGACGTCGACATCGATATGCCTGGCTTTAAGAAGGAAGATATCAACCTTGAGCTCAACAACGGCTATCTGACCGTGTCCGCCTCGCGTTGCAGCGAGCATGAGGACAAGGCTCCGGCCGCTGAGGACGAGGCTTCCGACAGCAAGTGTGCTTGCGCGTCCGATTCGGGCAAGTGGCTGCGTCGCGAACGCTACATGGGCTCCTGCTCGCGTAGCTTCTACGTTGGCGAGGACGTGAAGGAGTCCGACATCCACGCCAGCTACCGGAACGGCACGCTGTGCATCCAGGTTCCGAAGATGCAGGCCCAGCCGCAAGTCGAGTCCAAGCACCAAATCGCGATTGAGGGCTGACGATACTTGATTCGTCCCGAAGTCCCGCTTCGAGTAGCTTTGCCCCCTCTGACGAGGGGGCTCCCGCGAAGCGGGTGGGGGAGAGATAAATCGTAACCAAACCATGCTTCCCACGCCGTCTGCCCTACGCTTTCAACGCCGACTAACCTGACAGACGGCGGGAAACATAGCCAATGCAAATGCCGGGTAGGGATTTACCCTACCCGGCATTTTGCTGTTTCAATCACCGAACCCCACCCTGTTCGCGCGCCGGTCGCGTGCCGTTCTGCCGCTGTACACATCCGATGGGTAGAGTGACTTCGAAACGATGCGAGAGAGGCGGACATATGGCGAACGGCGCACAGAACGCAAGCGGCACACCGGCACCGGCGGCAAGCCGTTCCGGCGGCCACGTCGTATCCGCGCGCGCCACGACCATCGGCCTGATGGCAATCCTGCTGTGGAGCTTCATGGCCGGCACCGTGCGCATCGTCTCCGAAAACTTCGGCGCCACGCTTGGCTCGGCCCTGATCTACACGGTCGGCGGCATCCTGCTGCTGATGTTCCGGCGCCCGGCCCCGATTCGCGAGTTCCCCAAGAAATACCTGATTATCGGCGGCCTGTTGTTCGTATTTTACGAATCGTCGATATCCCTCTCGCTGGGTCTGGCCTCTACCGACGCATCCTCGGTGGAAGTGAGCCTGGTCAACTATCTGTGGCCCACGATGATGGTGCTGCTGTCGGCGGGCGTATCCCATCGCAAGCACGCGGTCGTCAAGGTGTTGCCGGGTGCGATCGTGGCCACTGCCGGCGTGGTGCTGGCGGTCGGCGGCAATTCCGGGCTTGACTGGCATGCGGCCGTGCAGCATATCGCCACCAATCCTTTGCCCTACGCGCTGGCGTTCGTGGGCGCGCTTGCCTGGTCGGTGTACGCGGTGTTCACGCCAGCCATGAGTCATGGGGTGGACGGCACTTCATTGTTCTTCCCCTGCGTGGCCGTGGCGCTGTGGATTATCCACTTTGCGTCCGGGCAGGGATGGCCGGCCGAGCCGCCGAGTCTGGTCGCATGGCTGTTTGTGCTGATTGCCGCGGCGGCGATTGGCGGTGGTTATGCCTGCTGGGGATACGGCATTCTGCATGGGTCTATGGAGCGGCTGGCTATTGCGTCCTATGCCACGCCGGTGCTGTCCACCGGGGCCAGTGCGGTGTTGCTGGGTTTGGCGCTGTCGCTGCCGTTTTGGTGTGGCGCGCTGCTGGTGGCCGTCGGATCGGTGCTTAATTACTTGGTCAGTGCGCGCAAATAGCGGGGTGGCTTTGCTCATGGGGCGGTAATAATCCCATGGGGCGGTAAAACCCTCATGGGGCGGTATCCCAAAATGACTTTATTCTGCGGTTTCACAATTTCTTCAAACCGCCCCATGGGCCTTTTACCGCCCCATGGATAAATTACCGCCCGATGGGCAGCAGCAACTTACTCGCCGCGGCGCTCGGACGGGCGGCGAATCGGGTCAAGCAGCGTATTCGGATCGGAGATGCCGAACATGCTGCGCCAGCCGGTGGATTCAGGGTGCTTGGCGAGAACGGCCAGCGAAATCGCCCCCGGAATCATAATGATCACCAAAAGGGCCGCCAATCCCCAGTTCACGAAGAATCCGAGCCCCAGTACGATGGCCACCACAACCACCACCGTGACGATAATCGTCAACAGTGCTCGACGTGGGTTGGTTTCCCTGGCCCAAGAGGTGCTGGCTGCGGGCTTTGCTGTTGAACTGGCCGCGGCGTTTGTGGCTGTTGTGCCATCAGCCGTGACGGTCGTGGGCCTTGCCGCCGCGCTCGTCGCGGGGCCAGTAGGGGCGTCAGACACGTTATCGGCGGCATTGCCGGTCGCTGCTGGACGTTGTTCGTTTGCGTGAGTCATATCCACCAGCATATTCCCTGCTTCCGGCTGAAGCTGGGACAAGCCTGCGCGCCGCTAATCCAGCGCCGACACTGGCCTTGAACTGCGGGCGCCAGACCGGATGTGAACAGGCGCTGAACGGAGTCTGGGGAAACCATGAGAACTCGCGACAATTTTTGTGAAATTGGGTGACGCTCTATGAATCGCGCGCTAGTGTTGCGTGAGCTTACAAGGCGAGGAGCCTGGAGCGCGGGGGGTGAAGGATGAAGAACTCCGTTTGGAAAACGTTCATGGAATTGTCTCTGGTCCGCGGAATCGTGCCGCGGACCGTGTTCGGACTGACCGCGATCGCGGCAATCATACTGGTTATTGGACTGGCGCTGAGCAAGAGCAATAAGCGCGGCCGCCTGCACCCGCTGATTGTCTCGCTGATTGCCGCCGTGCTCGCCGGCGCGGCTGGAATGCTGGTTGCATGGCTGGTGTCCGACGTGTTTATGGTGTTCGGCGTATCGCTGGGCTGGCCGGTGATCTTCACCATCGCGGGCGGCATCGCCGGCGTCGGCTTCGTGATCGCCGCAGCCGTGACCATGCGCGGAGCCCGCCGTGTGCTGGCCATCGTGCTGGTGCCGCTGGTGCTGCTGTCCACCGCGCTCGGCGTGGACTCGATTTACGGCGAATACCAGACCATCGGCACCCTCGTCGGCTACACGCCGTACGCCTCGCTCGGCTCAATCGAGGTACACAAGGCCGCGATGAGTGTCAGCGACTGGCATAGCAAGGCGCGGAAGGGCAGCCTGCCGTCCATGCCCAGCCAAGGCAAGGTGCTCACCGTCGACATTCCGAACGCCAAATCCAACTTCACGGCCCGCAAGGCGATGATCTACCTGCCGCCCGCCGCGCTGTCCGACCGTCCGCCGGCCTTGCCAGTGATGGAGCTGTTGGCCGGGCAGCCCGGTAGCCCCAGTCGCCTCATCG
>ERZ506944.870-NODE-870-length-10959-cov-3.501192_pt1 | contig 10959 bp, 4 predicted proteins | sample MGYA00512899_ERZ506944 | MGnify/ENA metagenome assembly ERZ506944 | reverse complement strand
TGCGAAGGCAGCTTTCGGTGTAGTGTTGATTACTACGAAAAAGGGAGCGCAAGGAGATAAGTTCGAAGTGAGCTATTCCAATAACTTCTCTTGGCAGGACCCTGCCAAGAAAATTGAAATCGGAGGCATAGAGGCACTGCAATATACGCTGGATGCGCAGATCAACAGAAATGAGCCTATGCCTGCCGGTGGTTTTTGGCGTATCAATGAAGAAAGTTTGGAGAAAGCTAAAGAATGGCAGCGGTTATATGGCGGGAAAGTAAATTGGAACGATCCTGTGGTATATGGGCGTGACTGGTATTTCGATGGATCGCAGAAATATGGATACCGAACCTATGACGGAGCTAAGGCAATGATTAAGAATTGGGCCCCGACCATGACGCATAATCTGTCTGTAAGTGGAAAGAGTGGAAAGACTACCTATAACATAGGTTTGGGCTATCTGGACCAGAGCGGCATGTCAAGAACGGCGAAGGAGGATGATTTCAAACGATATAATGCTTCGGTCAGCGTTTCTTCGGAACTCAACAAATACATTACGGTGAGAGCCAGCTCTATCTACTCCGACCGCAACAAACGCTATCCGGGCATCGGTAATACGGCTGCTGACCCTTGGTTGTATCTTTACCGTTGGAGCCCGTTGATGCCGATGGGGGTAACGGAGCATGGCAATCCGTTGAAAGAGCCTACCTATGAAATGGCGGCTTCCAATACTGATAATTTGCAGAATAAGTATTATAACATCAATTTAGGATTTACGCTGAATCTCACCAAGAACTGGGATGTCAAGTTCGACTATACGTATGACAAGCAGTCTACCGAAACCAATTCTTCGGTAACGCAATACAATGCCGGTGAGATGTGGTACTCGCCAACACCATGGATTGAAAACGGCAGCCAGGTATATGTCAACGAACTTGGAGAGAGAGTGGACACCGGCGGCATGCCCGCCTATCGTTTTCCGGTGGGGCCTTATTACAACAGTTCGGGTCCTCAGACAAGTCAGGTGGCAACCAAGAACAGATCGGTGGATAACAACACCATTAACGTTTATACTACCTACAACCTGCAACTGGGTGCAGAGAAGCAGCATGCTTTCAAGTTTATGGCAGGTATGAACAGGGTGACCAATAAATGGAGTTCATCAAAGGGCACCATAAACGATCTGATAGACTTAGAGAACCCGCAATTCCCGTTTGCCGTAGGCGACCAGTTCTTTGAAGGAGACCGCAACTGGGAATCTCAACTGGGCTTCTTCGGACGTCTTAACTATGCTTTTGAAGACAAATACTTCCTCGAAGCCAATATACGCAGGGATGGCTCATCCAAATTCCCCGATCATCTGAAATGGAAATGGTTCCCCTCTTTCTCCGCCGGTTGGGTATTTACCAGTGAGGAATTCATGAAACCCATTGAGAACATCCTGAGCTTCGGTAAGTTCAGGGCATCTTGGGGTAGCATCGGTGACCAGACGGTATCCAATACATTGTATAAGTCTGTATTGGAAGGAGGACAGTCTACTTGGCTGGGCGGTAACGGCAATAAACTGCCTTTGTTCGGAACTCCTACGCTGGTGGACAGTGACATTAGCTGGCAGCAGATCGAAACGCTGGACTTCGGTATTGACTTGCGGTTCTTTAACAATAAGTTTGGCGTGACTTTCGATTGGTACAGACGGGATACAAAAGACATGCTTGTGGGTGGTGAAAGCCTACCGGTGACACTGGGCACTACCGCCCCGGTGGGCAACTACGGTAGTTTGAGAACCAAAGGCTGGGAATTGTCGGCCGACTTCAACCATCGTTTCTCTAACGGATTGGGCATCAATGCTATGGCATCTATATCCGATGCAACTACCCACATAACCAGAGGCGCTGACTATCTGACGCCATGGGAAGACCGTAAGCTGGGTTCTGAATTCTCTACCGGAAGCCGATACGGCGATATTTACGGTTTGGTAACAGACAGGCTGTTCCAAAAAGAGGACTTCGTTTATGGAGAGGACGGAAAGATTGAGAAAGTGACCGTTGTCTATAATGGAACGGCCCGCGAAACGAACAAACAGTCTTCCAAGTATCCTGTATATCAGGTGCACTATGAAGACGGCAACAAGATTGTCTTTGCTCCCGGTGATGTTAAGTTCGTAGATTTGGATGGCGATGGCTACATCACTCCGGGTACGGGTACAAACGGTGATCCGGGCGATGTGACCGTTATCGGTAATACCACTCCCCGCTATGAATACAGTTTCCGTTTGGGTGCCGACTATAAAGGTATCGATTTCTCCATCTTCTTCCAGGGCATTGGCAAACGCCAGATCTGGGGTAGCGGACAATTGGCCATTCCGGGTTTCAATGCCAAAGAAGGGGCTATGCCCAAGACTTTTACCACCAACTATTGGACGGAAGAGAATACGGATGCTTTCTATCCCAGAGCTTGGGATTTGGGAGGCAACGATACCGGATTCAGCATGCAGAAGCAGTCACGCTATCTGCTCGACATGTCCTACTTAAGAATCAAGAACATTACGTTGGGATATTCCGTACCCAGAAATCTGCTGTCCAAAGTATATCTGACGAAAGCCAGAATCTATATGTCACTGGAGAATTTCTTCACATTTGATAATCTGGACGGGCTGCCTATCGACCCGGAAGCTGTGTCGGGCTATTCCATGTTCAGAACGGATGAAAGATATAATCTTGGACGCACCGGTACGGGTACACCGGTATTTAAGAGCATATCATGCGGTATTCAACTAACCTTCTAAAATAGAATTATTATGAAACTAAAAATATATGCAGTTTTAGCCTGTATCATCTTCTTGTTCTCCAATTGCAATGATGTGCTCGACCGCCCTTCATTGACATCGGCCGAAGATGCTGCCTATTGGACCAGCGAGTCGAGAGTGCGCTTGTATGCCAACGCTTTCTATTCCAACTTCTTTGTGGGCTATGGAGTGGGTTATGAAACCACTTATGCTCCCAACGCCAATTATACCTTTAATGATGATGCGGTGATTAGATCCACCCAAAGGAACTTCAACCGTTCGGTTCCTACCAGCAAGGGAAGTACATCCTTGGACATTAAATGGGAGAGTGAGTTCACAGGCCCGACCTGGAATTTCGCCTGGGTCAGAAAAGCCAATATCATGCTTGCCCGTATCGACAGTGAGATGACGAATATATTGACCGAAGAACAGTATAACCATTGGACGGGTATCGGACGCTTCTTCAGAGCATTGGAATATGCGCGTCTTGTAAACGTGTTCGGCGATGTGCCCTATTATGACACAGAGGTGCTGAATACCGATAAAGATGCCTTGTACAAAGACCGTACTCCAAGAAACGAGGTAATGGACGCCGTTTATGATGATTTTGACTTTGCGATGCAGAACGTCCGTAAGAGCGACGGCGCGCAAAATGTAGACCGCTATGTGGTAGCCGCTTTCGTTTCGCGTTGGGCATTGTTCGAAGCAAGCTGGCAGAAGTATTACTATAAGGACAATGAACGTGCCAAGAAGTTCTTTGAGCAGGCCATTACGGCAGCGGATATTGTAATGGGCAGCGGCAAATACGCCATCGACGTGGATTTCCGTGCGCTGTTCGGTTCGATGAAGGCCCCCGGAAAAGAGTGTATCTTATATCGTACTTATGATGCCGGCCAGAAGGTGACGCACTCCATTGCATCGAATTGCAATCCGCAGAACTCCACCGATGTAGGTCCGAACCTTGATTTGATAAAGTCGTTCATCTGTACGGACGGCAAGGACTATCAGACTTCCGCGCTGATTGGCGCCAATGACTTTACGTTGAGCAACCTCATCAAGACAAGAGACCCGCGCTTTGAAGCGAGCTTCTATGAAAAACCGGTGCCTACGGCAAAGAGTTGTTATTTGTTTGTAACCAAGTTTATACCGCGAAGCGCTTTGGATTTTTTGAAAATAGAGGGCGGCACCATAGCTCCTGAGTTCTCGGGCAGCAGCAACGTGACCGGTTATCCGGTTATCCGTTATGCCGAAGTGCTCTTGAACTGGATTGAAGCAAAGGCGGAACTTGCAACATTGGGCGGAACGGCGGTTATTCAGGATGACATTGATATTTCTATCAATAAGATACGCGATAGACCGATAGCGCCCGAAGCGAAGAAGCTGGGAGTTACCCGCACTGTCGATATGAACCTCGCCGACCTTCCGGACGATCCCCGCAGAGATCCTTCTGTATCAAAACTGCTTTGGGAGATCAGACGTGAACGTCGTATGGAGTTTGCCTTTGAGTTCTCGCGTATCATCGATCTGAGACGCTGGGGCAAGTTGGAATACATGGATACTGAAAAGAATAAGGACTTGTTGGCAGGTACTTGGGTGAATTTTGCCGAAGAGGTGAGCGATGAACTGAAAGATGAAAATAAGGGCAAAATCCGGGTAATGGACAAGCTGGGCAAGTTCATCGTGTTCGACGGTAAGAACAAGGATAAGATGAAAGGCTTCTTCTATCCCGCAGAGAATTTGGGAAGATTGAAGTTCTTGAATGTTCCTAACGTCAATCCGTACCTTTCGCCTATCGGTACTAACCAGATTGCGGACTACCAAAGCAGAGGATATACCTTGACGCAGACCGAAGGCTGGCCTACCGGCTTGGAATAATGAAGCGAGTAAGTGAAACAATGAGATTTATTTCAAACTAAAACATGAGATTATGTATAAACTAATAAGAAATATTGGATTTGCAGTCGTATCGCTGGGGCTTGGCATGGCTTCTTGTGATGAGGACTATCCTAAAAGCCATATAGAGCCTTATGATACTGAACTCCTTTCAATCAAAATACTTAATGCCGGAGCCAACGGTGACAAAGTGGTGGAAGGAACGATTGATGAAGCAAAGAAAACAATCAATTTCCCCCGTCTGGATGTGGAAACCGACTTCTCGGCTTTAAGCATAGAAGCCGAACTTTCCGAAGGAGCTGCATTGCAGAGCGAAGTAATGGATTATTCTATGGATGCGGAGACGAATGAAAAGACACAGGTGCTTAGAATTATCAATCATAACAGATACAAGGACTATCTGATGAAAGTCAGAAAAAGAGTTCCGGTATTCGGTGCTGATTTTGAAAAGCCGACGGTGTATAATTTTTCGGGAGATTTTCTCTATCCGGACTTTACAAGTCTTAGTACCAGATGTGCAGCATTCGACGGGGAATATGTATTGGTAGTGAGTAGAAAGGCAGGATCTAATCCTCATCTTCTGAAAGTTTCAGATTTGAAGACAGGGGTAATTAGCCCAATTATGTTAGATATGTCAGGAGTCTCAGGAGGTACTTTTGACTACAGTATGGGGGCGTTAGCAAATGGGCATGTGTATATTGCAAATTTATCAGGAGCTACAGGAATGAAAATATACTATTGGAAGACTCCGTCTTCTCAACCTGAAGTCGTTCTTAATATTAATCCCAATGAAATAGCCGGAGCCGGAGCAAGGCATGGAGATAATATTTCTGTTAATATAGATAAAGATGGTAATGGTTTTATTTTCTTTGGAGACAATGCGGGAAAAGCAATTTTAAGATTAACTGTACGTAATCATAAAACTATCGGTGATCCGAAAGTATTACCTTCGAGTGCGGAAACGAAAGTCATTACCAATGTGTATAGGATAGAAAATACAGAGGAATACGTATGGTCTGGCTTAACTCGTCCTGTAACATTAGTTGATGAATCTCTTAACGAGAAATATAAGATGAAAAAAGAGAATATCGCAGGAGAATCTGTTGCGCCAAGAATATTTACCTTTAATGGAGAACGTTACTTAATAGTCTGCACAGCAGGATATGGAAGTTCAACCAAAGCTACTCCATCCTTAATTGTTTATAATCTGACTAAAGGAAGTACAGTAGCAGAAGCAATGCAGAAATTTGATGAGGCGGAGAATCATAATCCTGATTATACATTTATTTTGGGTGGAAGTGGAAATCCTGCTCCCTCTGCGCAAACAGAGTATTATATAGAAAAAGATGAAAATGGAAAGGATGTAAAACTCTATATATTTGGTGCGCGTACTGATTCAGGGTTTGTAATCTGTGAATTTCCGATTAAACAGGAGGAACAAGATTAGCGACCTCTTTTTCAAATTAAGTAATTCATAATATTTACATGAAGGGCGTTTCAAAAGTCAGATGAAAATTGATTTTACTTTTGAGGCGCCCTTATTATTCTAAACTAAAAAGAATGAAATATTTAAAATATCTAACTCTGATCATTTTAATCCTTTTCGTCGCTTCTTGTAGCAAGGACGACGATGAAGGAAATATGCCGCCGGAGCCCACACCACCGGCCGAAAAACCTGAACCGCAGGCTGTAACCTTACCCCAAAAAGAATTGCGCGGTGCATGGATCACTACCGTATGGGGCATTGACTGGCCGATGGAAGATTACAATGCCGCTACTCAGCAAAAGAAATATACGGATTATTTGGATTTGTTGGTTGCCAACAACATGAATGCTGTATTCTTCCAGATACGCGGAATGGCGGATGCCTTTTACGAGTCGCAGTATGAGTCGTGGAGTAAGAATATTACCGGTACTGCCGGAAAAAATCCGGGCTATGATGTTTTGGGTTTCCTTGTAGAGGAGGCCCACAAACGGGGACTCCAGTTTCATGCCTGGATGAATCCTTACCGCATCTCTACAAGGGCAAGCAAGAACAGTCCTTTTGCTGAACTTGACACCAAAATTCCGGTAGCGTGGACCAAGGACTATAACAAAATCCGCATCTACAACCCCGCCATGCCCGAAGTGCAGACCCGTATTATGGATATCGTCAAAGAAATCATAACCAAATACGATGTAGACGGCATCCATATGGATGATTATTTCTACCCTTCGCTGGAAGAAGGCGAAAGCATGAATGATAATGAGGAATATGAGAAATATGGCAAAGACAAGTTTAAGAGTATTGAGGAATTCAGACGAAACAATGTGGATGTAGTGATACAAAACATTCAGAAGGTTATCATAGATACCAAACCCGGCGTGATCTTTTCCGTAAGCCCTGCGGCAAATATAGACAACAATTACAGCAAGCTGTTTGCCGATGTCAGGAAATGGCTGAAAGAAGGGTGGGTGGATGTAATCATTCCTCAATTGTACTTCGCTACGGGGACAGGGAAAAACAGCTTCAACCAGTTTCTTGATCAGTGGATGCAGTATGTCAACCAAACCCATTGCCTGATAGGTTATGGCATTTATAAATTTGGCAGTACCGATCCTGATTACGGCAACGCTTTTCACTCCTCTGCCGACCTGAAGAGCCAGTTCGAATATGCAAGCAAGAAGTCGAAAGTGAACGGCAGTGTTTTGTACAGCATCAAAGATATGGTAGCGAATAAAGTAGGTATCGGAACTGCCATTAAGGAGATATATAAGAAAAAAACGGTAATTCCCTATTTGGGGCGGACAGAGGCGAAATTGCCCTCTACTCCCGTCAAGGTCAGGACGGATGGCGGAAACTTGTCTTGGGAAGCGGTACCCGGCGCTTATTATGCTGTATACAAAAGCAATGGAGAAGGGAAATTGGCTACTCTCGTGGGAACTACCAGGGAGACTTCTTTCAAGCTGCCCGGCAAAGGGACTTATTGTGTCACAGCGCTGGATAAAGCCAATGCAGAAAGCAGGATTTCAGAGCTGGTAACTTATTGATTAGACAATAAACCCCTGTTTTTATAAGGGAAGGGTGGTGTCGAAAGAAAATCAGCTATCATCCTGTCATTCGGAACGGGGTGATAGCTGATTTTTGTTTTTACACTTTATTTATGAACTAATCTTTCAGTGCATTCTCCTTGATCAGGTATTCCGCTATCTGAACGGCGTTCAGTGCGGCACCTTTCTTGATCTGGTCACCTACAATCCAGAAAGTGAGTCCGCAGTCATTGCTGAGGTCTTTGCGGATGCGTCCTACGTATACAGGGTCTTTTCCTGCAAGGAACAGCGGCATCGGATATTCTTTCTCTGCCGGGTTGTCCATCAGTACAAGACCTTCACCGTTAGCAAAGGCTTCGTGGGCTTCTTCTACGGAAACAGGACGTTCTGTCTCTACCCAAATGCTTTCCGAGTGAGAACGGAGGGCGGGAACACGAACACAAGTTGCGCTGACTTTAATGTCGGAGTGCATAATCTTACGGGTTTCGTTGTACATCTTCATTTCCTCTTTGGTATATCCGTTTTCAGTGAACACGTCGATTTGGGGAATCAGGTTGAATGCCAATTGGTAGGCGAATTTTTCAACGGTAACCGGATGGCCGGCCAATACTTGGCGGTATTGTTCGTATAGCTCGTCCATCGCGGCGGCGCCTGCACCACTGGCAGCCTGATAGGTGGATACGTGTACGGTCTTTATATGAGAAAGCTGTTCGATGGCTTTCAGTGCCACTACCATTTGGATAGTAGTACAGTTAGGGTTGGCGATAATACCGCGCGGACGGTCTTTAGAGTCGGCAGCATTTACCTCAGGAACAACCAAAGGCACATCAGTATCCATACGGAAAGCACTGGAGTTGTCAATCATTACAGCTCCGTACTTGGTAATGGTTTCGGCGAACTCTTTAGAGGTGCCTGCGCCTGCGGAAGTGAAAGCGATATCAACCCCTTTAAAGTCATCGTTGTGTTGCAAGAGTTTAACCTCGATCTGTTTACCGCGGAAAGTATATTTGGTGCCGGCGCTGCGTTTAGAACCGAACAACACTAACTCGTCCAACGGGAAATTCCTTTCATCGAGCACTCGCAGGAATTCTTGTCCTACGGCTCCGCTTGCTCCAACAATAGCTACTTTCATTTTTCTTTTGTTTTAAATTAGTTTATAAATTTATTGTAATCTATCTATAAATGATAGAATTGGTTGCAAATTTATAACAAATTGCTGTATGACACCGCATAAAGTGAAAACTTTTTCGTTATTTTGCAACTAAAACCTAAAACTCACTGCGTATGGACTGGTTCAATCTCAGTTTAACACTTCCTGTAACCGACCCTACATGGATATTTCTCCTTGTACTCCTTATCATATTGTTTGCGCCTATACTACTGAATAAACTGCGTATTCCGCATATCATCGGTATGATTCTGGCAGGTTTGGTGATTGGTGAACATGGTTTCAATATCTTGGTGCGTGATAGCAGTTTCGAACTGTTTGGTAAAGTTGGGCTTTACTATATCATGTTTTTGGCGGGGCTGGAGATGAATATGGGGGACTTTAAGAAAAACCGCGGTAAGGCTGTGATGCTGGGGCTGCTGGCTTTTATTATCCCGATTGGCATAGGTCTGGTTACCAACATGCTGCTGTTGAAATATAGTCTTGTGACGTCTGTCTTGCTGGCAAGTATGTATGCCTCGCACACTTTAGTGGCTTATCCGATTGTTATCCGTTACGGTGTGTCTCGTCATCGCAGCGTGAGCATTGCTGTGGGGGGGACAGCGGTGACAGATACGCTTACCTTGTTGGTACTGGCTGTGGTGGGCGGTCTGTTCAAAGGAGAGTCCGGAGGATTATTCTGGTTATGGCTGGTGATAAAGGTGGTGTTTCTTGGAGCTTTGATCATGTATTCGTTTCCGCGTATCGGACGCTGGTTCTTCCGTCGTTACGATGATAATGTGATGCAGTTTATTTTTGTACTTGCCATGGTCTTTCTGGGCGCCGGCTTAATGGAGTTTGTGGGAATGGAAGGCATTTTGGGAGCATTCTTGGCCGGACTGGTCTTGAACCGTCTGATACCGCATGTCTCTCCGTTGATGAATCATTTGGAGTTTGTGGGCAATGCTCTCTTCATACCCTATTTTCTGATAGGAGTGGGCATGCTGATTGACATACATGTAATATTTGGACAGGGTGACGCTTTGAAAGTGGCTGCCGTTATGATTACTGTGGCACTGGTGGGTAAATGGATTGCTTCCTGGCTGACACAGAAAATCTATAAAATGGCTCCCATAGAACGTGAGTTGATGTTTGGTCTGAGTAATGCGCAGGCTGCAGCTACGCTGGCGGCAGTGCTGGTAGGATATAACATTATCTTGCCCGGCGGCGAACGTTTACTGAATGAAGACGTGCTGAACGGTACGGTATTATTGATTCTTGTTACTTGCGTAGTAAGTTCTTTTATCACTGAAAGGGCGGCTCGTAAGATAGCCATGTGTGAAGCGCATTTGGAAGAAGAACGTACGGTTGAGGCGGAAAGGATACTTATTCCGATAGCAAATCCGGATACGATTGAATACCTGATGAATTTGTCTTTGTTGATACGCGATACCAAACAGAAAGATAACTTGCTGGCATTGAATGTGATCAATGACAATAATACTTCCGAAGGCTTGGAACTTCGCGGTAAGAGGTATTTAGAAAAGGCAGCTATGATTACGGCTTCCGCCGACGTACCTTTACGACAGATTACCCGGTATGATTTGAATATTGCTTCGGGCATTATCCATACGGCGAAAGAATATGAGGTAACCGATGTGATTATTGGTTTGCACCGCAAGGTTAATATTGTGGACTCTTTCTTTGGTATGCTTGCCGAGAACTTGTTGAAGGGTTTGCATCGTGAAGTGATGATTGCTAAATTCCTGATTCCGATTAATACAATAAGGCGAATTATCATAGCCGTTCCTCCCAAAGCAGAGTATGAAGCTGGATTCCAAAAATGGGTGGAACATTTTTGCCGGATGGGAGGTACATTGGGTTGCCGGGTGCATTTCTTTGCAAATGAAGAGACAACCGTCTGGTTGCAGGCATTGGTGAAGAAGAAATACGGGCAGACCTTAACGGACTTTTCCCGTTTGGATGATTGGGGAGATTTGTTGATCCTGACAGGCCAGGTAAATTATGACCATTTACTGGTGGTGATAAGTGCGCGTAGAGGCTCTATCTCTTACGATAGTTCATTTGAAAGGCTGCCGGCGCAGTTGGGCAAATATTTCTC
>ERZ506944.865-NODE-865-length-11020-cov-5.925308_pt1 | contig 11020 bp, 9 predicted proteins | sample MGYA00512899_ERZ506944 | MGnify/ENA metagenome assembly ERZ506944 | reverse complement strand
AGCCGAAGTTGGCCTCTAGCCTGCCCAATAAGAGGCTTTCCTATTGTCGGCTGACCGGCTGTGGTCGAAATGACGGGGTGCTAGGTGGTCAGATAGCAGACTATCAGACTTCAGACTGGAATGGTGGAAACTCCCTCATGAAATGTGAAATTCTGAATAAAACTCCCTCATGAAATGTGAAAAATGGCCCAAAACTCCTTCATGAAAGCGACTATTTGTCAAAAGTAGATGGAAATGAAGATATCCTATTCCTAAAACTTTGAAAAACTGGAAGTTTTGGGAATAGGATATTTCTTTTGGAATGACTGATAATATCTATGTTATTTCTCTATGATTTTTAAAAATACAGAGGGAACTATTCCCAAAACTTTTGAAAATAAAAAGTTTTGGGAATATAATATAAGGGAAGAATTAATTTTAGAAGAGGAGGCCTATGATGGTTATTTCACGTCCCCGTTATGTCAATCGACTTTTGCATGAAAAAGACAAGAAAATTATTAAAATAATTACAGGTCTCCGCCGCGCAGGTAAGTCTACCCTGCTTTTTGAGTTGTATTATAATGAGCTGCTGCAAATGGGGGTGCCTGCGGATCATATCATCCGTATCCCGCTGGACAGTATCCGGTACAGGGAGCTGCGTGAGCCTATGGCGCTGTATCGCCATATTTCCGAGGCCATTCATGACGGAGAGATGTACTATATTTTCCTTGATGAAATCCAGCTGGTGAAGGGGTTTGAGGATGTAGTGAACGGTCTGGCGCGGGATTTCCATTGTGATATCTACTTGACCGGCTCCAATTCCCAGTTTCTTTCTTCTGACGTGAATACCCGTTTCAGAGGTCGGGGAATAGAGATCAAGGTATTTCCTCTGCTTTTTTCGGAGTATTATGCTTTTTATGGTGGGGACAGGCGGGAGTGCTTCCGTCAGTATATGATGTTTGGCGGCATGCCCTATCTGCTGCAGGAGAAAGACCCCATGGATAAGGCGGCGTATCTGAAGATGATTGCGGATACGGTGGCTTTGAAGGATATGGAGGAGCGGTATCATATCAGAAATCCGGAGGCTTTCCGGGCCATCATAGACCTTCTTGCTTCGTCCATTGGTTCTTATGTGTCGGCAAATAAGATTTCCCGCACCCTGGCTTCTGCAGGAAATCGGGAGATTACGGCGAAAACGGTGAGCCTGTATCTGGGGTATCTCTGCGACTCGTTCCTTTTTTATAAAGCGAAACGGTTTGATATTAAGGGAAAAGAGTATCTGAAGACTTTGCAGAAATACTATATGGCAGACATAGGGCTTCGGAATGCGGCGCTTGGGTTCCGGCAGCTGGAGCCGACACACAGTCTGGAGAATATTATTTTTCTGGAGCTGGAAAGCAGGAATTATCTGGTGGATATCGGTAAGAATGAAAACAAGGAAATTGATTTCCTGGTGCGAAATCTGAAAGATACTTTTTACGTCCAGGTGTCCTATACCCTGGCCGGCGCGGATACGCTGAAAAGGGAAATGGGGGCTTTCAGAAATCTGGATGATGGATATAAGAAGATTATCATTACCATGGATGATGATCCCTATACCCATTTGGAAAGAGGGTATAAAAAGGTGAATGCTTTGGACTTCCTGCTCAATGAGCGGTGTCTGGAAGAGATTTGAGGAAAAAGATGTCAGACGGTGGAATGCTGCTATCCGCTGTCGGCTGTCCGTTTTCCGATGAAAGAGATAATCAGACTGTCAGACGACTGCCCCCTGCCGGCCACCGTCATACTGAACGAAGTGAAGGATATCGGTACATGACGAAAGTGATACGTATTTGGGTAAATACCAGTCGGAAGGGGGATCAGACTTTAGAGGTCAGACACAGACAACAGACCGCAGAGTGCCAGATGGTCAGACATCAGACTATCAGACTGTCAGACTGTCAGACCGGCATTGTGCCAGGAAGTAGGATTGCCAAGCCAAACGACATTGGCCCATAGTCTGCTCATTGAAGGGCCTTTCTTTTAATCGCTTGACCGTAAGGCGGCTGGAGAACGGCGCGCTGCTATAATGCCATCAGTATGATGAAAGAATCCATTTTACAAAAGTGCGGCATGCCGCACTTTCGTAAAATGGAGGGCGTCATGGAGATTGAACGGCCTTTTTATTTGAATCGTCTGCTTCGGCTGAAGGATAATGGACGGATTAAGATTATTACGGGTATGCGTCGGGCCGGGAAGTCATATCTGCTGTTTACGCTTTTCCGAAAGAATCTTCTCCAGAAGGGGGGTGCCGGAGGACTGTGTGATTTCCATTTCGCTGGATGAGCTGGCCAATGCCCGGGAGAGGAATCCTGTGGAGCTGGATCGGTGGATCAGGAGCCGGCTGAAGAAGGATGGGCGGCGATATTATATTTTTATTGATGAGATTCAGTTTGTGGAGAGCATCCCTAATCCCTATCTGCCATCGACGGAGATTACTTTTGTGGATGTAGTGATGGGATTGATGAAGCTGCCTTATGTGGATATTTACATTACGGGGAGCAATTCCCGCATGCTGTCTTCGGAGGTACTGACCCAGTTCCGGGACAGGGGGGATGAGGTGCGGGTATATCCTTTGTCCTATGAGGAATTTCTGTCCGTGTGGCAGGGGGATATCCGCTTTGCGTTCAATGCGTACTGCACCTATGGCGGTATGCCGGTGGTGCAGTCGCTTTCGTCCCATGAGGAGAAGAGCCGGTATCTGAATGATCTTTTTCGGAGGACTTATATTCGGGATGTGGTGGAAAGGAATCGAATTGCCAAGGATGAAGGGGTGCTGGAGGAACTGCTGGATATCCTGTCTTCGTCCACCGGTTCTTTGACAAATCCGGCCAAGCTGTCTCGGGCGTTTGCATCTATGGAACATATCCAGATATCGGGGCCCACGATTTCCCGGTATATCGATTATTTCATGGATGCTTTCCTCCTGGAGAGGGCGCAGCGGTATGATGTGAAGGGGAAGCGGTATATGGCGTCTCCCTACAAGTATTATTTCACTGATGTGGGGCTCAGGAATGCGCGGCTCCATTTCCGTCAGCAGGAGCCTACTCATATTATGGAGAATGTGATTTTTACAGACCTGCGGCGCCGGGGGCTGGATGTGGATGTAGGCATGGTGGAGTATAATTACCGAGATGAGGCGGGCCATAAACTGCGCAAAAACCTGGAGGTGGATTTTGTGGTGAACAGGGGCAGCAGCCGCTGGTATATCCAGTCTGCCTTCCGTATGGATACGGAGGAGAAAAGGAAACAGGAAACGGAATCGCTGCACCGTATCGATGATTCCTTCCGGAAGATGGTGGTTCTGCGGGATGCGGTCATTCCCTGGCAGGATGAGCAGGGGATTCTGTATGTGGGGGTGGAGCAGTTTCTCACGGATCCTTCTCTGCTGGGGGAGTAGAGATTTGAGGGAAAAACAGTGAGGCTGGCGGCGGGCCGGACTTTTTCATCGATTTTCCCCCTTTCCATAGGAAGGAGAAGATCCATTTTAATAAAGTGCGGCATGCCGCACTTTATTAAAATGGGATTTTTCATGAGGCTGCTATGGCTGCGAGTGACGCATGTCATGGGGCAGAGAATAGATGACCGGCGGGAAGGCTTTCATTTTTCTTTTTCTGCCCCTTCTTGACAGGAGGGACGGGGGCTATTATAATGTTTGATAAATATTAAAGGCGATGAACAGGATTGAGCTTGACCGGAAATGACAGAGAGCCGGGAGGATGGAAACCGGTATGGAAGGAAAGCGTGTCCCCTGGGAGCTTCGAACTGAAGTCAGTAAGTCCGACGTCCGTCCGCGTTAGGGATATGGAGTATAATGCAGGGTGGTACCGCGCGATTGCGCCCTTGTCCGTAGGACAGGGCTTTTTTTATTTCCATCTTTGTGTATGCTCCTTGAGATATAAGTAAGAGTGGTACCGCGCCAAAGCGCCTCTTTTCTGCCGTTTCAGCAGGAAAGGGGCTTTTTCTTTTCTATCATTGGCGAGGGATTCTCTTTTCCTGTCTCATCACTTTGGTTATTTTTATTTTATCTGTATATGTACCAGGAGGTTGTCATTATGAAAACAGCAACAGAAAAACGTATCGCATTCCGTAACAATCTGAAATCCGGAAAAATTATGATTGCTCCAGGCGTAGGCGACGCTCTGGGTGCTAAAATCGCAGAAATGGCAGGCATTCCCTGTCTGGCCATGGGCGGCTACTCCGTATCCGCATCCCGCCTGGGACAGCCGGATGTAGGCCTCCTTTCCTGCACGGAAATGGCGGAGCAGCTGACGGGCATCTGCAATGCCGTGGATATTCCTGTGGTGGCTGATGGCGATACGGGCTATGGCAATGCGCTGAATATCATCCGCACGGAAAGAATGTTTGAACAGGCCGGCGCTGCCTGCATTTTCTTCGAAGACCAGGCATGGCCGAAACGCTGCGGCCACATGGACGGCAAGCAGGTCATTTCCGCTGAAGAACATGCCCAGAAGATCCGGGCTGCCGTGGATGCCCGTTTCGATAAGGAAACCATGATCATGTCCCGCACCGACAGCCGCGCTGTGTACGGCATTGATGACGCCATCGAAAGAAGCAAGCGCTATGCTGACGCCGGCGCAGAAATCTGCTTTGCCGACGGCATCGGAAGCCGGGAAGAACTGGAAAAATTTGCCCGGGGCATGGAAGGCACCGGCGCTTACCTGGTAGCCAACATGATCGAAGGCGGCAAGACACCACTCATCCCCGCCAAGGAACTGGAAGAAATGGGATTTTCTGTGGTATTCTGGGCATGCAGCGCTGTATACACCATTTCCAAGGCCCTCTATGACCTCTTCTCCGGACTGGAAAAGAACGGCACCACCGAAGCCAGCGCCAAGGACATGATCGAATTTGGCCGTTTCAACCATATTATCGGACTGGATACGTATAAACAGCTGGAAAGAAAGTATAAAGTCGATCGGGACGACTAAGAAAAAATCGCTAAAGGCGCACCTGCGCTTTCGGACCCGGGCTGTTTCATCAAAAAAGGCCGCATCGTCGGCCTTTTTGATTGGAAATTTGCCGAAATCTGTGAAAACAAGTAAAATAGAAAAAGAGACTCACATCACTTCAAGGAGGCGCACCCATGATTACACCAATGGATATTCATAACAAGACCTTTTCCAAAGGCCTTCGGGGCTACAGCGAAGAGGAGGTCAATGACTTTCTCCGGCAGATTGTAGCGGATTATGAACAGATTTACCGGGAACATCGGGAAATGGAAGAGCAGATGGACCAGATGAAGACGAAGCTGGCCAACTACGAAAAGATTTCCGAAACCATGACCAATACCCTGCAGCTGGCGAAGGATACCGCAGAAAATGTGAAGAAGAACGCGAAACGGAATGCGGAAATCCTCATTGCCAATGCCCACGCAGAAGGAGACCGTCAGATCCGGGAGGCCGAAGAATCCCGCCGCCGTCTGGTGGAAAACATGATCCGTACGGAAGGAAATATGAAGAACTATGTAGGGAAGATCCGCAAGGAACTGCAGCTGGCGCTGGCAGCCATTGATGCCCTTGACCGGATCGAGGCGCCCAAGGTAGCAGGCTATCCGCCGGTGGAAGAAAAGAAGGAAGAAACACCGGCCACGGAAACGGAAGAACCGGAAGAGACGGGAGAAGCCGTCGAGACTGCTGAACCTGCGGAAGAGACAGAAGAAGACGGAACGCCGGATGAAGAAGCACCGGCTCCGGAAGCAGAAGAACAGAAAGAATAAGGAAATAAAAAAGGCTGTGAAGAAATGAAGCCCATTTCTCACAGCTTTTTTTCGTGGGTTCAGGCGCCTTTCGGCGCGGTCGGGATCGGGATCGGGACCTGGGCGGCGCTTTCCGGTATTCCCGAAGGTTGACGCGGCTTCGCCGCGAGGGTTGATGGCGCCGCCGGGCCTTTGGCCCTGGGCGCCAAGGGTTCTGTCCGGGACCGGCTGACGCCTCCCGGACGGGTTGAGGGCTCCGCCCTCGGGAGGTATGAAGTACTGTGGAGGTCCTGCATAGGACCTCCAAGTCAGCCAAAGTAGGCCCTTAGCCTGCCCATTAAAGGGCTTACCTATTGGTTGGCTGACCGTGCCCGCTGGCGAGGTGGGCGCCTTTCGGTGCCATTTTATTGCCGCCTTCGGCGGCATATATACTCATGCGCCCGAAGGGCGCCACCACAACCCTCAGCCCCGCAGGGGCTGTCAAACTTAAGAACCCTCCGGCCCCAGGGCCGGTCAATCTTAAGAACCTTTTTGCACAACCCTTCTACATAACCTGCGGCGAAGCCGCGCCCTTTTTTACCCTTTTAACTTATATTTCATAACCCTCTTACGAAAGGAATCCCTATGTTTACAGTAACGAAAAGAATGGAAGTGTCCGGTGCCCATTTTCTGCACCTGGACTATGAAAGCAAATGCACCAATCTCCACGGTCACAACTGGATCATTACAGTCACCGTGCAGAATGATACCCTGGACAAGAATGGCATGGTGGTGGATTTCAGCAAGATTAAGGAAATCGTAAACCAGTTTGACCATCACCTGATTAATGATGTGCTGGGAGATCTGAACCCCACTGCCGAGAACATGGCCAAGTGGATCTGCGACCATATTCCCTATTGTATCCGGGTGTCCGTGCAGGAAACGGAAGGGAATGTAGCCACCTATGAAAAGTAACTATGCCTATGATGACGGCCTTTTCCATATCACCGAGATTTTTGACAGCATTGACGGAGAAGGAAAGCGCACCGGATTCATGGCTGTATTTCTCCGCCTGGCAGGCTGCAATCTCCGCTGCAATTACTGCGATACCGCCTATTCCCTTACCCTGGAGGACACGGCAGAGGCTTTGACAGAAGAAGAAGTGATCCGCCGCATTCACGGCTATCCCTGGAAGCGCCTCACCATCACCGGCGGGGAACCCATGCTCCATCCCCTGCACCACCTGTGCCGGACGCTGGGACAGGAAGGATACGACATCAACATAGAAACCAATGGCGCTGTGCCTTTGTGGCGGGAGCGTCCGGAAGGGGTTTTCTACACCATGGATTTCAAATGCAGCGGCAGCGGTATGAAATCTCATATGAACCCTGATAATTTCAAGCTCCTCAACGGCGGCGACGTACTGAAGTTCGTGGTGAGCTCAAAAGAAGATCTGGATGAAATGAAGGACGTGGTGGAGCATCATTTCACGGCGGCCCGTCATCCCCAGTTTTTTGTAAGCCCCGTATGGGGAAGAATCCAGCCGGATAAGCTGGTAGAGTATGTAAGAAATCATCAGCTGCAGGATGTACGGGTCCAGGTGCAGCTTCATAAAATCATCTGGGACCCGGACAGGAGAGGTGTTTGATATGGATTTAAAAAAACTGGAACAGGCCGCCCGGCTGATTATTGAAGCCGTAGGCGATGACCCGGACAGAGAAGGCCTCAGGGAAACGCCGAAGCGCTTTGCAGACATGATGGCAGAGCAGTTTGCCTATACCGCTGTTTCTAATGAAGACATTGCCAGAGAATTTGAAAAAACCTTTGCCACCCCGGAAAATGATATGGTGGTGGTGAAAGACATTCCCATCTTCTCTCACTGCGAACATCACATTGCCCTCATGTACAACATGAAAGCCGCCGTGGGCTACATTCCCCATGGAAGAGTTATCGGCCTCTCCAAAATCGCCCGCATTGCCGACGCCGTATCCAAGCGGTTCCAGATCCAGGAACGCATCGGCACCGATATCCGGGACGTCATGGAAATGGTCACCGACTCTCCCGATGTGATCGTCTACATCGAAGGAGAACACTCCTGCATGACCGCCCGGGGCATTAAGAAACCGGGTACCAGGACAAGAACCATTGCCTCCTCCGGCGCCTTCAAAACCGACAGCGCCCTGCGCGGAGAATTTATGAAACTGGCTCTGGGAAAAGAATAAAGGCTTAACGCCGCGCCCCCTTTCTTATAATCTGCGCCCGTAGGGCGCCACCACAACCCTCGCAGCCGTAGGCTGCGTCAAACTTAAGAACCTTAAGAACCCTCGGGGCGAAGCCCCGTCAACCCTCACACCGAAGGTGTGTCCCAAAGCCTGCCATGTTCTTCCCCGTCTCTTTTCACCTTGTGGTATAATATAAGCGACTATATGCCTGCTTCTGTCTCTCTGGCGGAGAGCAGGGCGGTGAAGTGATTTATATATAGGAGCGTATTATATGAAGAATTCCGATATACGACGCGAGAGACCGCCCAGGAAATCGTCCTTTCTGAAGAGGATTTTCGTATTTCTTGTGGTTATCGTGATGATTGCCGGCGCTGGAGCGGCGGCGGGCTTTTTCGTGTCTGTTTCCAAGCATCTGCCCGATGTGACGGCCAATATCCAGCCCAATGCATCATCCCGCATTTACGATGATAAAGGACGGCTCATTACCACGGTGCATGCCGAGGAAAACCGCATTCCTGTGCCTATTACCGAGGTTCCCCAGAACCTGCAGAATGCCTTTGTGGCAGCGGAAGACGTGAGATTCTATGAACACCACGGCATTGATCCCCGGGGCATCCTCCGCGCCGTCTGGAACAACGTGCTCAGCCGCAACGCCACAGGACAGGGCGGCTCCACCATTACCCAGCAGCTGGCCAGAAATGCCTTCCTTACCCAGGAACAGACACTGAAAAGAAAACTGCTGGAAGTGGTACTGGCACTGCAGATTGAAAACAAGTACACCAAGAAACAGATTCTGGAAATGTACATGAACCAGATTTACTTCGGCCAGGGCTGCTACGGCATCCAGACTGCTTCCCGCGTCTATTTCGGAAAAGACGTGAAAGACCTGACACTGCCTCAGTGCGCTATGCTGGCCGGACTTCCCAACAGCCCGAACTACTACTCTCCCTTCCGGAGTCTGGAAGCGGCCAAGTACCGCCAGGGCATCGTACTGGACCAGATGGCCAAGTATGGCTATATTTCCGAAGCCGATGCCCAGGCTGCCAAGAAAGCAGACCTGCACCTGGCTAAGCCCCAGGCTGCCAAAGGCACAAACAGCACCGCTTCCTATTTCATCAGCTACGTGATCCAGACCATCAGCGACAAGTACGATTCTGATGCCATTTATAAAGAAGGACTCCAGGTGTACACCACACTGGACCTGGATATGCAGAAAGAAGCCGAAAAGGTGCTGAAGGCAGACCTTCCTGCCGGAAATAAGGATGCCAAGGGACTGACCCAGCCCCAGGGCGCCCTCATGACCATTGAAACCGGCACAGGCCACATCAAAGCCATGGTAGGCGGCCGGGGCGAAGACCACTTCAACCGCGCCACCCAGATGGTCCGTCAGCCGGGATCTGCATTCAAACCTTTCGTCTACCTCACAGCCTTTGAAAATAAATTCAGCCCCTATGATACCGTAAGCAACGAAAAGAAGACCTACGGCGGCGGATGGACCCCGAAGAACTACGGCGGCACCTCCGGCGGATCAGTGACACTGGAAGAAGCCCTGGTTCACTCCATGAACATTCCTACCATTGACCTGGCCAACAAAGTGGGCATGAAGAAAATTCTTGACACTGCGGAAGCCTGCGGTATTTCCACCCTGGTGAAGGACGGAAAGAGAAACGATGACAACCTGGCAGCCTCCATCGGCGGCCTCACCAACGGCGTTTCCGTATACGACATGGCCAAGGCCTACAGCGTCTTTGCCAATGGCGGCAAACTCATCGAACCTACGGCCATCATGAAAGTGGTAGATAGAAACGGCAATGTACTGGAAGACCATTCCGGAAAACCGGAAGGCAAGCAGGTGGTCAGTGAAAATGCAGTCTACCGTTTGACCAGCATTCTGGAAGAAGTGGTCTCCCGTGGCACCGGCGGCAACGCCTACATCGGCCGCACCGCAGCCGGCAAGACCGGTACCACCGATGACGAACACGATGCCTGGTTCGTAGGCTATACCCCTGAACTGGTGACAGCCGTATGGATTGGTGACGATACCTCCAGCAACGCAGGCTACACCGGCGGCACCGTTCCGGCAGCCATCTGGAGAGACTTCATGAAACAGGCCCTCTCTGCCTACAAGACCAAGAGCTTTGATATCCCTGAATCGGTGAGAGCCGAAAACGAAAGGGCAAGAGCAGCCCAGGCGGCCAAGGCGGCAGAAACCAAGAAGAAGGACGAGGACAAGAAGAAAGACGATAAGTCCGTGAAAGACAATAAAAACGCCGGAAACAAACTCCTTGACCGGATTACCGGGAAAGGCGGCGCCAAACCTTCTGAGGGCGACGGCACCAAGACCAACTGATAAAAAAGACTGTGAAGAAATGATCTGCATTTTTTCACAGTTTTTTTTCGCGGGGAAAACGGGGCGGGAAGGTGCTGGCGGCTTCGCCCACGGACACGCCTGCGGCGTGAGGGTTGACGGGGCTGCGCCCCGAAGGTTGTGGCCGCCTGCCGGCGGCGGGTTGTGTTCGCTTCGCTCAGGGGACGACAGCGCCTGCGGCGCTGAGGGTTGCGGTATCGCCCTTTGGGCGATGAGTTTTATAAGCCGCCTGCGGCGGTCACGTCAGCATAGAGTATCTATTCTCTCCGCTTACCTCGTACACCCTTTCCCGCTACGCGGGACTTCCCCTCAAGGGGAAACGAGAGCGTTACGGGATTGGCTTTTTGTATCATATGGTATGATAAGCATTCTGCGAATTGGCTCGCTGCGCTCGCCTCCCCCTATCCGGCTGCGCCGGACTTCCCCCTGTTCAGGGGGAAGAATAAAACACCTCGAGGCCTCTCTTCGTAAGCAGCTCTGCAGTAAGCACGGGTTGCTGTGCCCCCGCTTGCGGGGGTGGCAAAGGAACTGGATTCATAGGGGAGCTGTAGGCGACCCGCGAATCCAGTGACATGCTTCCCACCGGGTGGCAAGGGAACTTGATTCGCAAGGAGCCGTAGGCGACTGAGAATCAAGTGACACGCTTCCCACCGGGCAAGGTGGTGGCGCCAGCCACCAAAGGGGGATTGCATTTCCTCGCCCGCAGGGCGGTTG
>ERZ506944.837-NODE-837-length-11417-cov-4.115737_pt1 | contig 11417 bp, 7 predicted proteins | sample MGYA00512899_ERZ506944 | MGnify/ENA metagenome assembly ERZ506944 | reverse complement strand
ACAGGGAATTGACTCGGACAAAAACATCTTCTCAGTACTTGAGGAGCGTGTGGAACGCACTCCTGACGACAATCTTGTCGAATACAAGAACGCTCAGGGCGAATGGGCGGCGTTCACCGCTGCGGAGTTCAAAAACAAGGTCGTCGCCCTCGCCAAAGGACTTATCGCTCGTGGCGTAATGCCTGGAGATTCGGTATCCATTATCGCGCATACCTGCTGGCAGTGGACCGCGCTTGATGTGGCCATCATGTCCATCGGCGCCCTTACCGTTCCGGTCTATGAAACGAATTCGCCGGCGCAGGTGAAGATGATTTTCAATGATGCCAATGTCAAGATGGCGTTCGCTGAGGATGATTTCCAGCGCGACAAAATCGAATCCGTCCGTGATCAGTGCCCGGATCTTGGCGACGTGTACGTCATCGGACTTGGTGCAATTGACACGATCATCGAATACGGCCGCGCGGTCTCCGACGCCGAATTCCTTGAACGTGAACAAGCGGTCAAAGGCTCCGATCTAGCCACCATCGTATATACGTCGGGATCCACTGGCACCCCGAAGGGCGTTGAACTGACGCATGCCAATTTCGTGTTCATCACCTATTCCGGCGTCAACTCCATGCCGGACATCGCCATGAAACCGAATCGTCGACTGCTGCTGTTCCTGCCGCTCGCCCATGTATTCGCCCGATACATGCAGTTCTTCTGCTTTGCCGGAAACGTTTCACTCGGTCTGTCCAGCAATCTGAAGACCATTCTCGCCGATTTCAAGGCGTTCAAACCGACGTTCATCCTCGCCGTGCCGCGGATTTTCGAAAAGATCTACAATGCGGCCTCGCAGAAGGCCGGAGCCGGTTTCAAGGGACGTGTTTTCGCTGACGCCACCCAGACGGCATGCGATTGGTCGCATGCTCAGCAGTCCGGTGGGAGCATTCCACTCGCGCTGAACGCAAAACATGCCCTGTACAACAAGCTGGTGTATTCGTCAATCATGGAAGTGTTCGGCGGCCACGTCGAGTATGCGGTCTCCGGCGGAGCGCCGCTTGATTCCTCTATCGCGCATTTCTTCAACGGTGTCGGTCTGTCGCTATTGGAAGGCTACGGCATGACCGAAACGTGCGCCCCCTCGAGCGTCAATCCGACCGAAGGCTACAAGATCGGCACCATCGGCTTGCCTCTGCAAGGCGTGACCATGGGGGTCGACGAAGAAGGGGAGCTGTGCATAAAGAGCCCTGCCGTATGCGCCGGATACCACAACAATCCTGACGTTACCAAGCAGCAAATTGTCGATGGATGGCTGCATACCGGTGATCTCGGCTCCATTGATGATGACGGCTTCGTTTCCATCGTCGGGCGTAAGAAGGATCTCATCATCACCGCAGGCGGCAAGAACGTCTCCCCATGCGAGATGGAAGCATCCATCATGACTTCGCCGGTGGTGAGCCAATGCGTCATGATCGGCGATCGCAAGCCATTCATCGCCGCAATCATCTCCCTTGATTTGGCGGAGACGAACCTATGGCTGGAATCCAAGGGAGCGGAACAGGTCGCTGATTTGGATGAAGCCTCGAAGAACCCCATTGTGCGTGCGGAAGTGGAGCGTGCCGTCAACAAAGCCAATGAGCTCGCCTCACGTGCCGAATCAATCCGCAAGTTCGAAATCGTTCCCGACGAGTTCACTGAGGAGAACGGTTTGGTCACGCCGAGCATGAAGGCCCGCAGGCAGGCAGTGGTTGAACATTACCGGACGTTGATCGACAAGGTCATCTACGTGCCGAGGAAGCCGGCGGCTCACGCCGAATGATGTTCGAAATATGGTGGGGGCCGGTGACATCCGAGTGATGCCATCGGCCCCCACCATATCCGGAAGAATCCCGGAAGAATCATAGGCCCGCATCCGCCAGCGAAATGTAGCCGGGTTCAATCAGCGTTTTCTTGAGATTGTCGGCGCTGATCGCCAATGTCTCCTCATGGATGGTCGTAATTTTCTTCCCCTCGACCGTTGCGGAACGGATGAAACCGAGTTTGGAAAGTTTGCCCGAAGTGTTCAGTCGCACGCATGTCTGCGCGATGTCATCGGCCAACGCCTTGCGGTTCTCCATGGCGGTCATCCATTGCTTGCCGTTGACGATGTTCGGCATGGAACTGATATAGGCCCCATAGCCGGTGATTATCGGCCATTTTGCGTTTTCCTTGTTATCGGAATCGCTGTCGTCATCCGATGACGACGTCTTCGCAGGGTCAGGCACTGCCTGCCGTTTCAGGTCTTTTTTGCCCGTGATGCTGTCCACGATGCCGGAGATTGAGATGGAAGGGTTGATATCGGCTGAGGAACCTGTGTAGCCGAGTTTGTCCAACTCGTCGGCGATGTTCTTCGCCACATAGTCGTTGCAGGAGATGACGCCATCAAGGTGGACAGGGTGCGAATCGTCCTTGTCCGCGTCGAGACGTTCGGCAAGCACCGATTTGATTTGTTCGGCTTTTGACGAATCGAATGCCACGGACCGCCAGTCATCCTTGGTGGTCGAAGCGGTGAGCGTCTCGGAAGGAGATGCCGCTTTGCCGTCCTTGAAATACGGTTCGAGCACTTTCCAGATGCCTTTGAACATGTTCTGGGCGAAGGACGTGTCCGTTTTGGCATCATGTCCGTCGGCCGCGTCGTAGGGGAGTAGTACCTCGATTTGCTTGGGGGCATCGGACGATGCCTTGTCGAGCTCGAGCTTGTTGACGAGCTCTTTGGCTTGCAGTTCTCCAATCTGCTCGGCCGTGGTCATCGGCACGTACACGTCCGGCGCATACCCTTGAAGCGTATTGGAGATCAGAACGACCTTCATTCCTTCATTCTGCGCAAGCTGCAACGCCGAAACCAGCCGTTGCGCTGATTGCGCATAATCCTGTTCGTCCTCATCCGACGCGTCGGAGTTCCACGTGATATCATGCCGTGCATAGTCGCCGTATTGCCTGTCGGATTCCGGCATCTCGGCGACAGGCGCCACCACCAAGGTGGTTTTGGCTTTCGTGGACGAATGCTCGGTTCCGTTGATGTGATTCACCACATAGTCTTGGACGCTTTGACTTTGTTTGTCGAGGTTCGAAGCGGTTTTCACGGTGATGTCGCCGCTTTTGACACCGGTCCGTTTCAACGAGGACACGATTTCGGGAACGAGTTTTTCCCATTTGCTCAATGGCGTCTGTTGAGAGATGGTGATGCTGTCTGTCGGAGCGAAAATCGCCACATTGCCGGCATCGGCTGTTGCGCTGGATTGTGATGACGGCTGTTGCTGCGATTGCGAATCACCGTTGGGCGAGCAGGCCCCCATGGCTGTTGCCATGCAGACCGATGCCAGCAGAGCGAGCAGACGTTTCGCCGGGATTGTGCGATGCAGAATCATGCCATGTCCTTTGCGGAAGAATAGACGTTCCTTATACTGACCATCGATTGTAATATCCGGACGTCAAAAAGCCCGTACGCGTGTGTGATTGCGCATACGGGCTTTCGACAGCTCAGATAGATTACTCTGCCAGAGCCTTTGCCAGATTCTCGTCGAGGGCGTTCATGAAACCCTCGGTATCGAGCCAAGGCTGGTCCGGTCCGATGAGCATGGCCAGATCCTTGGTCATCTGTCCGCCTTCGACGGTGGAGATGATGACTTTCTCCAAAGTTTCGGCGAAATGCTTGACTTCCGGAGTGTTGTCAAGGTCGGCGCGATGCTTCAGACCGCCGGTCCATGCGAAGATGGAGGCGATCGGATTGGTCGAGGTCTTTTCACCCTTCTGCCAACGGCGATAATGGCGGGTCACGGTGCCGTGCGCGGCTTCGGCTTCGACGGTCTGCCCGTCGGGAGTCATCAGCACGGAGGTCATTAGGCCAAGGGAGCCGAATCCCTGTGCGACGGAATCCGACTGCACGTCGCCATCGTAGTTCTTGCAGGCCCAGATATAGCCGCCATGCCACTTGAGGGAGCTTGCCACCATGTCATCAATGAGTCGGTGCTCGTAGGTCAGGCCAGCCGCCTCGTACTTGTCCTTGTATTCGTTTTCGAACACCTCGGCGAACGTATCCTTGAACTGGCCGTCGTACGCCTTGAGAATCGTGTTCTTGGTGGACAGGTACACCGGATAGCCGCGCATCAGACCATAGTTGAAGCAGGCGCGTGCGAAACCTCGGATGGAATCGTTCACGTTGTATTGCACCTGGGCAACTCCGCCGTCAGGGCCATAATTGTAAACGACGTGCTCAATCGGCTCGGAGCCGTCTTCCGGAGTGAAGGTTACGGTGAGGGTGCCGGCTCCCGGAACCTTGAAATCAGTGGCTTTGTACTGGTCTCCGAAGGCGTGACGTGCCACGACGATCGGCTTGGTCCATCCCGGGACCAGGCGAGGCACATTGCTCATGACGATCGGCTCGCGGAAGATGGTGCCGCCGAGAATGTTGCGGATGGTGCCATTGGGGGACTTCCACATCTTCTTGAGGCCGAACTCCTTGACGCGCGCCTCGTCCGGGGTGATGGTGGCGCATTTGACGCCGACATGTTCGCGCTGGATGGCCTTCGCCGCGTCGACGGTCACCTGATCGTCGGTGGCGTCGCGGTTTTCGATGCCCAGATCGTAATAATCCAAATCCACGTCGAGGTACGGCAGGATCAGACGGTTCTTGATGTCTTTCCAGATGACACGGGTCATCTCGTCGCCGTCGAGTTCGACGACTTTGCCTTCGACCTTGATTTTGGCCATGGTTTGTCCTCCCTGTCGGAATTGAAGGTGATGGGTTCCGTCTTATTACATGTGTGTTAATTCCGTATGGAAATGTCCAAAACCGTGGGGACACGCGCGAAGGCACTGTCATAGCTGAGCATTAGCCTTGAAACCATGTCTCAGGAAATTGAAATCGGTTTGGGCAAGAAGGGCCGTCTGGCCTATTCGCTGGACGATGTCTCCATCGTTCCCTCCCGTCGTACCCGTGATCCTCAGGATGTGTCCACCTCTTGGCAGGTCGACGCCTATGAATTCGACGTGCCGGTCATCGGCGCCCCGATGGATTCCGTGACCAGCCCGGCCACGGCCATCGCCATGGGCAAGATGGGCGCGCTTGGCGTGCTTGACCTAGAAGGATTGTGGACCCGCTATGACGATCCCCAGCCGCTGCTGGACGAAATCGCGCAGCTGCCTGCGGACAAGGCCACCGAACGCATCCAGCAGATTTACGCTGAGCCGATCAAGCCGGAACTCATCGTCGAACGTCTGCATGAGATTCGTGATGCCGGCGTCACCGTAGCCGGCGCGCTGTCTCCGCAGCGTACGCAGGATTATTATTCCACCGTGCTTGAGGCCGGTGTCGATCTGTTTGTCATTCGTGGCACCGTGGTGTCGGCGGAGCATGTCTCCAAGGACCATGAGCCCCTGAACCTTAAGAAATTCATCTATGACCTGGATGTCCCCGTCATTGTTGGCGGCGCGGCCAACTACACGGCTGCGTTGCATTTGATGCGCACGGGAGCCGCTGGCGTGCTTGTCGGCTTCGGTGGCGGTGCGGTATCCGCCAACCGCAACACGATTGGAGTGCACGCGCCGATGGCCACAGCCATCGCCGATGTCGCCGAGGCCCGCCGCGATTACATGGACGAATCGGGCGGACGCTATGTGCAGGTGATTGCCGACGGCGGTATGGGTGATTCCGGCAGCTTCGTCAAGGCATTCGCGCTGGGCGCCGATGCGGTGATGCTGGGCTCGCCTCTGGCACGCGCCTCCGAGGCTCCTGGCAAAGGCATGCATTGGGGCGCCGAGGCCCGCCACCAGACGTTGCCGCGCGGATTCCGCACTAACGTGGGCACCGTAGGTTCCTTGCAGGAGGTCATGTTCGGCCCGAGCCATAACGCCGACGGAACCACCAATTTTGTTGGGGCGCTTCGCAGAGCCATGGCCACGACCGGTTATGTCGATTTGAAGAGCTTCCAACGTTGTCCGGTTACGGTCGCTTCGAGCCACTGATCAGATAGCTTCGTCCTGTGGATAAAAAAAGTTATCCACAATCCCTCCGTCGACTTGACGGGGGGATTGTCTTTATGTATTAATGTTTTTGGTCCTTCTCAGTGAAGAGAGTTGGATGACATTAAATAGGTAAAGAAATGAGGGATCCATGGCAATGGACGACTTATCTGACGATGGCGTTTCACCTCCGGAATGGCAGTCCGGCTCTGAGCGGGAGCCGGAAGACGACAAGGAGATAGAAGGCAATGAGCCTGACGAAATCCCACCGTCAGACCCTGATTCGTATGTCGGTCTTAAAGAAGCGGAAAACAATGGCCAATGGCTGCAGTGCATAGGAAAATCCGTCGAGAAGCTTCCTTCATATGATGGGTTTTTGGAAACACAATTATCCGGTATGCGGGTGCCCTTCCATGTTATCCGGTCCGATTCCACACCGTGGGACGCGAAGCAAGCCTATTCCTTGGCGTTATTGGGCGCGCGCATGTCGTGCGATGCCATCGACATCTTCCGTGGTCGGCAAAAGCCGGCGCATGTAGAGCGTATTCTAACGGAGGACTGTATGCGTAGGCTTAAAATCGCAGCTTCCATAATAGGCCATTATATGAAGGAAGACGCAAATCTATATGCCAAGATTGGTCTGCTTCCCATCAACGTGTCCGCCATTAACGGCTGGTTGACTTCGACCACGAAATTCGAATGTGCGGCTTTGCTCAACATCGGCGAAACGCGGTTGAGATGCAACACCGCATTCAGGCTCAAAGGCTCCACGTGGAAGTGCGTCTTGGCTGATTTCGGGTGATCGCATTGATGCGATGATACGGTAGGAATCTGCAAAAAGCCCTTGGCGTCGATGTTCGCAGTCGATGCCAAGGGCTTTCAGCGTGCCTTAAGCATACGGGAACTACTATAGAGAACCATGTTGAGAGAATTTGTACCAGAGCCGGCCTACAGCACCACGGATGATGACACGGTATATGCGTTGCTGTCGCGTCGTGCGCAGAAGAATCCGGATGATCTTATCGCACAATGGCAGGATGATGAGACTCGGCAATGGCATGATGTGACGGCAGGCCAGATGCTCGCTCGTGTGCGCGCCGTGGCGAAGGGCCTTATCGGTCTTGGAGTCAAAGCCGGAAGCATGGTGGTCATTTACTCTCCCACCTGTTACGAGTGGGGTGTGGTCGATTTCGCATGCGCGGCCATCGGCGCGGTAAGCGTTCCGATTTATGAAACCGATTCGGCCAAGCAGGCCGCTTCCATCGTGGAAGAGGTGGAGCCGGTTATTGCCTTCGCTGGAGATTCCGTCCACACGCAGACGCTCGAACAGATTCGTGACATGCATGAAGGGCTGCGTTACGTGTTCAATTTCAAAGCGGACGGTCTTGACGCGGTCGCCGATTTCGGAGAGGGCGTCGATGACGATACCCTTGATCAGGTCATTGCCCGGATCAAGGCGGACGACATGCTCACCATCGTTTACACATCGGGCTCCACGGGACGTCCGAAGGGTGCGATGCTGTCCCATCGCAACTTCACGCATATCGTGCTCAATGGCTACATCATTCTTGACGAGATGCTGTACCAGCCCAACAGGTTGATGCTGTTCCTGCCGTTGGCGCACTGCTTCGCCCGCTATATCCAATACGTGGCGATTGGCGGACAAGGCGTGGTCGGCTATCTGCCTGGAGCCAAGCATCTGCTCGCCGATCTGCGCAGTTTCAAACCGACGTATTTGCTTGGCGTGCCACGTGTGTTCGAAAAAGTGTACAACGCTGCCTCGCAGAAGGCCGGTGCGGGTATTCGCGGCAGGGTCTTCGCCAAGGCGTTCGATCATTTCGTGCAATGGTCCAAGGACGAGCAGGACGGGGGACATCATTCGATGGTGGCCCGAGCCGAGCATTCCTTCTTCATGTCCGTCGTCGGCAAGTCCATTCGTTCCGCGCTTGGTCCGAACCTGAAATATCTGGCATGCGGCGGCGCCCCGCTGAACGTCGACCTTGCCCACTTCTTCAATGGCATGGATGGCATCACGTTCATTCAGGGGTACGGTATGACGGAAACCGCGGCTCCGATGATCGTCAACTGGCAAAATGCGAATCGCGTCGGTTCCGTTGGTAAGCCCGGGCCGGGTATGGGTGTGCGCACCGATGATGATGGCGAGCTGCAGGTCATGGGCCCCAATGTTTTTCTTGGCTACTACAAGAATCCTGAGAAGACCGCTGAAGTCAAAATGCCTGATGGTTGGCTGAGGACCGGCGATCTGGGGGCCATCGACGATGATGGATTCGTGTATATCACCGGCCGCAAGAAGGACATCATCATCACAGCCGGAGGCAAGAACGTCAGCCCCGCCCCGATGGAGGACATCATCGACACCTGTCCTATCGTGTCCCATGCTGTGGTCATTGGCGATGGCAAGCCGTTCATCAGCGCTTTGATTGAACTGGATCCTGATATGACTCGTTCTTGGCTTTCCCAGCAGGGTCTTGATGCCGATATGTCCATGAAGCAGGTAGCGGAAAACGATGCCGTGCGCGCTTTCGTGCAGCAGTATGTCGAAAAGGCCAACGCGAACGTTTCCCGTGCGGAATCCGTACGAAAATTCGAGATTCTCGATGAGGAATTCAACCAACAGGACGGCACCTTGACGGCAAGCCTGAAAGTTGTTCGTCCCAAGGTGCTGCAGCGCTACGCAGACGTCATCGAAAACGTGATTTACGCGCCAAAACCCTCCAACAGGCCGTTGCCGAAGACCGTCCAGATTCTCGACCGCACCACCGAAACCGTCAAGCAGGCGTCGGAAAGCATGCGGCAGGCTTCTGAATCCGTCAGCCCGAAGGTTCGGCAGGCATTTGATACCATGCAGGAGAGAATCAAGAAGCAGTCCGATGAACCGGATGACGAGACGGCACCGTCCGTCGAGCCTTCCGCAACCAAGAACAACGAGGAGCGTTAATTTTGGCAATCCGTGAGATTCGAGTCGTACCTGATCCAGTGCTGCGCACCCCATGCGATCCCATCAAGGAGATCACGCCCGCGGTGCGCCATCTGGTGCAGGATTTGTTGGATACCGTTGATGACCCGGGACGCGCCGGGTTGTCCGCCAACCAAATCGGTGTGAGTCTGCGTGCGTTTTCCTACAATATCGACGGCAAAATCGGCTATGTGCTTAACCCGGTGTTGGAGGAGACCAGCGGAGAGCAATATGGCGATGAAGGCTGCCTTTCCGTTCCAGGATTGTGGTACAAGACTCGTCGCGCCGATTATGCTCGCGTGCGGGGCATTGATCTGGACGGCAAGCCGGTAGTGTTGGAAGGCCATGGCATCATGGGCCGCATGCTGCAGCACGAGACTGATCATTTGGACGGTCACGTCTATCTTGATCGTCTGGAAAAGGAAGAACGCCGCGAGGCGATGCGTTACATGCGCACCCATCGCAAGTGATCGAAACAGCGAACGACGATTCAACCATGGGGCCACGTCAGAAAGACGTGGCCCCATGGTATTTTTAGTATTTGTGCGCCAATTTGGTGAGAAGCGCTGCCGCGAGTGCTTCAAACCGCCCAATTATTGTCAACCGGTGCGCAACCAATTCGCGTCATGCTCGCGACGACCTGTGTCGGTCGGCTGATGCCTGCAAGGCATTGGCTGCACGCAGGAACGCATGACCAGGCAAGAACCGACAAAGAAAGAGGTAGCAATACCATGGCTCAGATCACTATGAGCGACATGCTGAAGGCAGGCCTGCACTTCGGCCACCAGACCCGTCGTTGGAACCCGAAGATGAAGCAGTTCATCCTCACCCAGCGCAACGGCATCCACATCATCAACCTGTTCAAGTCGCTCGACATGATCGACAAGGCCTACGACTTCATCAAGGCCACTGTTGCCCACAACGGCACCGTGCTGTTCGTCGGCACCAAGAAGCAGGCTCAGGAAGCTGTTTCCGCTCAGGCCACCCGCGTGAACATGCCGTATGTCTCCGAGCGTTGGCTCGGCGGCATGCTGACCAACTTCCAGACCGTGTCCAAGCGCGTCTCCCGCCTCAAGGAACTTGAGGAAATGGACTTCACCGACGTGCACGGCTCCGGCCTGACCAAGAAGGAGCTCCTCCTGCTCGAGCGCGAGAAGGACAAGCTCAACAAGCAGCTGGGCGGTATCCGCAACATGAACCGCACCCCGTCCGCGATGTTCGTCGTCGACATCACCAAGGAAGCCCTGGCTGTTGAGGAAGCTCACAAGCTGGGTATCCCGGTTGTCGCCATCGTCGACACCAACGCCGACCCGGACACCGTTGAGTACCCGATCCCGGCCAACGATGACGCCATCCGCGGCATCGAACTGCTGACCAGCCTCATGGCTGACGCAGTGGCCGAAGGTCTGCTGGAGCGTTCCGGCAAGGCCGCCAAGGCCGAAGGCGAAGCCGAGCAGCCGATGGCTGCTTGGGAAAAGGAGCTCCTCACCGAGGGCGCTCCGGCAGCTGAAGCCCCGGCTGAGGCTGAAGGCGAAACCAAGGCCGAGTGAGACCATGCTCTATGATGGGAGGTGCTATGCCTCCCATCATCGGGGCATCACCAAATTTTCAGAGGAGACAAATCAATGGCAGCAATCACTGCAGCTCTGATCAAGCAGGTGCGCGAGGAAACCGGCGCCGGCATGATGGACGTCAAGAAGGCCCTGACCGAAGCCGAAGGCGATGTGGCTCGCGCCAAGGAAATCATCCGCGCCAAGGGCATCCAGGCCGCTGGCAAGCGTGAAGGCCGCAAGGCTCAGGAAGGCACCATCGCCTCCACCGTTGTCGAATCCGCCAACGGCCAGACCGGCTATGCGGTCGAGCTGAACTCCGAGACCGACTTCGTGGCCAAGACCCCGAAGTTCGTGGAATTCGCCGGCAGCGTGCTCAATGACGCCGTCAAGGCCGAAGCATCCTCCGTGGATGAGGTTCTGGCAGCAGCCTCCGGTGACACCACCGTGAAGGAAGCCGTCGAGGAAGCCGCTGCTCTGTTCGGTGAGCACGTCAAGGTAGGCCAGTTCGCCAAGGTCGAGGGTCCGCATGTCGAGGTCTACGCCCACAAGAAGTCCGCTGAGATGCCGCCGAGCATCGTGGCCATGATTGCCACCGATGAAGCCGGCGCTGCTGTGGCTCATGAGGCCGCTCTGCAGATTTCCGCGATGGGCGCCCAGTGGCTGACCCGCGAGGATGTTCCGGCTGATGTGCTGGAATCCGAGCGTCGCGTGGCCACCGAGAAGACCACGGAGGAGCTCAAGAGCAAGGGCAAGCCGGAGGCCGTGATCGAGAAGATCGCTCCGAAGATCGTGGAAGGCCGTCTCGGCGCATTCTACAAGGAGACCGTGCTGCTTGAGCAGGCGTACGTCAAGGATCCGTCCAAGACCGTCGGCGACCTGTTCAAGGAAGAGATCGGAAGAGCACA
>ERZ506944.782-NODE-782-length-12064-cov-3.650179_pt1 | contig 12064 bp, 10 predicted proteins | sample MGYA00512899_ERZ506944 | MGnify/ENA metagenome assembly ERZ506944 | reverse complement strand
ATAGAGTCGGGCTTTTTTTATATCAACCTGCCATTGCAATGAAGTTAATAAAATGCAGGCTTGATGTTAACTTCCTGTCCGGAGTGTGTTAACTTCCTGTTTGGAGTATATTAACTTCCTATCCGTAGTATGTTGACTTCTTAGAGTCACGATGTAAACTCTTTATGCGATGGAGAAGTAAGGGCATAAAAAAAGTCTGTCCGTACTTTCCGTACGTCAGACTTTCAATTCTCTCTAATGTTGTTCTGAAATTATTCAGCTACAACTGCTGCGCTATCTACTGCAGTAGTGTCAGCTACTGATGCTGCTGCTTCAGCTGCTGCTGCTTCTACAGCTGCGATTGAGTCAGCGATACGGATTGAGTCAGCTGTTGCTTGTTCTGCGTTAGCTGCTTTGTTACCACAAGATGCGAAAGATACTGCTACGATAGCTACGGCCATCAAAACTAATTTTTTCATTTTCTTTACTTTTAAAACGTAATACAATCAATTGCTTTATTAAAACGATGCAAAGGTATGCACTTTTTAGATACGTTGTTCTCCAAAACCCAACTTTTTTTATATTTTTTTTGGAGGAAAGCCCGTTTTTCTCGCTTTTGATATGTTCTACAACATGTTAATCTTCTGCAATGCTGTTATATAAATACCTTTTGATGCTTCTTTTGGGTGTTTTCTCAAATTCTGTCGGGTAAAGCTGTATTTGACTGATCTTTTCGTAAGCAGCAACGCTATTGTTCAGGTTCTTGAGATTCTCGTCCATAATGGTCTTTATATTCTCCGGATTGTTCAGCCCTAAGGAATCCAATGCCTCATAATCAGCGTAGACTAAGGCTACCAGTTTCTTATTGCGTTCAATCACAAGACTTTCCAGAACAAACGGCATGTTGTTGAGACGTGCCTCTATTTCTTCCGGAAAAATGTTTTGTCCGCTGGAGCTAAGGATCATGGTCTTGCTTCGTCCGCGTATGTAGAGGTTATTATTTTCATCCAGCGTGCCTAAGTCGCCGGTGCGCAGCCAGCCGTCTTCGGTGAATACTTCCTTGGTGGCTTCCGGGTTTTTATAATAACCCACCATTACGTTTTCGCCGCGTACCTGTATTTCGCCGAGGCGGTCGTCCGGATTTTCCTTGTAGATACGTGCTTCCATGATGTCGAGCACCCGTCCGGAAGAGGTGGGCACGAATTCGTTCCAGGGAGCGTAGCTGATTAGCGGTCCGCATTCCGTCATGCCGTAACCTATGTTGAATGGGAACTTGATGCGGTGGAAAAACTCTTCCACTTCCGGGTTCATTGCGGCTCCTCCGATAATCACTTCTTTGAACCGGCCGCCCAGTGCATCCACCAGTTTCTTGCGGATTTGTCCGTATATCTGTCCGTCCAGTAACGGGATGCTGAGGGCCCATTTCATGGACTTTTTGTTGATGATGGGCTGAATGACATTCTTGTATATCTTTTCGATAACGAGGGGAACGGTGATTATCAGGTTCGGTTTTACTTCTTCGAACGCTTTCATCAGAATTTTTGGCGAGGGCACTTTGCCCAGCAATGTGACGTGCGTACCCACAGCCGTAGCGGTCAGGAAGTCGAAGGCGCAACCATAGGCATGCGCCAGAGGCAGGAAAGACAGCACCTTGTCTCCTTTTTTCAGTAATCCGGTGCGGATGCCGAAAGTGACGTTACCTGCAAGGTTGTTGCCTGTCAGCATAACGCCTTTGCTGAATCCCGTTGTGCCGGAGGTATAGTTCAGCAACATTACTTTGTCGTTGGAAAGATCCGTATAAACCACATCTTCCTGCCGGAACCCTTTCGGATAGGTCTTGTGCATCTCGTTGTCCAAGTGTTTGAGAAAACGTTGGATGGTTTCTCCGTCGCGCTGGTACAAGCAGCGGAAGTCGTTGAGTGAGAAAACGCCGCGCAGCCCGGTGAGCCGTTCTTCTTCCAGATGTTCCCAAATGCTGTCGCTGGTGAAAAGGAAGACGGATTCCGAATGGTTGACGATGTGGTGCACATCATTGGGATTGAAATCCTGCAAGATGGGCACTACGATGCCGCCGTAGGTGATGGTGGCCATATATGCAATGCACCAGCGGGCGTTGTTTTTGCCGATAACCGCTATTTTGTCGCCGCGGCGCAGGCTGCAATGCTTGAATAGCAGATGCAACTTGGCTATTTCTTGCGCTACTTCTCCATAAGTATAGCTTTCGTTTTCTCCGTAATCGGTGTAGCAGGGGAGGTCCCAATTCTCGCGGAAACTATGTTCGTATAGCTTGATAAAGTTTTCTTGTATCATTGCACGTTTTTTGATGAATTGTGCAAAAGTAGGAAAAATATAATAATAATGTGTACCTTTGCCCCGAAAATCTGATTTAGGCTCATGATAGATACCAATATATTTCAAGATAAGACGGCGGTTTACTATACGTTGGGGTGCAAGCTGAATTTCTCGGAAACCTCGACTATCGGTAAGATCCTGCGGGAGGCAGGAGTGCGTACGGCACGCAAAGGAGAGAAAGCGGATATATGTGTGGTAAACACCTGTTCGGTCACCGAGGTGGCCGATAAGAAATGCCGCCAGGCCATTCATCGGCTGGTGAAGCAGCATCCGGGCGCTTTTGTGGTGGTGACGGGATGTTATGCCCAGTTGAAGCCGGATGTGGTGGCAAAGATAGAAGGTGTGGATGTTGTGCTTGGGGCGGAACAGAAGAAAGACCTGCTCCGGTATCTGGGTGATTTGCAGAAGCATGAAACGGGTGAAGCCTATACTTCCGCTTTGAAGGATATCCGTTCGTTTGCTCCGTCGTGTTCGCGTGGCGACCGCACCCGTTTTTTCCTGAAAGTACAGGACGGTTGCGACTATTATTGTTCCTATTGCACCATTCCCTTTGCCAGAGGACGCAGCCGCAACGGAAGCGTTGCTTCTTTGGTGGAACAGGCCCGTCAGGCGGCAGCCGAAGGTGGAAAGGAGATTGTGCTGACGGGGGTCAACATCGGTGATTTCGGCAAGACGACGGGAGAGACTTTCTTTGATTTGGTCAAGGCATTGGATGAGGTGGAGGGCATTGAGCGTTACCGCATATCTTCCATTGAGCCTAATCTGCTGACGGACGAAATCATAGAGTTCGTGTCCCGTTCCAAGCGGTTCATGCCTCACTTCCACATCCCGTTGCAGTCGGGCAGCGATGAAGTGCTGAAGCTGATGCGCAGACGGTATGACACAGCACTGTTTGCTTCTAAGGTGAAGAAGATAAAGGAAGTGATGCCCGATGCGTTTATCGGAGTGGACGTGATTGTGGGCACGCGTGGGGAGACGGAAGAGTATTTTGAACAGGCATACCGCTTCATTCAGGGGCTGGATGTGACGCAACTTCATGTGTTCAGCTATTCCGAACGTCCGGGTACGCAGGCCTTGAAAATAGAGCATGTGGTATCCTCCGAGGAAAAACACAGACGCAGCCAGCTTCTGTTGGAATTGTCGGAGGAAAAAACGCGTTCGTTCTATGCCCGCCATATCGGACAGACGATGCCCGTTCTCTTGGAACGCTCCAAACCGGGGACGCCGATGCATGGCTTCACTCCGAACTACATCCGGGTGGAGGTTCCGCACGATGATGCGCTGGACAACCGCGTGGTTCCGGCGCGTATGGGAGAGTTCAATGAAGACGGTACGGCTCTTTTGGGTCTGTTGGGCGATGCCGGCGGCCGGTAGCTGACAGACGTAATTAATGATCGGAATTAGTAATTTGAAATTGACAGAGTGAAATCAAGATTAATCTATTGGCTGACTTATGCCGGTATGTGGCTGTTGGCGTTATTGCCTTTCAGGGCGCTTTATGTGCTGTCCGACGGATTTTGCTTTCTGATGCATCACATTGTGCACTACCGGCGCAGGGTGGTGCGCAATAACCTGCGCAACGCATTCCCCGAGAAGTCCGAAGCGGAGCTGAGTGAGATAGAGCGCAAGTTCTACCGTTACATCTGCGACTATATGCTGGAGGAGGTGAAGATGCTGCGCATGTCTTTCAAGGAGCTTTGCTGTCGCATGGAATATGACAATAAGGAAGAATTTCTTGCCATGATTGAAAGGCATGGCGGGATAGTGCTGCTCATTCCCCATTATGCAAACTTCGAATGGATCATAGGCATGGGGGCTATCATGCAGGAGGGCGACATACCGGTGCAAATCTACAAACCGCTGCACAACCGATATATGGATGCGATGTTCAAGCGTATACGCGCCCGTTTTGGCGGCTACAATGTGCCGAAACATTCTACGGCGCGTGAAATCATCAAACTGTGCCGCGACAATAAGCGTGTGGCGGTGGGAATGATAACCGACCAATCCCCCAATATCAACGAGGCTCACCATTGGACCACTTTCCTGAATCAGGACACCGGCTTTATGGACGGCGCCGAACGCATAGCCAAGCTGATGGATTTCCCCGTATTCTATTGTGAATTGAAGAAGCAGCGCAGGGGATATTGCAGGGTGGAGTTCGACTTGATAACCGAAACTCCCAAAGAAACGGCCGACGGAGAGATAACCGAACTGTTTGCCCGAAGGCTGGAACAGACCATTCGCAGGGAACCGGCTTATTGGTTTTGGTCGCATAAGCGCTGGAAACTGAAACGCGAAGATGTGGTGCGGCATGGATAAGGTGGCTGTTGTCATATTGAACTGGAACGGCTGTGAGATGCTACGTTCGTTTCTGCCGTCCGTAGTGCGCTGTTCGGATACGGAGGGCACGGAGATTTATGTGGCGGACAACGGTTCGACGGATGCTTCCGTTGAGATGCTCCGCCAAGAGTTTCCTTCCGTACACCTTATTATATTAGACAAAAACCGGGGCTTTGCCGAAGGCTATAACCTTGCTTTGCAGCAGGTGTCTGCCGAATATGTGGTGCTGCTGAACTCCGATGTGGAGGTTACCGGGCATTGGCTTGCGCCGCTGGTGGACTATATGGATGCCCATCCGGAGGTTGCGGCGTGCCAGCCCAAAATCCGGAGTTGGCGGTACAAGGAACGGTTTGAATATGCAGGCGCCGCCGGCGGGTTCATAGACCGTTACGGCTATCCTTTCTGCCGCGGGCGGATAATGGGAGTGGTGGAGGAGGACAACGGGCAGTATGACACCGTTGTTCCGGTGTTCTGGGCTACGGGAGCTGCCTTGTTCATACGCCTGAAGGACTATCAGGATGCCGGCGGACTGGACGGACGTTTTTTTGCCCACATGGAAGAGATCGACCTGTGTTGGCGGCTTCGTGCCCGCGGGCGGATGCTGGTTTGTGTACCCCAAAGCACCGTTTACCATGTGGGGGGCGCCACCCTGAAGAAGGAGAACCCCCATAAGACTTTTCTCAATTTCCGCAACAATCTTGTAATGTTGTATAAGAATCTGCCGGAAGAAGAACTGGGCTATGTGATGCGTGTGCGGGCGGTGCTCGATTGTGTGGCTGCCCTGAGTTTCCTGTTGAAAGGCCAGTTTGCCAATATGTGGGCGGTGCTTCGTGCACGCCGCGCTTTTCATTCACTCCGCCCCCTGTTTGCGGCTGATCGTGAAGAGAATCTGAAAAAAACATCCCTTCCGGTTATTCCCGAACGGACAAAAAGCAGTATCTTGGTGCAGTTTTATTTACATGGGAAGAAGTTCTTTTCCCGCTTGTAAGAACTGTTCTCTTTTTCTAAAATTATTGTATCATTAAAAGTTATTGTTTTATGGACAAATTGGTAAGGAAGATCGGGTTGGTGGCGCATGATGCCATGAAGAAAGACCTCATAGAGTGGGCGCTTTGGAATTCGGAGTTGCTTATGGGACATAAATTCTACTGTACGGGCACTACGGGAACACTTATTCTGGAAGCGCTGAAGGAGAAGCATCCCGATGTCGAATGGGATTTCACAATTCTTAAATCCGGCCCTTTGGGCGGCGACCAGCAGATGGGTTCGCGCATTGTGGATGGGGAAATAGATTATCTCTTCTTCTTTACAGATCCCATGACCTTGCAGCCGCACGATACGGATGTCAAAGCCTTGACACGTCTGGCTGGTGTGGAGAATATTGTTTTCTGCTGCAATCGCAGTACGGCCGACCACATCATTTCGAGCCCTCTCTTTCTTGATCCTACTTACGAGCGTACCGTTCCCGATTACAGCAACTATGCCAAGCGCTTCGAGAATAAACCGGTCGTTGCCGAAGCCGTTGAGTCGGCAAAGAAGAGGAAGAAAAGAAAATAATGTTGATATTTATTAATGAGAATGCGGCGCTTTGCAATCTCTTGATTATCAAGATGTAATATAACAGCCTATCTCAGTCCCATACAGAGGCTACCTTAGTCCTATACTGAGACAGTCTCTGTATGGGACTGAGATAGGCTAAGTATGCGATCGTCTTTTGAAAAAACTCGTTTTGTAAAGGAAACGGAATGCCCGTATAATATTGCTACCGTTTCATTTACTGCTGCTGCCTGGAAGTATGAATCTCTATTCCTGCCGCTTCTATGTCCGCTCCCATTGGCGGATTGCGTTTTGACAGTTTCAGTTCGATGTCCTCTATTGGGGGAAAGTCTCCGAACAACCGTTTCACAATACGTCCTCCGACGTGCTCCAACAGCTTGGAGGGAATTTCCATCTCCTTCTTCACAGCTTCATATACTTCCGCATAGCTTACGGTGTCTGTTACATCATCAGTCTGCATGGCATGCCCGATGTCTACTTTCAGTCGCAAACTGACGACGAACTCATTGCCGACTAAGGTCTCTTGCCCGCCCACGCCATGATGGGCGAAGAAACGCATCCGATCCAAAAATATATAACTGCTCATAATGAAAAGATAATAGTCTTTCATGCAAACTTATGGATAATATCTTTGTTCTACAAGTCTTGGAACGTGATTTTTGTACTTTTCAAGAAAAAAGGACGTGAAAATTTTCATTCTAATTATATTTCTATAACTTTGCATTGAAGTTCGGTGGCGACTGTGGCTTGTTTTTTTTAATAAAATATAATTAGAAGCGTTGTGCTTTGTCCTCTTCGATGAAAACCTAGGAAATTTTCATTAGTTGAATGAAGGACAGCACAGTGGATTCTCACGTTTATAGCGTGGGACTGCTGTCTGTTTTCATTTAACGGGTTTTCCTAGGACCTTCATCGAAGAAACAGCACGCAGCTCCACGTTTCTGTTTCTAACCGGTCCTTTTCGGAGTTTGGAGGACGCATGCTTCCGGTCTGCCTGTGCAGATAGAAGTTTATAAGACGTTTATGCAAATAAGAATATTGTTGGTTCTATTGTGCGTACTTTTCATGACTCCGAATGGCGTGTATGCGAAAGCGGGTAATGGTAATGGGGAGAATACCCCGCACCATGCCAAGCGAATATTCAATCCGGACTCGCGCACCGGGCGTAATAACCATTCATTGCTGCTGAAAACAAATGTGGCGGCGTGGGGAATGGCAATTATGAACGCAGCGGTGGAATATGACATCTCGCCTGCTGTTTCTGTCCTTTTACCTTTTTATTACTCTTCTGTCGATTATCTTACTTCTTCCCGCAAGTTCTGCACTTTCTGCGTGCAGCCCGAAGTGCGTTACTGGTTCAGACAAGTGGACGGACTCTTCACCGGTGTGCATGTCGGGGTGGCCTCTTATAACTATGCCCTCAAGAACAATACCTACCGCTATCAGAACAGTGATACGGGTGCCCCGTTGCTGAATGTGGGACTTGCTGCCGGCTACCGTCTCCCGCTTGGAAAGGGCGGACGCTGGTGTGTGGAGTTTTCGTTGGGAGTGGGGTATGCTTATCTCGACTACGATCGCTTTATTAATATCCCTAACGGCGCCTATGTGGATACCCGCCATAAGAACTTCTTCGGCATCGACCACGTAGGCATCTCGTTGGGCTACCGCATTGATTGGAAAGGAGGCCGGCGATGACCTATATATATAAGGTGTACAGCCTTGCCCTGTACCTGTCTTTATTTCTGCTGAGTGCCTGTGGTGTGCGCGAGTTGCCCGAAGATGGCGGTGTGGACCCTACGGTGGTTCATACTTCTATCGTACTGCTGCCCGGTGCAGACATGACGCCGTTTGACGTTCCTGAGTTTTCCACCCGCTCTGCCGACGGACGAGCGTACAATGTCCGCTATCAGGTGGAAGTCTATGCGGATGACAAATACGACCAGAGCCTGCAGTTTCGTCGCCTGCTCACCTATCCCGAAGGGTATACGGGCGAGGTGGCTTTGGAGTGTGATCTGCATGCCCGTAACTATCGTGTGGTGGTATGGCGCGACTTCGTACCGGTTTCTGATGTCGGTCTGGCCGACGATCACTTCTATATCACTGCTGATTTCTCCGCCATAAAATTGAAGGGTGATTATACGGGAGGTACCGACTATAAGGATGTGTTCTCCGGTCAGATGTCGCTCGACCTCTCTGCCTATCGTTGCGAACTGGAAGCGGAGCATCGCGAGGAGATGCAGTTGGAACGCCCGTTGGCAAAGATAGAGTTGATTACCACTGATGTTATTAAATATTTGGACAGTCAGCGGTCAGCTTCTACCCGTATTACGGATGTGGAAAGCCTGTCGTTAGAGGTGTTCTATACAGGCTATTTCCCCATAGGGTTCGATGTCTTGCTCAATCGTCCCAATGAGGCGGTGACGGGCATCAGTTTTTCTTCTGCTCCCCTCACTGTTTCGGACAATGAGGCTTGTCTGGCATTCGACTATGTGCTGGTGAATGGTGCGGAGTCTTCCGTTGGTCTTGAAATGGTGATTTACAATGCGGAGGGGATGGAAGTGAACAGGGTGAGCGGAGTGACTGTGCCCGTCAGCCGCAACAAAATAACCACTGTACGAGATGAGTTCCTTACCCGCCGATTTGCTCCGGGTATCGGAATAAGTCCGGGTTTTGACGGTGAGATAAACGTGGTGATACCTTGATAATGATTTTGATGAATATATGTTTTACTTAAAAAATTGCGTATGAAAAAGTATTTTATGCTGTTGTTGGCGGGGGTTATCCTGCTGGCTTTTACAGCTTGCCAAAATGATGAGTTGGTGAATGGAGGAGGTAGCCAGGTGGCTGTGTCCTTTAAAGTGCAGATGCCGGAAGGCGATGCTCCCGCTACTCGTACAGGGGCTGCTGCAAGAGGTGATGGTTCACAAGTGAACCGTTGTATTATGGAAGTTTATCTGGGTGGAAAGTTGTATGGTGAACGTCAGGTGGTGGATGTGACAAATAAATCCGCTGCTTTCAATGTGAAACTTGTGACTTCACAGACTTATGATTTTGTGTTCTGGGCAGATAAGAGTGGAGAGGCTGGAACTTCTGCCGATAACCATTATAAGACTACGGACGGTCTGCAGAAGGTTGCATACATAGGTTCATATAGCGGTAATGATGAAAGCTATGATGCCTTTACGGGGAAGGTGCTGAACAAAGTGGTGACCGGTGCTTTTGCTGAAAATGTTACACTGACTCGTCCGTTCGGTCAACTGAATATTAAGGCAACTGACATTGCAGCTATTGGGAGTACTAGTTTGGTTCCTGCAAAAGCATCGTTATCGTTCGGGAAAGTTTATCAAAGTTTCAATGCACTCACTGGAGATGCTATTGGTGAATTGGCATCACTTGGGTATGCCGCCCCTGCTGATGTTGTGGATGCTGAAGGCCATTTGACAGTGGATTACCTTTTTGCTCCGCAAACAGACCAATTGCTGGCTGACATTATATTGACGATGTATGATGATAGTAATCAAAAAATTACCCAGAAAGAATTGAATAGTATTCCTGTTCAGCGTAACTACAAGACGAATGTGACAGGAAGCATGGTAACAGTTTCAGGCGTATATACAGCAACATTAACTCCTGAATTTACTAGTGACATTTCCAAAGAGGTTAAGGAAGTGGCTTCGGTCAGTGAAGTAGCCGATGCGTTGAAAACCTGTGATAATGTAGTTGTTAAAACAGCTCCGACGCAAGATGCAACCATTGCGTTACCTAAATATACGGCAACGGATAAGGCTGTTTCCATTACATTGCCGGAAACAACGAATCATACAGTGACGATTAATTATGCCAGCAGTACAGATACTTCAAATCCCCCGAAAGAACTTACTATCATAGCTCCGCAAACCAAAAAACTGGTCATTGATGCAGAGGAGACAACTGTCTATCTGAACGGAACGAAGTATGACGAGATAGTAGCCGGTACTGCCGAAAATACGTTGGTAATCAATGACGGGGTGACTGTTAGCAAACTGACAGTGAAAGCCGGTAATGTAAAGGTGTTTGGTAAAGGTACGATTACTACAATTGAAAAGAGCACCGAGAACTCCGGCATCACATATATTTATGCTTCAAATCAGGCACAGCTTCCCGCCACCTTGCCGCAAGGCTTTGAAAAGGTGTCTTTGGAAGCGGAGAACCTCAAAGAGGCCATGGCTAAAGGCGGAGTATATCAGTTGAAAGAAGATGCTGACATAACGGGTAGAAGCATCGAGATTCCTGCCGATATGACGGCTACCTTAGACCTGAACGGCAACACCATTACAGCAGCCAATCGGGCGATAGACGGAATTACGGTATGTGGAAATCTGACACTGAAAGACAGTAAGGGAAAAGGTCGGATTGTTGCAAATAAGGATTGGGCAGGCGGCGCTTATGGTGCAGGCTTGATCCGTATTATGGGTGAAAATGCGGCCATGATTATGCAGGGCGGCACTATTTATGCCGCCAGAGAAAATGCTGCAAATAATGGGCAGTTTGGTGTGGCTGTTTATGAAGGCGGCGATTTCACCATAACCGGCGGTAAGATCGAAGCAGGCTGGTCTGCGGTGCTAGGTAATGGTAACAACAAAACGCAAAATAGTGTAATCAGGATTGAAGGCGGTGAGCTGATTTCTACTTCCGATTATGCAGTGTACTTGCCGCAATCCGGCACAACCACCATCAGTGGCGGTAAGGTGTATGGTGTAGGCGGTGGTGTATGCATCAACCGCGGTACTCTGAATGTTGAAGGCACAGCCTTGATCACCAGCAAGGGTACAGGCGATACCGGAGATTGGGGCGACGGTACCGGCAATATGAAAAGTGCGGCAATCAATGTAGCTGCCAAATATGGCGATTGTGTCGTGGACATCAAAGGCGGTACACTGACAGCAGAGGCTAATGCGCTTGTTTCTACGGGCACTGACGGCTACACACCGGCTATCAACGTCAGCGGCGGTACATTCTCCGATCCGAGTCTGCTCGGCTATCTGTCTGCCGGGGCCAATGTGAAAGTCAAACTTCTGAAGGACTATGAGGGTCCGGGACTGGGCATCTTCTATGGTAAAAACGGTAGCCGGGCTACGGTTGAGATAGACTTGAACCAACATGCATGGAATCTTACCAATGATCCGTTGTTTGGTTCTACCGGATACCAGAACCAATACTTCCATCTTGAAAAAGATGCTTTTGTTACTTTCAGGAATGGTACTGTTCAGCCCAAAGAGGTGACGTCAGGCAGGATGCTTATACAGAATTACTGTCATCTGACACTGGACAATGTCAAACTGATTGGCGGAAGTTCTTGTAAGTATGTTATCTCCAATAATAACGGAAGCTGTACGATTTCGAACTCTACCGTTACTGCTGCGACAGGACAATGTGCGTTCGATGTTTACTCCTACAAGCCTTATCCGGGAGGGGTAACGGTCACAGTCAATGGCCAAAGCGTCATTAATGGCCGCGTAGAGTTTGATGGTAATAGCGGTAAGAAGAACGGTAATCTTGTCATTAACGGTGGTACTATCAATGGTGACTTGAGTGCAAATAATGATTATTATGACAGCATAAACAAGAACATTATCATCAAGGAAGGCGTTACATTTGGCGCAGACGTTACCGGATGGGACGACTATAAGTAACTATGGCAATGCGGCGGATGCCGCTTGCCGGAAATATATGGAAACATTCAGTCTGCATGGAAAACAGTTGGAAAGTGTTCCGTTTCCATGCTATACTGTGTGTATTTGTTTGTTTGTTTTCCCTGCGTTGTGAAACGCGGGGAAATTTTTTATATGATTTG
>ERZ506944.769-NODE-769-length-12276-cov-5.051060_pt1 | contig 12276 bp, 10 predicted proteins | sample MGYA00512899_ERZ506944 | MGnify/ENA metagenome assembly ERZ506944 | reverse complement strand
GACAGAGTTTCTGCGCTTTTCAGAGACTCCGGGAGGCATACTGGTGTCACGTATCGGTCCGAAGAACGATATCATGACTCTATTGGCACCTCACTTTGCGGACCGGCTGCCGGAGGAAAACTGGGTCATTTATGATGAGAACCATAAAAGGGCAGCAGTCCATCCCGCCGGACGCTCCTGGTTTCTTGTAAATCACCCTCTTGAACCGGAACAGGAAAACAGCGACCAGGGGTGGAGCCACTGGCTGAAGGAGCGGACAGACGAGGAGACTTATGAGGACATGTGGCGTATGTTCTGCGATACCATTGCCATAAGGGAACGCCATAACCCGGTATGCCAGAGAACCCATCTGCCCCTGCGTTTCCGGCCTTATATGACGGAGTTTCAAAAATAGATGGGATAGAAGGCGCAGTGGTCCCCGGATGGTTCCGCAGGAGACATGTTATGGAAAACATGTATGGAAAACATGTGTGGAAAACATGTATGGAAAACACCGGAAACATTCATAGAAAACAGTTTAGATTGCCCCTTGTAATTTTTTGTTCCCTTTAGTATAGTAATTATATCTTTCATTCAAGTGGATAGGATTCTTCCTATCCTGTCTTATATTTAAATCCGGTACGGTATCGTGCCAAAGTTCCACTGATTCATGAAAGTATAGTATGGCTACGATAACAAAGAGAAAGGAGCGGATGGATGTTTACGCGAATCAACAGCGGCGGTATATGGGCTGTGGAGGGAGTTCTGGTTTCAGTGGAGGCGGATGTGTCCGACGGACTTCCGGGATTTTCCATATCAGGACAGCTGGCTTCAGAGGTAAGGGAGTCCCAGGAACGGGTCAGGACAGCCCTTAAAAATTCGGGATTTCGTCTCCCGGCTAAAAAGATAACTGTAAACCTGTCTCCTGCAGGCATACGAAAGGGCGGCACAGCCTATGATCTTCCCATTGCGGTCGCCATATTGGGCGCGTTTCAGATGGTGGGGACGGATGCGCTGGAGGACAGTATGGTAATTGGAGAGCTGGGACTGGACGGCAGGGTGAAACCTGTAAGCGGTGTGCTTTCCCTGGCAGCCATGGCCAGGGAGAAAGGTATCAGGAGATGTTTCCTGCCATTGGAAAATGTGGAGGAGGGCCTGGTGATGGAGGGGGTAGACATGGTGGGGGTGAAATCTCTGGGCCATATGGCAGGTATTCTTAGGGGCGCTGTTTCCATGGAACCGTGCCATGTCCCGCCTCACCGCCCGGAGTACCGCCGTCAGAAGAAAGATGGCCCGGATTACAGGGAGGTCAACGGCCAGGCCATATTGAGAAGGGCAGCGGAGGTGGCGGCAGCCGGCATGCACGGACTGCTTTTGACCGGCAGCGCCGGAACCGGCAAGACCATGATTGCCAGAAGAATCCCCACCATCCTGCCTGGGCTGACGCGGGAGGAGGATATAGAGATATCCAGAATCTACAGTATCTGCGGACTTCTGCCACCAGGCCGTCCCCTTCTGTCTGAGCGGCCTTTCAGAAGTCCTCACCACACCATAACAGCCAGGGCGCTGGCAGGCGGAGGTGTGCCTCCCAGGCCCGGAGAACTGTCCCTGGCTTCGGGAGGCGTACTTTTTTTGGACGAGCTGCCCCATTTTGGCCGCTCAGCGGTGGAAATACTGAGGCAGCCTTTGGAGGAACGGAAAATCACAGTGACAAGGGTATCTGGTAATTATGAATTTCCGGCAGATTTTATGATGGTAGCAGCCATGAACCTGTGTCCATGCGGTTTTTATCCGGACAGGAATCGCTGTAATTGTACGGAAAATCAGATCAGACGATATCTGGGGCATATATCCAGGCCCATACTGGAACGGTTTGATATCTGTGCGCAGGCGGCTCCGGTGACCTTTGGGGAATTGAACCTGGCTCAGGGAGAAAACGAGGATTCGGCATCCATTCGGAAACGGGTGGAGCAGGCCAGAACGCGTCAGGAACGCCGGTTTTCGGGAACCAGGATACGTTTTAACAGCCGCATGGGCATGAAAGAGGTAGAACGGCATTGCTGCCTGGGACCTGAGGAGAAGGCCTTTGCCCAACGGATTTATGAATCAGGAGGCTTCAGTGCCAGAAGGTACCATAAGGCGCTGAAGGTTGCCAGGACCATTGCCGACCTGGAGGACAGCAAGGATATAAAAAAGGAGCATCTGGCAGAGGCATTGGGATACGGGGGACTGGAGGAAAAGATATGGGGATAGAAAATAGTATGGAACAGGATTCAAACCGGAACGCTGATTCCGGCCCGGGGATGGCCCGGGTCCAAAAACTTGAAAAAAGATATCTCTACTGGCTCACCCGTATTCCGGGCTTTGGGGCAGTGACCATACGGCGCATATGGGAGACGGCAGGAAGCTTTGAGAATGCATATTATATAGAAGGAATGGAATTAAAGAAGCAGGGAATTTTGCAAAGCGAGGAAAAATGCCGTACGTATGACCGGTGGAAGGAACAGTTTTCCTGCATGGTCCGGGAATATGACCATCTACAGGAGAAGGGAATCCGTTTCGTAACGCCCCTTGACAGGGAATATCCGAAACGGCTTCTGCATATTTATGACTATCCAATGGGACTTTATGTAAAGGGAGAGCTGCCGGATGAGGAATGTCCCACCGCGGCCATCATAGGGGCCAGGAACTGTACGGAGTACGGGAGACAGGCAGCCGGATTTATGGGAAAGGAGCTGGCAAAGGCAGGCGTGCAGATTGTCAGCGGCCTGGCTCTCGGCATAGACGGGGCCGGGCATGAGGGAGCCCTTAAAGGAAAGGGGAAGACATATGGGGTCCTTGGGTGCGGGGTAAACATATGTTATCCCAGAAGCAATTATTATCTGTATGAGGCAATTCCATCTCAGGGAGGAATTATCTCCGAGTTTGGGCCGGGTGAGGAACCTCTGGCCAGGAATTTTCCCATGCGCAACCGCATCATAAGCGGCCTTTCCGACGTGATTTTGATAATGGAGGCCCGAAAGAAAAGTGGTTCCCTTATAACCGCCAGCCTGGGACTGGAGCAGGGAAAGGAGATATTTGCACTGCCGGGCCGGATTACGGATACCCTGAGCGCAGGGTGCAATGAGCTCATACAGTCAGGCGCGGGGATATTGACCAGCCCTGAGGATGTGCTGGAGTATATGGGCATTTTTCACGAAAAAAAGTGTATTAACCGTGAAAAAGACCAGAAGGGACTTGCCAAGATTGAAAAAATGGTGTATAGTTGCCTAGATTCCGAACCCAGACATCCGGACCAGATTATGGTACAGACAGGACTTTCGGCAGGCCGCTGTATGAGCGCCCTTCTGGAGCTGGAATTGGAAGGACTTGCGGTGAGAACATCGGGACAGAACTACATGAAAACAATCACATAAGTGTCAGGATTTTGGATATCCTCCGGCATTCGCCGGGGTGTGTCTCCATTTTGTGAAAATAAATGAACAGCGAGTAAGGAGTTTTACAATGGCGAATTATCTGGTAATTGTAGAGTCACCAGCAAAAGTGAAAACCATCAAGAAGTTTCTGGGCGCCAACTATGAGGTAGATGCATCGGGAGGCCATGTCAGGGATCTTCCAAAGAGCCAGTTGGGATTTGATGCGGAGCATGACTATGAGCCCAAGTACATTACAATCAGAGGAAAGGGAGACGTTCTGGCTAAGCTGCGCAAGGAAGTGAAGAAGGCAGACAAGATCTATCTTGCAACGGACCCTGACCGCGAGGGAGAGGCCATTTCATGGCATCTGATGAAGGCTCTTAAGCTGGATGAGCTTAAGAGTAAGGATGTTTACCGCATCAGTTTCAATGAAATTACGAAGAACGCGGTTAAGGCATCCTTCAAGACTCCCAGGGAGCTTGACATGAACCTGGTGAATGCCCAGCAGACCAGAAGGATGCTGGATCGTATGGTGGGTTACCGGATTAGTCCGCTTTTGTGGGCAAAGGTCAAGAGAGGATTGAGTGCAGGCCGTGTACAGTCCGTTGCTCTGCGGATGATTTGCGACCGCGAGGACGAAATCAATGCATTCATTCCTGAGGAATACTGGAATCTGGAGGCAGACCTTCTCCTGAAAGGAAATAAGAAGCCTTTGGCGGCAAAATATTATGGGACCAGGGATTCCAAGGGCGGTAAGACAGTTATCCGCAACAAAGAAGAGCTGGATCAGATATTAAGCCAGTTAGAGGGATGCAGATATGAGGTGGAGGAAGTAAAGAGAGGGGAGCGGGTAAAGAAGGCGCCCATCCCGTTTACAACCAGTACTCTGCAGCAGGAAGCCTCCAAGGCGCTGAACTTTTCCACACAAAAAACCATGCGTCTGGCCCAGCAGCTCTATGAAGGCGTGGAGGTAAAAGGCAAGGGAACCCTGGGTCTTATCACCTACCTGCGTACGGATTCCACCAGAATCGCAGACGAGGCGGACACAGCGGCCAGGGCATTTGTAAAGGAACATTACGGCGAGAAGTATGCTGCTCAGGGAAGCCAGGCTAAAAAAGAGGGCGCTAAGATACAGGACGCGCACGAGGCCATCCGTCCCACTGACATAACATTGACTCCGACCATTGTAAAGGAATCCCTGCAAAGAGACCTGTTCCGGTTATACCAGTTAATCTGGAAGCGGTTTACAGCCAGCCGTATGGCGCCGGCCGTATATGAGACCACCTCTGTAAAGATTGGGGCGGGCAGCCACCTGTTCACCACATCGGCCTCCAAGCTGGATTTTGAAGGCTTTATGTCTGTTTATGTGGAAGCGGACGATGAGGAAGAGAAAAATCAGGTCCTTGGCAACCTGGAAAAGAGGGCCGTCCTTAAGCTGGAGCAGCTGGACCCAAGCCAGCATTTTACCCAGCCTCCGGCCCATTATACGGAGGCATCCCTGGTAAAGGCTCTGGAGGAGCAGGGCATAGGACGTCCGAGTACCTATGCACCCACCATAACCACCATCATTGCCAGAAGATATGTGGTAAAGGAGAACAAGAATCTCTATGTGACTGAGCTGGGGGATGTGGTAAACCGCATCATGAAGAATTCCTTTCCAAGCATCGTAGACCCTAATTTTACAGCCAATATGGAATCCCTGCTGGATAAAGTGGCGGACGGTACCGTTGCCTGGAAAACCGTTGTCAGCAACTTCTATCCTGATCTGGATGAGGCTGTTAAGACAGCTGAGAAGGAGCTGGAATCCGTAAAGATTGCGGATGAGGTGTCAGATGTGGTCTGCGACCTGTGCGGACGCCAGATGGTGATTAAGTACGGTCCTCACGGCAAGTTCCTGGCATGCCCGGGATTTCCGGAGTGCAAGAACACCAAGCCTTACCTTGAAAAAATCGGGATTCCATGTCCGAAGTGCGGTAAGGAACTGGTGCGCAGGAAGACAAAGAAGGGACGTCTCTACTATGGATGCGAGGCCAGTCCTGACTGCGACTTCATGTCCTGGCAGAAGCCTTCCACCCAGAAATGCCCGGTCTGCGGATCCTATATGGTGGAGAAAGGAAATAAGCTTTTGTGTGCCGGCGAGACCTGCGGGTACCGCATGGATAAGACTGAAAAATAGAAAAATTTGTAAAAACAAAAAAGGAAAAATATCAAAATCTTAAAATAATCGAAAACTTCAAAAAACTCTTGTTATTGCTTAAAAATTGTGTTAAAATTCTAGTATTAGTAGAGTATTTTTGGGTGATATACAATTTGGATAAGGAGGCTTTCGGAGATGAGTGTTCAATTGTTGGACAAAACAAGAAAAATCAACAAGCTATTGCATAACAATAATTCTCATAAAGTTGTTTTCAATGACATCTGTAAAGTTTTAAGTGAGATATTGTTATCCAATATCCTGGTAATCAGCAAGAAGGGCAAGGTTCTGGGGGTGAGTATCTGTTCTGGGGTAGATGAGATAGAGGAACTTATCGAAGACCAGGTCGGAGGATACGTGGATAAGATGCTGAATGAACGTCTTTTAAGCGTTTTGTCCACAAAAGAGAACGTGAATCTTGCCACCCTTGGCTTTGCTGAGGAGAATGTAAAAAAGTATCAGGCCATCATTACTCCCATTGATATAGCGGGAGAGAGGCTGGGAACACTTTTCATTTATAAGTCAGATTCCCAGTATGATATTGACGATATCATACTGAGCGAATACGGAACCACCGTGGTGGGCCTGGAGATGATGCGTTCTGTCAATGAGGAGAATGCAGAGGAAACCAGGAAGGTGCAGATAGTAAAATCAGCCATCAGTACCTTATCCTTCTCCGAACTGGAGGCTATCATCCATATATTCGAGGAACTGGATGGAAACGAAGGCATCCTGGTAGCCAGCAAGATTGCCGACCGCGTGGGCATTACCCGTTCCGTGATTGTCAATGCCCTCCGCAAGTTTGAGAGCGCCGGTGTCATTGAATCCCGATCCTCAGGCATGAAGGGAACCTATATCAAGGTCCTGAATGACGTGGTCTTTGATGAACTGAAGGCAATCAAGGCATCCAACTCAAATTTAAAGTAGATATCAGGCGGCCGGATAAAGCAGATGGCGGATAGCCGGATAATATAGAGTCAGATAAATATAGGGCAGTTTGCGGGAAAACTTTTTAAAAGTGCTTGCAAGCTGCCATATTTTGTGATATATTTGAAAGGCTGACAAAAAACACGTCTGTGGATTCTGCGGGACGGTGCCTGACCAGTAGTTTGGCAGGTCTTCCGGGAAGTGTCAGAAGCAGGCGGAAGAGCCTGAACTCCCATACGCGACGGAGCAGGCTAAAAACCAAATGGAGGTAAATAACATGAGCGTAATTTCTATGAAGCAGTTACTGGAAGCTGGTGTACATTTCGGTCACCAGACAAGGAGATGGAACCCTAAGATGGCTCCATACATCTATACCGAGAGAAACGGTATCTATATCATTGACTTACAGAAGTCCGTAGGCAAGGTAGATGAGGCTTACAAGGCTGTATCCGACATTGCTGCGGACGGCGGCACCATCCTGTTCGTAGGTACAAAGAAGCAGGCTCAGGAAGCCATTAAGGCTGAGGCAGAGCGCTGCGGAATGTACTTTGTAAACGAGAGATGGCTGGGAGGCATGCTGACCAACTTCAAGACCATCCAGAGCCGTATTGACAGACTGAAAGAAATCGAGACCATGTCTCAGGACGGAACATTCGATGTTCTTCCTAAGAAGGAAGTAATCGCCCTGAAGAAAGAGTGGGACAAGTTAGAGAGAAACCTTGGCGGAATCAAGGATATGAAGAGACTGCCAGATGCAATCTTCATCGTTGACCCGAAGAAGGAGCACATCTGCGTACAGGAAGCTCACACACTGGGTATACCGTTAATCGGTATTGTTGATACTAACTGTGATCCGGAAGAACTGGATTATGTAATTCCTGGCAATGATGATGCCATCAGAGCCGTTAAGCTGATTGTTTCCAAGATGGCTGATGCTGTTATCGAAGCAAAGCAGGGAGAAGTTTTAGAGGGCGCAATGGAAATCGTGATTCCTGCCCAGGCTTTTGAGACAGAGGCTGTTGAGGCTTAATTAAAACTTTAAAATTGGAGGAAGATGAAATGGCAGCAGTAACCGCAGCAATGGTAAAAGAGTTAAGAGAGATGACCGGTGCCGGAATGATGGACTGCAAGAAGGCTCTTGCAGCTACTGACGGAGATATGGATAAGGCAGTAGAGTTCTTAAGGGAAAAGGGACTTGCCGGAGCAGCCAAGAAGGCCGGACGTATTGCAGCAGAAGGCATCGTAGCTACAACGGCAGCTGCTGATGAGAAGAAGGCTGTTATCGTAGAGGTTAACGCTGAGACTGACTTTGTTGCCAAGAACGAGAAGTTCCGGACATATGTTGCAGATGTTGCAGCACAGGCACTTACCACTTCCGCTAAGGATTTAGACGCATTCATGGAGGAGAGATGGGCTAAGGACGAGACCTTGTCCGTAAAGGAGGCACTTGCTTCCCAGATTGCCGTTATCGGCGAGAACATGAACATCCGTCGTTTTGAGCAGATTGAGGAGGCAAATGGTTTTGTCGCATCCTACATCCATGCAGGCGGAAAGATTGGCGTTCTGGTAGACGTAGAGACAGATGTTGTCAACGATGACATTAAGGATATGGCAAAGAACGTGGCTATGCAGGCAGCGGCTTTAAAGCCAATGTTCACCAGCAGAGACGAAGTAAGCGCTGATTACATCGCAAAAGAGACAGAAATCCTTACAGCCGCAGCTAAAAATGAGAAGCCGGATGCCAACGACAAGATTATTGAGGGCATGGTAAAGGGCCGTATCAACAAAGAGCTGAAAGAAACCTGCCTGTTGGATCAGGTTTATGTAAAGGCAGAAGACGGCAAGCAGAGCGTTTCCCAGTATGTTGCAGCTGTAGCAAAGGCTAACGGCGCTTCTATCAAGGTAAAGAAGTTTGTACGTTTCGAGACCGGCGAAGGCCTGGAGAAGAAGAACGAGGACTTTGCTGCTGAGGTAGCAAAGCAGATGGGAATGTAATCCCCATTTCTTACTGAAATAAGTAAAATGGAATAAAAACAGAGGACCGTAACAGGACATAGAACGTCTTTTGCGGTCCTTTTTAACTTCTTATGTCTCTCACCATTCAGCAATGGAGTATTATGGGATAAGTGACCAGATTTTATACCAAAAGACGGGATTTTTATTAAAACCTTATCAGCAACAGCTTTCTATATCAGATCGATTTTTTGAAATACGCAAAGAAAAATAGGCTTGAGTAAACGTTATTTAACAAGAGATTGCCATGAGGAAAAATATGATAGCACTTGGCGTTTAATTGTTCCTCTTGGAATCAATACTTTGAAAAATGGAGGATAGGGTATGGTAATTTATGATAGAGGACAGCTTGGACAGGCAGCAAAGGGAAGAGGCTTTGTACGTGACATATTTGAAAAAAGCGGGCGGAACGGCAATCAACATGACAATTTTTGATTTGCCACGTTTGTCTGTGGACTTGGATCTTATTTTACTCCGAATTTGTCCTTGGAGGATATGAGAGCAGAAAGAGAGAATTACGGAATTACTTAAAAAGTATATGCAGGAAGAGGGGGATTTCTGAGATAATACACATGCTAGAAAGACACAAAGATCATAAAAATTATTATACAATTAAAGAAAAATACGCAAGTCATATAATCAAAATGGAAGCGCAATTTCTGGTGGAAAGCAGTGAGTTTACGTACATAAACGGCATGCCGGGGGCATTGGCAGAGTCATATAATGAGCCTTCCATGCCGGAACAGTCCTGCATGCAGCTGTTGCATTCGGAGGCGGGGAGAGGCGGTTTTTTCGCAGAGTACTGCGGGAAAGATTGGCTGAAATACCCCATGTTCTCACCATCTCTCTTTATTTCCAGTATGTCAGTATGTCCCAGGTATTTCATTAGCGTAACATTACTTTCGGGTAATTAGTTGATGGAAAATCATGTAAATTAATAAAAACAATAAAAGAAAGCACCTCTTTGTGGTATGATTGAATTTGCGAAAACGATCACAACAAAGGAAGGTGCTTTTTATAGATATATATGACAGATGCAAGGAGAGCTGCGCCAGAGAAATGGAAAACAGTTTGCCGGGCTGATTGGGTATGGCTTCCCAATCACGGTTTATTCCGGCACCCGTTTATACAGGATAGGCTGGTCATAGCCGAATGTTCTCTTTCCGTTTACTTCTATTGTTTCAGATACTTCCAAACAGTCCTTTGAGAAGCGCTCAAGCAACTGAAATTTCATCACCGGCGTAAACATGCTGATGCTGCCACCCTCCCAAACGCCGTTCTTTTCCCGGAACAGTGCAGGAGTAAACCTCTCAGAAAGCTTTAAACACAGGAAATCCGCCGTGGTCATATTTTTGTAGGAAAACCCCGCTTTGTTATTGCCCTCCGGTATTTCATAAGAGGTCAGCAAAATTCCTTCCGGTTTCTCTGTGAACAAGAACAGGTGGGAAGATGCATGCCGTTTACCGTTTACCTCGTAAATACTTTCTTCCACCATGAATTTCCCCGGAAAATCCAACGGCAGGTTGTTGATCTTATCATTGCAGGACGTATTGATGTGCTCCGCATAAGGAAAGTTCCTTTCCGCTTTCTGTAATGAGCTGTACTGTTCTTTGTTGTTGAAGCTGCCGGTCAGCAGTGCCATAAATTCGTCCAGTTTTGCCATATGTGCTCCCTTCTATATACAAATGTCATTTCAACCAAGGATATTTATTAAAACAATTCCCAGGACAACTGTCAGCAAGATGAGAACCGTAAAAAACATCCCCGCCAGTTTGACTATCCGCTTTGCCTGGGCCGAACCCTGCTGCATTAGTTTTCCCGGTAGCTGTTCCAGTTCATCCGCGGCCGGTTGTCCAAATTTCTGGGAAATCCAGTTTGGGTTGTATTTGTCATTATTCTTACCATAGGAATGGCTCACGGAAATCTCGACAGGGTTCCTGGTGAGTTTTCCGCTATTTTAAGGGAATCCCTTCTTCAATCATATTGTCAATCATTTTGTAATGTGTTGTAAAAGGGTTCTCACCCAAGGTATCCGTAAAGGTAAGCTCCCGCATGTTCTCCGCGTTAAAGGGTAAAGAAACCTTTATCCATGGGGCCTTTGCGCGAAATAATGTTTGCCCATTTGAGGACACTTCAAACAAATTCTCGAAATTTGATTTTGTCTGCTGTATTGTAACAAGCATATTTAATCCTTTCCGTTTAAGAATTATATCATACATCAAATAAGAGTATTTGACAAGGGTAGAATGCGAAGTGATGAAGCAGTGATGAAGAGTCCCCTGCAGTGTTGTTTTTTATTGCCATTCAGGGTTATGGAGAGTGATTTCCATTGTTTTACGATACCCTGGTCAGGAAACTTTACGGGTTGTGTATGAAATATATCTGGCATTCCCTGCTTTCCGTAACTCTTTCCGCCTTGTTCTGCCTGTTGCCGGAGGGTGAACAGAACGCAGTGGGTTAAAGAATTAAATATAAACTATAAGTTAAATTAAGAGTAACAATTAATATGAGTAATTTGACTTCATGATTCCACATCCCTAAAATAAAAAGAGAGGAAGAGAGGTGGGAGAAATGAAGTTTGTAAAGGGAGGAAATGTTTCACGCCTGTTAGAGGGCATAAGTATTCCAAAAATGTTTCACGCAAAGCAGGAATTTGATGACGCAAAGATTACTCCTGAGGATATTCCGGCGGTTGTGTACAGGGAACTGTCAAAGCCGGGGATTGGTGAGACCATTAAGCCGGGGATGAGCATTGCTGTTACGGCGGGAAGCCGGGGAGTGGCAAACGTGAATGTAATTACCAGAGCAATTGTGGATTTCTGCAAGGAAAAGGGAGCTCATCCCTTCATTGTACCGGCCATGGGAAGTCATGGAGGAGCTCTGGCAGAGGGGCAGAAGGAGCTTCTGGCAGGGTATGATATAACAGAGGAATCCATGGGATGTCCCATTAAATCTTCCATGGAAACCGTACTCCTGGGATATTCCCAATATGGAAAGCCCGTGTATCAGGATAAATATGCCTATGAAGCTGACGGAATCATCATTTCCTGCCGTATCAAACCACACAATGCCTTCCGCGGTCCCTATGAGAGCGGCGTGTGCAAGATGATGGTGGTGGGACTGGGAAAACAGACGGGCGCGGAGAGTGTTCACAGCGACGGTCTTGGAAATATGGCCAGGAATCTGCCGGCCAATGCCAGGGTGGTGCTGGAGCGTTCCAGTATTCTGTTTGCCATTCCCTGTGTGGAAAATGCATACGATGAGACATCCATAATAGAAGCCATTCCCAGGGAGGCGATCATGGACAGAGAGCCGGAACTTCTGAAAACCGCGTTTTCCAACATGCCCGGCATTCTGGTGGGAGAAGCAGATGTTCTGATAGTCAATGAGATGGGGAAAAACTTCAGCGGTACCGGAGTGGACCCAAATATTTCCGGGACCTGGTCAACGGAGTTTGGCAAGGGAGGTCTAAAGGTAAAACGGACCTGTTTCCTGGACCTGACAGACTGCTCCCACGGCAATGCCAATGGAATGGGATTGGCGGACATCATTACCGCCAGGCTCTATGAAAAGCTGGATCCGGAAGTCATTTATCCTAACTGCTTTACCAGCACAGTACTACGCTCCGGCATGATGCCGCCGGTGGTTGCCACGGACAAGGAGGCAATTCAGGCATGTATCCGCACGGCTAACCAGATTGACCGGGACAATTGCCGGATAATAAGAATAAAGAATACGCTGCATGTG
>ERZ506944.726-NODE-726-length-13024-cov-3.392089_pt1 | contig 13024 bp, 10 predicted proteins | sample MGYA00512899_ERZ506944 | MGnify/ENA metagenome assembly ERZ506944 | reverse complement strand
CCAAGTTCAGAACCAATAGCGGATAGTGTTCGTGTCCGGCGTATAGTGAATGCGCAGCGTTCTATTATGTACCTGAAACCATATGCCGACCGTATAGGGGCGCAGTTGTGTATTGAAAATCTGCCGCGTACTTGTTTAGGAAATACGCCTGAAGAACTCTTGGAGATTATTTGCGGTATTCCCGGAGTGAAAGTTTGCTTTGATACGAATCATTATAGCAAAGGTTCTATTGAGCATTTCATGAAGATATTGGGCCGGCATATAGGAACAATCCATGCTTCGGATTTTGACTTGGTAAACGAAAGCCATTGGCTTCCCACACAGGGAAAAATAGATTGGCAGCGTTTTGTAAAAGAACTGAGAAGCAATGGATATAAGGGAGTATTTATGTACGAGGCTATGAAAGATTGCGACCATAATAAGGCGCGTCCTGTTCCGTCACGTATCTACGAAACTTTTAAAAATATAACAGGCAGTGAGTAGTGAATAGCCGTATAATAAACCGTTAAAAGAAATGTTTTATGAAGAAAGTATATTTGTTTTTATTGTTATGTGTTTGTATCCAGTTGAGCTGGGGGCAGGATAGGGCTACTGAAATCAGAAACACTTTTTTAAGTGGAAATACTTCTCAACTTTTAGTCGTCGCTCATCGTGCCGATTGGCGCAATGCTCCCGAAAACTCTTTGCAAGGTATTCAGAATTGCATTGACATGGGGGTTGATATGGTGGAAATAGATCTGAAGAAAACAAAAGACGGGCATCTTGTCCTGATGCATGATAAACTGATTAACCGTACAATGAACGGAAAAGGACGTCCGGAGGATTATACCTTGGCAGAATTGAAAGCATTAAGGTTGAAAAACGGCGCCGGTTGTAAAACGCGCCATCAAATTCCTACTTTTGAAGAGGTTATGACTTTATGTAAAGGTAAGATCATGGTGAATGTGGACAAGGGTTATGACTATTTTAAAGAAGCATACGCAATTCTTGAAAAGACAGGTACGGTGGGGCAGTGTGTGATGAAAGCCGGTTTGCCTTACGAGCAGGTGAAGTCTGAAAACGGTGATGTATTGGACAAAATGATTTTCATGCCTGTTGTGAATTTGCAGAAAGCGGATGCGGAAGCAGTCATAGATAGCTATCTCACGCACATGAGTCCTAAGGCTTTTGAGTTGGTGTTCAACAACGACGGTCCTGAAGTACTGCGTCTGATAGAGAAAGTTCGTTCCAGCGGCGCCCGTATCTTCATCAACAGCCTTTGGCCGGAACTCTGTGGGGGTCACGATGATGATCGTGCCGTAGAGCTGCATGAGCCTGATGAGAGTTGGGGCTGGATCATCGGCCGGGGAGCGAAGCTGATTCAGACCGACCGTCCTGCCCTGTTGCTTGATTATTTGCGAGCGAAAAAATTACACAACTAACCGTTGTACCTTGTTCTTGGGGAAACGGTACTTTGCCTAAGAGGCATTCCTCACCGGGGAACGTCCCCTCCGGTACCGGGAAATCTATTGCCCGGCACCGGGAAGGCATCCGTTCCCCGGTTTCTGAACATTTAAACTAAAAAGTATTATGTTGAAACATTTGATAAGTTTTTACAAGGTTTCCCAGCCGAAGCCTTGTAGCGGGGAGCCTTTGTCCATGCAGCAAAAGAGTTTGAAACGGTTGCAATGGTCCACCTTCCTTTCCGCAACCTTGGGATATGGGATGTATTATGTCTGCCGTCTGAGCCTGAATGTGGTGAAGAAGCCTATTGTAGAGGAAGGTATCTTTTCGGAAACCGAACTGGGCATTATCGGTGCGGTGCTTTTCTTTACCTACGCTGTAGGCAAGTTCACAAACGGTTTTCTGGCCGACCGGAGTAATATCAACCGTTTCATGTCCACCGGGTTGCTTGTGACTGCATTGGTAAATCTTTTCCTCGGTTTTGTGCACTCCTTTATTCTTTTTGCCATTCTTTGGGGCATCAGCGGCTGGTTCCAGTCCATGGGCGCTGCTTCTTGCGTCGTCGGCCTTTCCCGTTGGTTTACTGACAAGGAGCGCGGTTCTTTCTATGGTTTTTGGAGTGCCAGCCATAATATTGGGGAGGCAATGACATTTATCATCGTGGCTTCCGTAGTCAGTGCCTTTGGCTGGCGCTATGGTTTTCTGGGTGCCGGTCTTGTGGGTCTTATAGGAGTTTTGGTCATTTGGCGTTTTTTCCATGATAGCCCGCAGAGTAAAGGTCTTCCGGCTGTCAACGTCCCCCGGGCAAAAAAAGCAATGAACGCTTTGGAAACTGAGGAGTTTAACCGGGCCCAGAAGTCAGTCTTGAAGAATCCTGCTATCTGGATACTTGCTTTCATGTATATCAGCCGGTATGCGGTGAATAGTTGGGGTGTGTTCTATCTGCAGGCAGAGAAGGGTTATTCTACGCTTGATGCGAGTTTCATCATCTCCATCAGTTCGGTTTGCGGTATTGTCGGTACGATGTTTTCGGGTGTTATCTCCGATAAGTTTTTCGGTGGTCGCCGTAATATTCCGGCATTGATTTTCGGTCTGATGAATGTGGTGGCTCTCTGCCTCTTCCTGCTTGTTCCCGGTGTACACTTTTGGTTGGATGCTTTGTCCATGGTGCTTTTCGGGCTTGGCATCGGTGTGCTGATTTGCTTTTTGGGTGGCTTGATGGCTGTTGACATTGCTCCCCGCACAGCTTCGGGGGCAGCTTTGGGTGTGGTTGGCATTGCGAGTTATATCGGTGCGGGTTTGCAGGATGTGATGAGTGGCGTACTGATTGAGGGTAATAAGCATGTTGTCAACGGTGTTGAAGTTTATGACTTCACCTATATCAACTGGTTCTGGATAGGGGCGGCATTGATGTCTGTATTGTTGGCATTGCTGGTGTGGAATGCGAGGAATAGGGAGTAGTATTCTTTAGAGGAGATAGAAGAAGCGTATCACCTTTTCGAAAACCGCTTGGAAGGGGTAATTAAGGTTGCGATAACGGGAAGCGGAGCTGCCAAAAAGCTACGGCAGCAGCGGCAGCTACATTGAGCGAATCGACTCCATGTGACATGGGGATGCGGACTACATAGTCGGCTTCGGCAATCGTTTTGTGTGATAGCCCGTCACCTTCAGTACCCATTACGATAGCCAGCTTTGGCTCGTTTGCCAAGATAGGGTCGTCAATAGAGATAGAATCATCTGTAAGTGCCATAGCTGCAGTACGGAATCCTAAATCATTAAGTTTGCCGAGAGGGCCGTCCAGCCATGTCCATGGTACGAGGAATACCGAACCCATAGACACTCTTACTGCACGACGATTGAGCGGATCGCAGGAAGTAGGAGTGAGCAGTACGGCATCTATGCCGAGGGCGGCAGCCGAACGGAAGATTGCCCCGATATTGGTAGTGTCAACCACTCCGTCCACTACTACGATGCGACGGGCTTTCCGGCATACTTCTTCAATACAGCGCGGCTTAGGACGACGCATGGCACATAGGACACCGCGTGTAAGAGTATATCCGGTGAGAGTGGAGAGCAACTCCCTCTCTCCGGTATAGACGGGAATGTTGCCACTGCGTTCAATAATGGTGGCTGCATCGCCTGTAATGTGCTTCTGCTCGCACAAAAGAGCTAACGGTTCGTAGCCTGCATCCATAGCGACAGAAATAACTTTGGGACTTTCTGCTATGAAGATGCCTTTGGAGGGTTCGATACGGTTGCGTAGCTGTGCTTCGGTGAGTGTACTGAAGATTTCTACCCCCGGCTGTGAAAGGGAGGTTATTTCTATGATGGGCATGTTACTATTAAACGTATTTGTGGCATTACAGAGATGCACTGTATCTGATCAATACATATCCGCCTACTATCTGCATTGCCATTCCCGGCAGGCCGATGCGGAAATCCTGTACAGCTTGGAAGAAGCTGCCAACTATGGCCCATTCGCCTAAAGTACCTGCTATCTGATAGAACAGTACAACAGTCAATAAGATAGGGAGGGAAATGCGGTTGAAACGGTGTGCTGCCCAACCGGCGGCTATTGCCAGCAATACGGACTTCAGCAAGATGGCGGGGAGTACTGCCGGAAGCGGCATTCCGAACAATAATGAATTGGCTATCGGGGAAAGAACTGCAGTCAGCAATCCCACTTTCCAGCCGAATTTATATGCGCCGATTAAGGTGAAGAAATAAATGGGCAACCATGTTATGCCGCCTTGCGGTATAAGGTGGAAAAGTTGGGGTAATGCCATATTGCCTGCAATGAACAATGCGGCTATCAAGTAAGTTTTTACGTTGCTGTAATCCAGCGAATAGAGTTTTACAGTTCTTGTTTCCATATTCTTATAGTTTAAAGAGTAATCATTTAGTTTAAAGAATAATCATTTTTTATGTTTACAAAGTTATAACTATTATTTCAAACAGATACGGTTTTGGCAACAGTAATGTCCGAATTTGTCAGAAGTTGATATTCACTCCGCCCATAAAAGTCGCTTTGGGCATCGGAAAACCGGCATTTATTTCGTAGCGCTGTGCCAACAGGTTTTCACCTCTTACGAAAATATCGGCATACCGGCATAAACGGTAATTGGCACGCAGGTTCCAGAGAACAAAACTTTCTTTTCTCTCTTTGCCTTTGTTCACGTTGGTGTATAGATCCTTTATATATTGCAGACCCGTCGAAACCCTCCAACGCCCTTGTGTGAAATCAGCCCCTGCATAGAGTTTATGACCGGGAGCGGCCACCACCGGATTCTCCATGTGCAGCCAGCTGTAATTGGCGTTTATCTGCCAGCAAGAAGTGATGCGGTAGCTGATATTGCTTTCAACGCCCCAGTTCTCTATTTCACCCGTATTTATGTTTTTGGGTTTACCGTCGGTGGGAACGGTCATAATCATGTTGTCTCCGTCAATATAATAGAGATTTATGCCATAAAATAAAGCGCCGTCCAATGCCCGCTGTGAGAATGACAACTCGTAATTCATCAGGCTTTCCGCCCTTAAATCCGGGTTTTGCGGCGGGAACATATACATCTCGCGAATGGTGGGGTTGCGGAACCCCTTGCTCACCATTGCTTTCATCTCCATCTGTTCGGGCAGGTGGAATGAGAGTCCTCCTTGCGGTATCCATTCCGTACCCACATGTGAGTGGTGGTCCACGCGGATACCTGCATTGAGAGACAACCAGTCGCCGAGATCCTGACGGAAGTCAACGTATCCGGCAAACTCATCCATTTGTTTGTCTACTCCCGGAATATGTTCGCCGGTAGCCACCATTTTGTTCCATGACTTGCCGCCGAAGTGTTGATAGTCGAAACCTACGGTGAGGCGGTTGCCGGCGAAGAGCGTTGCGCTTTGATACCATGACACGCCCAGCATCCTGTCTTTAGAGTTGAAGTGGGATTCCTGCGGTGTTCCGCCGGGATGATAGCCGTCATTGATTTTATGGCGTCCCCAGTTGTAGAAGAAGCTCAGGGCGCCGGAACTCTTTTCATAATGGTTTTCGAGGGCGAATGAAGCCATGCCGCGTGTGATGCGGGAGTCGTTGTCTATATATGGATTATCGGTTTCGCCCGGATTGGATGCCTTGAACCGGGTGATGTTTACGTCACCCCACACTTTCCATGCGGCATTGAAATCATATCCCAGTTTGGCATAACCGCCGTACTGCTCGAATTCCATGTTCTCCCGATGCCCGTCGGTACGGTTGTACGAACCGGTAACGACACTGCTGAAACGCCCTTTTCTGATGCGGTTGGAGAGTTCTGTCTGCAATGTGTTGTACGAGCCGTAGCCGATTTGTGCATTGGTCTTTATGCCGTCTTCCTGCATCTTGCGGGTCACGATGTTGATGACGCCTCCCATTGCATTGGAGCCGTACAGCACCGAAGCCGGGCCGCGAAGAACTTCCACCCGGTCGGTCAGCATCGTCTGGTAGGCATCGGCAATGGGGTGTCCCATTAGTCCCATATATTGAGGATGTCCGTCAATCAGTACCAGCAGACCAGCCGTAGGGCTTCCGCCGATGCCGCGCAGACTCATTCCGCCTGCTGCTCCGGTAGAGACACCATACCCCATGATGCCGCGGCTTGTGGTGAACAGGCCGGGCACTTGTTCTGTCAGTACGGGCAGGACAGAGGGCTGGAAGCTCTGTTCCAGCACCTTGCGGTTGACTACGGAGATGGTCATCGGCAGATGTCGTACGTCCGTCTCGTTTCTTGTTCCCGTCACTACTACTTCATCTATGGTCAGGCTTCGGGCAACGCGCGTGCTGTCTTTGGCCGTTTGCGCCAATCCTGTCATAGCCCAAATGCCGGATACCGAAAGGAGTAATATTGCTTTTTTTCTCATCTGTACTACAACGTCTCCTGTTTCAGTTTTTCCACAAAGCTGTCTATTTCCCGTAGTTTCTTGGGAATATTGATGCTTTGCGGGCAGTGCGGGGTGCATTGGTCGCATCCGGTGCAATGGCTGGCCTGACGAAGTTTCGGTACGCTGCGGTCATAGCCGATGAGGAAGGCCCGGCGGGCTTCGCGGTAGTGCTCGTCCTGACTGCTTTTGGGGACATTGCCCTCATTGACGCATCGGTTGTAGTGCAGCAGAATGGCCGGGATGTCCAGTCCGTAGGGGCAAGGCATGCAATATTTGCAGTCGTTGCATGGAATGGTGGGATAGGCGAGCATCATCTGCGCCGTATCTTCCAGCAGAGCCATTTCGGCTTCCGTACAAGGATCGAGAGGGGAGAAAGTGCGGAGGTTGTCCTGCAAATGCTCCATATACGTCATGCCGCTCAGCACTGTCAGCACATTGGGGAACGTTCCGGCAAAGCGGAACGCCCAGGAAGCCGTACTGCTTTGCGGTCGGTGTTGTTTCAGACGTGCCACCAAGTGGTCGTTCAGTTTGGAAAGACGTCCGCCCAATAGCGGTTCCATGATGATGGCGGGTATGCCGCGCTTTACGAGTTCTCCATACAGATATTCGGCGTTGACGTTGTTGCCCGAAGCATGTTTCCAGTCTGCATAGTTGAGCTGTATCTGTACGAAATCCCAGTGTATCCGGTCGTGCATGGCCAATATTTCGTCGAAGACATCCACCGTTCCATGATATGAGAATCCCAAATTGCGGATACGCCCGGCTTTGCGCTCTTCCATTAGGAAATCGATGATGCCGTTGTCGATGTATCGTGCCTGAAAGGTCTTGATACCGCCATTGCCGACGGAGTGCAGCAGATAATAATCGATGTAGTCCACCTGCAAATCCTCGAATGATTTCCGATACATGGCGATTGAGTTTTCGCGGGTGTAGTTGGAGAAGTTTGACAGTTTGGTGGCTATCAGGAATTTCTCACGCGGATGGCGTTTCAGTGCTATGCCGGTTGACTTCTCCGACCAGCCCTGCACATATACGGGCGACGTATCGAAATAGTTTACGCCATGGGCAATGGCATAGTCAACCAGTTCGTTGACGGTTTCCTGATCCACTTCATCACCGTTTCCGTCTGCCCGTTTCCGGGTGGGCCAGCGCATGCAGCCGTAACCCAGTATGGATACGCGGTCGCCTGTTGTAGGGTTGGTGCGGTAGACCATTTTGTCGGTAGGTATCTCGCCTGATGCGGCCGATTCGCTGTCCGAACTGTTCTTTTGGCCGGAGCAACCGTACAATGCAGTTGCCGAAGCGAGTGTTCCTGCGCCGGCGAGTTTGAAGAAATCCCGGCGGTTTATTTTATTGTTGTTATTGTTCTTTTCCATAATTGATTATCATTGTTTATCACCCTATCATTTTATTACATCCTACACTGTCCTGTGCATGATATGCCCTTCCACATAGATAGCGCTGAACGGGCGTGACGGACAAAGATTCTCACATGCTCCGCAGCCGATGCAGCGCTCGGTGTTGACAACCGGTATTTTTCTGGATTCCGGGTTTTCGGGGTCTGAAGCTACCATTTGTATTGCGCCAACCGGACAATGACGGGCGCAGTTGCCACATTCCACATCGTCGGTGATGCAGATGCAATTTTCCTTTATCCATACGGCGTGCCCTATCTGAATGGCCGATTTATCGGCTTTCGTTATGGGGCGGATGGCGCCTGCCGGACACACTTCCGCACACTTGGTGCACTCAGGCCGGCAATAGCCGCGTTCGTAGGACATTTCCGGTTGCATTAGTCGTGTGAGGTCGGAGGAAGGACGCAGCACTTGGTTGGGACATACCGATACGCAGAGTTGGCAGGCCGTACAGTGTTGCGCAAAGTTGCGGGCGCTCATTGAGCCCGGAGGAGTGATGGCAGTGGCGCGTTCAGGTATTTTCTTTTCCTCGATGGCTGCCAATCCGCCGTCCACTTTTTTCTCTTGCGCCTTTAGGGCGGTTGTTGTGGCCAATATTGCCGTTGCGGAGAGAAAAGCGCGCCGGGAATCGTCGACCGGTTGGGCGGAAGCGGTTTCTTCTCCGGCAGATGTCCAGTGTGTGTTTGACTTATGGCGGCGGGTATAGGTGATAGCTCCCTGTTTGCATTTATCCAGACAGTCCATGCACGCTACGCAGCGGCTGTAATCTATTTCGTGGGCTTTGGAGTTGATGCAGGACGCCTTGCAGTTGCGGGCGCAAAGTCCGCAGCCGTTGCACTTCGTGGTGTCTATGACGGGTTTGAAGAGGGAGTATTTGGACAGGAAACCGAGCACCGTACCCACCGGGCAAATCGTGTTGCAGTAGGTGCGCCCGCCTTTCCATGCCAAGATGAACAGTACGATAAAAGTAATTGCGGCTATGATGAAGTTGGACAGGCTTTTCATCCACACCTCCGTTTCGTAGAAGGCATAGCTGTCTGCCCGCTCCGCCAGGTATGCCAGCAGGTTGTTACCCCATTGATAGACAGGAGCAAAAAGGTTGGAAGCGATACGCCCGTAGGAGCTGTATGGCTCAAGCAGCGAAGCGACGGCATGGAAACGTACGCCTGCAACGAGGGTGACGAAAAACAATGCCAACATTCCATAGCGCAGCCATTTTCGTGCGGGGGAATAGCGGAAACGGTTTTTCTTCCGTTTGCCGGCAAACCGGGAAATGACATCCTGAAATACACCGAGAGGACAGATTACGGAGCAATAGACGCGTCCGAACAGTAAGGTCAATACAACAAGCAGCAGTACTACACCTACGTTTAGTGCGAGTAGCGCGGGGAGGAATTGTATCTTTGCCATCCATCCCATATATCCATGCAGTGTTCCGGTAAAGTCGAGGAACAGAAGTGTGATGAGTGCAAAGAATACAATTGCAAGTGTCAGTCTGATAGTACGTAACATAAGCATAATAGTTTTATCGTTACAAAAATACGGAGTTTATGGTAAGTTTTTGTATATGGATTACGTTTGTTTTTACCGATTTTACAGGAAAAACTTGTTTCCGGTTCTGTTTTTGGTTTTTTTAAGAATTATGGGTGGTATGACAGATTCGTCCTCACCGCCCAATCCGTTTCAACGGGCGGCAAAGAACAGTCTTTTCTTTGGAAGCAGCACTCAGGCCGAGGCAAGGGGACAGGCTGAGGTTGGGGAATGAGACTTCCTGCTTATAACATGGATGATGCATCGAACGACAGCGGCAACAATGCGCCTACACTGCCCAGTTCATAGATGCCTGTTTTCCCGAACAGCAGTACACGCATGGGGCGTTTGAAGCGTTTTTCCGTTTCGAGCATCACCTGCCGGCAGGCCCCGCATGGCGGAATGGGCTCTTCCAGAAATTCTCCGCACTCGTTGCGGGCGGCTATGGCAAGAGTCTCTACGGCTTGGCCGGGGTACTGGGAGTTGGCATAAAACAAGGTGGTGCGTTCCGCGCAAAGTCCCGACGGATAGGCTGCATTCTCCTGATTGGTTCCTGTAACGATTGTATTGTCGGACAGGCGTGCCGCTGCCCCTACCGAGAAGTGCGAATAGGGAGCATAGCTGCGGTGGGTGGCTTGGCAGGCGGCGTCTATCAGCTCGCGGTCGGCAGCGCTCAATTCTTCATATTCGTATATCCTGATTGCAATTTGTATGTTCAGGGCCTTCATAGAGTAATAGTTTATTGTAATTAATGTTACAAAGATAGGAAAGAGATTGGTTTTTTCAATTCTTTTGCAGACTTTTGTGTCAAAATCAACATTTTAAGCATGAAACCTATTTTCAGACTGACTGCTATCGTAGCACTTCTCCTCATTTCCGTAGCTGTGCAGGCGCAGCGCAGGAACTCCCGTTACAATGAATACATCAAACAATATGCCCCCCTTGCCGTAGAGCAGATGAGGGAACACCGGATACCGGCCAGCATTACACTGGCGCAGGGGTTGCTGGAAAGTGGTGCCGGACAAAGCACGCTGGCGCGTAAAAGCAACAACCATTTCGGCATAAAATGTGGCAGCAACTGGCGCGGGCGCAGTGTGAGGCATGATGATGATGCACGCAACGAGTGTTTCCGCGCTTATCGCAATCCGAAAGACTCTTATGAAGACCATTCGCTTTTCCTGAAACGCGGTGCACGCTATGCTTTCTTGTTCAAACTGAAAATCACCGACTACAGAGGGTGGGCGCGCGGCCTGAAAAAAGCGGGATATGCCACAGATCCTTCCTATGCCAACCGCCTGATAACTATTATCGAGGATTATGACTTATATAAGTATGACACGCGCGGCCTGAGCAACCGGGAAGCCCGCAATCTGGAGAAGGAGTTGAAGAAGAAGCCCTGGCTTGCCAATCCGCATCAGGTGTATATTGCCAATGACATTGCCTATGTTGTGGCTCGTGACGGAGACACTTTCCAGTTCTTGGGCAAGGAGTTCGACATCAGCTGGCGGAAACTGGTGAAATATAATGACCTGCATAAAGACTATACTTTGGAGGCCGGCGACATTATCTATCTGAAAGGAAAACGCAAGAAAGCCGCCAAGCCCTACACCGTTTATATCGTGAGAGACGGAGACTCCATGCACTCCATTTCGCAGAAGTACGGCATCCGCCTGAAGAACCTGTATAAGATGAATCGGAAAGATGCGGAATATGTGCCCGAAGTGGGAGACAGATTGCGCTTGAGATAACAGGACGGCGGGCGGGATGAAAACCGTAACTTGCTGACTGGTTGAATGGTTGATGTCCCACCTTGTTTTGTCGTAGTGGGACATTCATTCAGTCGTATAGGGAGGTACGTTCAGTCGTATTGGGAGGTGCCTTCAGTCGTATTGGGAAATACCGTCAGCAGTAGGGGGAATAAACCTGTGCCGGATGAGGCTCCCGTCTCACTTGAAATCAGGCATCCACACACGAAAAAAGTCAGGGATTTATCCGAAAATGTACAGAGTGTCCGAAAACGGACACTCTTCTTTTTTGCCTTCATGCTTGTTTTCAGTGGTTTACGCTTTTGGCACGAATTTCGCAAGTATCAGGGCGGGAAGCGTTGGCTGTCCGTTTCTGCAACAGAACGGGGCGGAGGTGCGACAGCCGGCGAAGACATCAACCGATAAACAAAAAACAAAAGATATGGATAGAGAAATTCCGAAAGAAGTTCGTAACAAAGAACGTAATAAGAAAATCATTCGTTATGGCGGTATGGGTGCTGCGGGCATCGTTGTCGTCAGCCTGCTCATTTCGCTGATGCGTGCCGGAGTGAAAGAGAAAGACCTCGTGTTCTCACAGGTGAGCCGGGGCACGATCGAGGTCAGCGTGAGTGCTTCGGGAAAGGTGGTCCCGGCTTTCGAGGAGATCATCAATTCACCCATCAGTACCCGCATCCTGGAAGTATATAAGAAAGGTGGAGACAGTGTGGACACAGGCACGCCTATCCTTAAGCTGGACTTGCAGAGCGCCGAGACCGACTACAAGCAGAAACTGGACGAGGAACAGATGCGCAGCTACAAACTGAAACAGCTCAAGCTGGAGAACATGACCAAGCTGAATGACTTGCAGATGAAAGTGAAGGTTGCTGCCATGCAACTGAATCGCAAGAAAGTGGAGTTGCGCAATGAGCAATATCTCGACAGTCTCGGGTCCGGCACCACCGACAAGGTGCGTCAGGCGGAGCTGAGCTATAATGTGGCGGAGCTGGAATACGAACAACTGAAACAGCAGTATGCCAATGAGAAAGAAGTGCTGAATGCGGAATATCAGGTTCAGGAGTTGGATTTCAGTATTTTCAAGAAAACGCTGGCCGAAACGAAGCGTACATTGGACGATGCGCAGATCCGTTCGCCCCGGAAGGCTATTCTCACCTATATCAACAATCAGATCGGTGCGCAGGTGGCAGAGGGCTCGCAGATTGCCGTCATCTCCGATTTGAGCCATTTCAAGGTGGAGGGCGAGATAGCCGATACGTATGGCGATCGTGTATCGGCCGGCGGCAAGGCCGTTGTAAAGATTGGCAATGAAAAGCTGGAGGGCTCGGTCAGCAGTGTCACTCCGCTGTCCAAAAACGGCGTTATCTCCTTTACCGTACAGCTGAATGAGGATAACAACCGCCGTCTCCGTTCGGGCTTGAAGACAGATGTCTATGTGATGAACGCAGTGAAGGAGGATGTGATGCGCATAGCCAATGCCTCTTACTATGTGGGACGCGGGGAATATGAACTGTTTGTCCGCAATTCCGACAAGGAGATTGTGAAGCGTAAAGTGCAGTTGGGCGACTCGAACTTTGAATTTGTAGAAGTGGTAGGCGGTTTGCAACCGGGCGATGAAGTGGTGGTGAGCGACATGAGCCAATACAAGAACAAGAATAAACTGAAACTGAAATGATACGGATTTTCCGATCCCCTTTCTTACTGAATGAAAACAGAGTAATAACAATTAAATACTTACCATTATGATTAAGTTGACCGGCATCAATAAGATTTATCGTACTAACGAAATTGAAACCGTAGCATTGGAGAATGTAAACCTCGAAGTGAACAAAGGAGAATTTTTGAGTATTATGGGCCCTTCAGGTTGCGGCAAATCTACTTTACTGAACATTATGGGCCTGCTGGATGCGCCTACCAGCGGTACGATTGAAATAGCCGGCACTAAGGTGGACGGCATGAAAGACAAAGAAC
>ERZ506944.683-NODE-683-length-13666-cov-3.497098_pt1 | contig 13666 bp, 10 predicted proteins | sample MGYA00512899_ERZ506944 | MGnify/ENA metagenome assembly ERZ506944 | reverse complement strand
CACGGCGGTCAGGTGCGGAACCAGATAGAACTTCTGGAACACCAGTCCGATGAGGTTCTTGCGCACGTCGGCCAGCTGCGTGGCGTTCAGGTCCTCCAGCTTGCGGCCTTCCAGCTTCACGGAGCCCTTGGAGGGCGTGTCCATGCAGCCAATCATGTTCATCAGCGTGGTCTTGCCTGAACCGGATGAGCCGACGATGGCGAGCCATTCGCCTTCCGGCACGGTCAGATTGAGGTCGTCCACGGCATGCAGGTCGCCGTAGATCTTCGAGATGTGGTCGAGTTCAAGTAGCATGACGTTTCTCTTTCTTTATTCTTCGCGAAGCACGACGGCGGGGTCGATGCGGGTGGCGCGGTGGACGGGCGGGATGGAGGCGACGATGGCGATCAGCGCGCTGAACAGCACGGAAATCAGCGCCAGCCACCAGTTGAATCCGATGGAGCGTTCGAACACCGCCATGCACAGCCAACCGGCGAGTCCGTAGCCGATTGCGGTGCCGATGAGGCCGCCAATCAGGCCGTAGAGCGACGATTCGATGTAGAACTCGGTGCCGATGGCACGCGAGCTGGCACCGAGGGCCTTGCGCAGGCCAATCTCGTTGCGTCGCTGCGAGACGATCGAGCTGATTGTGGTGCCGACGCCGACGAGCGTCAGCACCAGCACCACCAGCGAGACGATCCAGAACAGCGTCTGCAGCATGGTGATGATGCGGGTGTCGGAGGCGGTGATCTTGGTGACCTGCTGTGCCTTGACGTGCATGGAGGTCATGTCGTTGATGCTGGACACCAGACCTGCGAGGTCGCTGGCGCCGGCCGAATACTCGATGACGTCCACGCCGCGCGTGATGCCGGTGAGCTTGTTGACGTCGACGTTGGTGGCGTAGATGATCGAGTCTTCGCTGCCGCCGGTGTCCACAATGCCGGCCACGCGGAATTCGGTACCGGAGGTGTCCATGATGTCACTGGAGACACGGCCGTCTTTGGGTTGCTGGTCGATCGAGGAGTTCGACGAAGTGCCGTTGGTGCTGGCGTTATCGGATGCACGGTAGCCGATGGTGATGGCGGAGCCGATTCTCAGGCCGATGGCGTCGGCGATGTCGCGTCCGACCAGCACCTTGCCGTCGGTCGGCCACGAGCCGTCGACCACCCAGTGATGGTTGAGGTTCTTGACCTGCGCCGCATTCACGCCGGCCATCACGTACGGCGAGGCGTTGACGCGCACGTTCTCGTAGCGGTAGGTGGCGTATTTCGCGGAACCCTTGGCCTTGACCATTTCAGTGGTGTGCTGCACCATCGCCTTGTCGATGCCGGCCTTGCCATCAGCATTGGTCGATTCGGCGGGCGTGACAATCAGGTTCGCGCCGTACGCACGCATCTCCTCGTTCATCTGCTGCGGCACAGCGAGGCAGATCATCGCCAGGCAGAACAGTGTGGCTGCGCCGACCAGCGACGCCACCACAGCCATCACCGCGCGCGAACGCCGACGGAACACGGCGCTGAACAGCATTCTGAAGAACATACCGGTGTTGGTCATCGGTTCCCTCCTTCCACACCTACGTAGATAAACTCAGCGACCATGGAGCACCTCCGCGGGCTTGAGATTCAGAATCGAACGAATCGATGAGGCGGACGCCAGCAGCACGGTGACAGCCAGCAGCACGAACACCAGCACGAACACCATCGGCCGCATCGTAATGCCGGAACCGAACACCACCCGGCCTATCAGCTGGGCCACGCCGGAACCGAGCAGCGCGCCCACAATCGCGCCCAGCAGCGAGATTGCCGCCGTTTCGGCCAGCATCAGGCGGGATACCGCGGCATCGGTGGCACCGAGCGCCTTGAGCAACGCCAGCTCGCCCGACCGTTCGCCGATCGAGGCGACCATCAGGTTGGCCACGGCCACGGCTGCGGCGATCAGGCTCAGCACGGTCATCAGAATCATCACGGCCTGCGTCTTTTGCAGCACATTGCCCTGCAACGCGGCCACCTGACGCACCTGCTTGGCCACCGCGCCCGGAATCACCTCTTCGATCTGATAGGCGATCGAGCTCGGGTAGGCGGTGCAGTACCAGGTCTCCCATTCCTCCTGGCTCAGCGCGGCCGGGTTCGCGGCGGCCTTACGGGCCAGGTCGTTCTCCGGCGTGGTCAGGGCCTTGACCTCGATTTTGTCGACCGAATCGGGCAGGTCGGCGAGCACCTGGGCCGTGGAGGAGGCGATGTAGAGCGAGCCGTTGTCCTCGTCGCCGGAATCGTAGACGCCAGTGAGCTTGATTTTCTGCTCGTTCTTCTTGCCTGAGGCGGTGGTTTTGTTGAGGGTGATGGTGTCGCCGGTGGTCACGCCGAGTTCGGAGGCCAGCGTCTTGCCGATCACGCCCTGGTCGGAATCGTCTTTGGGCCACTTGCCGTCCAGCTGCCACCACGAGCGCATGCCTTCCACGCCCACGACGGTAGTCTCGCCGGTGGAGATCTTGAGGTTCTTGTTGAACCACGTGCCGACGACCGGCACGTTGGTACCGTCCACCGTGGCGTGGATGTTGAGCTGCGGCGCGAAGCTGGTGATGTTGAACGACCAGAAGATCGTCTTGATCTTGGCCGCGTCCGACTCCTTCAGAAAAGCGGTCGGGTCGCTGGTGGACGTCGCGCCGCCCGACTCGGTGTTGTACAGGTCGGAAACGACCGCGTCCGCCTTGGGCTGCACGGTGATGTTCGAACCGTAGGTGGACAGCTCGGCGTTGAGCTTGTCGCCCACGTCGAACACGACGCCCAGCATCGATACGGACACGGTCGCCGACAGGCATACGGTCAGCGCGATAAGCAGGCGCCGGCGCAGCTGTCGGGTGAACGAGCGAGTAATCATGCGCAGAAAGAACATGATTCTTGTCTCCTGCCTGACTCACCGGAAGTGGGCGCTCAGCGCGTCCAGATCCGTAGTTTGAATGGTGATCTTGCCGTGGCCGGTCTTGTACGGGAATGGTATCGGGTTGCAGCCACCCTTGAAGCCGATGGTCGCCAGGTTGATGGCCACCTCGCACTTCTTGCAGATGATCTTGCCGTCCTTCTCGTAGTAGCCAGCGTCGCCGCAGTTCTCGCAGGCGTCCAGGCCGATGCCGTACGCGCCACCGTTCTTTCGGATGATGATGAAGCGCATGACGGTGCCGTCCTTGGCCTTGTATTCGAAGCGGTGCAGGTGGCCGTCCTCGACCTGGCTGAAGGGGATGGTGGCCACGCCGTCCTTGAGCGAGTAGGCTTCCGGCGGCGAAAGGGTGATGGTCTGATGGGTCGCGGCAACGCCCACGGTCAGGGTTGCTGTGACGCCGATGGCTGCGATAAGGCTCCACACGGCAGCGGCGATGGCGTGGCGGCGGAATACCTTATGCCGGCGCAACGTGGCCTCGTTGGCTCCCGGCACATCATGGGTTTTCATACGGAAACCGGCCACGATGGAGGCCACGGCGGGAATCAGGAACACCAGCGCCTGCGCCATAATCATCGTGGAGTTCTGGTTGATGGACCAAGCCAGCGCCACGAACATCGTATGGTTCATCGGGAAGCCTCGCGCCTGCAGAATCTGGGCAAGACCAGTGAAGTGTTGAATCAGCAGAATCACCATCATGGCCGCGACGGCCACGGTGAACGCCCAGCGCACGGCAGTGGTGCGCATCGTGCGGAAGATGGCGGCCACAATAATGGACATGGCCACGCCAAGCAGGAAACCAAGAGCGCGCAGCAGCATGGCCGAAGTGAATGCGGTCTCCCCTGGTTCCACCCAGATGGTGAGCTGCAGAATCACGTCCGGCAGCGCGTAGAACAGGGTGAGTGCGATGTCGATGGCGGCCACGGCGTTAGCGATGTGCATGAACACCTTGTGCTGCTGCCAATTGGTGGTGATGCGGCGTGCGAACACCACCACGACGATGGTCAGGATGTCGGCAATGATCGCGCACCACAACACCGGGTAGTTGACGAACGTGCGCTGATTGATCACGGCCGAGGCGCGCAGGCCGGCGAATACGATGGCGGCGATCAGACCGACGATCAGGCCGATGAGACGCCAATGCGAGCTTATCGGCTTATCTCGTCCCTCGCCGACCGTGAGCATCACGCTCAGGCTCATCACCAGCAATGCGGGGGCCAAAGTGCCCGGCATCACTGCCACGAATTGTTCAAGCATTCGCGTCCTTTCTCTGTTCACCTTAGGCTCCCCTCTCTGAGGGGAGCTGTCCGCGAAGCGGACTGAGGGGAGTTTTAGACCGTCCTAAGAATTATCTCCCTAAAGCGGCGTAAAGCCCCCTCTGACGAGGGGGCTTTCTGCTTAGTCAATCACCACTGGCGAGGAGTGTAATCCCAGTTGTCGAAGGTGACCTCGATCGGCTCGGTCCAGAAGTGGCCCTTGACGCCGGTCTCCGGGTCAACGTGCAGCATCCAACCCTTGGAGGCCGGGGATTCGATGGAGAGCTTCAGCTGGTAGGTGCCAGCCTTGTCGAGCTTGACGTTGGCGCCGTAGTGCGGGCCATCGGAAGCGTTCATCTGCATGAAGGTACCGGAGGTGGCGGTGCCGCCCTCGACTTCCTTGCCGGTGGACTTATCGATGATGGTGTAGTTCACGGTCAGATCCGGCACGAAGTCGCCCTTGCCGTAGCCGAGCTCGGTGCCCTTCTGGTTGGCATGGATGTCGGCCTCGAGGTGGAAGGAAGCGTCAGCAGCCTTCAGGCCCATGGAAGACGGCTCCATATCGATCGGCTGGAAGTACACAGCGCCCACGGTCAGCGGGCCGGCGTCCTGATCCTGCTCTTCAGCAGTACCGGACGGGCCAACCGGAACCTCTTCGAAACCGGCGCCGGAATCGGAGGAAGAATCGGAGGAAGAGGAGTCGGAAGACTGGGAGGAGGAGTCAGCCTTAGTGTCGGATGCGGAGTTGGTGGAACCGCAGGCAGCCATGGACACGGTCATGGAACCGGCGAGCAGCAGGCCGAGCAGAGCGGCCAGTTTCTTGTTCTTCATCATTGTTATTCCTTTTCTCTATCTCTGGTGAATTAGGATTCACGCTTAGATAATTGCAATTATTCAGTTATGAGATAAGTGCGGCGTGGGCTGGAGGAATTGGCATCGATCCGAGGCCGTGCCGCAAGTCTGTCAGTTGTCTGCAGTTATGGGAGGAAACGGACGAGCTAGACGGGCTACGCCTTCACGGCCGGGACCTCGGCAGTAGCCTGCGCCTTCAGCTTGCGCTGCTTGATGAAGCCGACCACGAACAGCGCGATAACCGCAACGGCTGCGATGGCCTGCGCCCCTAGGCATTCGACGTACGGGTAGAGGCCAAGCCAATCGTTCGTCGGCACACCGTTCAGGTAGAAGGCGGGCAGCAAGTCGCCCTCGATCAGCGAGTGGACGCCGCCGCCGGCGAACACCACCACCAGCACAGACATCAGAATCGAAGTGACCAGGAAGAACGGACCAATCGGAATCTTCACGGAGGTGAAGCGGAAGAGCAGGAAGATGCCGACAAGCACCACCGCGGCGGTCAGACCACCGATCCACATACCGCGAGTATCGCGGCTCATCGTGTAGATGGACTCGTAGAAGATCACGGTTTCAGCGCCTTCACGGAACACGGCGAGGAAGCTCAGCATAGCCAGCGAGACCACGGTTTTCAACGTCACGTTGTCGGCACTTGCGGCGGCTTCGGCATCAGCCACAGCAGCCTCGGTCTTCTTGCGAATGTAACGGTTCCACGCTTCCACGCTGGACTTGTTCAGCATCCAGTTACTCGTCCACAGCAGCATGCCCATGGCGATCAGTGCGCAGGTGCCTTCCATGATCTCCTGAATCGGGCCGGAGCCGCCGAAGGCGAACACGAAGATCACAGCCACCAAGCCGGCGCCGAGCAGACCGACGAGCACACCCAAGTAAATCCACTTGACGAAGCGCTTGTTATCGGACTTGACCAAGTAGGCGACGATGGCTGCAACCACCAGCAGAGCTTCAAGACCCTCACGGATAAGCACGAGGAACGCCTGGCCGGAGGAGCTGGTGACCAGCTTGGTGAAACCGTCTTCCTTATCGGCGGCACCACCGTCAAGAATGCCGGCGTCCTTGATCAGCATGGCCTTGAGGTCGTCGATCAGCTTCTTGGTGTCTTTCAGGGATGCGCCGGCGTTCATGGACTTGCGGCACATCTTGAACTGGTATTCCACCTGCGAGACGCGGTTGCCGCTGATGGCGTTCATCACGTTCTTTTCGAAGCCGAGCTTCTCGTAATACTGGTAGTACGCGTTGTTCACGAGCGTGGCGCCCTTGGCACCATCACCCTTTTCGTAAGCTTTGTATGCATTGTCGAGAATCGGGGTCATTTCGTTGGCCACGTCGGTCCATGAACGATTGCCCTTGCCCGGGTTCTTCTTTTTCTTGGCGTCGAGCTCCTTGCGCTCTTTGGCCAGCTGCGCCTGCAGCGCTTCGGCGTACGCCTTCGGCTTGGCGAGATCGGCGTTGGCGTCGAGCTGCTGGGCCGTGGCGTCAAGATCGGCGGTCAACGCATCAATCTGCTGAGCCAGTTGATCGTCGTTGCTAGGCGTGTAGGAAAGATTCTGAACGCTTTGGAATGCCTGCTGTTGGGCGAGCTGCTTGTCCGCGCCAATGGTGTCGTGCACGACCGCGGTGAAGTTGGAGGCCACGTAAATCTTGTTGTACGCGCCCATGAAATCGGAGGTGGCGCCAGCGGTGTTGCCATCCTTGTACGTCTCAAGACCGCTGTTCAGCTGCTTGTCCATCGCCTTGGAGACTTCGGCCCAGGTGGCGTAGTCAACGCTGGACGAGCTGGTGCTGCTGTCGGCGAAGGCCATCGGAGCCGTGACTGCAGGAGCCACAGTGGCGATGACCATGGCGAACAGAAATACAATCGCAGCCAGGACTCGCAGCTGCCTCACGCTGGTGTGTTCAACGGACCGAAGAGCAGCCTGGGCGCGACGAACCATGCCTATCCCTCTCTCTGCGCGGCTAAGTAATCAAAAACCAACTACTCAATATAAAGAAAAACTTTTTTGAGGAACAGTCTTGATTTTTTAGGATTTAAGAGGTATTAGGCACTGTTTTTCGATCAATTATTACCGCAGATTGTCTCAATATTCGATATTGTCCCGCTCACAGATGGGAGACTTCCCGAATTATGAACTCCCCGCGACTGGCCACTCCCCATCCCTCATATTGCATGACCAACTGTTTCACCAAGGTTCATAGCCTAAAATCACTATGTTGCATCACGGCAAGAGGCTGGCAATAATTCACGCGATGGCATGCGCATGTTCATTCTGGTTTGCCTCGGGTTTGCTGACTTGCCTTGAGTCGCTTTGATTTGCACTGGTTCATCCCCCGGTGAGATCACCTGTTGCACACGCCGTACGAACGACCTGCACATCAGCGCAGGCACTCATTGGTGGCCCTTGTCCACAAAGCGACACGCCGCAGCCGGCACTGAATGTGCATTTATCCGAAAGCTGTGGTAGCTTATTCGAGTTGCCTACGGAGCTTACTTCTAGCAAGCACTGCAGTGCATGGAGGATTCGCCTAGTGGTCTATGGCGCACGCTTGGAAAGCGTGTTGGTGTAACAGCCTCACGAGTTCGAATCTCGTATCCTCCGCCATCAGGGTTTTGGCTTTTGTCAAAACCCTTTTGTTATCCGCACCCACATGCATATACGCAGCGGTCCAAATATGTGCACAATCGTGCACATTCACTGTTTTTGCAGTGGCGTGGCATGGCACATATTCCGAGACGACCGAATTCCCACAATTTTCGTGCCACAACAGCGCATAAAAACACGAAAATGCGATTACGTGGCACATCCGAATGCCACATGAGCGCAAAATAGCCAATATTGCGCTCATGTGTACAACTTAGAGCACCCGAATACTTCCTCGCACACCCGTCGATTTGCGTAATACGCGATTGCGTGTATTGTTGTGCAAGCCGTTCAACGGCCCTAAGCCGTGCGCACATTATCGCCCCGATAGCTCAGTGGTAGAGCACTTCCTTGGTAAGGAAGAGGTCGTGAGTCCAATTCTCACTCGGGGCTCTCTGGCGGGGTAGCTCAGCTGGCTAGAGCGTACGACTCATAATCGTAAGGTCAAGAGTTCGAGCCTCTTCCTCGCTACAAATTGCGCCCGTTGACCGACGGGCGCTACTAATGACTACAGAGGTGAATGAACATGGCTAAGAGCGCCGACATCCGTCCGGGCATCACGCTGGCATGCACCGAGTGCAAGGAGCGTAATTACATTACGACCAAGAATCGTCGTAACACTCCTGATCGCCTTGAACTGAAGAAGTTCTGCGCTCGCTGCGGCAAGCAGACCGTGCACCGCGAGACTCGCTGAGCACCCAATGCTTTGAAGACCCGACCACTGGTCGGGTCTTTTTGTATGCTGGCAACCATGACTTCTTTTGCAGACATCACTACCATCGCCGTCGGCGGCGAGATCGATCGTTTCGTAGAGCCCACCACCCGTGTCGGCGTCATCGAGGCCGTGGAAGAGGCCGATGCCAAGGGACTGCCGCTGTTCGTCATTGGCGGTGGGTCCAATGTGCTGGTATCCGATGAGCCGTTCCATGGCGTCGTGGTTCGCGACGCGCGCCGTGCGATCACCGTTCCGGACGAGGCAGCTCCAGTCGAAGGCGACGACCGCACAGTGCATGTGAACGCCGAAGCCGGGTGCAATTGGGACGATTTCGTCGATTGCTGCGTGCGGCTGGGTCTTGAGGGCGTTGAGGGGCTGTCGGGTATTCCCGGCACCGTTGGTGCGTCCGTGGTGCAGAACATCGGCGCATACGGCCAGGATGTCGCTACCAGCGTCGAATCCGTCGAAGTCTGGGATCGTAAGGACAAAACCGTCAAGAACCTGCATGCCGACGAGCTGCGGTTTGGCTATCGCATGAGCGCATTGAAGGCAAGCATGTACCAGGCTCCGGCCGTGCCGGCAGGGGAGTTCTTCCCCACGCCACGCTATGTGGTGCTGTCCGTCACCTTCGCATTGCGGCACAGCAGCACGGGGGTGGTCGGCTACGGCCAGCTTGCCAAGGCCCTGGGCGTGGAAGTCGGCGATCGTATGGACACCAAGGAGATCCGCGATGCCGTGCTACGGGTGCGTGCGGCCAAAGGCATGCTGGAGGATGCGACGCGATACACCCGGCTGGCCATGCAGGGAACGAAGAAGGCGACGCTGGTCGCAACCGCGCTACGCGCCCAGAACGATACGCCCGACGTCAACCGCCATAGCTGCGGCAGCTTCTTCATGAACCCGATTCTGACCGCCGAACAGGCAGCCATGCTCCCCCCGGAAGCCCCGCGCTTTGAAGCAGCGCTGCCCAACGGCGAGCCCGGCGTCAAAACCTCCGCCGCCTGGCTTATCGATCATGCCGGATTCCACAAGGGCTATACGGTGGATGATGACGCCAAGGCAGGTCTATCCACGTTGCATACGCTTGCCCTGACCAACAGGGGCCAGGCCGGTTCGCAGGATATCGCAAAGCTGGCGAAAACCGTGCAGGATGGTGTGGAACATACCTTCGGCGTGCGCCTGGTGCCCGAACCGGTGGTCGTGGGGTTCTCGCTGCGGTAACCGGATGATGACCGTAGCAAAGCGCAGGGTTTTATGGTGGTGATACAGTCACTATCCGTTTAGGGCGGGAGTCGCGCTGGGCATTGAATCGGAAGAGAGGACACCGGTGAACATATTTCGAAAGAAGTCCGTGGAACAAACGCTTGCAGAGACCGCGGAAACTGGGCATAAGCTCAAACGCGACCTTACCTGGTGGGATCTGGCCATCATGGGCGTGGCCGTCGCTGTGGGCGCCGGCATCTTCTCCATCGGCGCGCAGGCCGCGGCGTTCCACGCCGGTCCCGCCGTTATCATCAGCTTCCTTATCGCAGGCATCGTGTGTGGTGCGGCCGTCATGTGCTACGCGGAATTCGCCTCGATGATTCCGGTGGCAGGTTCCGCCTACACCTTCACCTATACGACGGTCGGCGAGATCGTGGCATGGATCATCGGCTGGGATCTTATTCTGGAGATGCTGATGGCCGGCTCGGTGGTCTCGAAATACTGGGGCGTCTACCTGAACGATTTCTTCCGGCTTGTCGGGTGGAACATCAACACAAACGTCGCCATCGGATCGTTCCATTGTGATTTCGCGCCGATCGTCATCGTCGCGTTCTTCACCGTGCTGCTGGTATTCGGCACCAAAATCGGCGCCCGTGTCGATGGCGCGCTGACCATCCTCAAGATCGCCATCGTACTGTTCGTGGTCATCGTCGGCTTCTTCTATGTCAAGGCCAGCAACTTCACCCCGTTCATCCCCCCGAGCGAACCGGTCGCATCATCCGATGCCGCTTCCGGCGTCAGCGCCGCCATGAACCAGCCGCTATGGCAGTGGGTCACCGGCATGACGCCGACCATCTACGGTGTGACGGGCATCCTGTCCGGCGCGGCGCTGGTGTTCTTTGCTTTCCTCGGCTTCGACGTTGTGGCCACCACTTCCGAGGAGGCCATTAACCCGCGCAAGAACGTGCCGCTGGGCATCGGCGTGGGCATGGGCGTCATCATCGTGCTCTACACGCTTGTCGCCATCGTGACCACCGGTATGGTGTCCTATAAGGATCTCGCCAAGCAGAGCAGTCCATCGCTGGCCACCGCGTTCGAAATGGTGGGGGCCAACTGGGCCGCCAAGATCATCAGCTTCGGCATCGTGATCGGCCTGGCCACCGTGGTCATGGTGCTGCTGTTGGGCGTCACCCGCGTGGTGTTCGCCATGAGCCGAGACGGCCTGCTGCCGCGCCGGATGAGCACCACCGGCAAGAACGGCACCCCCGTCGGCCTGCAGATCGGCGTGGGCGTGGTCATGGCGCTGATCGCGGCCTGCTCCGATGTCGACGTGCTTGCCGACATGGTCAACATCGGCACGCTTTCGGCCTTTACCCTCGTCGCCATCTCCGTGCCGATTATGCGCAAGAAGCGCCCCGATCTCAAGCGCACGTTCAAGATGCCCGGCAATCCATGGATTCCTATACTCATCGCGTTGGCGAATCTTTGGCTCATGCTCAACCTGAGCGTGCTGACGTGGATTCGATTCGTGGTGTGGCTGATCGTGGGCTTCATCATCTACTTCGGCTACGGGTATCGGCATGCGCGCCTCGGCAATGGCGAGTTGAACAAAGCGGCACAACCCCAGAGCGGGGCGGAACTTGCCCAAGCCGGGGAGTAGCCTAGACGGAAGCGATTGTTCAAGGAGGTAACCATGCCATACGTTATCGCCCAGCCTTGTGTGGACGTCAAGGACAAGGCATGCGTGGACGAGTGCCCGGTCGACTGCATCTACGAAGGGTCCCGTTCGCTGTACATCAACCCGAACGAATGCGTCGATTGCGGCGCATGCGAGCCCGTGTGCCCCACCGAGGCCATCTTCTACGAGGATGACCTGCCCGACGAGTGGGCCTGGTACAAGGACGCCGCAGTGAGCTTCTTCGCCGAAGTCGGCGACCGCGGCGGTGCCGGCGGTGAAGCCATCGGCAAGGATCCCGAACAGGTTGCGGCCCTGCCGCCGCAGAACCAGTAACGGTCACACGCATCGCAACGCCTTTCCCTCGGGAAAGGCGTTGCGCTACATACGGAAAGGAACATACGTGGGTTTTCACGAATTCTCATCGCCCTACGACTGGTCGCGCATCGCACAATACAAAACCTTGGCCGAAGCCGCGCCCGGAGGCATGATCAACCTTTCCGTCGGCTCTCCGGTCGATTCTGTCCCCGCCAGCGTGCAGCAGGCGCTCGCGGGCGCAGCCGATGCGTCTAACGCGCACGGGTATCCCGCCACCTTCGGCAGCGCCGATCTGCGCGAAGCCATCCAAACATGGTTCCGCACCATGCGCGGTGTGGATTTGGGCGCGGTGAACGCCGGCGTGGTGCCCACAGTCGGTTCCAAGGAGGCCGTGGCATTAATGGCCAGCCTGCTGCATTTTGGCACCGGTGACGTGGTCGTGCAGCCCAAGGTCAGCTATCCGACCTATGAGATCGGCACGCAGTTGGCTGGCGCCACCGTGCTGAAGGTCGACGATGTGGCCGACGTCGAATCCTGGGTGAACGTTCCTGGCGTCAAAGCCGTATGGGTCAATTCCCCCAATAATCCTTCGGGCGGGGTGCTGGGAGCCGAATGGCTTGCCGAGATCATTGCCGCGGCTCGTCGCATCGGAGCGGTGGTGCTGTCCGACGAGTGCTATGCGCTTATGGATTGGCGTTCCGCCCGTTGCGAAACCCGCGGGAATCACGGAATCGAACTCGAGCAGGCTGGTGTGCAGGCCATGCCGTCCACGCCATGCACGCTGAGCCCTTCCGTGTGCGAGGGTACTGCGGACAATGTGCTGGTGCTGTACTCGCTGAGCAAGCAGAGCAATATGGCCGGGTATCGTACGGCTTTCATCGCCGGCGACTACCGCCTGGTGCATGCCATGAGCGATTACCGCAAGCAGATCGGGCAGATTATTCCCGGGCCGGTACAGGCCGCCATGGCTGCCGGACTGCGTGATACGCAAGCCGTGCGCACGCAGTGGAAACGCTATTACGATCGATTGGCACGCCTGGTGGAGGCGCTGCGCGCATACGGGTACCGTGCGTCTATGCCGGACGGCGCGTTATACGTGTGGGTCAAGACGTTGAACGGTGATTGCTGGGCCGATATGGCTGAACTCGCCAAGCTGGGCATTGTGCCAAGCCCAGGTGAGTTCTACGGCGCTGTGGAATATCTGCGATTCTCCGCCACCGCCAGTGATGAGGCGATCGATGCGGCATGTGCACGTCTCGCTTCGGCATAATGCGCGCAGCGTCGGGAAGCATGGCAGGAAGCACGGATTGCGTGAACGGATCGGCATCACGAATCGCCGAAGTCCGGTCGTAGTGTAAACTGAATTACGCCTCTACGCGGCGTTACGTCACCGAACTCCCCCAGGGCAGGAATGCAGCAAGGGTAAGTGGCCTCTGTCGGGTGCGTAGAGGTTTTTCTATATCCGCATGCGGAACGAAGCCGTTCCGTTGCCGAAACGGTTGCTGTTCCGCTGATGCACTACTCTTAAAACCATGACCGACGAACACACTCCCATGCAGCCCGTGATCCGCGACCCCAAAGCGCCTGTGAATCTGCTCGATGATTTCGAAGAAACTGGCATAGTCACGCCGGAGACCGGAGTGTCGCTGTCTGATTTTGAGGATGAGGGCGCGCTGGGGGCCGAACCCGAGGAGCTGGGCGCACTGGGGTATGTCGATCCGTTGAATGTTCGCCCGCGCACATCGAGCAGGGTGCTGTGCCTGGTATTCGGCGTGCTGCTGCTGGTCTTGGCTGGTGTGGCATGGTGGTTGGGCGTGTGCACGCAGAACGGCCAGTCCTATGACGACATGGTGGAAAGTTCGTTCTCTTCGATCGTTCCCGGCTGGGTTTCCGCGGTGCTGGGAGTCGGCACGCATCCGATGGTGCTGATCGTCTCGACGATTATCGCCGTGGGTGCCGTGGCTATTGCCGCGGTGCGTAAGCGGTGGTGGCTGCTTGGCCAGATGGCGGTGTTCGCGGTGCTGTGCTTCTGCATGTCACTGCTGAAGTATGTGCTGCCTCGTCCGTTCATCATCAAAAC
>ERZ506944.675-NODE-675-length-13871-cov-5.576578_pt1 | contig 13871 bp, 9 predicted proteins | sample MGYA00512899_ERZ506944 | MGnify/ENA metagenome assembly ERZ506944 | reverse complement strand
TTCAGACGTGTGCTCTTCCGATCTGCTCCAGAATATCCACGGCATGGCGCACCGTCTGGCGGCTCAGCCCGAAACGCTCGCTGAGTTCATTCTCCGAAGGCAGCTTCTCGCCCACCTTCAAAGCCCCGCTGTTAATGTTGTCCAACACCCAGTTATAGACTTCCTTATATTTCAGCTCCTGTGTACCCATAATCAAAACCTATCCTTTTTTCCTCTTTGATAACAAGTCTACCGTAACTGCACCTAAAAGTACAGCGCCTTTTACGATTTTTTGGATATCGGTGGACCATCCATAGAGGGACATGCCATTGTTCAGAATACCCATGATGAAAGCACCTACCACGGCTCCGATAATGGTTCCGATACCGCCGCTGGTGGCCGCGCCGCCGATGTAGCAGGAGGCGATGGCATCCATCTCGAAACCGTCTCCGGCCTTGGGGGTTGCGGATGCATTACGTGCGGAAAGCACGATACCTGCAATGGCACTTAAGATACCCATGTTGGTATATACCCAGAAGAACACTTTCTCAGTATTGATACCGGAAAGCTTTGCCGCCTTGGCGTTGCCGCCCAGGGCGTATATCTGGCGTCCGGCAACGGTCTTGCTGGTGATGAAATGATACAGGCCAACCAGAACGCCCATGATTACCAGTACAAACGGTATGCCGTTGTAGCGTGACAGCTTGTAGAAGAAGAACCATACAATCATCAGTATGACGGCTTCCTTTATAATAATCTGCCACAATGGGTTGATGGGGAAACCATATTTCTTCTTGGTGTTAATGCTCTTAAGCTCTGCCATGATCACCAGTACCGTGGCAATGCCTGCCACAATAATGGAAACCACGTCCAGGGTGCCGTTTCCAAAGGGAATTTTCATGGTTGGCAGGAAGCCTGCGCCGATGTAAGTATAGCTGGTGGGAAGGGGTCCCTTTGTCTGGGCCTTTAACAGGGTGTATGTAAGTCCGCGTCCCATAAGCATGGTTGCCAGGGTCACGATAAAGGGCGGAATGCTCAGTTTGGATACGAACAGCCCCACGAACATACCGGCCAGGACGCCTACTGCCAGGGCAGCCAGGATGGCGACCCACATATTGGTGTGGCAGTCAATCATCAGGATACCTACGGTTGCGCCGCACAGGGCCACGATGGAGCCCACACCCAGGTCGATGTTGCCTGTCAGCACACATAACAGCATACCGACTGCCAGGATGACCACATATCCGTTCTGCATGATCAGGTTGTTGATGTTGGCCGGCGACATATTCTTTCCGCCGGTCATGACTGCGAAAATCAAGAACACCGCGATTAAAGCAAGTACCATGCCATACTGCTTCATATCAATATTAACTGCTTTCTTCTTATCCATCTCTATGCTTCCTTTCCATTATCCGCCATAATACATTTCATGATTCGTTCCTGGGTTACCTCTTCCTTGGTCAGTTCTCCCGCAATCCGTCCTTCGTTGATCACATATACACGGTCACAGGTACCGATTACCTCCTGCAGCTCAGAGGAGATGACAATTACCGCTTTGCCTGACTTTGCCAGTTCATTGATGACGCAGTAAATCTCATACTTGGCGCCTACGTCGATACCCCTGGTAGGCTCATCAAGAATCAGCACATCCGGCTGTGTCAGCATCCACTTGGCGAGAACCACCTTCTGCTGGTTGCCGCCCGATAAGGAGCCAACGGTCTGGTTAATGGAATTAGACTTGATGTTAATTTTCTTCTTGTAATCCTCCGCAGCCAGAATCTCATCATTTTCATTGAGAACGCCGTTCTTGGAAAAGAAATTCCTCATGGCGGACAGGGTCATGTTCCACTTGATATCCTTGATAAGCACAAGTCCATAGTTCTTCCTGTCCTCGGACACGTATGCCAGCTTGTTGTTGATGGCGTCCTTTACGTCCTTTATATGTACTTCCCTGCCGTTTATCTTAATGGTGCCGCTGATTTTCTGTCCGTAGGACCTGCCGAATATACTCATGGCCAGCTCGGTCCGTCCCGCGCCCATAAGTCCTGCCAGGCCCACTACCTCGCCTTTGCGCACATGAAGGGAAACATCCTTGATGATTTGTCTCTGGGTGTCGTCGGGATGGTACACATTCCAGTCCTTTATCTCGAAAATCGTATCACCAATTTCACAGCGCCGTTCCGGGTAACGGTTGGTCAGCTCGCGTCCCACCATACCTTTGATGATGCGGTCTTCCGTAAAATCATCCTTGCCCTTCTCCAGGGTCTCAATGGTCTTTCCATCCCGGATAACCGTAATGGAATCTGCCACGTAACTGATTTCGTTCAGCTTATGGGAGATAATAATACAGGTGATTCCATGGGATTTAAGGTCCAGCATGATGTCCAGAAGCCGGCGGCTCTCTTCGTCGTTGAGCGCGGCTGTGGGCTCATCCAGAATCAGCAGCTCCACCTTTTTAGCCATGGCCTTGGCAATCTCTATCAGCTGCTGTTTTCCCACGCCCAGGCTGCTGATGGGCGCGTTCAGGTTCTCGCCTCCCAGTCCAACCTTTTCAAGCATTTCCTGGGCCTTCTTATGGGTAAGGGTCCAGTCAATGATACCCTTGGCTGCCTTCTGCTCGTTTCCCAGAAATACGTTCTCAGCCACCGACATGTACGGGCTTAAGGCCAGCTCCTGGTGGATGATAACAATGCCCTTTGCCTCAGACTGCTTGATGCTGTGGAACTGACACACATTGCCGTTATACACGATATCCCCGCTGTATGAACCAAAGGGGTAAACGCCGGACAGAACATTCATCAGGGTGGACTTTCCAGCCCCGTTCTCACCGCACAGCGCATGGATTTCTCCGCGTTTTACCTTGATATTGACATCGTCCAAGGCCTTTACGCCCGAGAATTCCTTCGTGATGTGGTTCATCTCCAAAATATGTTCGGACATCTTTTCAACTCCTTTTCTTGAAAGATACTCTGTAAAAAGCGCAATCGGGCGGCGGAACCTATGCCGCCGCCCGAATCATCTTTACTGTGCCAGCTGCTCCTCTGTGTAGTAGCCGCCGTCTACGATAATTTCCTTATAATTGTCCTTGTCTACTGCTACCGGTGTGCACAGGTAAGCAGGAACCACAACCTTGCCGTTGTTGTACTGTTCGGTGTCGTTGATTTCCGGCTCCGCGCCTTCCAGAACAGCCTGTACCATGGTTACGCACTTCTCAGCCAGGAGACGTGTGTCCTTGTAAATGGTTGCTGTCTGGTAACCGGAGATGATGTTCTTAACTGCCATCAGCTCAGCATCCTGTCCTGTAATCAGAGGCCAGTCCTCGCCAACCTTGTAGCCGGCGCCTTCCAGAGCAGCCTTACAGCCGTATGCGAAACCGTCAAACGCGCTTGCGCAGATGTCTAACTTCTCGTCAGCATAGAAACCGGTCAGGTAGTTCTCGCAGTTCTGCTGTGCTGTTTCCTGGGACCATCTCAGGATACATGTATCCTCGAAGGAGGTACGCCCTGACCTGCAGACCAGTGTCCCGTCATCCAGGTATGGCTGAAGGACTTCCATCAGTCCGTTGTACAGGAACAGAGCGTTGTTGTCATCAGGTGAGCCCATGAAGAACTCGATGGTGTAGGACTCGCCGGCTGCCTTGGCTGCGTCTAAGTCCTTTGCTTCCTTTATGTAGTTGCCGATTGCAGTACCAACTCCCTTGTTGTCAAAGGTTGCATAGTAGGAAACTGCGTCGGTATCCATCAGAAGACGGTCATAAGCAATGATGGGGATGCCTGCGTTCTTAGCCTGCTCCTCTGCGTTTACAAGCGCGGAGGAGTCGATGGAGGCGATTACCAGACAGTTAACGCCGGACGCAATCATGTTCTCAATCTGGGAAACCTGCATCTGTACATCATCCTCTGCATACTGAAGGTCTACCTCATATCCGAGAGCTTCCAGCTGCTTTTTCATGTTGGCGCCGTCGTTAATCCAGCGCTCGGATGACTGTGTAGGCATGGCCACGCCTACCTTCTTGCCTTCCCCGGTTGCTGCCTTGGCTGCCTCTGCAGCCGCGTCAGCTGCCGCGGTGGAATCTGCCGCCGCTGCTGTGGTGTCCCCTGCCGCTGTGGTTGCCGCTGCCTGCTGTGAGCCGCCGCATCCTGTTAACAGTGAAGCTGCGATTGCCGTCCCCAGAATCATGCTTAAAATTTTTCGTTTCATATGTTACCTCCCATGGTTTAATTTATACATACAACTTGTGTACATGTTCACAAGCTTGTACTTTCGTTAATTCAGCTAACCCTTGTCCCATCCCCCCTGGCTCATTTGAATTATTTTGCATTTTTGTAGGTTTTACTTCATCTTCATTGTGAGTTTCGCCAATATTTCTTGCGTTTTTCTTTAAATACACTATACATTTTTGTTACACGTTTGTCAATAGGTATTTAGAACTTTTTTATATATTTTATTCTTGTACATACAACTTTAACGTCATTTTTTTCATTTTCATCTAAAAGCGACTCGTTTCACCATGTCAATAGTTCCGAATCCTGTTTCCCGGACGCAAAAAAAGCCAGCAAGCCGACGGCCTGCTTGCTGGCTCAATGTTCCGTTAAATTTTTAACCGTTTTTTGTTTACTTTTGCCTGGCGGCAGGGCACCGCTGTTTCCTGTTACTTGTTCTTTCTCTTCAGGGACGCGATCAGGCTCTGAAGCACGATGAAGAAACAGAGAAGGGCCGCAATGGTAATTCTCACCCACCAGGAGGAAAGGGTGCCCTGGAAGGTTATGAAGGATTCAATGGTACCCTTAATCAATACTCCGAAAAGGCTTCCGATTACATTTCCCACACCGCCTGTCAGAAGAGTTCCGCCGATGACCGAGGATGCGATGGCGTCCATCTCAAATCCCTTGGCCTGCTCCACGAAACCGGAGCATGTGTTCATGCAGAACAAGAGGCCGCCCAGTCCTGCCAGAAATCCGTCCAGCACATAAGCCTGAAGCTTGATTCTTCTCACATTCAGTCCCAGCAGCAGGGCAGACTGTTCATTTCCGCCAATGGCGTAAATAGAACGGCCGAACTTGGTATACTTAAGAACTACAAATACAATGACCAGAACCACGAGAGCGATGATAACGCTTGGGTATACGTAAGGGTAAATCATTACTCCCTTCTTATTCAGATAACCTCCAAAGGGCAGATACATCTTGAATGTGGCAATGCCGGTAAACGTCTTGTTGGTAATGCTGATCATCTCCTGGCTGATAATGGAGGTCATGCCTCTCGCGAAGAACATGCCCGCCAGGGTCACGATAAAGGGCTGTATCTTAAGGTAGGCCACCAGAAAGCCCTGTACCAGGCCGAATATACATCCCGTGACCAGAACAATAAGGATGGCCGGAAACGCACCGATATTCCCCCTCTCCATCATCCAGGCCAGCATCATGCACACCATGGCCACCACGGAACCAACGGAAATATCGATGCCGCCTGTGATCATGACAATTGTCATGCCTGTTGCCACCACAATCAGGCCAGCGTTGGATATGAACAGGTTGAGGAAGTTCTGTACCTTTGCAAATCCCCTTCCGCCAAACATGATGATGCCGACTATGTACATTACAAAGAATAGTATGATAGTGACAGCCAGCAGGAAGGAGTTGCCGTCCAGCTTTTTCTTTTCACTTTTGTTTTTCATTATGCCACTCCCCCTTCCACATTCCCGGACGCATGTCTGGATGCCAGACGTTTCCTGAATTTCTTAAGCTCCTCTGACTGTACAGCCACAATCAGTATAACCACAATAGCCTTGTATACCGGAATCTGGTCCGCGGGCACGCTCATGGCATAGAGAGTGGTGGTCAGGGCCTGGATGGTATAGGCGCCGATTACGGAGCCCAACAGCGAGAACCGGCCTCCGCCCAGGGAGTTGCCGCCTAAAGCCACTGCCGCGATAGCGTCCAGCTCCATGTTGAGGCCGATGTTGTTGGCATCCGCGGAATAGATACGGGAGGATGCCACCAGTCCCGCGATTCCCGCGCACAGCCCGCAGAACGCGTAGGCCATCCAGATGATTTTCACGGATTTAAGGCCCACCAGCCGGGATGCCCTCTCATTGATGCCCACAGACTGGATGTACATGCCCATGGCCGTCTTATTTAACAGAATATAGGTGAGCGCCACCACGATTACAGCTACAAAGATAGGGGTGGGAATGGGAATTCCCGGTATGTTGTTGCCCAGCAGCTTATATCCGTCCACACGGATGTATGTAATCTGTCCGTTTGTCACCAGCTGGGATATACCCCTGCCCGCTGTAAACAGAATCAGGGTCGCCACCATGGGCTGTATCTTAAGCTTTGCAACCAGAAAGCCGTTAAAGCCGCCGCACACCACCGCCACGGCCAGGGCTGCCAGCACGGCCAGGATGTAAGGATTGGCATACTCATTGACCGACACCTCGCCGCCCGCCAGGACCCTGGTACACACAGCCGCGGACACTGCCATGACGGCGCCCACGGAAATATCGGTTCCCGCCGAGGCAGATACCACCAGGGTCATGCCCACGGCCAGCACCACCAACTCGCTGGCACGGTTGATGACGTCGATGATATATCCGTAGAGGACGCCGTTATTAATGGTAATCTTAAAAAACGTGGGCGTGGTAATCAGGTTGATTAACAGTACTATGATAAGACAGGATAACGGAAGAAAAAGCCTGTAACCTGTCAACTTTTTAAGTTTCCCCATCATTCTTCCCCTCCTCCTGCAATTGCTCTCATGATGGAATCCTGGCTCAGCTCGTCTTCCTTAAGCTCTCCCACCTTCTCGCCGTCGCGCATGACCGCCATACGGCTGCAGGTGCGGAGCATCTCCTCGATTTCAGAGGAAATAAACACCACGGCCATGCCTTCCTCCGCAAGCCTCAGCACCAGCTTCTGAATCTCTGTCTTGGTACCGATATCAATTCCCCTTGTGGGCTCATCCAGAATCAGAAAATCCGGATTGGTCAGAAGCCAGCGCCCCAGAATCACCTTCTGCTGGTTGCCGCCGGAGAGCTGTTTAATGGGAGTCTCCCTGTCGGCTGTCTTGATTTGAAGAATATCAATGTATTTGTCCGTGAATTCCTCCTGCTCCTTCCTGCTCATGAGCTTGAACATACCTTTCTTGGCCTGGAGGGCAATGATGATGTTCTCCCGCACAGACAGATCCGCGATGATTCCTTCCTCCTTGCGGTTTTCAGGCAGATAGGCCATGCCTTCCATCATGGCGTCAATGGGCGCGTTGACCTTTAGCTTCTTTCCCTTTACAGCCAGCTCGCCGCTGTCCGGCTTATCGGCGCCGTATATGGCCCGGACCAGCTCGGAACGGCCGGAGCCCAGAAGCCCTGTAAGGCCGATGACCTCGCCTTTATGGATATCCAGGCTGAAGGGTTTGATGGTTCCCTTGCAGCCCAGCTCCCTGGCGCTTATGATTACATCTTCCTTGACCATGGACATGCCTTCCTTCTTGATGGCAGCCAGATCGTCGAAATCCTTACCCATCATCTTGGCCACCAGCTGTACCCTTGGCAGCTCCTCCACCTTGAATTCGCCCACCAGTGTACCGTTTCTAAGGACCGTAATCCTGTCACAGACAGCATATACCTGTTCCAGGAAATGGGTCACGAAGATGATTCCGATTCCCTTGGCCCTAAGCTGTCTCATCAGCACGAACAGCTTCTCCACCTCACCGTCGTCCAGGGAGGATGTGGGTTCATCCAGAATCAGCACCTTGGCCGACATGTCAACAGCCCTGGCAATGGCAATCATCTGCTGGATGGCAATGGAATAGTTCTCCACAGCCATGGTCACATCAATGTGGACATCCAGTCCCTCCAGCAGCTTCCTGGCATCCTCCTTCATCGTCCTCCAGTCAATCATGGGACCTTTTTTCGGCTCTCTGCCAATATAAAGGTTCTCAGCCACTGACAGATTGGGACACAGGTTCACCTCCTGATAAACCGTGCTGATGCCATTCTCCTGCGCTTCCTGAGGCGACCGGTTGATGATGGTATTGTATGATCCTTCCATTCGGATTGTACCGGTTTCAAACTCCTCCACGCCGGTCAGCACCTTGATCAGTGTAGACTTCCCAGCACCATTCTCGCCCATAAGGGCATGGATTTCGCCTTTTCTCAAAGTAAAATCCACATCCTGCAGCGCCTTTACACCGGGGAAATTCTTGTTGATTCCCCGCATTTCCAAAACAACCTTCTGCTCCATGCGATTTCCGCCTTTCTACCGTTATACGCCCTATTTCCAGGGCTCAGTTACCAGAACACACCCAGCATCAGGCTTGAAAAGAGGGAGAGCCGTGCAACGACTCTCCCCACCGCCTTTCCTGAACTGTTACGAAAATGTTGATTAATAAGCACGCTCAGCCTTGATAGCTTCCAAATCCATGGATGTATCGAAGTAAGCTTCGTCCACATACTGAATCTTCTCAACGGTCTCGCCCTTCTCCAGCTTCTTGATGATTTCATCCACACGTGGTCCGTGAAGTGGGTTGCACTCAAACGCTGCGTTTAAGTCGCCTGCTATCATTGCGTCAAATGCTGCCTTAACTGCGTCGAAGGAGAAGATGATGATGTCGCCGTCAGGTCCGCAGGTTTTGCCGGCTGCCTTGATTGCATCGATAGCGCCGAACGCCATGTTGTCGTTCTCAGCCACTACCACATCGATATCGTCATAGGACTTAAGGAAGGATTCCATAACTTCCTGGCCCTTAGCCTGTGTAAATTCGCCTGTCTGCATATCTAACATTTTCCAGTTGTCATGCTGCTTTAAGATGTTTCCAAAACCTTCTGTACGGCCAACCTGAGCGGATGCCCCGATGGTTCCCTGAAGAGTAACGATGTTGATGTCCTCGCCGTCTCTTCCCTGTGCCTTTAAGTAATCAGCCAGCCAGTTTCCTGCTGTCTCGCCTTCCTTGATGAAATTGCCGCCTACCCAGCACTCATACAGGCTCTCATCCACGTCCATCTGACGGTCTGACAGGATAACCGGAATTCCTGCTTCCTGTGCCTCCTGGAGAACCGCCTCCCATCCTGTCTCAACTACGGGAGCCACTACGATGTAGTCAACATCCTGCTGGATAAAGCTTCTGATGGCCTTAATCTGGTTCTCCTGTTTCTGCTGTGCATCGTCAAAAATCAGCTTGTAGCCGTTTTCCTCTGTAAAGGTGGACTTGAAGGACTCTGTATTAGCCGTTCTCCAGTCAGACTCAGCGCCAACCTGCGCATAACCAACCACAATCAAATCACCGGATGCCGCGTCGTCCTTTGCCTCAGCCTCTGTCTCAGCCTCTGGCTTCTCAGGAGCTGCCGTGGTGTCGGCCGCCGCCGTTGTCTCAGCTGCCGCGGGAGCTGCTGTCTCTGCAGGCTTGCTTCCGCCGCCGCACCCTGCCAGCAGGGATGCTGCCATTGCTGCACATAACATAACGCTTAATCCTTTTTTCCTCATAATACGTAAACCTCCTTGATTTGTATTTTGTTTCCCCTTGTTGGAATAATCATATCAGTTGTTAATAACAAAAACAACGGAATTTCTCCGTTGTTTTGTACACGATTTTTAGATTTTTCACAGTTTATTCATACATTTGGGTGTTTTTTTACGATTATGGTTGGATATTTTTCAATCCTCCCCTTCCCCGCCATATCCGGATTCCAGGGGAATGGTCACCACTGCCCTTGTGCCCAGCCCCAGGACACTCCCGAACTCCAGACTGCACCGGGAACCATAGTTCAGGCGCAGGCGCTCCGCCACATTGAAAAGCCCAAAACCTCCCTTGGGAGCAGGCCCCTCCCGTAAGGACGAATCCTTTTCCCCTCTGAGCTTTCGCCTGACGGCCTCCATCTCTTCCTCCGTCATGCCCGCTCCGTCATCCTCCACCTCCAGCACAGCCATGTCCTCCTTTGCGTATCCCCGGACCAGGATACGTCCCTTCCCCCTTTTATTCTTGATTCCGTGGTAAAGGGCGTTCTCCACCAGAGGCTGGAGGGTAAGCTTCAGGATTCTGCATTCCTCCAGGGATTTTTCAAGGGTGACCTCATAGTCCATGATATCCTGGTAGCGTACCTTCTGGATTTGGAGATAGCTTTTAATATGGCCGATTTCCTCGCGCATGGTGATAAAATCCTTTCCTCCGCTGAGGGTTGTGCGGAAAAATTCTGACAGGGAGGTGACCATGTCCACCACGGCCCGGTTTTGCCCTCCCTCCGCCAGCCACACAATGGTATCCAGGGTGTTGTAGAGGAAGTGAGGATTGATCTGCTCCTGAAGAAGCTGCAGCTCCATGACCCGGCGCTGGTTCTGTTCCTGCCGTATGTCCTCAATCAGCCGCCCGATTTCCTCCTTCATGTGGTCAAAGCTTCCCGTAAGGATTGCCAGCTCATCCCCCGCCTCGATCTTGGGGCCGGAGGTGAAATCTCCCTTTGCAACCCTCTCTGTCTCGTTGCAGAGCTTTTGTATGGGAACGGTAACGCTTTTGGTTATCCTGCGGCTGAGGAGAAGGCTGATAAGCAGAATGGATACCAGAAGGGTCAGGCTGACCACGATGGCCGTGTGCTCCTGGCTCTCCAGCTCCTTCTGTATCTCCTGGACATGGAGCGTTTCATAGTACACATACTCCCTTCCCTGCTTTTCGATGTCGGCAGTCAGCACACGGACGCCGTAATCCAGAATTTCCATGTTCTTATCGTACATGCCGTGGGGAAGGTTGTCCTCTATCTCGTTCACTCTCTGTTCCAGCTGGTCCAGGCAGTGCATCAGCCAGTTAATCCTGGTCCGGTTGGCCCCCTCCGGCGTCCGCTTTAACAGTTGGCGGTAGGTCTTTCTGGCATCGCTTATGGTTTGATGCGGGTCCTTAATCTGCTCCCAGCCGTAGGGCCTGTCCTCCTCCATCAGCTCATGGATGGACTGGTAGGTCCGCATCCCTATGACAATGCGGTACATGCTGTAGTCCACATCCTCCCGCAGGTTGGCCGTAACGCTGTTGGCCTGGGTGATGTTGGTTATGCTCTGGGTGTAGGCATTGCAGAACTTGGCCACCGTTGCCATGAGATAGATAACCAGCACCGCCAGAGGAATAATGATGATAAATGTCATCAGGTTCAGGCGCTTTTCCAGGGGCAGGCGCTCCAGGAGACGGCTTCCGTCCCACTCCTTCCCGCCGGACCCGATCCTCCATTTTCCTGTCATAATGCCTCCCTGCTTCCCGCCCTGTACTCCTTAGGCGTACATCCAACGGTTTTCTTGAACAGGTAGCCGAAGTAATGGGAATCCTTATATCCCACCTCGTACCCGATTTCGGAGGTCTTAAGATTGGAGCACATCAGCAGCTCCTTCGCCTTTTCCATCCTCACCCCTGTGAGATATTCCACAAAGGTCACTCCCATCTCCTGGCTGAAGATGGAGCTGAAATAGCTGGGGCTTATATTGACCCTGGCAGCCACCGTGTTCAGGGAAATCTCCTCCTTGGCGTAATTATCATGGATAAACGCCCTGGCCTCGTCCAGAACCTGGCTGTACTTGCTGGCTGTCTGGCTGTCCCTTAAGGTCATGACCTCCCCAAAAAGCTTCGCCAGCTTTCCCTTCAGCACCTCCAGGGTATAACCGTCCTTAAGGACCTTTTCCATATCCGACAGTTCCCAGGGAAGGCGTCCCATGTCCAGCCCCAGCTGTTCCAGAAACGTACTGACGCAGAGATAGCAGTCCATGACAATATACTGACGGAACATAAAGGACTGGCAGTTCTTTTCTCCCACATTCTGGAAATATTCTTCCACAAATCCGGATGCCTCGCCCACAGTCCCCTGTTTCAGGAAATTTTCCAGGGTCTTCCTGTTCACCTTGGACGCGTCCACAGAGTGGATATCTATGGTTTCCCCGGATCCGTGGACCATTCCGTCCATCTGGCTGTAGCTTATGACCCGGTTCATTTCCGTGAAAAACCTGGCCGCAAACGCCCGCCCTGCCTGCAGATAGGAGGTCTGCAAATCGCCCAGGCGGTTCACGCAGCTTCCGATTCCACCGAAATACTGTATGTCCTTACAGGCCCCGGCCAGCTCTCCCAGACTGGCGGCGCACTCCCTCATCCTGCGCTCCACCTCCCGCTCAGACTCCCCTGTGAGAATGAAGGCCCATCCCTCGTCCCCCCGGTCAAAAACCAGGACGTGCTGCCGGCTCTCCATCCGTTCCTCAATGGCTTCCTGGCAGGATACCACCCGGTCGGAATAGGCCACGGCAGATCCCACCGGCATAAGCTTAAACAGCATGAGCTGGTAAAAGGAAGCGGACAAATCCATCCCCACCTGCTCCCCGCGTTCCAGGGCTTCCTTAAAATTGACCCGCCCCGTAACCAGGTCACGCAGCAGCCGCTGGCGTTCCAGCACCGTGTTCTCCGCCATCTCCAGGCGGTACTTATCCATGAGCCGGGCATCCTCTCTCTCCTTCTCAATCACATCCGCCACCTTCTTCACTGCTTCCAGAAGCTTGGCAGCCGTAATAGGCTTCAGAAGATAGTCCGTCACCCCGATGTGGATGGCCTGCTTGGCATAGTCAAATTCATTGTACCCGCTAAGTATAATGATTTTGATTCTGGGAAACTCCTTTTTCACCAGTTCAGAGAGTTCCAGTCCGTCCATGAAGGGCATGCGGATATCCGTTATGAGGATGTCCGGCTGCACCTTTCTGATAAGCGGATAGGCCAGTTCTCCGTCGCTGGCCTCCCCTGCGAATTCCAACCCTTCCTTCTCCCATGGAATGTTGTTCTTGATGCCGTCCCGCATGACGATCTCATCCTCCACAAGAAATACCTTTATCATAATCCAGCTCCCCCCTCCTATGTAATTTTATCCATACCATCCAATTTCTGTCTTTCAGTATAAAATATAAAACGTTCATTTTCAAGTTTCTTCCTTTTAAAAAAAAAAAGCAAAAAAAGAAAAAGCAGAGACCCGAGCGCTGTCTCCGCCTTTGTTTTATTTTACCGGCTTACTGTTTTTCCCGGTTCTTCCGGTTAATCCATTCCGTGGACACATCCATGGCCGCCCGGCAGGCCCTTGTCTGGTCCAGGGAATTGAGCATGACAAAATCGTGGATTATGGCCTGGAACCGCAGGGCCGTCACATCCACCCCCGCCTCCCGCAGCTTCCTGGCATATGCCTCGCCCTCGTCCCTGAGGACATCCGCCTCTCCGTTGAGTATCATGGCAGCCGGCAGACCCCTCAGCTGTTCCGCGGACGCCCGAAGGGGCGAGACCGTAATCTGTCCCCTGTCCTTCCGACAGGGGGCATACTGGTTCCAGAACCACTGCATACCCGCCCGGTACAGGTAGTATCCCGCCGCAAATTCATTATAGGAGCAGGTATCGAAACAGGCATTTGTGACCGGATAATACAGCAGCTGTTTCTGGATGAAGGGTCCCTTCCTGAATTTTGACATGAGGGTCATGACCGTGGCCATGTTGCCTCCCACGCTGTCCCCGGCCACGGTGAAGGTTCCGGGATTCATGGCATATCCCATGGTTTTCACAAGGACCGGAGCCATACACATGACGCTGTAGCACTGCTCAATGGCTGTGGGACAGCGCGCCTCAGGCGAACGGGAGTACTCCGGAAATATCAAAACACACCCGGTTCTGGCAGCCAGCTCCTTTACCAGTTTTTCATGTGTGTGGAAGCTTCCGAACACCCAGCCTGCGCCGTGGATATAAAAGATGACATTGGCTGGCTGGCAGGAAACACCCGGATCCACCAGCCATACCGGAATAGCGCCCCATCTTCCGGTATTGACCCGCACTTTGCTGACACGGGCCGGATATTTGTACACAGGCACGTCCTGGGCCTTTTCCAGAACCATCCTTCCCTCGGC
>ERZ506944.674-NODE-674-length-13940-cov-3.554843_pt1 | contig 13940 bp, 14 predicted proteins | sample MGYA00512899_ERZ506944 | MGnify/ENA metagenome assembly ERZ506944 | reverse complement strand
AGTTCCATTACTTTTCAATTAATAAGATTGAACCTTTTGCTCCTGGAACAGATCCTTTAACCAATAAAAGATTGTGTTCCGGCATCACCTTGATCACTTGCAGGTTCTGAACAGTTACACGTTCATTCCCCATTTGGCCGGCCATACGCATACCTTTGAATACCTTTGCAGGGTAAGAACAGGCACCGATACCACCGGGAGCACGCAAACGGTTATGCTGACCATGAGTAGTCTGACCTACACCACCGAAACCATGACGCTTTACTACACCCTGGAAACCTTTACCCTTAGAAGTTCCGACAACGTCAACGAAGTCAGCGCCTTCAAACAATTCTACGGTAACAGTATCACCCAGATTCAATTCTGTCTCAAATTCCTTGAACTCAGCCAAGTGTTTCTTGGGAGTTACTCCAGCTTTCTTGAAGTGGCCCATCAGGGGCTTTGTAGTGTGTTTTTCCTTTTTGTCCTGGAAACCCAACTGAACAGCCTGATAGCCGTCCTTTTCTACAGTTTTCACTTGAGTAACAACACAAGGACCTGCTTCGATAACAGTGCATGGTACATTCTTACCCTCGGCACTGAAAACGGATGTCATTCCGATTTTTTTTCCTAATAATCCTGGCATTTCACTTAATTTTTAATACTTACACTTTGATTTCTACTTCCACACCACTCGGCAACTCCAACTTCATCAGAGCATCTACGGTCTTAGCTGTTGAGCTATAGATGTCGATCAGTCTCTTATAAGAAGAGAGTTCGAATTGTTCACGCGACTTCTTGTTAACGAAAGTCGAACGGTTTACGGTAAAGATACGCTTATGCGTAGGAAGAGGAATAGGACCGCTAACGATTGCGCCCGTTGTCTTCACCGTTCTTACAATTTTCTCAGCTGATTTGTCAACCAAGTTGTGGTCGTAAGATTTCAGTTTGATTCTAATTTTTTGACTCATTACTGTCTTAATTATTAATAGTGTTATTTATACAAGAAAGTTCCGTAGGTTAAGAGTCATTCGCTAACCTACGGACTTTTTCAGTTTATTATTTAGAGCAAGTCTGCACGACCTTTCACTTCTTCCAATACTGCCTTGGCGATAGAGTTGGAAACCTGTGCATGGTGAGAGTATACCATTGAAGAGGTTGCACGACCCGAAGTAATGGTACGCAACGCAGTTACGTAACCGAACATTTCTGCCAGCGGAACCATTGCTTTCACGATGCGGGCACCCGAACGGCTTGATTCCATACCTTCTACCTGGCCGCGGCGCTTGTTCAAGTCACCGATAACGTCACCCATGTTTTCTTCCGGAGTAACAACTTCCAGTTTCATGATAGGTTCCATCAATACCGGGCCTGCCTTGGCGCAAGCATTCTTATAGGCTTGGATGGCACAGATTTCGAATGACAACTGGTCGGAGTCTACCGGGTGGAAAGAGCCGTCGACCAAAGTCACCTTCAGTGAATCCAGCGGATAGCCTGCCAATACACCGTTCTTCATTGCAGTTGTGAAACCCTTCTGTACAGACGGGATGAATTCCTTAGGAATGTTACCACCCTTCACTTCGTCAACAAACTGCAAGCCGCCTTGAGTGAAATCCTCATCAACCGGGCCGATATTCACGATGATGTCCGCAAACTTACCACGACCACCCGACTGCTTCTTGTAAACTTCACGCAAGTTAACAGTCTTCGTGATAGCTTCCTTATAGTTAACCTGAGGCTTACCCTGGTTACATTCAACCTTGAACTCACGTTTCAGACGGTCGATGATGATATCCAAGTGAAGCTCACCCATACCGGAGATAACCGTCTGACCTGTCTGCTCGTCAGTCTTCACTGTGAACGTCGGGTCTTCTTCGGCCAACTTAGCCAAGCCATTAGACAGTTTATCCATATCCTTCTGAGTCTTAGGCTCAACGGCGATACCGATTACCGGTTCGGGGAAGTCCATAGATTCCAATACGATCGGTGCAGTCTCGTCGCACAGCGTATCACCGGTATGTATATCCTTGAAGCCTACACCAGCGCCGATATCACCGGCACCGATCACCTCAACAGGATTCTGCTTGTTTGAGTGCATCTGGAACAGACGTGAAACACGTTCCTTCTTACCGGAGCGAGAGTTGTAGATATAAGAACCGGCTTCGATCTTACCGGAGTAAACGCGGAAGAAAGTCAGACGGCCTACATACGGGTCGGTTGCAATCTTGAACGCCAAAGCAGAAGTCTTTTCATCTTCGCTCGGCTTACGGTCCTCTTCGGCACCGGTTTCAGGATTTGTACCGATAACGTTCTCTGTATCCAGCGGAGAAGGCAGGAATGCGCAAACGTAGTCGAGCAATGTCTGCACACCTTTGTTCTTGAATGAAGAACCGCACAACATAGGAACGACAGCCATTTTTACGGTAGCGTTACGGAGGGCTCTCAACACTTCCTCTTCTGTGATAGTGGAAGGATCATCGAAATATTTCTCCATCAGGGCATCGTCAAACTCAGCTACTTTTTCGAGCATTTTATCTCTCCATTCGTTGGCTTCGTCCACCAGGTCGGCAGGAATTTCCTCCACTGTGTAGTCAGCGCCCATTGTTTCATCATGCCAGTAGATAGCTTTCATCTTGATAAGATCCACCAGACCTTTGAAAGACTCTTCGGCACCGATAGGCACAACGATAGGACAAGGGTTTGCTCCCAAAACATCCTTCATCTGGCGGACAACTTCGAAGAAGTCGGCGCCCGAACGGTCCATTTTGTTAACGTATGCGATACGCGGAACGTTGTATTTGTCGGCCTGACGCCAAACGGTTTCGGATTGCGGCTCAACACCACCTACTGCACAGTAAGCAGCAACGGCGCCGTCAAGAATACGCAAAGAACGTTCCACCTCAGCGGTAAAGTCAACGTGTCCCGGAGTATCAATCAAGTTGATTTTGTACGTATTACCGGCATATTTCCAACGGGTAGTGGTGGCTGCGGAGGTGATAGTGATACCACGTTCCTGCTCTTGCTCCATCCAGTCCATTGTAGCGGCACCGTCATGCACCTCACCGATTTTGTGGGTCAAACCCGTATAAAACAAAATACGTTCAGAGGTTGTGGTTTTTCCGGCATCGATGTGAGCCATGATACCGATATTGCGTGTCAAATGTAAATCATTCTTTGCCATTTTCTAATTCCTTTTACTTTAAGTTTTTTAATCTTCGATTGTCAGTCTCTTATAGTATATTAGAATCTGAAATGAGCAAATGCGCGGTTGGCTTCAGCCATTCTGTGCATATCTTCTTTACGTTTGTAAGCACCGCCCTGTTCGTTGAAAGCATCCATGATTTCAGCAGCCAGCTTATCAGCCATAGACTTACCGCCACGTTTGCGTGCAAAGATAATCAGATTCTTCATAGAGATAGACTCTTTACGGTCGGGACGGATTTCAGTAGGAACTTGGAAAGTGGCACCACCTACGCGGCGAGACTTCACTTCCACTTGAGGAGTTACGTTGTCCAATGCTTTTTTCCAGATTTCAAGAGCTGATTTCTCTTCGTTCTGCATTTTGTTCTTCACTGTTTCCAAAGCGGCGTAGAAGATTTCGTAAGAGGTATTCTTCTTTCCGTCGTACATCAGGTGGTTTACGAATTTGGAAACTTTCACATCATTAAAAACGGGATCCGGAAGGATAACGCGTTTTTTAGGTTTTGCTTTTCTCATTTGTCTGAAAGAATAATGTTTTTCGTTCTTGGTTGTTTACTTCTGTTTTCTTCAACTCTCCCACCGGAGAATTTACTCAACCTTTAGCATTTCCAACAAACTAAAACGTAAGTTATTACTTTTAATTTTTACTGTTTATCAGTTTCGGCCGCTTGATTATTTCTTCTTGGCGGGAGCAGCCTGTCCCGGTTTCGGACGCTTAGCACCGTATTTGGAACGTCTCTGAGTACGGTTGGCAACGCCTGCGGTATCCAAAGTACCACGAACGATGTGATAACGTACACCCGGAAGGTCTTTCACACGACCGCCGCGCACCAATACGATTGAGTGTTCCTGCAAGTTGTGACCTTCTCCCGGAATATAAGAGTTCACCTCTTTACCGTTGGTCAAACGTACACGAGCTACTTTACGCATAGCTGAATTCGGTTTCTTCGGAGTGGTAGTGTACACTCTCACGCAAACGCCACGTCTTTGAGGACAAGAATCCAAGGCGGGAGACTTACTTTTCTCTACCAAAACCTCGCGTCCTTTTCTTACTAATTGCTGAATTGTAGGCATTTTAATTGTTTTTAGTTATATATTATTGTTTATATTAATTCAAAACTATACACTTTTGGGCTGCAAAGATACTAATAAGTTTTGAATAATCAATGCACTACAAGTTTTTTTTTGATTTTATGCTTCCCCCTTGATGTTGGGCAGCGGCGGGAGAGGCTGTTCGTCCGGCATGCGAATGGGGCCAAAAGCGCGTTCATATTTGCCTATGTTCTCTTCGAGCGCGCGCAGCAGGCGTTTGGCGTGTTCGGGCGCCAGCACGATGCGCGACTGCACTCCGGCTTTGGGCATCCCCGGCATCACCCGCACAAAATCCACGATAAACTCCGAGCTGGAGTGGGTGATAATGGCAAGATTGGCATACGTGCCTTGCGCTACTTCCTCTTTCAGTTCAATCTGCAATTGTCCGTTATTATTCTCCTGATTTTCCATAATTGTTTATACATCATTATTATTTATATAGATAGGGGCAAATATACTTCTTTTCATTGGGAACACACAACATACTCCGGTGTAAAAAAAGCCACTGCCCCCATAAAGCACAAAAAAAAGTTCCGCCCTTGCAAGCCGGCCGGCCTGCAAGGGCGAAATCTTTACACAGCCGCAGTGCCGTCCACCGCCAGCCGCCTGTCGCAATTCTCCCGCATGCAGCGGCAAGTCAACGCTTTCGCCAGCTCCGCTTTCAGCGAGAAGATTTCGGTGTGCATCTCCTTCACGCGTGCACTCAGCCCGAAGTAGTCCTGCAGCACCTTCTCCAGCTGCCCGACGAGGAAGCCGTACTGTTCCCTCACCAGCTCGCTGAACTCTTTCATCTTCTCCACTTTCTTCTTGCTCCGTTTGGAGAGGAACGGGAGGAACGCCAGCAGGCATTCCAGCATTTTTTCAATAATCGCTTTCATCTTTCACTCCTTTCTTTTTGTTCATAACCACAGATACGCATCATCCCAACGGATCCTGTTCCTCGCCGCCGCCCGGCACGTTGCCGCCTGCATCCTCCTCTTCTTTCTGCCCGTTCAGGTAGGTTTGCAGATCCACGAACTCCATTGCGTCTTCGGCGCGTGTAGAGGCCAAATCGGGGCGCACGCCGGTCGAAGGGCGGAAGTTGATGCGCACTGTCCGTATCTTCTTTGCCGTACAGTCCTTCTCCGTTTCCGAGCCCTCGGTACGCGCCGAGAGGCTGAACACCCCGAAATCGCGGATGTTCACCGAATGTCCGTTGTACAGGTTCTTGCGCATGCACTCCACGAAGTTGGCAATCACGCTGAGAATATCACCTTTGGAGAGCGAACTGTTCTCTTTCATCTGGTACGCAATCTTGTCGATGCCCACGCTCTGTCCCAAGGTGAGCAGTTGCGGGTAATACTTCGCCGCTGCCGTTTGGTCCGCCACATTCTTACGCAATGCTTTTTTAAATACAATAGCCATACTCTTGTCTCCTTTTTACTTTTTTTTAAGTGAATATTGTCTTTGGTTTCTCCACCATCCCGGCCACCGGTTCTGCCGGATTGGTGAAACAAAGATAACACCGAGCGGAGGCAACATCGACCGCCGGGCGCCGCCGAACGTCGCCCATGTATCCGGATGTATTTATAAAGTCCTTAGATGCAAGAAGGGGCCATCCTCTTTCGGACAGCCCCCAAGCACAACTGATTGCCACAGATCACCACATCTGCTGCTACGAGACGGATGCACAAGCATCCGACCGCACATCGTTTATTCCAACTGGTTATTTCATTTATTAATGCCAGGTGATAGTTCCACATCTACTCTCCCCAGCTCCGGCACCAACTCCTGTATATCCATTCATTCTTCTCAAAAAATTTTCTTTAGTATCTCCTTGCTTCAGAGTAATAGTTATATTGCCACACGTTCCTGATATCCCGCTGCCAATCCCGGCTCCCCCTGAGGTTCCGGTCGAAGTTATCCATGCATTTTTAATGGTAATGTTGCCGCAAGACGCACAACCACGTGAACCAATACCTGCCGGATCACTTCCACCCGCTCGTGCTGTAACCGTACAATCCTCAATATTAATATGCCAGCCACCGGTAGCACTATATATCGTACCTATTCCACATCCTTGATCCCCACCTCTTACTGCCAGTTCCCCGGAACCTACAATCTTAATGCTTCCACTTGTCCAATCATTCCCCAATTGAATGCCCGAGGCACCATAATCAGTACTTTTCAAGGTGTTACTATTTACCACCCTAACAGTAGGGTTACCATTTTGAATATGGAATGCTATCCCGGCAGATACATTTAAGCCATCAATATATATGGTTGGAGCGCCATTTACAACAGTAATATTATTACCGGTAGTCCCGGAAGAACTTTGCGTAATATAATAAGAGTCATTACCTACTATTGTCAGAGAGCCCACCGATAAGTCCCAAGGTATATGTCCATCTTTGTTTTTCCATTTATTTACATTAAAAGTATATTGCTTTCCCTCAACCATACCGCCACCTACATTACACGTAATTTCAAACTTTGCTCCGCCTTTTTTGCAATTCATTTTCAGTTGCGTTTGTCCCGGCACAATGCAAGCCTTCCACTTCCGCGCATTCTCTCTATATGCCTTGATTGAGGAACTCCCCGTAACGACGCTTGTATTCAGCGATTGGTTGAGAATGGTTACATCCGTTACATCTTCATTGAATGTAAAGATCACTTTTGCCATGCGGTGAGCGAACCGTAGCCTCAGTGCGCTACTGCTGATGCTTCCGTTGGCTGAAAGGGCATCGCTCTTATAGTAATTATCGCTGCTGCTTTGGTCGGCTTCCACAGAAGCGGTGGAATAGACTCCGTCACTCCGGTAAGGATAATAGGCCTTCACTGCCGAAGCAAAGTGCTCCTCGCAATAGATTTTTTCGCCTACCGCCACCAATGCAGAACCGCTTGCAGGGTATTTGTACTGCACGTTCCGATAGGCCGCACTGCCATCCACCGACACACCGATGCGACAGTCGGGAGTGAATTTCGTATCGGTTTCTCCACCGTCGCCTGCTCCGGTAAACGTGCTTCTGGACACCACGATGTCTACGGGAATATCCCCGTCGTCCTTGCCGGTATCGTCCGGCAGGAACGGCTGCCCGTCGCGCGAACAGGCGGCAAGCAGCAGGAGTGCGAAACAGAAACTGAAAAATCTAAAGATTGCGGTTTTCATACATACGTCTTTTTTTTATTGCAGGATTGCGTCAGAGTTGCCACCGTTCTCCGGTGCCCAAGGCGTAATATCGCTGCTTTCCACCACCAGTTCCCGTTTCTTCACAGTGACAGTTACAGTGTAGCATTTGCCTGCCTCCAGTTCCTTTTTCGACAGGATTCTGGCGCTCAGATAGCTGTCGCTGCCCGATGCAATCGTCAGATAGACATCCGTAGAAGCCATTTGGGGAGGAACGATTGTCACGAAAGACTGTTTGGTAGCAGTATTGGCAGTCTCCGTCTGGTTGGACAGGAGAAGGTCTACAACCGCGGCATCACCGGCAAGAGCCGCCACACCATTAGCCAGGCCGAACGTACCTTTGGCCTTCAGGCCCTTCAGTGTAGGCACCATTGTGCCCAAGTCCGTCACAGAACTGCCGTCGGCCTGCAGCACAATAATAATTTTCGTCATGGAATGTACAAACTGGAAATTCACATTGGGGCTGTTCTTGCTTCCGGCAGGTGCATTTCCACTCCCATCCTTATCCGCAAACAGGAAGTCGAACTTCGCCTGTCCTGCAAGACTCTGGTCGGTGGCATCGAAAGCGATTGTCCCATCTTTCTTTCCTCCTGCGCCGTCCGTAATATCGGCATCCGCCGTATACGGATAGTACGCCTTGAAGGTCACCATAGCATCTGCCGGATTTTTGAAGCGGAAAGCGGTAGTCCCGCCGTCCCAAGCATTTGCCGGGGTGCGGGTGTATTTCAGGTTGACCGCGTTGTTGCTCTGCTCCACATCGTCTATCATCACCCCATCCATTTCATCATTCAGCGAGAAGATACCGATGGCATCGTCCTCCGCCCACTTGTCGTCCGCCATACGTGTCTGCACGCGTCCGTCCAGATTGGTGGTGAATACTGCCGCCACGCCGTTGGCGTTGTCTGTCGGCTCATTGTCGTTACTGCAAGCACCGAGCAACAGCCCCGCAGCCAAAATCATAAATACGTTCGCTTTCATTGTTATTCGCTATTTTAAAATTATTCATCCGTCTATCCGTTTCACACAGCATCCCCCTCTTCGCTTCCGGAGGGCACCCAGTCGGTGATGTCCGCATCGGGCAGCGCATCGCTCATCAGTTCCAGCGTGGCGTCCAGCGTCATGGGGTCTGTTCCCCGGTTGAAGTCGGAGAGCGCCCCGGTCATGTCACGCGCCAGCGTCTGCCGCTGTCCGTCGGTGGCAATGAGCACGATGATGAACTCCTGCCGCGCATCCGCAGCCGTACCCAGCAAGTTGAGCTCCGCCGTCAGCACATCGCCTTCGCGCACAAAGACAGGACGCACCGTAGCAGGATCGCCCTGCAACTTCAGAGCAGCGATGTCCAATGCAGGGGCAATGCCGGTTATGGAGGCTTCGGTCCCTGCCAGAATGCCGGGGTTGCCGCCCGCCAGTTTCATCTTCAGCGTCAGGCGGCGGGTGAGCTGCTTCATTGGAAGAGTCACCGCAAGGGTGTCGTCCGCCGCAATGCCTATGGTTGCGGCATTGCCATAGAGCACTCCGGGTTGCGGAAGCAGCGTGCCGTCCGGCAGGGATGCCACGCCCACCCGGTTGTCCGCACGCTCCATGCCTTCGGGCAGGTTGAATACGGAGAGCGTATAGCTGCCGGGAGCAAAGACCTGCGGACAGGGGAAATCGGCCGCGGGAACGCTCGTGTGGTAGTCCTGCACTTTCATGTAGTAGTTGCCGGCATAGCCGGTGTGCAGCAGCAAGGCGCCTTCGGCGGGATGCGGCGTGTTGCAGAAAGTGTCGTCGCGCTCGCAGGCGGCAAACGCCACCCACAGGGCAAGCCACCCAAGGCATGATTTTGAAAATATAGGGTTCTTCATAAGTTCATCGGTTACTGTTCGTTGTTTTCAAAAATCGTACAGCAGGGAAACGCCCAGCTGATTGATGCCCCAATAATCTTTCACGAGTTTTCCGCTTTTGTTGCGGAGGACGTTGACCGTCCCGATGCGGGTGTATTCGTCGTATTCGGCACGAGTATAGCCTGCGGCGGCATGGAAGTCGAAAGCCCAATGACGGGTGAGGGGCAGGCGGTAACCGCCCGTAATGCCTCCGCCCTGATAGTCGCCGGCCTTACCCGTAGCATCCAGTTTGTAGTGGAAACCGCCCCGGTGGTACATGGCTCCCAGAAAGCCGCGGCGGCGGGTGCCGAGATAACAGCGTGCTTCGGGGGAGACACGCCAGATTTTGTAGCGGCGTTGTTTCTCTTTCCAGCCCCAGTCGGCATAAGTGCCGTTCAGGAGAATGGCGATGCGTGCATCCGCCATGCGATATTCCAAGCCTAAATCGGCGGTGAGGGTGGCAAGGCACAAGAGGTTGGTGCGGAGCGCAAAGGCCGACCTGAAGTTATGCCGTCCGTCTTTGTCCGGCTGCGAGCCAAGCGGCGACGCAGACAAAGAGGCTGCCGGGACAACCGCCGTATCTGCAGCGCAATGAGTGGTATCTATGTCATGGGGCATATTCTCCGTTTCGGAAACCGCGTCTGCATCATCCGCCTGCTCCGAAGCCTGCGGTGCGGCGGGAAGCCTCAGACGCACTTCCACATAATCGCCTTCCTGCACATGGTTGACGGTGCGGAAGCATGCTTCGTGCAAACCGCCCCGCAGTATCATTTCGCTCTTCACGCGGTTGCTGCGTTCGCGGGCAGTCTTGCGGTCGGGGCAAAAGCCCTCCACAAATACCGGAATGTTGCCCGAAAGGATGTCTTCCCGATGCATGCCTATCAAGACCATAAGGCGCTCCAACGCTTGCCCGTTCCCCTTATAGGGTACGTAGAACATACCTTTGCCCCGAACAAAACGAAAACAATACATAGAATCGTCAGCAAGAGCGCCACTCGCCCTACTTTCTACAAAGCATGCCATAAACAGCAGTATTACAGCGAGTTGTTTCATATAGTCTGTTTTTTAAACGTTCGTCTGAAAACACAAATATAAGAACATGAAGATAGAACTGCAAATTTTATTCAAAATATTTTAATTATAATTTATTGAAACAAAGTCATGTTGCTTATTACTAATTGCTTAGCTAATTTATGCGTTGTGAAAAAATCTTTTTCAAATAACCGGTAACATGCATATGTGACAGGATGCTGAAAGGGTGTTTTTTAAACGAACGTTTAAAAAACACCCCACCCCATTTTCACCACTCCTCCTTCGACACCTCAAAGCAAGGGCATTGCTTCACCCATTCTTCGGGTTCAATCTCTCCGTTCCCGTTCAAGTCGGGGCTAAGGTCCCGATGTCCGCAGATGCAGCAGCCCGGATAGTCCAGCAGCAACGTGCGCACCAGCACGCGCAGCGAATGGCGCTGCCACCCGGTACGCGTATCGGCAGGCCTCCCTTTTTCGTCCAATCCGCCCTCATAGCAGATGCCGATAGAACGTGCATTGCAGCCTCGTGCATGCGCCCCAATCCGCCCGACGGGGCGCATGGTTTTTATATCCCCGTTCTTGCGGATATAAAAGTGATAGCCGCATCCGTTGAATCCCCGGCGGCGGTGGGCCGCCTCAAGGTCGTGCTCCGTAAAACAACGGTCGGCACGCGTGGCCGAACAGTGAATCACAATCAAATCAATTTCTCTACAAGCCATAGTCTACTCTCTCCTACTTTTTTCTTAAGTTAAACATCTGTCATTTCCTCACCCTGCAAAGATAGGGCATGCCGCCCGCAAGGCAGACCGCCCCGCGTCGCCGAGAGCCTTATTTGTATTTATCCATACTTTTATCACACAAAGAACTTGCATATTCCACTAATAATCAGTATATTTACATAAACTTAAAAGCATACAAAAACATGAAAGAAGAAATGGAAAAAGACGAAAGATTCATCATTCGCACCTACGAGAAAGCAGAACTTGCACACCTCTACAACCCCAACATGCCCCTCGTCTCCGCCATGCGGAAGCTGCGTGCGTGGATACGGCGCAACCGCCAGCTCACCGACGCACTCACCGCAACCGGAGAGAATAAGCGCGACCACTCCTACACCCCCCGGCAAGTGTCACTCATCGTGGCGGTGCTGGGCGAACCCTGAAACGAGCCTCTTTTCGATAAAAAATCACCACATAAAACTGAAACAGTTCATGACACAGCAAGTGAAACAGTTTACGCGCTATCTCCCAGCCCTTTACAGACAAAACTGGAACAGCAGGTGAAACACTTTGTGAAACCAATATAAAAGAAATAACCAAAATAGATACAGGTCCATTTTCTTGTTTTTTTTGATTCTCCCGAAAGCGCCGGATGCATAAAATCCCAACAAACCCGATTATCCCCGCAGGATACCGGAATTTCCCCTGAGGATGCAATCCGAATCCGCCCGCCGCAATTTTTTTTAAAAAAAAGAAAGAAGAGAACCCCGTCCGGCGGAGCCCTCTTCTTTCATTATCAAAATCAGTGATTGTATCAGCGTTATATATTACTCTTCCGCTTTTTCATCGACAGCATAGTCGAGCACCGTCTTCTTGTTGGCAAGCATGCGGTCGTACTCTTCTTTTGAACCGACAATAATCTTTTCATACTCGCGCTGGCCTGTACCGGCAGGAATCAGGTGACCGCAAATCACGTTCTCCTTCATACCTTCCAGACGGTCCACCTTGCCGTTGATGGCAGCTTCGTTGAGCACCTTCGTCGTCTCCTGGAAGGAAGCGGCCGACATGAAGCTCGAAGTCTGCAAAGCAGCGCGGGTGATACCCTGAAGAATCTGCGTAGAAGTGGCGGGAACCGCATCACGCACTGCAACGGGTTTCAAGTCGCGGCGCTTCAGCATGGAGTTCTCATCACGCAGCTTGCGGGCAGTGACAATCTGTCCCGGCTGCAGGTTCTGGGAGTCTCCTGCATCTACCACCACCTTCTTGCCCCAGATGCGGTCGTTCTCTTCCATGAACTCCAGCTTGTCCACTACCTGCTGCTCAAGGAAGCGCGTATCGCCCGGCTCGTCGATTTCAACCTTACGCATCATCTGGCGAACAATGATTTCAAAGTGCTTGTCGTTGATCTTCACACCCTGCAGGCGGTAAACGTCCTGCACCTCGTTCACGATATATTCCTGTACGGCCGTAGGACCTTTAATGGCAAGGATGTCGGCAGGCGTAGTGGCTCCGTCGGACAACGGAGTACCGGCACGCACGTAGTCGTTTTCCTGCACCAGTATCTGCTTGGACAACGGCACGAGGTATTTCTTCACTTCCCCGGTCTTGGAGGTAACGATGATTTCACGATTACCGCGTTTCACCTTACCCATTGTAACCTCGCCATCAATTTCGGAAACCACAGCAGGGTTGGACGGGTTACGCGCCTCGAACAGCTCGGTGACACGAGGCAAACCACCGGTGATATCACCCGCCTTACCAACGGCACGCGGAATCTTCACGATTACTTCGCCGGCTTTCACCTTCTGGCCGTCTTCCACTACCACGTGACCACCCACAGGGAGGTTGTATGTACGGATCAGCTCGCCGTCCTCGGTCATGATATGCGCAGTAGGCACCTTCGTCTTGTCCTTGGACTCGATGATGATGATTTCGCGCAAACCGGTGGATTCGTCGGATTCCACTTTATAGGTGACGTTCTCGATGACGCCTTCAAACTCAATCTTACCCGTAGCTTCGGTGATGATGACCGCGTTGAACGGGTCCCAACGGGCAATGAGCTTTCCTTTTTCCACCACTTCACCGTCGGCTGCATAGAGCGTGGAACCGTAAGGCACGTTGTGCGTGGAGAGTATGATGCCCGTATTGACATCCACGAAACGCACTTCCGCCAGACGGCCTACCACCACCTTCGCAGGTTCGCCCGCTTCGTCGATGATGTCTACCGTACGGAGTTCCTCAAATTCCAGACGGGAAGGATTCTTAGCCACGATGCTTGCGTTGGCAGCGATGTTGGCTGCCGTACCACCGGCGTGGAACGTACGCAACGTCAACTGTGTACCCGGCTCACCGATAGACTGTGCGGCGATTACACCGACAACCTCACCCTTCTGAACCATGCGGTTCGTAGCCAAGTTACGTCCATAGCACTTAGCGCAGACACCCTTCTTAGACTCACAAGTCAATACGGAACGAATCTCGACGCTCTCGATCGGAGAGTCTTGGATTGCCTTAGCGGCATCCTCACGGATTTCCTCACCGGAACGAACGATAACCTCGCCCGTAATCGGATGGATCACATCGTGAACAGATACACGACCTAAGATTCTCTCATACAAGGAAGCGATCACCTCCTCGTTATTCTTCAATTCCGTACAAACCAAGCCACGCAATGTACCACAGTCTTCCTCGTTTACGATCACGTCGTGAGAGACGTCAACCAAACGACGAGTCAAGTAGCCGGCGTCGGCAGTCTTCAAAGCGGTATCGGCCAAACCTTTACGAGCACCGTGAGTAGAGATAAAGTACTCCAACACGGACAAACCTTCCTTAAAGTTAGAAAGGATCGGGTTCTCGATAATCTGACCACCTTCTGCACCACTCTTCTGCG
>ERZ506944.661-NODE-661-length-14235-cov-7.293371_pt1 | contig 14235 bp, 9 predicted proteins | sample MGYA00512899_ERZ506944 | MGnify/ENA metagenome assembly ERZ506944 | reverse complement strand
GCCATAGGCTATTTTTTCCCCCCGGCAGAGCCGGGGGTTGTCTTTGATGGCCAAATCAAAAACCGGTGATCGGACGGGTAAGGCCTCCGGTCACCGGTTTTTTCCGTCAAAATAAAGAAAAGTCTTTTCCATTTTGCGGGTTTTCTGATTCCTGCTGTATAAATCCGCCGCAGCGGGGCCATACTGAGGACAGAAACGCATGGCATGATTTCGGCCCGCCGCGGGCCGGCATACGCGGCTCCGGCCATGGGCCGGATGGGAAAGGCAACTATGAGCAGATACGACGGAAAAAAGGTCAAGGCCGTGTTCGGCGGCAAGGGCTTCTACATAGCCCTTGCCGTCTGCCTGCTGGCAGCCGGTATTGTCGGCTATTATACCCTGCTGCGGCCCCAGGCTCCGGCGGAGCCCGCCGCCAGCCCCAACACCGCCGTCCCCGACGAGCGGGACAACGCCTGGGTGGCTCCCACAGTGACCCCGGAGGAAAATGTTCCGGCCGCGCCGCCGGCGGAGGAGACCCCCATCTCCGATCCCCAGGACCTGCTGCCCCAGGTCATGTCTCCCCTGGACGGCACCACGGTGACGGTGTTCAGCGTCACGGAGCTGATGTATGACGAGACCATGGCGGACTGGCGCACCCACAACGGCATCGATATCCAGGCCGCCGAGGGCGACTCCGTCCGCACCGCCGCCAGTGGCACGGTGCTGTCGGTGAAGGACGACGAGCTTATGGGCACCACGGTGGTCATTCAGCACGGCGGCGGCTATACCACCCAGTACAGCTGCCTGCAGAAGGACCCACCGGTGCAGGAGGGCGACCAGGTAGCTGCCGGGGATATCATCGGCCTGGTGGGCAGCACCGCCTCCGCTGAGGGCAGCATGGGGCCTCATCTGCACTTCTCGGTATCCAAGGACGGCAAGCTCATTGACCCGGCAGATTATGTGAATTGACCCCAGGGCCCGGCGGAGGGAGTTATCTCCCCCGCCGGGCCTGTTGGGCTTGCCCCAAAAAAGGCGGACGCCCGGAGGCGTCCGCCTTTTTTGTTATGTCGTGGAATCAGCCGCGATCAATTGTGCTTTCTGCGGGGCAGGACCACCACAGCGGCAGCCAGCAGAGCGGAGACGGTCAGCAGCATGACCCACAAAGTCACGGAGCTGGCATCACCGGTCTTGACGCCGGGCTGAGCAGGCTGATAGTTGGGATCCTTTTCGCCGCAGTCGGTGCACTTGCCATCCTTGTAGTGATGGCCGGTGGCCTTGACGACTTCACCCTTCTTCACGGTCTCGCCGCAGGTCTTGCAGACCTCGTCGCCGGTGTAGCCGTCCTGGGTGCAGGTGGCGGCCTTAGCGCCCACCAGCTGGGTCTTGTGGCCCAGAGCGGGAATAACCTCGCCCTTCTTCACGATCTCCTGGCACACGGTGCAGACCTCGTCGCCGGTGTAACCGTCCTCGGTGCAGGCAGCGGCCTTAGCGCCCACCAGCTGGGTCTTGTGGCCCAGAGCGGGGATGACCTCGCCCTTCTTGACGGTCTCGCCGCACACGGTGCAGACCTCGTCGCCGGTGTAGCCATCTTCCGTGCAGGTGGCGGGCTTGGCACCCACCAGCTGGGTATCGTGGCCGGTGGCGGGCAGCGTCTCGGTCTTGGTATCCGTGTAGGTCCGGCCCTCCAGCGTCACCGTGGCGGTGTACGTCCGGACACCGGTGCTCTCGCAGCCGGGCTCGGTGGTCACCTGGCTGGTCACCGCAGCGGTCAGCGTCTGGGTATGGGACGCATCATTGCCGCAGGTGAACACGGCGGAGGCGGACTCCGTTCCGATCCAGGTCCAGGCAGGCTGACCCCAGGCGTGGCCGGTGGCAGGGATGGTCAGAGCCTCCAGGGTGGTCTCGTTCTTGCCGTCGGCGTCGCTGAACAGCTTCCGGCAGACGGAGCACTCCCAATACGCCTTGGTACCGGCGGTTTCGCAGGTGGCGGGCACCTCAGGTACCGCGGTGAGAGTATGGCCGTCGGCGCAGGGATCGGTCTGGCCAAAGGTCATGGTCACGTTGTCGATGGCGAACATGGCGTCGGTATACTCATAGACCTGGTTGGCCTTCTTATAGAAGTGGAAGGCGAACTGGGCATTGTCCGTGCAGAAGGCGGCGGGAACGGCAACATGGGCCGTGCCGTTGTACCAATAGCCGGAAATTTCGCCCAGATCGGCGGCGTTCCAGATGGTGGTCCAGGTCCGGCCGCCGTCGGTGGTGGCCTCCACGGTCACGGAGCAGTAACGGCCGATGACATACTTGAACAGCAGGTAATCAAAGTTCAGCGTAGGCGTCTTGCCGGTCAGGTCCACCACCGGGGAGATGAGGTACTCATCCTGCAGCTTGTCGCTGCCGCCGGCCATAGGCAGCAGGGGCTTGCGGATGCCGCCCACGCTCCAGTCGCCCCAGGTATCTTCATAGTAATCCATGTCGATGCGGGCCTGCTTGGTGGAATTGAGCTTGGTATTGGTGCCCTTGTACCAGGTATAGGGGCTGTCGGTACGGGTGCCCTTCACGGTCCAGCCGTGGCCGGGGAAGGTCTCGGACTCGAAGTCGTTGTCGAACTGCACGTCGGAGGCCGTCCTGGTGAACACGGCGGCAATGGTGTGGTTGGCGGTGACATTCTCGAAGGTGTAGCTGTCCACCGCGCCCACGCTCTGGCCGTCCACCAGCACGTCGGCAATGGCATAGCCCTCGGAGGCGGTGATGGTGAAGGTCTGGGACGCGCCCTCCTTCACGGACACCTCACCGGCGGGGGTAATGACGCCGCCCTCACCGGCGGTGGCGGTGATGGTGTACTTCTGGGCCACGGGGCCGTCCTCCACCGCCATCAGCTTCACGTTATCCACCGCCAGGGGGGCGGTGTCGTGGGTAGTGTTCACATAGCGGAAGGCGAACTGGACGCCGTCCACCGCATACTGGGCGGGAACCTTGACCTCAGCGCTGCCCGCCAGGGCATAGCCGCTGGTTTCCTGGCCGGTATAGCTGTCCTGGAAGTTCCAGATGGGGGTCCAGGTCTGGCCGCCGTCGGTGGAGGCCTCCACGGTGGCGGTGAACGTCTTGTTCTTGATGCCGTAAACACCGTAGGCATAGTCGAAATACAGAACGCCATCCCGGGTGCCGGACAGGTTCACGGACGGGGAGATCAGCCACTCGTCCTGCGGGCCGCCGTTCCAGTCGTCAGAAATGTAGGCGTGCTTGGTGTCGTTGCCCAGGCTCTTCCAGTTGTAATAGGTATACTGCTTCCAGGTGTAGCCGTTGGGGTTGACGCCCTTGAGGGTCCAGCCGTGGAAGGGGAAGCTGTCGCCGGTGACGGACTCGAAGTCGTTCTCGAACATCACGGTGGGGACATCGGGGATCTTCTCAAATACGGCGGAAACGGCGTAGCTCTGGTCCATGGTCAGGGTCAGGACATTGCCGGTAACGGAGGCGGTGCGGCCGTTGACCTTCACGGAGGCCAGCTGATAGCCCTGGTCCGGGGTGAAGGTAACGTCCACGGCCTGGCCGGAGACATAGGTAGTCTGACCGGCGGGGGCCACGGTACCGCCGTCGGAGGCGGTGGTGGTCAGGGTCACGGTGTCGCCGGCAGTGCCGCCGGGAACGGTGAGCTTGGCGTTATCCACGGCCAGAGGACCGGTTTCGTGAGTGGGATTCACATAATGGAAGGCGAACTGAACGCCGTCCACTGCATACTGGGCCGGGATAGCCAGCTCCTTGCGTCCGGAAACAACGCCGGACTTCTCGCCATTGTAGCTGTCGAAGAAGTTCCACAGAGCGGTCCAGGTCTGGCCGCCGTCAGTGGATACCTCCACGGTGGCTGTGTAGGTCTTGTTCTGTGCTCCGTAGTAGCCGTAGCCATAGTCGAAGGACAGGGTTGCTTCCTTGCCGGTCAGATTCACCGCCGGGGAGATCAGATACTCGTCCTGCGCGCCGCCGTTCCAGTCATCGGAGATATAGGCGTGCTTGGTGTCGTTGACATCCTTCCAGTTCCAGTAGGTCTGCTGCTTCCAGGTGTAGCCGTTGGTGTTGACACCCTTCAGGCTCCAGCCGTGGAAGGGGAAGCTCTCACCGGTCACAGATTCAAAGTCGTTGTCGAACAGCACCACGTCGCCGGACTGCTGGGCCTTCTGGAAGGTGGCGGAGATGGTGTGGTCCACGCCCACCCGCTGGAAGGTATAGTAGCTGATGGGGCCCAGATCCGTGCCGTCCACGGTGACGTTGGCAATCTCATAGCCCTGGGCGGGGGTAACGGTGAAGGTTTTGCTGGTGCCCTTCTTCACCATGGTCTGACCGGCGGGGGTGATGGCGCCGCCCTCACCGGCGGAGGCGGTGACGGCCACATAGTTGTCCCGCTCCTCGGCGTACAGCTGAACGTTGTCCAGCGACAGGTCGGAGCCGCCCTTGCCGGTGTAGACAAAGGCGAAGCGCAGGTCCTTGCTGTTTTGCAGGCTCTCGGGAATGTTGACCTTGGCCTGGGTCTTGGTCCAGGCGGTGAACAGGCCGGAATCCCGCTGCAGGTTCCAGATCTCCTGCCAGGTGGCGCCGCCGTCGCCGGAGGCCATGACCTGGAGGTTGCAGTGCTTATACTCCACGGTGTACCAATAGGTGGTGTAGAAGTCAAACACCATGTGGACCTCGGTATCCACGCCGCTGATATCCGTGGTGCGGGAGATGAGCCACTCGTTCTGCTGGTTGTCGTCGTCATGATCCACGGCGGCCATGTAGTCCTCGTCGCGGTACCAGGTGTTCAGAGAGCCGCCCTTGCTCTGGACGCTCCAGTCGTCGGGGAGCCACTTCTCGTTGAAGTTCTCGGTCCAGAGGATGTTGGTGGGCGTGATGGTGCCGTGATCGTCGGGGTTGCCGGGAGCGCGGACGGTATACACCTTGGAGTTGCCGGCGTAGTCGTGGACGATCATGCCGAAGGTCTCGCCGAAGCCGGTGATGTCATACTCGCTGACATGGCTGGTGACGCCGGGCTGCAGCTCGCCGAAGCCCTGCATGCCGTACAGCATCTGGGTATTGGCCACGTTGTAGAACACCACGGCCGCCACATACTGGTTATCGGACACGTCCAGGCTCAGGTAATACCGGCCCTCGGACTCGGTGACCTTCAGGTTGTCGGCGTGGGGCTCCTCGGTGTCGATGGTGATGGGGAAGGACCAGGAGTGCTTCTGGTTGGTCCCCACGCCGTCGCCATAGGGCAGGGTGGCCTCGATGGTCACGGTGGCCTTGGTGTTGTTGGGCAGCTTGGCGTTGTGGGAATCGGTGCCGTACCAGGGCTCGATGCCGTCATATTCGGCGTCCACGCCGGCGGGCACAATGCGGTAATAGTCGTAGCTGTAGATGGACTTGCCCACATACTCGCAATCCTTGCTGTAGTACACCTGGCCGTTTGCGCCGGTGATGGTATACTTCAGGCTCTTGGTGTTGCGCAGCAGGCCGGTGTAGATACCGGTGAGGCTGTCCATAAAGTCATCGTTGTTGGGGGAAATGGCGTTGCGGTCCGCCAGATACGGCACGCTGGTATAGTTGTTGTCGCCCAGATAGGTATCCACCGTGTTCTCGCTGGAGGAGGAAAAGGCGGTGTTCATGTACGCCTGGGCCTGGCTGGCGGAGCCGTCCAGCGTCTCCCAGTAATCGGTGGAGTCCATGATGGGGGCCTTGGTCCAGTCGCCGTAGAAGGCCAGGAAGGGCACGCCCAGATCAATGGGATCCGTGAGGCTGCTGCCGTCTGCGGCCACCTGGGTCAGGGTCACGAAGCCCTCCACATAGCCGCCGTTGGGGAACTGGGCCAGCATCGTCCGGCCCTCGTCGGTGACGGTGACGGTGACGGTGACATCGGCGGTCTTGCCGGGAGCCACGGACACGCGGTTATTCTCGCAGTTGGTGGTGAAGGTGTGGGGCAGCAGCCGGGAGCTTCCGCTGATGGTGGAGAACTCCTGCTGATTGCCGTTGACGTAGCTCTCGGTGGTGTCCGTCAGGACGATGGGGGTCACGTCGTAATACAGGGTGTCACTGCCGGTGTTGTGAACGGTGAAGGTCATGGTATACACGCCCTTCATAGCGGGATCGTCCTTCAGCTCCAGCTTGGGACGCTCCATGCCCGCCACGGACAGATAACCCCGGGTATTCACGGCGTCGTTGATGCTCATCAGGCCGGCGCCCTGCTTGCGGGGAGAATAGGGCACGCCGTCGTTGTCATAGATCACATGGGCGGTGCTCATGAGCAGGGTATCGGTCATGTGCTTGCGGTCCGCGCCGGACATAGAGGCATCGCGGGCCTTCAGGGCCTGCTGGACGATGGCCATGCCGCCCGCCACATGGGGGGAAGCCATGGAGGTGCCGTCCATGCTCTCATAGCCGCCGGGCACGGCGGCATAGATGCCCGCGCCGGGGGCGGTGAGCTCCGGCTTCAGGGTCAGCTCGGTGGTGGCGCCCCAGCTGGAGAAATCGGCCATGCCGTAGGTGGGAGACTCCACCAGGGCGTCGGCCGCAGCCACGGACAGGGTCTTGGTCTGCTGCTGCTTCATGTATTCGCCGGCAGCCTGGGAGATAAACGCGCAGGGAATCTTCCAGTCGGTGATGGACATATACAGCATGCCGGGGACGTTGTTGTACACCAGCATACCGATGGCGCCGGCGTTGGCGGCGGCGCGCTCCTTCTGCTCGTAGTACATACCGCCACCCCGCTGGACCAGGGCGATCTTGCCCTGAGCATCCAGGCCCTCATAGTCGGCCTCGGCGCCGTAGTTGGGCACCACCACATACTCCAGGGAGCCCCGGGAGGACAGGCTGCGGAAGGGCTTGGCGTTCTCGTCGTCGCTGATGGTGGCGCTGTCCTGATAGGCCAGGTTCTTGCCGCCCACGGTGACATAGGGGCTGTTGACCACGCCGTTGGACACGGCGGCCACGGACAGGGACTCGCCATAGGTAGAGGGCTCGCTGACCAGACCGTAATCGGGGTTGGAGGCCAGGGCCTTGCCGCCGAAGGCGTCGCCATAGGCGGCGTTATAGGCGTTGCCGGCGGCCACAGCCAGGGACACGCCGCTCTCGCCGGTGCGCTCGAACACGTCCAGCAGGCTCTTGGTAAAGGCATCCTCGCTGTCATAGTCGATGTAGCCGCAGTCGGAGCCCAGGCTCAGGTTGGCCACGTCCACGCCCAGCAGAATGCAGTCCTCCAGGGCGGCCAGAATATCGGAATAGGACGCGCCGCCGCTGCTCTTGAACACGTTCATGTTGATGATCTGGGCCTGGGGCGCCACGCCCATGACGGCATCGTTGACGCCCACATTACCGGCGGCGGTGGAGGCCACATGAGTGCCGTGGCTGCCCTTTTCGCCGGGATTGCCGTCCTTATCCTTGTCGCCGTAGTCGAACTGGAAGGGAATCTTGGCGCTGTAGTACAGGTTGGACACGCTGATGCCCTTGATGATGCTCTCCACCTGGAAATCATAGGTCTCCAGCAGGGTCCGGAGCTTTTCCTGGGTCAGGGAGGGGCTCTTGGGCGCGGCCTTGAACACCTCGTGGCCCATGTCCACGCCGGTATCCAGAATGGCCACCAGCATTCCCTCGCCGGTAAAGCCGGTGGTGTTATAGCTGCCGCCGCCGATCATCTTGTTGCTGTTGGCGGTGTCGGGCAGCAGCTCAAACGTGGGGGAAATGAAGGCAGACTGGACGCAGTCCAGCCGGCGGATGGCCTTGTACTGGCCATAGGTCACCGTGGCGGAGAAGCCGTTGAGCAGGGTGGTGTACTGCCGCTGGGGCTCCACCTTGGTGTCAAGGGCGCGTTCGATCTGGGACAGGGCGCTCTTCTGCGTGCGCAGCAGGGCGTTGACCTGTGCCCGGGAATCGGGGTCGGCCACGGAGTCGTTTACCACCACGATGATCTCGACTTCATCGCTGTCGTCGAGCTTGGCGGTGTTTTCCATCTGGATTCTTTCGCCGTCCTTCTGGCTGCTGCGCAGGACCTGGCGGGTGATATCGTTGGCGATACCATCCAACGTCGTCTCATGGAGAGAGGCGTTGGTCTCGTGCGCAGCCGTCTCGGCGAAGGCTGTCACCGGCAGGGCGGTCAGGATCATCAGAACCGCCAGGGCCAGTGCGCAGCACCGTTTGATAGCTGTCATCTCGTTCCTCCTATAAGTGTAAGTCGGACGCCATGCATAAAAGTATGGCGCACTCTTTGTATTGTACCATCTTTCGCGGTTCAGCGCAATAATGCGATGTGTGCAAATATCCCGCCGAAAATTTGTGGGTTCCGTGAAAAATCCGGAAGCGGTCATTCCCTGCCGCCAACCGCGGTCAGGTGCTCTTCCTTTCGCAAATTGAAAATATTCAGCCGGTATTCACGGCAATCCGGCGGGACTTTCCCGGTTTTTTCTCTTGACAACCGGTCCCGGGATAGAATATAATGAGTGTATCAATACAGATAATACACGCAGAAAGGAGGTCATATGCGTGATACGCTTGGATTACCGGGATGCGCGGCCCATCTATGAGCAGGTGCGGGACGGCCTGCGGAGCATGATGGTGACGGGCGTGCTGGCGGCGGGAGACAAGCTGCCCTCTGTGCGGAGCCTGGCCACGGAGCTGGCCATCAATCCCAACACCATCCAGCGGGCCTATACCCAGCTGGAGGCGGAGGGATATGTTTACACCGTGTCGGGCCGGGGCACCTTCGTCTCCGAGGGCCAGGAGCAAAACCGCCAGCGGCGCAGAGAGGTGACGGCCCGGGTGCTGCCGCTGATGGCGGAGCTGCGGGACCTGGGCATGACCCGGGAGGAATGGACGGACCTTTGGAGGGGAGGGGATCGCGATGCTTGAAGCGAATAACGTGGTAAAAACCTTTGACGGCTTCCGGGCCCTGGACGGGGCCAACATGACGGTGCCCCGGGGGGCGGTATACGGCCTGGTGGGCCCCAACGGGGCGGGCAAATCCACCATCATCCGCCACTTCACCGGCGTGTACCGGCCCGACAGCGGCCAGGTGACCCTGGACGGCCAGCCGGTATATGAAAATCCCGCCGCCAAAAGCCGCATGGCGGTGATCCCTGACGACTGGTACTATTTCCCACAGGCCAGCATCCGGGACATGGCCCGGCTGTATGCCGGGACCCACCCCTTTTTCAGCTGGGACCGGTATCACAAGCTGCGGGAGGCCTTTCCCCTGCCGGAAAAGCAGCTGCTGCGCCGGATGAGCAAGGGCATGCAGAAGCAGGCGGCCTTCTGGCTGGTCATGAGCTGCATGCCGGAGGTGCTGGTGCTGGACGAGCCGGTGGACGGTCTGGACCCGGTAATGCGGCGGCAGGTATGGTCCCTGCTGCTGGGAGACGTGGCCGACCGGGGCACCACAGTGCTGGTGTCCAGCCACAACCTCCGGGAGCTGGAGGACGTGTGCGACCATGTGGGCATTATGAACAAGGGGCGGGTGCTGCTGGAGCGGAGCCTGTCGGAGCTGCAGGACAACACGGTGAAGCTCCAGGTGGCCTATGCCGCAGCGGAGGAGCCGCCGCTGCCGGAGGGCATCCGGGTGCTGCACCGGTCCGCCGTGGGCCGGGTCATCACCTACATTGTCCGGGGCAGCCGGGAGGAGGTCCTGCACCGGATGCAGGCCCTGTCTCCCCTGCTGCTGGAGGCCATTCCCCTGACCCTGGAGGAGATTTTCATCTATGAGCTGGGAGGTGCTGACTATGCGGTCCGCGACATCGTTCTTTAACCCGGCCCTGGCCCGCAGCGACCTGCGGCGGTATTGGCCGGCCCTGTTCCTGTATGTGGGGCTGTGGATCATTTTCCTGCCGGTGCAGCTGTGGCTTATGGCCCACCAGGGCTATGTCCCCGCCCCCGACCTGGGCGAGATATGCTCCGACCGGTACATAGCTGCCGTTATCATGGCGCTGATCTTCGGCGGCATGATGGCCATGGCCTCGTTTTCCTATCTGATGAACCCCCGGTCCGTGGGGGCCATGCACGCCCTGCCCCAGCGGCGGGGGACCCTGTTCTGGACCCACTTTCTCACCGGCTGGGGCATGCTGGCGGCAGGAAACCTGCTGGTGGCCCTGCTGACGGCGGGAATCGCCCTGCTGACCGGCGTAAAGCTGACGGCGGCGCTTTTGACGTGGCTGGTCGTGGTCACCCTGCTGGACCTGTTCTTTATGGCGCTGGGCACCTTCTGCGCCATGATCACCGGATGGCTTCTGGCGGTGCCGGTGCTGTACGGTGTGGCCAACACCCTGGCCCTGATCGTTACCTGGCTGGGCCAGCAGCTGGCGGATGGTCTGCTGCGGGGCTATGCCCCCCCGGATGCCACGCCTCGCCTGACCGTATGGCTGACGCCGGTATACCGGCTGAGCCAGGAGCTGGGCCAGATCCGGGAAAAGTTTTACAACATATCCTCTCAGGCCAATGCGGACTATCCCAGCGGTCTGGCCCCCAACGGCTGGCGGGCGGTGCTGCTGTACACCGCTGTGGCTCTGGTGCTGCTGGCTCTGTCCCGGCTGCTGTATGCCCGGCGGAAAAGCGAGCTGTCCGGCGACCCGGCGGCCTTTTCGTGGGTGCGGCCGGTGTTCCGGCTGGGCGTGGGTCTGATCGGCGGACTGGCCCTGGGCCTGGCGCTGTATGGGCTGGTGCTGGCCGGGCTTTCGTTCAGCGTGCCCCGGCTGTGCGTGTGCATGGCCCTGATGGGGGCCCTGTGCTATCTGGGGGCGTCCATGCTGGTGGGCAAGACCCTGCGGGTGCTGCCCAAGAGGCTCACCGGCGCGGCGGTGACAGCCCTGGTGCTGGTGCTGCTGTGCGTGGTGCTGCGGGCGGACGTGTTCGGCTACCGCACCCGGGTGCCCCAGGCGGAGAAGGTATCCTCCGTTCAGGTGACCTATCTGGACTCCACCTTTACCCTGACGGAGCCGGAGTCCATCCAGACCATGGTGGACGCCCAGACCACCCTGGCCAGGAACGTTATTGTCGGCCGGAAGATCGACATGGGCGACCAGACGATTCGGGTGACGTACACCCTGAAAAACGGCTCCTCTATGGCCCGCCGCTTCGTGGTGAACATCAGCGGCGAGGTCCAGGCGGCGCTGTCCCGGGTGGTAGGCCTGGAGGAGGTGCAATCCAATGTTCTGTTCAACAAACGGAATGTGCCGGAGAGCTGGAAGCCCCGCGGCGGCACCCTGTGGGTAAACGCCCTTGGGGAGGAGCGGGAGCTGACGGCGGAGGAGGCCCAGGCCCTGTATGACGCCGCCTGGCGGGACATCCACGCAGGCAACGTACTGCTGGCGAAGGGGCTGGATGTCAACTGGGCTGTGCTGGAGATCAGCTTCCAGGGTGACCGGGATGCCTATAGCATCTCCTCGCCCCGCACCAGCTGCACGGAGCTGATGCAGGCCCTGCGGGACCTGGGCCTTTCCGACAGCGATATGACCGGTTCGATGGACTGATGCAGCAATGCCCCCGGCGCAAATGCGCCGGGGGCATTCAGCTTGTCAAAAAAGGGCGGCGCCCTTTTTTGACAAGCTGAATGGGAGGGGCTGAGCCCCTCCCACTTTTTATGATGAGCTATTGCGTGCGTTACAGCTCCCCGGCCTTATACAGCTGGGACTCCCGGCGGTATCCGGCGGCGGAGGCGGCGTTCTGGGCGATCTCCTCCGGCGTCAGGGGGCGGCGGACCCTGGCGGGCGCACCCATGACCATGGATCCGTCGGGAATCACGGCCCCCTGGGTCACCAGGGCTCCGGCGGCAATGATGCAGTCCCGGCCCACCACGGCTCCGTTGAGAACGATGGCTCCCATACCCACCAGCGTGTTGTCCCCGATGGTGCAGCCGTGAAGAATGGCGGCGTGGCCCACGGTGCAGTCCCGGCCGATGACGGCGGGGAAGCCGGGGTCGGCATGGACGACGCAGTTGTCCTGGATATTGGCGCCCTCCCCCACGGTGATGGGGGCCGTCTCCGCCCGGAGCACTGCGCCGAAATAGATGCCGGCCTCCGGGCCGATGGTGACGCTGCCGCAGACGGTGGCATTTTCCGCCACAAAGGCGGATTCGTGGATCACAGGCTTCATGACATTTCCTCCTTAATGAAACAGCCAGCGGGCGATGAGGATCACCACGCAGGCCCCGCCTACGCCGATGAGAATGGCCCCCACGGAGCCGGTGGCGGCGATGCCGATGGTGCCCGCCAGCCAATTGCCCACGGCGGAGCCCACCACGCCCAGGATCAGGTTACGGATCAGGCCGCCGCGGCTGCCCATGAGCTTGCCGGCGATCCAGCCGATGAGGGCGCCTAAAATCAGGGAACAGATCATGCTTTTGTCTCTCTTTCTACCCGCACGGGGTCCACAATATGAACATTCAGGTGGTTATACGGCATCTCCACGGACCGCTGGTCAAAGGCCGTCTTGATCCCCTCCAGCAGGGCGTAATACGCCGGCCAATAGTCGGCGGTTCTGGCCCAGGCCCGGACAATATATTCGATGCCGCTTTCGCCGTAGGCATTGACATACACCTCCGGCGCCGGCTTGTCCAGCAGGCCCGGAGTCCGGGCCACGGCATCCAGCAGCGCCTGGCGCACCGTCTGCACCGGCGCGTCATAGGACGCGCTGACGGCGTGCTCAATGCGCCGGGTGCCAAGAGCCGTATAGTTGGTGATCTTCCCGGCGGAGATGCTGCTGTTGGGGGCGGCAATGCGCAGGCCGTCCGGCGTATCCAGATAGGTATAGGTCAAGGTCAGATCCTTTACCGTGCCCGCGCCGCAGGGGGTATCCACATAGTCGCCCACGGCGAAGGGCTTGGTCACCAGCAGCACCAGTCCCCCGGCCACATTGGCCAGGACATTCTGCACCGCCAGGGATACGGCCAGGGACAGCACCGACAAAAGCGCCACCAGGGACGTGACGGGAATGCCCAGCTGATCGGCGGTGATGAGCACCGTCACCACCCACAGCACCAGGCGCACGGACTGCACCAGGTATTTCCGCACCCGGGCGTCGATATGGGTTTTATCCAGGACCCGGCGCAGCAGCGCCGTCACCAGGCGCACGGCGATCAGACAGATCACCAGCGTCAGCAGCGCTCCCAGCAGCTTCCCCAGGGAGATGGTCCCCAGATGCAGGGCCGACAGGTCCAGCTTTTGATCCAGTGCGCTTTCCACAGTCCGCACCTCCTTGCGCGTTTCGTGCCCTCCATTATACCCCAGGGCGGCGGAATTTGTCAAACCGGCAAAAAAAAGACTTACCCTTTTGGGGGAAAAGTGGTATAATATGGTAAAGAAGAAAAGAGAGGATGAGGGTCATGTATGCAGCGGGCGAATTGGTGGTATATGGCGGCGAGGGCGTCTGCCGGGTGGAGGGCGTGGGCGCGCCGTCCCTGCCGGGTATGGACAAGACCCGACTGTACTACACGCTGTCGCCCCTGTACCGGTCCGGCCAGGTGATGACCCCGGTGGACACCCAGGTGCTCATGCGGCCGCTGCTGACGGCGGAGGAGACGGCGCAGCTCATTGCGGAGCTGGACCAGCTGCCGGAGGAGCAGGCCGAGAGCCACAGCATGCGGGCCATCAAGGACCTGTATCACCAGGTGCTGACCTCCTACGACTGCCGGCGGCTGGCGGGCCTCATCAAGGGCGTGTGCCGGCGGCGCAGCTGGGCCGTTCATCACGGACGGAAGATAAGCCAGATGGACGAGCGTTATCTGAAGCGGGCGGAGGACGCCCTGTACGGGGAGCTGGGCGCGGTGCTGGGCCTGCCCCGGGAGGAGGTCCCGGCGTACATCCGGAAAACCTGGCCCAAATGGCCGTTATTCTGACGAGAAGGTCGTCAGACGGCCCCGCATTGCCTGCGGGGCCGTTTTTATGCGCAGAAACCATAAGGCGGAGAACCGAAAGTCGGTTCTCCGCCTGAATGGCAGGAAGATTGATGAAAAAAGTTTTTTGTCTCTTGCAAGTATAGAATACCCAAGGGATGTTACAAAAGTTCATGTATAAATATTAAAAAAGTATTAAACATCTTTCACCATTTGTCTCAAAAAGACCCGGCAGAGCACACTCTGCCGGGCCTTTTTATTCAGCTATACGCCGGTGGGGGAAACGTCAATCAGTCGTTGTTGATGGCGATGACGACGCCGGAGCCCACGGTACGGCCACCCTCACGGATAGCGAAACGCAGACCGTTCTCGATAGCGATGGGGGTGATCAGCTCCACGTTCATGTCGACGTTATCGCCGGG
>ERZ506944.611-NODE-611-length-15503-cov-5.162481_pt1 | contig 15503 bp, 6 predicted proteins | sample MGYA00512899_ERZ506944 | MGnify/ENA metagenome assembly ERZ506944 | reverse complement strand
AAAAAGACACTCCCTATCGATAGTTTTTAATCACTTTCCTTAAGAATGCTGATTATATTTCTTACATAACTGTTTATTTTTATACATATTAGCATCTGCATCATCCAATAACATCTGCAGTGTACAAGACATATTATCGGAGGATAATGCCCATCCGCATGCATAGTCAATTGGTATTTGATTTTCATAACTATTTAATCTATCTTTTTCTCTGTACAAAACTTTTAATATTTCCTTAATTTCCGCCTCATTTGTATGATAAATGACTGCTATAAACTCATCTCCGCCATATCTTCCAACAAAATCCTTTTCTGGAATAACACTTCGCAAAAGCTTTGAGAAATTCTTTATTAACCGATCTCCTGCGGAATGTCCCATTGTATCATTTACAGTTTTTAGATTATTTAAATCAAACATTATACATGCTGTAGAATCTGTAATTATATCTTTTTTATTAAGAAGGTCATTACAGGCATTTTTATTTGGCAGCCCAGTATGGGCATCTACGAATGCTTTCTGTTCCAGCAATCTGTTTTGCATTGCCATCTGCATTGCCTTTAGAGTCTGCATAATAACCAATATCACCAGAATCGACATATCAAGTGCCGACAAAAGCTCTATAGTACGAATCTTTATAGCGATCTTTTCTGAATAGCTTTCTGCGGCAGAGACAGTTTCATCTGCCATCGTAAAATATATTTCACTCATATTAACAATGTCTGTATTTTCGTATCCCTTGTTTCTTACTGCTTCAATTTCTGTTTTCAATTTATCCCAGTAATCACTCTGGATTTTCAATTTTCCCTGATATTCTTCGTCATTGAGTTTTACCAGATTATAATGTCCATCCTGATATCTTAATCCAAGAAGAATATCATCCAAATATTTAATTAATTCATCATTTTGGTTTCCTGTAATTTCTAATTTTACTTCGCGCTGTGTAGCTCCACGTACCAGACCTGCATAATTTATTACGCGTGCCGTCCCCTGCAGCCTGCTAATCTGAATCATCATAAAAATAACAAGAACCACTAATATCAATATAAGGAAACTCTGTATAATACCTATTATATTTTTATTTTTCCTGTTTTTCTGCATTTCACAATTTACCCCGAATCTCAAATAATATTCATTTCAATAACTATGCTATTCATTTACTTTCTCCCTATATTACCATAAAAAAGCACTGCCAAGCAGACAGTGCACCTCATTTCATGCAACTGGCTGCCATTTTACAGGCCCTGTAGCTTTGCGTCCCAGACTTTCATCTGGTTTGCCAATTTCCTTATTATAGCTTTAATACTTATGCAAAAAAACTGATCTCATTATACTTTAATGCTCTAGTATACACAAGAAAACATTACCGTTTTAACGACAAAAAATAAAAAAGAACAGTCGATACATATACTCGAACTGTTTTTCTACTTCCGAAGTCCACGCAGCATTGACATTACTGTTTCCTGCTCATTTGTACTCAGATTGTTCCATATCCCTAGAACTTCTTTCTGCTTTTCTGTCAGATTCTCTAAATTATCTTCTTGAAAAAACTGTGATAATGTCACGCCTAATGCTGTACATATTTTTTCAAGTGTGATCAGCGACGGCAGATTTTCCTGCGCCATGATTCTTCCCAGTGACGACTGGGAAATTCCCGACAGCTGCGATAATCTATATTTACTGATATCACGCTTTTCACACAAAGATGTTATTTTATCCGCAATATACTTCTCTATATGCAAGTAACTATACCTCATTTCCGCTATTACATGTTCTTATTGTACCTGTAATAATGAAAAAATATTAGTATTCAACTTTGCAATTATTTAATCCTGTAATAGGAAGTATGCACATAAAAAATATAAAGAAACTTTCATTTCCGCAAAAGTTATTTTCGCTTATATCTTTTTATAATATCATAGGTTGTTTCATTTGTCACATAAAAAAAATTTGAAGCACTATCATTCAAAACAAAAAAGCCGGAAGCCACGTTATCATCCGTGACCTCCGACTCATTGTGCTTATACTATACTGTCCTTACACCCAAATCAGCTCCTCTCTCCGGCTTATCTTTTCCCTGCTTTTCCTGGATGATTCTCTTATTGATTTTCAAGCGTTCATGGATTGACGGTTTCTTTTCTTTTCCTGGCATTGCCTTTTTCTGTGCTACTGCCTTTCTTTCAGCTTTCCCTGCGTCCTTAACTGCTGTATTTATTTCAACACCAGCTCTCGACACAGCTTCTCTGCTCTCATTTTTCTCTGCTACCTGCTGTTCTCGTCTCTCCTTCACACCTTTTTCTTCCAGACTGCAAAAACTCTGCAAATACGGCAGTACATGATTCTGCATATCCGTCAGATCTTCCATATACTTCTGATATTCTTCATTGCCTTTTCCTTGCTGATAGCTGATCCAGCTTTCATCCGTCAACTTCATTTCATTCTGCATCTTTAACTGACTTATGATGCCGCCATTTCCGCTACCGATGTCTATCTTACCTTGAAAATGATGCAATATCTTGTCGCCCTTCTCAGCATAATATACTGTAAAAAACATCTGTGCTGTCGTTTTTGGTTCGTTGGTGTTTGGATCACAGTCGGCATACCAGGCTTTGTCCTGTCCTACTGTTTTGGAATCCAAATCAGATAACTTCTGGCATCTTGGATTCCCCAGCTCACTTTTCTCACAATAATTCACATACACCATCGGCTCCATATCTTTTGGAAGCTCCGGTTCATAGGCTTTCAGTCTTTCCAGCAATACACCTGCACGAACAGACAGGTCGCATTCTTCGTCTACAATATCCTTCAGATAAGAAATATAAGAATGTGTATTGCCACTCTGCAAATCCAACATCACCTCTTGTACCGTATTTTCTCCCGGCTCCACATTATCTCGATACTCATACGGATCAAAAGCTTCTGCAATCTCATCCATCGCCTCTGCCAGCTGTTCTGTGGTCATCTTCTCTGTATACATTGCTTCTCGAACATCCCTCATCGGTACATACTTATAGTCCGGCAATGCTTCATGAATTTTCTCAATCCCTTCCCGTACCAGTGCAAGCTCTCCATAAAACCGAACATCATCCATCAGATTTCCAAGTACTGTATTTCCTTTTACGATTGCAAATTCGGCTTCATCGTAGTAACTGTCTTCCGGATCACGATAGATAATTCCCATCGAGCATCCCAGATACGCAGTTTCTGGATTCTCCCTATATTTTTTATAGACTGCAGCTATCTGATTAACATCTGTACTTTTTTCATAAGCTCCCATATCATGGAACTCATCGCATTCTGTGGAAAAATATTCCAGATAAGGCTCTTTCTTTGGTGGCATATTATTGAGGACATTATCAATCATGTTATAATTTGCCTCTTCCAGTTCTTCTACCTTTGCCAATGGCTTATATTCGCCCTGGCTTTTCTGAATCTCTACCATTACAATCTCATCCATTTCTTCTACTTTTTCCATCAACTGACCATAATCCCCACGGATGCGTTCTCCAGTCCAGCCTTCGTCTTCCAGCAGTTCCTCTGCCGCTTCTTCAATAGAAATTTCACCATTTTCATAGACGCCACCATCCATCAGGCGGAAATCTTCATCGTAAAAGGAATAATCATATCCTTCTTCTGTTCTCTGAATAGCAAAGTAACGTTCTCCTACCTCATATGCCAGTTCACTAAGAACCTGTTCTTCCAGATTCAGGAAAGAATCCAGCTGTTCAAAACTGATACTGTCTACAAAATGAGCGGTTACTTTTTCTCCGTCATTCAGAACTACGATATCACTGACAGACAGTGAATGTCCTCGAAAGTCTTTCGGTCTGTCAATGTTGAATCTTTCAAAAATATCATCCAGTGACATATTTCCCAGTAATTCGCCAACATAGACCAGCTTATAATCTTCTTTTTTTATCTGCATACCATGACTTTCAATAAAACTCATATTCATAAATGCATAGTTTTCGCCCGGTGAATCGTCCTTGATCTGATAAATACCAAAGGTTCGCCTTGTTCCTAACAACAAGTTTGCCTCTTTCAAAGACTGAATCTGTGGATATTTCTGCATTTCCCATTCCAGGTTACGGAAACGCTCCCGTTCTGCCATGGACATCTGATAATGCTCCGGTCCTCGTTCGATTTCCATGCGTTCCGTGACATAGATTGGTGACGAAAAATTAGTGATCAGATAAATATCTGCTCCGGCATCGTATAATTTCAGTGCTTCTTCCTGCTCAATGACACTCATAGGCTCCTGAAATGCTCCGAAATCTTCATCGACATAATCCAGATCCTGATCCCTTATCCGTTCCCACATCTGTAATTCCATGCCAAACAGACCTTCATGCGCCTGTATCATTTCTTTACTTGCATACTCTCCCTTGTCGCCATCGCTGCCCAGGCAATAAATTTTAGAACCCATTCTGTGATAATCCAAAGCTGCTTCTTTTCTAAGCGGCACCATGTCTTCTGCTGTATATCCATAATCACGTAATTCCAGCTTACCTATGGTTGGATCTGGTAGGTCCTGAATATCCATTTTTGCATCATCCAGAAGTTCCTCTACTTTATCTTCATCTGCCTGATTGATTGCATCTGTCAGATTTCTTACCAACGTCCTTACTTTCTCTTCCTCGCCAATCAGATTTGCATATTCAAAAATCTGTTCTTTTACATCTGTTGGAAATTCTATGCCTCTACGCTCTGCCTGAGCGATCTGTTCCTGCGTATATTCCTGCATTTTCTGTGTTTCTCTACCTGTTATCCTGTTTCTTGCCATATAAACTCCTCCTGTATTCTGAAAGATGGCATAACCCACAGAACATTCTTTCTGTCAGATTATGCCATCTTCCTTGTTTTCTTATTCTAGACCGAAATCCCGTTTTCTGGTTTCCTTGCCAGTTTCACTTTCCCGCTGGCTCTTTTCTTTATAAATCTGCAGTTTCTCATGGATAGAACCTCGTGCCGGTCTTTCTTCTTTCTCTTTTGATTCCGACTGCTCTGTTTCTGTATCTTCCCGTTCATCCATATTGAGAAGTGCATTTAATTCTGACAGACGCTCCAGTTTTTGGTTCAGCTCCTCTTCTTTTGGAAATGGTTTCCCGACTTCCTCTTTGGCATTTGCCATCTGCTCCTGTACCGTTTCCAGCCGTTGTTCTGCTTCTGCCAATTTCTCCGGATAACTTTCTAAAAGATTATTGATACGAGTGATATTCCCCAAAGTATCTGCTCCCAACCGAACTTTAGCTACCGATTCATGCTTTACAGACAGGATAAACTCTTTGCTCCAGCTGTCGAATTGGATTCTCATGTTGAATCCCTGATAGCTTCCAATGTCCATAGCTGCATCTACAGACTTAATGTCTTTACAGACCGCCAGAAGTGCCATACCTGCCTCTTTCTTTTCTGTGAACACTTTGCCACTGATTTCCATAGAAAACTGCTCTGGATCTGTAATTTTATGCTCAGAAAAATGAGCGATATCTGCCTTGAAGCTGTCAATAATCTCCGTCAGTTTTGCAATCTGTTGCGGAAAATTCCTTGCAATATCATCTTCCAGTCGGTATTGGTTATTCATGTGGTTCGCTTTTAAAAGCTTTAATTTCGCCACATCCACATCCAATGCCATCTTCTCTTTTACTGCTGGATTTCCGGTTGCAAGTGCTTTGACCTCCGCATAGGAAAGTGCCGCTTCGTCCACATCTTCGCAGCTTCGGACAGGTGCTTTGCTGGTCATGATCTGGGAAATGAACTTCTGCTTGTTCTCGATCAGCTGCCACATATAACTGTCGAATGTGGATTCTGTTACATACCGGAAGATATGAACCTTTTTGTTATGGTTTCCCTGACGGATAATACGTCCTTCCCTCTGTTCCAAGTCAGACGGTTTCCAGCCAATGTCCAGATGATGCAGGGCAATCAGGCGATCCTGCACATTGGTGCCAGCACCCATTTTTGCTGTCGAACCAATCAAAAAACGAACCTGTCCGGATTTTACTTTTCCAAACAACTCCGTCTTCTTTACTTCTGTATTTGCATCATGAATAAAAGCAATCTCTTTTTCCGGTACACCTTTCTCCATCAGTTTCTGCTTCAAGTCATCATAAACATTGAAACTGCCATCGCCTTTCGGTGTGCTCAAATCACAGAAAATCAACTGTGCTGATTTCTGTGCTGCTGTATCTTTCCAGATTTCATAGCTTTTCTCTGCACAGACTGCTATTTTACTTTCCGGATTATCTGGCAATAATTCATTCACCAAACGCTGATCCAATGCTAACTTTCTTCCATCATTGGTAATTTTCAGCATATTATCAACCGAGGCATCTACCCCTCCGTTTCTGACAACTTCTGCACGTTCTCCAAGGCTTTCTACGATTTCTTTCTGCTGTTCCGTTGGTTTCAGCACCACTGTTTCATATTCCGCTTCCGGCACAGGAAGCTTTAACTGATCGGAAGTCTTGATATCTGCAATCTCCTTGAACATATTCATCAGTTCCGGAATATTATAAAACCGTGCGAATCTGGACTTTGCACGATAACCTGTTCCTTCCGGTGCAAGTTCGATACTCGTGACAACTTCTCCAAAAGTAGAAGCCCAGGAATCAAACAATCCAAGTCCCATATTTTGTAATTTGCTGTTCTGCAGATACCGCTGCATAACATATAATTCCGTCATGCTGTTGCTGATTGGTGTGCCTGTAGCAAAAGTAATGCCTTTTCCTCCGGTAATCTCGTCCAGATACTGACATTTATTGAACATATCAGCGGACTTCTGTGCTTCGTTCTGTGCAATCCCGGCTACATTTCTCATTTTTGTATAGAGAAACGCATTTTTATAGCTGTGTGCTTCATCTACATACAAATGATCCACGCCCAGTTCTTCAAACGTAACTACCTGATCTTTTTTCTCTTTCTGATTCAGTTTTTCCAGCCTTGTCTGCAGTGTCTTTCTGGTCTTTTCAATCTGTTTGACGGTATAACGCCCGCCGTCCTGTTCATACCTTGCACTCTGGATTGCCATTTCCAGATCATCAATCTGCTTCCGTAACATAGCTTCCTGTCTCTCATCAGAGATTGGAATACGCTCAAACTGGGAATGTCCAATGATAATGGCATCATAATTCCCCATAGCAATTCTGGCACAGAATTTTTTTCGGTTTGCTGGTTCAAAATCTTTCTTGGTTGCAACCAGGATATTGGCTCCCGGATATAACTGTAGGAATTCTGCACCCCACTGCTCCGTCAAATGGTTCGGCACGACAAAGAGATTCTTCTGTGATAATCCCAGTCTTTTATTTTCCATTGCCGCTGCTACCATTTCGTAGGTCTTCCCAGCTCCTACTACATGTGCCAGAAGTACATTGTCTCCGTAAAGCTGGTGTGCAACTGCATTTTTCTGATGTGGGCGAAGTTCAATTTCCGGATTCATTCCTGGGAAAGTCAAATGACTGCCATCGTATTCACGGGGACGGATGCTGTTAAATCGTTCATTGTACACCTTTACCAGTCGTTCACGCCTCTGCTGATCTTTAAAAATCCAGTCCTTAAATGCTGCTTTCATGGCATCCTGCTTCTGCGATGCCAGCATGGTTTCTTTCTTATTAAGGACACGGATCTCATCACCATTTTCATTGACACTCTTATCATAGATGCGTACATCTTTCAGGTTCAGGGTATCTTCCAGAATCTTATAGGCATTTGCTCTCTCAGTTCCATACGTTGCATAGGCAAACGCATTTTTGGGACTGTCGGCATTCTTTCCTGTAATCCTCCACTCACCATTTACCTCAGAGAATTTCACCTGTATTTCTTTCTGAAGCAGATACCATGGTGTATGCAATGTTTCTTGCATAAAATCCTGATAATCCGAAGGTTCAATCCAGGTAGCTCCAATACGCACTTCAATCTCCGATGCTTCCAGATCTCTCGGCTGAACTGCCTCTAGTGCACGCACATTCGATGTGAATTCCGGATGATTCTCTGCAAAAGTTCTCGCAGTATTTAATTTATGCCTAACATTTCCGGAGAGATATTCATCTCCGCTTTCCCACTGGTCTGTCAGTGGATTTTTGAAGATAACTCCAACCAGCTCTTCTGTAATTTTCTCTTCGGTCTTTCCGGTCAGCTGTGCCATATATGGGAGATCTACTTTAGCCCTTTCATTTAAAGACAGAGCAAGTGCTTCTGTGGCTGTCTCCACACTTGTCACAGCAACCGCCTTTTTGATGGTTCGTTTGGTGAACATGTCCGCTTTCCGCTTCAATGTTCCATCTTCATTCAAGTCTTCCAGGGAACACAGCAGACAATAAGAAGAGTCATCAGAAAATGCCCGTTTGTTGGCATTACTTCCAATGACTCCATACTTTACCGTGTAGGTATCATATACCTGATTCAGTTTTTCCTGCTGTTTCTGGATTTCTTCATCTGTGACGTTTTCCTCCATCTGCAAAGCGATCAGCTCTCGGACAGTATCACGGATTGCAACCATCCCTTTTACACGTTCTGCAGTAGCGGCAGGCATTTTCACCTGATTCATCAAAGAGTTGACACGGTAATATACCTGATCATCTACCACCGTATAACTGTAATTTCGCACATTTGGATCTGCTGGAATACTCTCTGGCATCTCATCCAGTTCTGTCTCCACATCTACTACCGGTGCCATGCTTCCCTTGATGTGTTTCACTGCTTCTGCTAACTGTAATTCTAAATCAGCTCCTTCCATTGGAGCACAGGTTGTTTCCATACCATACGGACCGGACACTTCTTTCATCTCACCCAGAATCATTTCCGGATGCTGAACAAAATACTGATTGACCGTAATTCCATTGACATCACTATCCAGATTTATCCATTCCGGCATTTCTTTCGTAAGGCTTTCCCTCTTTTGGAAAAACAAGATATCAGCACTGACTTCTGTTCCCGCATTTGCCTTAAAAGCTGTGTTCGGCAGTCGAATTGCTCCCAGCAGATCTGCCCGCTCTGCCAGATATTTCCGGACTTCCGGTGACGCCTTATCCATAGTTCCCTTTGTTGTGATCAGTGCCGCCACACCACCTGGACGTAACTGATCTATCGTCTTGGCGAGAAAGTAATCATGGATCATGAAATTGTAGCGATCATACTGACGGTCATTGACCTTGTATGCACCAAATGGCACATTTCCAATCGCCACATCAAAAAAATCATTAGGATAATCTGTCTTCTCAAAACCTTTGATCTGAATATTGGCATCTGGATAGAGTAGCTTTGCAATTCTACCGCTGATACTGTCCAGTTCCACACCATAGAGTTTGGACTGGTTTAGATTCTCCGGAAGCATTCCAAAGAAGTTCCCGACTCCCATAGACGGCTCCAGGATATTTCCTTTTGTAAATCCCAGATTCTCCAACACCTGATACATACTTTCAATCACAATCGGCTGTGTATAATGAGCATTTAAGGTGGAAGCTCTGGCTGCAGCATATTCCTCTGGTGTAAGAACCGTCTTTAATTCCAAATATTCTGTCTCCCATGCAGCTTTTGTCTCATCAAATGCATCTGCAAGACCTCCCCAGCCAACGTACCTGGATAAGATTTCCTGTTCTTCCGGTGTTGCATTGCGATTCTCATCCTCACATTTCTTTAACAACTGGATAGCCATGATATTGGCTCGGAATTTCTCCTTCGGTGTTCCCTGTCCAAGTTCATCATCTGTGATACGGAAGTTCGTTGCTTGAATCGGTTCTGCTATTCCGTTAATCTCTTCCAAAGATTCTTTTTCTTCCGATACCTCAGCTTCTCCCGATAATTCTTTTTCTTTTTTATCATAATCTGTCCACACACGTTGAGAAATAGCAGTAAAATACGAGGACTCTTCCTCCATAATTTCTTCCCTGATTTCCCGTAATTCATCTAAGGTATCCGCATTTACAGTTTTGTTGTGATAATGATAATAAAGTACTTCTTGTCCGAGTTTTACATCCAGACGTTCCAATTCTTGTGTTGACATTCGATTCCAAATATCATCTTTTTCCGTATGAATCGTGAAACCTTCTCCATCATCATGATATTCTAATGTGTATTGAAGTCGATTCGCTTCTCCCTTAACTTTGCAATCAAAATCGTGGATTTTTGTTCTGGTACCAGACATATATTCTGAATCAACTAATCGCAAATCAGTTATATCTTCCGCTGTCAAAGTATCCTGCTCCAGCTGTTCTCCTAACATCTGCTGTGCTTCTTCCAAATCTGCCAGTCTCTGTGCTTCCTGCCGCTCTTCATACTTTTCCAATTCTTCCGGTGATAAGAAATCATCGGTGCGGATCAGCTGACGGACACGTTCTGCAACCTTATTCCATTTTAATAGAATTTCTACTTCTGGACTGCCAATCTTTCCTTTCGCAAGTTTTAATCCTTTTGCATCATGTGAGGCATCAGATTCATACGCTCCCGGTATCCCAGGTGATGCACCACCTGTTCCATACTCATTTTTCAGGAACTCTGCTGCATCTTTCATATCATGATGTTCCATGAAATACTCATAGATTCGGTTACGTCCTCCTGCAGTAATGCCGCCTCTTCTTAACACTGCGTCAATTTCATCCTGTGTGATAAAGGATAGTGCCGGACGTTCGACCGTAAATTTCTGGTCTACCCAGGAACGCTCCCTCTGAAGATCCTGAAAGCGTTGGAGATATTCCGGATTATGCTGAATCTCCCAGCGGTGATAATCTCCCGGATTCTCATCCATATATTTCTGCAGCCATTCAAAACGATAGACAATCGCATCTGCTTCCTCTTGATCTGTCCATGCTCCACTCACTACATCCTGCCAGTCTGAATATGGTTGTTTCTTTTCCCAGTTTCTGCAAGTATCCCGAAAATGAAGTGCAAGAAGATTGGTCATTTCTTCCTGCTCCTGTTCAATGGCATTATTGGAAATCAAATTATCCACGTAATTTCCATCCTCATACATATCCCGAATTCTGTTCGCTGCTTCTTCCCACGTAACCATGCGGTCAAAGTTTCTTCTGGCAGAGTCCCCTCGCCGGATACGGATACCATCATTGTCATACCAGATACTGATTTTCTGACCATCTATGGTAAATCCTTTGCCACCAGTTCCATATTCATCTTTCAGAAAACTCCGCATTTCTTCATTATCCAGACCTTCAATCAGTCTTGCTGTAATATGAAACAGTGTATTTTTCTGTCCGCTTCCCGTGCGGAGAATATCATTTACCACTTCATCGGAAATAAGAAAAGCGGCTGGCTGTTCCAATGCAGCTGCCGCTTTCCTTATTTCTCCTAACTGTTCCTCTTCTGTTGGGAACAGGCTTAACTGTAAATAATCTCCTGAATCACCAGCTCCTCTGCCTGTGCCTTGATCTGGTTCATGTGTCTGGTCCATGCCATCCCGTCTGCCATTTTGTCCGGTGCCGGATCTTTCTCCAGAAGTTCGTTCATCAGGTTGTCTACTCTCTGCCTTGCCTGACTGTCGATCTCCATCAGGTGACTGTCCAGACGGTTCTGCAGTGTCAGAATGTTGAACCTGGCTACCTTGTGGTTTCTCAGATACTCTTTCCTCATCATTCCGTACTTCCCGATGGTTCCTCTCGTCTCTTCCAGGCTGATATCTGGAATCTGATACTCTCCGTTCTGGCTGTAACTGATCTCTCTCATAGTCTGTTTCCTCCTTTTTTTCTTCTCTATCTTCTGTGTTATCTGTATTGCTTTCACGAATTAACGCGTTGAATTCATTATAAGCTACTTCTTTTTCTTTTGCAACCGTTTTCAGGTCATTTTCCAGATCATTCAGAACATATCGTCCAATCTGCATCAGGACTGGTCTGCTGATCTCGTTGACTGCACTTCCCAGATGTCCTAATACTTTCAGCTGATTGAAGTCCGTAATATGCCGAAAATCCTCTGCATCCAGATATTCCTGTGCATCCAGCCCACATCGGTTTAGTAATACATACCAGACACTATTGGTCATCAGTTCCCGGAATTCTACTTCCTGATTCTGTTCGTCCAGTTCTTCCAAAAATGTCCCTGTTACGTCCAGTCTCAGTTCTTCCAATGCATCTGGAAGCCATTCCTGCATACTCTCCTTCGCTGCCTGATGCAGACTTTCAGCAAGTCCTCCTTCTGTATCTTCCAGTGATAACTGCTCCTGCAGATAATCTGCAACCAGCTGTTCTCCTTTCACCGGAAGATTCCATAACTGAGGATCTTTTCCCAGATTCCGCACTTTATAAGTGTCCTGCACATCAAATACATACCGAAGTTTTGTTTTCGGTCCGGAAGTATTGTCAATCAAGGCAATCCCCTTAGATCCCTTTTTGATCCAGCGGTACATCTTCTGATTCCAGATTTCCATGGATGCTACGGCAGTTGCTTCCGGCCGCTGTGCATAAATTAAAAGCTGTTCTGGAAAAGTGTATTTGTACAGTCTGGATGCCGTGTTTAGGAACCGCATCCATTCCTGCGGACTGGCAGCTACATCTTTTGCCACCTCTTCCGTCAGCTGTTCCATTGCATATAATTTATTTGCCATGTGCTACTCCTTTTCATAAAATCAGGGACTGCTTAGCACAGTCCCCTTAAAATCATCGTTGTTTCTCTTTATAATGCTGCGGCAAGATCTTTTGACTTGTTCTTTGGCGTTTTGTCTGCCTCTTTTGCCTTGATCTCTGCCTTGGCTTTCTCCAGTTTTCCATGGATTCCACCTTTTGCTTCCGCTTTTTCAGCTGCTTTTTCTTTCTCCAAACGAGCCTCCCTGCGCTCAGCATTTTCCAATACTGCGGTCTTTTTATCACAGAACTGAACCTTATCGGAAAGCTGCTCCTGTCTTTCCACCTGTGTCTCATTGACTTCCTGTACCATCGCATTTAATTCTGGAACCTGAAAAATTCCGTTATCAGGGAGAATCAACACTTCATGAACGGAAGATGGGATGACAAAGTAATCACTTCCCAAACATTCCCCAATCTGTTTACGAATATCTTCCTGCAGTAACAGGGAAGCTCCATTCATCTTAGCTTTGTTTGTCAGACAGAACATTGGTTTTTCCATGGCTTCCATATCCATTTTTTCATTCAGCAGGTTTTCTGGTTCTTCACCAAAAATCATAGATTTGATAATCTCATTCATATCCATAAGTGTGACACCACGTTTTCGGTCTGCCACCATCGCATCCGCTTGAATCTGTTCGGCAGATACTCCCCACTCGTTCATCAGAGAAACAGTTACCGGAATACTGCTGATCCCTTCTCCATTTTCCTCCAGATTTACTGCATAATAAGCTGCAAAATCTCCGTGTTCTGTGACTACTTTATCTGCAAGACGATCGGTATTCCATTCCTTATCACAAATTCTTACCTGTAACTTATTTTTCATCTTTTCATAATCCAGAATATCCGGAACTCCCATATCAAAAAATTCTGCTTTTCCCTGTGCCTCAATACGCATATCAGCCACATCGCCAACACAAGAGTCTACATCTTTTCCATGGATATATTCCTGGTAGAGGGAATCCAGATAGACTGTCGGTACGATTCTCTGATCTCCGTTTGGAATCGTAATACCTGTCAACTTCAACCCGTTGTTTTTTTCTACTTCCTGCAGTTTGATTTCTGCGTCCTTATAAGACTCTGGCAGATACTCCTTTACATTGTCTTTGACATATTCATAAAATTCTTTTCTGTTCATCATACGCTTTTACCCCTTTCTGATCATGTGATGGTTCATTCTTTTTCTGCTGACCATCTGCTCGGCTTTCTTCTGATAAGCCATCATTCTCTTTAAAGTTTTCTCCTGGTTTTTTCGTGCTTCCTGTCTTTTTTCCATTGCTTTCATCATAGTTTTCTGTTCCTTTCTGTGATTTTTTTGTATGAAAAAGGGAGCCTCACATAGAAGCTCCCAATCATAACCGTTGGTTTCCTTATTTGTTTTTCCTTTTTCTGCAGATATAAAGTCCTGCCATACCTCCTGTGGAGATTACCAGAAGCAGAATCGGCAGCCAAATATTCGTGCTGTCACCTGTTTTTGGTGCATTTGATACCTTTGTCTCTTCATGGGACTGTGGTGTATCCGGTGTATTCGGTGTTTCTGGAACTTCCGGTTTCTCATTTGTCAGATTGAAAGTAACTTCCACGACTGGTGTACTGTCATTCGCATAAGCAAATGTCACTTCATGCTTGGTCTGATCCAGTGTGTATCCATCCAGTGTTTTTGTTTCCACCAGATAATACTTGATTGCTGTATCATATTTGCCGTTCTTAAATGTGGCAATCTCATACAGCTTACTTTCTGCATGACCGGCAGCGTCTGTCTTTAAGGTTTCCAGAACCTTTCCTTTGCTGTCACGGATTTCAAATTCTACCCCTTTCAGCGGTTCTCCTGACGATTTATCTGCCTTATTGAGAATCACTTTTCCCTTGGCAGTATCATCTTTCATAGCCACTTTCTGAATTTCTCCGGTATCCTTCACCTCAAATGTCACATCAAATGTCAGAAGATATCCTTTCGGTGCCTGCTCTTCACGTAAGGTATATTTACCGATTGGCAGTTTTTCGATATAATGTGCTTCCTCTGTAGAAGTCCAGCTCTCTACTACCTGATCGTCCTTATCGAGAATCGTCAGTTTCGCACCCGGAATCTCAGTTTCTCCTGTGATATCCGTCTTACTGATCTCTACTTTTGTCACATCATCTTTCATCTCATGCTTCTGAACCTCTGCTGTATTCTCTACTGTGAAAGTAATACTTTCTGCAGTGACATATCCATCTGCCGGTTTTTTCTCTGTCATGGTGTATTTCTTACCAACAACCAGTTCTTTGATCACATGGGATTCTTCCGTAGAAGTCCATTCATCTACTGTATTGCCATCTGAATCCGTTACTTTCAGGTGTGCACCTGGAAGTTCTTTACCTGTTGTCAGGTCTGTTTTGGTCAGCTCCACTGTGGTTGGCTGATTTTCAAAAGTAAAATCGTAGCTTACTTCTGTCTGGTCTTCTCCGGCATATTCAAAGGTAAACTCCTGTACTTCTTCTGTTGTAACAAATCCGTCCGGCGCAAAGATTTCTTTCACATAGTATTTTCCATCTACCGGAAGATCTGCCGTAAAAGTAATCTGTCCTTTTTCATCCGTTACTCGCTGCTCGATCAGACTGTCTTTCTCAAGGAGTACCTCGCCCTTTGCATTTTTGATATCTTCACTGGTATAAAGACCGAAGACACCACCTGCAAGGACACGGTCTGTATCTTTTTCTTTCTTCACAACCGTAACCTTTACTTTCTGACGGGCATTCTGCCATTTCTCATCATAAGTGATAACTGGTGTGTCCTGATCACGGTAGGAAAGATCAACATATCTCGGCTCTCCGTCCAGCACATAACCATAGGCAGTTTTTACTTCCTTCACATAGTACTTGCCAGCCGCTAGATCTTCCATCTGTGCAATACCATTAGAATCCGTAGTAATGGTTCCTACTTTTTCATCTGCTTTGAGATCG
>ERZ506944.506-NODE-506-length-18378-cov-5.425967_pt1 | contig 18378 bp, 8 predicted proteins | sample MGYA00512899_ERZ506944 | MGnify/ENA metagenome assembly ERZ506944 | reverse complement strand
TCACGAGCGTCCTTAAAGAAGTCAAGATCTGCAACATAAGGGCAGAAATTAGCAAAACCTGTCATCTTGATTTTGCCCAGAATCTTGGGCTTAACGGTATCATCGGGCATACGATACCCGAGTTCAATTACACCCCAAGTTTCCTGCCCATTTGTCAGCTCCTCCTTATAGGTGTCCCAGACGTGCGGTTCAATGATCGTCTCCTTGTTGGAGAGGCCGAAGGCGGGAAGTGAGAAGGAAATGTCTCCGGTCTTAATATCAATATCGATACCTACCTTCGTAAGAATCTTTACTCGCTCGTTTTCGTAGATGATACGATTCTTGATGCTGATCCATTCTTCCTTTCTGGGAAGATAAGTCTGAATGAACTCGGTAACTTCTTCTATATCGTAATTTCCTTCATCATCTTCAAACTTCTTCAAAACCCAGTCTCTGAGGAAGGATGGCAAGCCAAGAGACGAGAAGAAGTTGCTTCTCTTTAAGTCCTTATATACTACCATCTCATCAAAGCATTCTCTCAGTTTGCTTTCCATAAGATTTCCTCCAAAATCACAACAGGCTTCTTTCTTTCTGTCCTTCCTTCTTGATGACGAAAGGCAATTCTTCCGCGATCACATTATCGCCAGAACAAACATCCGCATAATAGGTACCCTGCTTTTTCAACTCCGGCATGTCGACTCTATAACAGTTATTTCCAATGTCTGTCGCCGGATAGAAAGTTCCATCAACAACAAGACTCACGTTCTGCAGACTCACTGTAGAGAAGATCTTCAGCGCCGCCTTCTTGCGGAAACTCACTTCTATCTCTGGTATATCTCCGATAGCAAAAACTTCATTGTCTATCGGCATTAATGCGATTTCTGGCTTTTCTGACATGTAAGTCAGTTCAATGATCGGCACGCATAGTTCCTCAAGTGTCGCCCCACCATGCACTTCCACATTAGCTTTTCTACCGCCTTTGAAACGGTCATAATTAGCCAGTGCCCAGAAGTCTCCAGCATCAGCGGCAAAGTCAGGTTTCTGGTCTACATCGCTCTTTGGACAGCATCTCCCGGAATGCTGTCCTTTTTCTGCCATTTCCCACACATTTTCTGTGTCATGGAGAACAGCAAGTCTGCTTGCACCGTGGTCTGCAATCATGAATACACGCTGCAACGGACTTTCGGCCAGATCATTTCTGATTTTCTTAAGTACAGTTCTGATAACCTCCAATTCCTTTATGAGATGAATCGGAAGCTTCGAATTGTTGTAGAAGTCAAAGTCGTACTTCCCATGATGCTTGATATCGTCAATGTCCTTAATTGGCACCGTCTGGTATCTTGCATCGGCAAACAACTCTAAAAACTCCTTGTTTCGACTCGTGATTGAAGGAAGCTCGGAAACGCACACTTTGATTGACGCGATAAGATTTAAATCACGGCAAACAGAAAGAATATACCCAAGGTACTCCACGCCCATAGCATCCATAAAGTAGAGCTGCGCGTCTTTTCTGTTCAGGCTCTCAATTACCGATGTCCTCGGTGCCAAAATATAGTTATACTCGCGCTTTTCTGCCTGATCTTCAACTTGTGACACAAACTCAGGGAGAATCTTATTGATCACCTTTTGATATTTATAGTCCTGAAAATATTGATCCAGCAGAGCATTTCCAAAACGGTAAGGAAGTAGGTATTGATACAGCGCAGGATAAACCTTCGACAGGATATCCATTAGTTTGTTCCGAGCCAGCTTCAGACCGTATTTATCAAGGAATGCAAATATTGTCTCTTGTTCCTTCTGCGTATTATCTGTCAGATAGCAGATGGTATTGACACCTTTGCTGAATACTACTTTGCAGTATGAGGTCAGCTCCGAGCTTGGATTACCCATTTGCTGCAGGACTACTTTTCTGGACTCATAGCACTCCCAGAAATCGTTGTCATCAATAGACTTGTCCAGAATGGAACGGTATACCTGCTTCTTAAAATCATTTACGCTATTAGCTTTCCGAGCCGCAGTTGTCAGGCACCAGTTATTCTTTGCGCCAAACAATTTCAGGGCAATGAAATACAGCCACTTCCGATCCGTTGAGAAGTTTGCGTAATTGGCGAATATGTGTTCAAGCATGGTGTGACCGCCAAATTCATCGTCGATAACATCTGCCCATTTGGACTTGTGCTCAAACAGCTTCATTGCGTAGCTCCATTGCGCACTTGTTCCAATTTTCTCGGGGAGCACTCTTGTAGAATCGTCTTTCAGCAGAAGTGCATCATAGGCGTTTTGAAGACTGGTAATATTATACAGGGAATGCGGAAATACATCCTTGCTCTTTCTTGTTACCACATACATGGTGTCGGCAGATCTTGCCTCTACCATTGCCGCAAAATTCTCCATTCCCTTGATGGCCTCATATTTTGTGGGCAGCGGAATAGAAGGATCAGTGAAAACAATATCGGGAGCCTTCTTCTCGCTGTTCTCCATCACAACTATTCTGCGAGCAATTCGTTGATCATAAAGAGGCAAGTATCTCTTGCACTGATAAGTAATGAAGATAACATGGCCTTTGATGGACATACTAAGTAATTTCCGCATAAATCGCTGAAGCTCCTGCTCTCCATCCAGCTTCAAATATGAAGTCGTACCTGTTACGATCAACACACCATCCAGAGTTGCCAGATCATTTAATAGTTCCTCATAACGAGGCATTTCATCCGGCGCACAGTATTTTGATGCAGTAATCAGTTCATTCTTTCCCACATGATAGTGCTGCACCAGCTCTATCTGATCAGCTTCATTCTGTACATCAACAACGATAGGTAATCCCTCGTTTTTGGACAGGTACCTGTCTATTTTCTGTGTATACTGATTTAGGCTCATACCTTGCCTCCTCAGTTCTCCTTGATAATCTCCATGCCAACAATCATGTTATCCTTGATGAGCTCCTTCAGATAACGTTTGACGTCGCCAACATCCATACCATCTATCTTTTCAAGAGCTCTTGTGCAACCTTCCCTGATATATTTATCCTCAGCCATCTGTTCCAGTTTCTTGTCAACCTCCGGAAGGCCAAACCATTCATACGGTTCAGAAGAGATTCTGCTATTCAGGAAAGATTTCACCTCGTCGATATCTGTCAGCATAACCGCAAAGGACTTAATGATACTCTCCCGGAAGATACGATCTAATGCGTCCTGATCATTCATCAGACTGTAGAAAGAGGCATTCTCCAGATAGGTGACTGCTTTCTCAATGGAAGATGCATCCGGATGATTCTTGTTCACGGCTCCAAAAGCAGCACGCGCAGTTTGAACCTCACGATCAGGAACTAAGCTAAGAATAGGCATCAGATGTTCTTTCGACCATTGCCTCGGAGAAGTCGACCCTGTCTTGTCCTTCCAGAGCTTTTTTAGGCGCTCATTTCCGAGAGAATTGCGGTAATCCTTTGCCTTTGAATCGATTAGATTCATATACTCAGTCTTGTCATTCGTAAATGTGCCAGCTGGGATTGTCTGGTAAAGCGCACGCACTTCCTCTTCAGAAAATCCGTCAAGATAATATGCACAAACTTTCTTGAAAAGCTCTACCTGATTGCTATAGAACGCATTGAATTCATCTGCGTGTGCCACCAGCAGATCCAAAAATTTCTGCTTCTGAGAGTCAAGAATTGTTCCGGCTTTCTTGATGGTATGAAGCAGTTCGAGGAACGGAGCGACGTCGCCCAAATAATTCTTCGCTGCCGCGTACGAAATACGAATAAGACCACACTTATCACACCACTCGCGGATAGTACTTGAGAAAGACACGTTCTTTGGAATGACCTTGTTGCTCTCTGCAATGATCCGATATTCAAGAATTACTTCTCGGATCTTCTGTTGGGCAGTCTCTACATTCCAGACCCAGTTCGCTGCGTCAGCATCAAACTTGGAGCGGAGGACATTGATGTACTGTCCATTGTCTCCGATCTCCTCCGCCAAGGTGACGAGCTCACTACCGTCGAACTCCTGCACATAAGCACGCATTCCTGCAGTGCAGTTATCTTTGGTAAGAAGAATACGAAGATCTTCTTTGGCATCTGGATTCTTGGCACTGAGATCACCGATAGCAAGAGCAATATCGCTGTCCGTCTTGGATTTGCCCATGTTATTGCTGTTGGCAATGCCGCAATAGCTGTCAATCAATTCCTCCAAGATGGCACGGCCAGTCTTCAATTCCATCGAAGGCAGTACCGACTTGATTGTCCAAATTGGGAACGAGAATTCTTTCATCTTGTTCCGGATACGCTCCCTTGTCTGCTCGACGGAAGTGCAAAGGTTCAGAGGGATACCGAACGCATACGAAGTAGTCTCGTTAAACGATTTCTCCGCCTCTGTCATCTCTACGATGTACTTATCCTTATAGCGTGGATTCGGTGTGATCTGCAGAGAGATGATTTCATTCACCATCTCTTTGAGCTTGTTCAGATCCATGACATCGTTGGTGAGTCCGTCACTCCAGCTGTATGAGCCGTTGGTATATTCTTTCAGAACAAAGCCCATAATGAAGGCTGTCATATTGCAGGGCATAAAACCATACGGCTTTGCCTTCAGCATGTCATAAATGGCGCGGATAGATACCCGACCAGACTCCTTATCAAATGCCGTGTGGATCAGTTTATCAACATCCATTTTAATCTGCGAAATAAGCAGATTCGGATGAGTCTGCCAGTAAGCAGGATCATCCCACGCCTCTTTGAGCGCAGTTTCCAACTTTGTGTTGACATTGCCAGAAGAGAATGTCTGACGGGTAGTCCTTGTTGCGCCGCATTCAACACCAAGCTTCAATGCCGATGGTGTATACATTGTAGGCAGGACACTATATGCTGCCTCCAGGCAACGCTGAAACTTATCCTTGTTAACAGCCTGCAGTACAGAGAACAACATGTCCATTGTCGTAGCCCGCTCACCATCCTGTTTCTTCTCCGTGAAAACAATAAATTCTCCGGAGGAAATCCTGTTCTTCCACTTTTTTAGAGCATCCTTCGCATTGTTTGCATACTGACCAAAGAGAGTGCCATCTTTGCCCTGCTGATACATGGCATTGGCCATCTCGTTACGATACTGCTCATATCCGTCCTTGCCGAAAGGCGTAGCGGTAGCGTCAATAAACACTATGTGATAGCTCCCGTCCTGCAGTGCTTCTTTGATTTTCTTAGAGATAAGGGATGCTTCCTTGTCATCCTTCGCAAAACAGACGACTGCTGGGATTTTGTTCTCCAGTTCTGCTTCTCTGTTGCGGAACACGCGAATTGCCTGATCAAAATCGCTGGCCGAGACATATTTCAACTCATAGCGTAGCTTTAAGGCACCACCAAGCGTTATAGCTTCTGCCACTGTGGTCTTGTCAACAAGCTGTTCCGTGATAAGAGAGGTAGTGGTCTTCTTATCAACATCCTCTTTATATTTCTCAAGCTCAGCATCGCTTACTTCATTAACGTAGGCAGCATACTGAAACTTCCCGCCTCCAAGCTGCTTATGGAAGAGCACTTTGTCCCGGACGAGACGCTCTGCAATGCGGCTGGCACCACCATCCAGATCCGTTCCCTCAAAGGCCGAATCGACGTTCTTCTCATTCGGTATGAAAAGTTCAACAGAATCACCGGCATGCTGTGAAATAGCCTGCAGGAGAAGGACAGTTTTTAGGATACGTTTCTCTTCTGGATCAAGGCGCTGATTGGAGCTTCTCGTGAAGTAATCCAGAACAGATCGGATGTCATGCGCAAGCATGTCTCTGCCTTTGTCATAGAAGAACTCCCACAACATGTCAATGGTGAGAAGAGGATTTTCATTTTCCGGGCCGTAATTATCGATAAACCACTGAAAGCCCTTGATCTCATCACCACGGTCATTCTTGATAAAATCAAACATGCTCCGCTGGTTGGAGTCAAAAGCCGATGAAATATGCTTCAGAAGAAGCGCTGTGTAAGGATGAATCGGAAGGATATCCAGCATTTCCTTATCTTCTATCTTTGCAATGCCCTTTACGACCTTGCGGGACTCTTTCGTACGGTCAGCAAGGTCTTCGGTTATATCCTGCCAATCGGCAAGTATGGTCTCATCCTTGCTTTTCTCCATAGCTGCACCCATGAGCTGGAATGCGATATTCTCCGGGAGGCTAATCAGACTATGGGGATTAACAAACCGGCCATTCAGCTTGATAAAATCCTTGTCACCCTCGTGAAAGAGGCCGGAGCTTACATGCGTAACGAGGATGAAATAGAAAGGCTCAGTTTCACTGAGTTCGCAAAGTGCCTGAAAACCGGTGAGGTTACGGGTGTTATTATAGAAATACTCCGTAAACTCATCCCAGATAAAAACAATAGCCTTCAGTTCATTGGCGTGTATCACTTCGATGAGCCAGTCACACAGATCATTAGCCGTCATCGTAAATGCGCGGATCTGGCGCTCACGTGCGACTTTGAAAATCTTATCCATCAGGGTATGAAGCGGAATATCCTGATACGTTTTCAGTTTCTCAACGATACCATCTACATCATCGCCGCCGAAAAGATCCTTGTAGCTGCCCTTTACATAGATATTAAAGCTCTGCTTGTTCTCCGAATCGGAGAGATAACGAATCACAGACTCCCTGAGAGAGTCCTTGCCCTTGTTCTCTATACCAGCCGCAGCCATCGCCTTTTCGACACTTTCCTGAATGGCAAGCACCAGATCGTTGTCGCCATAGATATTGGACGAGCCATAGCGGTGAACCGTCAGAATCTTGCCGCTGTTCTTGATGCGCTGCAGATTCTTATACAAATCCATATCCAAATGATACCGTTCGAAATATTCCCTGGTATCCTCTTCGCTGGCGTCCAGAAGCTTCTTTTCCGTTAATACAGCGTGGGACTTACCCGTGCCGTAAGCGCCCTCCACCCATATGGAAAGCTTCTGCTTCCGGTCAAGGACGCTCACTGTGTTTTTGAGAAGTTTAACAAACGTCTCGTGCGGGAAGAACTTCTTCCACATGTCTGGCTTGCTGTTGATAACAGCCTCATTGACCGCAGGAAAGTAGTCAGGATCAATATCGAAATAATGACGGTAGTTCTCCAAAATCGGCATGGTACTCCTCCTTAAAACAGCGCGAGGACGTCGGCTGACGTTTTATCTGCATTCAGGGTAATCGTATCAAGATCAAGGTTGAACTGAGCGGTGATGAAATCCGGATAGTTTATGGCAAGGCCGTTCAAGAGCTTTTCCATTACAGCTCGGTCAAGGTTGAAGATTTCTGTCGGGCTGACGCCATAACTCTCCACATCATGATCGAGCAATCGGCTAAGTGTAAACTGATAATAATCACCACAGTTTTCGGCAAATTTATAAAGGGAGTAAAGAATTACTCTTGGATCAGGATTGCTCCATGAGTCGCGGTAGAAAGAGGTCATTGTGATAACCTCATTTCCTGATGCGTTAACCTTTTCTTCATAGTTAGGATGCCCCAATCCAAGGTCAGATCCAAAAGGTGTCTTAACAAGCAAAATCTTGAATGCATCAGCAATGTTGCGTTTCCCTAAACCCTTTGTGTCTCCCTCCATCACTTCGCTAAGCATATACTTCATTTGATCTGGCGTTATCTGCTGAAGCGCAGGAATATTCTTAATGAACCAATTGAACTCAGATGTATATGCCAAATTGCAAAGCATCAGAGCCCACGATACATCCGAATCAGAACCGATAGAAAATGCAGCCCTTGCAAAGGTTGTCGGGATATTTTTTGTGTATTTATCCCCATCAAGCGTCTTGTCATACTCAACCAGCCCTGCATCCTTGACAAAGTTCAAGAAAGCATCCTTCTTTTTGTTCGCAACAAGTCCATGCCCATCTGACATCCAAAAATCAGCTAATCCCTCATCTTGGAAAAACAAGTCCATCCAATTCTTACGAATTCCGAAACTGAAATACCGATCCATGCCTTTCATCTTTTTCTCTCCTCCAACTCTGTTACGAATCGAGTTGTACCGCAAGCAGTGTTCATGAATGTCATGGCACTGATAGCAATGAACACAAGCGTTTCCAATGGTCAGGCCTGAGCTCATATCAATACATCCCGTAGAGCAGTTTGCAGCACAGACGCCGCAGTTTACACAGTAAATACTTTTTATGATTACACTACGGAATAGGGAAATAAATTTAATATCATCCTTTGCCGTTCCGCAGTTAGGGAAGGTAATAATTGTACCCGCCTGTCCTTGCTCAAAATGTACGACATAAGCTTTCCCTTTATAATCAATCGTGTAATCGCTGTCGGTGAGCTTTATAAACTCACCGATGGTCTTTGCCCATTCCTTCCACCGATCATTAAGGTTGAATACCGTAATGACAGTTTTTCCTTTATCAGTTTCAATTAAATGTTTATCTTGGCCGAAGTTTAGTTCTCTTCCAGTCTTTCTTGTCTTCCAATTTCCATCATCAACAAACCTCACTAATTCTTCCTCGGAGAAGCTCTTTCCGGTAGTTGATTTTATCTTCTCTACCAGTCTATCGACTTCTGCAGGGTAGCACTGAGCTTTTAAATATTCGTGCTTTCCAGAGGACATAGGACAGACTAAGCAGCCAGCTCGTGTGTTTCCCTTCTTGTATGCCTCGTTAAGAATCAAGTTTTCTTGATAAATATAGTCAAACAGTTCAGCCGAATTCCATTCCAAAATCGGGTGACAGCTATACTGGCCTCGGTGTTTACTTCCATAATTTACATCGTCATACTCACTACGACTGACGCTTTCATCTCCACGAATGCCTGTGAAAGCCATACCAGTAAATCCCTGATTTCCCGTCTGCTCCTGAAGGAGCATGATTTGGGGAGATGTCTTGTGTACACTACAGCACCATCTATTAGTAACCGCCGGTGGCCCAAATAATCTCCATGTTTGCTCTGTGTTGAGTTTCGATGAAGCTCTCAAATATTCTATTCCGAGCTCTTCACATTTTTCTTTAATCAAGTCCATAACCCGGTATGTATCAGGAAACTCCATCCCTGTATCACCAAACAGCACTTTCATTTGATTATGCGGAAGGGCTCTCTGTACAAGATCAAAAGCAACAACGCTGTCTTTTCCTCCGCTGAAAGCGACGTAGAATACATCCACCTTGTTCCGATATTCCATATAGGTGTTGTATATTTTCTTTATCGTGTCCTGCACGAGCTTTTCAAGCAGATCATGGTTTTTCTCTACCATTGCCGGGACATCTACAAAGCGCAGAGGAGCGCCATTTGGCTCAGGCTCTTCCAACATGATAAGTTCCGGAGCAGTATAGAGCGATCCACCCTTGGTTTTAGCCACCAGCCTTCCGCGATAGAAGTAGCTATTGGCCTCTGCCCACATATATGGATAGCTATCATTTCGATCATACTTCCAGTGTTGATCGAATCCCAGAATATCCAGTTCTTTATAATACACAGGACGTGGCTCTTTGCTGAATTGCAATGGGGAGCTATTCAGCAACAAACCTCCCGTCTCTGAATCCCAGCTGTAGGAATACATCTATTATTTCTCCTTTTGATTCCGCATTGCTCTTGCATTAATCATAATCGTCTCAATATTTGTATAAGAGCGACGTGCAATATAACCGTTCTCCGCAAGGTAATCCAGCACCTTCTTTTTCTGGAGCGAGACATCGTTGTGTGCCAGAATATCCGTCACCAGATCATCGAATGAATCGAATCGACAAGTTTTTCTTACAATTGCGCCAACAGCACAGTTCTTATTGTAGTTGCCATGCATCAGGTAGAATTTCTCGCTATAGAAGGCTACATACTGTTCCAACAAGTACTCTGTCCACGGGAAGGAAGATTCAGGGAATAGTGCAAACTCCTTCACATCTTGGAGCGGGATATAATCTCCATCACAGAAGCGGTCGAGAACCGCATCGGTCTCCTTTACAGAAAACTTAGTACCGCCCTTTGAAACAAACCATTTATGGCTGATCCGGATTGCATTTGTATACAACGAATCAAAGTAGATCGTTGTCCCTATGCTTTCTGCAAACTGCTCTAATTCATCGATAGAGAAGCGCTGACGTCCCTTACCATATTCCGCAAAGACATCACTCATGGACAGCGATGTTCCAGCTCTGCTGACAATATTGCCCACAAAAGAGAACCGAGCACCGAACTTATATTTCAGAGCGTCTCGCCATCCAATTACAGAGAAGCCAGCATTTTTCTCAAAAGTGTACGGATACTTTGTCCGTATAGCATCATAGAGCTCATTTCCACTGATGAATTCATGCTCCTCAATCGTAGAATCAATAATGGCGGCGATGTTCTCAAGTTCTTCCTCCGTAAGCTCAAGAGAATCGGCATGGAAATATTCACCCTTACTATTGCGAACAAACTCTCCATTCGAACCCAAAATGGACCGAATTCGCTCCTCCGTAATATGGGAAAGAGAATCACAGAGCTCATCTATCTGTACGGGAAAATCGTACTGTTTCAGGCACTGCCGCACCTCATCAATCGGATCGACATCGTCGCGGTACTCTTTCGCCAAATAGCTTCTGCCTATGTAATATTGATCAGACACATAGTACATCAAATACGCCTTTAGCATATCCGCGTTATAGATATTATGATCGAGTAGTTCCTCTGAAAACTCCCGGAAAACTGCCTCGTAATATACAGCCGACCGGCCTTCATCAAAGCATCTTTCAATGAAGGAAAGGATCTGATCTCGCATTTCATCGCTCAGCATATTCTGCGGCATATAAAGCCTACCATCATACACGATGCCGCAATTTCTTATAGCTGTTTCAAGTATTGACTGATTAAGAGCAAGTGCCTTGCCGGTCAGTTCTTCGTAATATCTACGCATACGCTTCATGTCCAGCGCAGACTCCAGACGATATCCCTTGGAAAAATGCTCCACAAGAATTGTCTTGTAAGGAGCAACGTCTATTGATATCTCCTCAGTTTGTAACGGACTACGCTCAAAAGTTCTTGGTGTACTTGCTTCTATAGTACTCCAATTGCTTCCATAGAAAACAAGAAGTTTTGTAATGGCTGCCCGGAAGCGATTGTGCTGGTCGTTGTTGTACTGAATGAATTCGGCATTTGAAAACAGCTCATCAGCAGTTGCCTTAGCAACTGCCGGATCACATGTATACAGTTTGCGAGAGACAAGACCGTGTTCCTCTGCAAAGTGCTCGGCACCCCTGATTGCAGAGACATAGCTGCGGCATGTTCCTTCAGCCATATGCTGATCATTCTGAAGCCAGCGATAGAAGTCTTCTTTGTCTTGCCTATAGTATTGTTTTTTTTGAAAAGCGGATGTCATCACGGGTGCTGGCACAGATGCTTCTTTCTTTCCATCCTTGTTGGTATAAGTAATAACGACATTTTCATAATCCACGGAACATTCATCCAAGAGCCATTTCAGGTTTTTCACGAGATCAGAAGCGTTGCGATTTGTCTCCACAAAAAGTCCCTCTTCGAGTTGCTTAGGAACAGCAAGAAGATGAAGATTCTCTGCATCTACAAGCCATGTCTTTCCCGAACCATGTAAGCTTTCAGCTTTAAGTCGTGTAAAGATATCTGGATAATCATCCAACAGGGATTTGCAGGCATCAACATACAGGCCTTTCCATGATGATTCCGGCTTTACTTCTCCAAAATATGAAAGCGATACCGGTTTTGAAAAAGCCATAGAATTAATACGGTGAAAATTTACTGTGGTAGCCGCACCAGATTGATCCATATCTTGTTCTGTCTCTATATGTGTTACCTTGGTCGATTTAATATTCTCTTTCAGCAAAGCATTACTGCTAATATCCGGAGAGGGAACAATTTCCAGTTCCTTAACTGATTCGACCATCTCAACGCGAGCTGTTTCTTGCGTTTTCGTCTCTGTTGTCTTTTGACTTGCAAACTGCAGCAGGTAGTTCAGAGCAGAAGTAATACGTCCCCACTGGTGCTTGTGCGTAAATTTGAATATCTTACTTGACTCTACACCTGCTTTGACCTTCTTGATCGTAGAAGGATCGAGGCTTTCATATAAAGAAGTCCTGATGATTTTTACCTTCTTAGCCTGTTGCTCAATCTCCTTAAATGCCAGATATAGCTCCGAGAGCTGTACACCAGAGGCATTTTGGGCGAGCCATGCCATAAACACAGCTTCATTGTCTATCTTTGCGCTCGCCATGCCTTTCGCCTCCTTCAGCAGTTGCCGATAACGTGCAGCATCATTTCTATAAAGAAACACTATCTCTGTAAACAACCGCGTTGCTGGCTTCATGATTGTATGCCCTTGATATGCTGACTCCATGCTCGCCATTTGAAACGAAATACCATTCACATTTCTGTAAATATCATCTATTTCACTCCCTGCATTCAACGCCATCTGACGAAGTTGCAAGGAACAGTCCCGTACGGACTCCATCCGTTCTTTTTCTCCCGACAGCGTTTTCAGATATGCATCCAAAAGAAGCGCTGCCTCATATTCTGTAAGAGGTACTTGCCTTGGCATGATCGTTCAGCTTCCTTCATCTACATATCTGACAGATACTCTTTCCCTTTTGATTATACTTGCATTTGTGTTCCATAAAACGGGTTCTATTTGTTTTCGTCCACAAACTCCACAATGTCACCGATATTACAGTCGAGGCAAATGCAGATTTTGCGCAGAGCTTCCATTGACACATCTTTGCCCTTCCTGAGTTTGGTCATCGTGCTGGATGAAAGCCCTGATGCTTTATGAAGATCACCCTTGCTCATTTCCTTGTCAACGAGCAGCTTTCATAATTTTTTATAACTTGCTTTCATGCTTTTCACCTCAGCAAAGTATGTAGAATAAATCTAATTTACATTATAGCACAAGGCAGGCTTCTATACAACAGAATCTCTTAGACTTCGGGTAAATATGACCGTTTTACAGGAATTGCTCGACATTTAGGCGCAAGGTGAAAGAAACGGTTGAACCTCTGGGCAGTCAGAGCTACAATGCCAACACCTCATCACGAGGACAAACTGATTGGAGGTCAAATGATGAATTATGAAGTAAACCCGTTTCAGGACTACGAATCGATTACTATTGATGAGCTGGAGAATCAAGCTAACAGTCTACTGAATCTGGTAACGGAAGGCCATCTGCCGCTGCGCGTATTCATAAATAATGGCAAGGAGTTTCTGCTGTTCCCCCAGGACCTGCTCGCCCCGATCTGCGACTCTGACTTTCGCTTGATCCTGCTGTCGGCAATGCGGTATGCGATGGGCAGGAATACTTGTATGCCCATGGTAGTCGCTGATTATATCAAGCGTCACATTCAGCTTCTGGATGATAAGTTTCTCGTACTGGCTGCCGATGAGATTAGGCGGTATCTTGAAGATTACGCAGAACACGAGCCGAATCCGAATCTTTGGCATGGCCTTTTAGGTGCACTTGAGACAGAGCAGAGAGAGCGTGCCACTCGTAAGGCAAGAAAAATCAGACTGTGCCCAGCCTGCGGGAAGCCCTTGGAGGTCATGAGCATTACCGACAACCAGCATTCCCCCGGCGGATTTGATGTAATTGCCCACTGCCAAAATTGCCACTCTGATTACGAGTGGTTCTGCGATAAGGATGGCGGTGTCTCAGATATAAAGCAGTATTTCTTCGGGTAAGTCGATTGCAAACAGCGACGCTCATATGGACAAGTGCATTTTCGCATTTCAATATACTTTCCCTTAAAATGACCTTCAAATTACGGGAATGCGATAGTTATTGAGGGAAAGCGAGTTTCACCTTTAAAGAGCGAAGGCGTGATGGTATTCTTTGTCTATTGCGGCTCAACCTTTGAGCTGCCACCCACGCAGAAACCACTTGCATAACACCCTCCTCAGAGTTACAATACAGACCACACAGCAATGAGAAACGCTTCCCGTCCGGCACCGGTGAATCTTCACCGGAAACCGGGCGGGAAGCGTTTTTGACCACATAGATTACCACATACGGCTCCGGAACACCCGGAAACAGTGGAAATAAGAGCGTCAAAGAGTAAGTGAAACAAATTAAAAAGCGCCGAAAACCGCTATAAACGAGCGGAAAAAGTATTCCCGATAAGTTTGGGACCATCAGGCCGGGAGTTCGAGTCTCCCATCTCGGACCATAACTGGACACCAGTTTTGATACAATGCGTATCGAAGCGGGTGTCCAGTTTCTTTTTTCAAAAGTCCCTATTTGCAAGGGTTTTCATATACCTTTTAACGAAAGCAGGCTCTACGGTAACCGAGAAATGGTCGCCGTAGAGCTTTTTTACATTTTTGCCTATGTACTTTTTAATTATAGGTCTTGAGGGTGTGCATTGCCATAAAATGAATAATTAAAAGGTGCAACGCTCAATATAACAAAACGCAGCGATATTGTAGCCTCCATCACATATAATCTTTTACACTTTGACTATATATACACTTTGACTATATATTTTGCGTTTGGTTACAAGATTTTTGTGTATAGAAAGAATTTATATAAATCAAGTAAAGTGATACTTGACAAAGGGGTAACCAATAAGTAAAATGTAAAAACATAGAATCTCCGGTGTATAATATTGCGTGAGCGCACCATCTCAAGCCGCCAGGCAGGGCCTGTCAGCCAGAAGCAGATTCGCCAGCGCGAACATGATATTAAATTTAGCCTGTTGCTTTTCGAGCACGCGGTATCGCGTTTTAGGCACGTCTTAATTTGTTTTTACCTATATAGACCTGTCTATCTGCTCATTTTTTTTGGATATTATTTGGAAATATTTGGATGCGAAAGGGCTGTGATAACCGTAAAAGTATGGTGGCACATAGAAGTACTCTTTGGAGAGACTGATAGAATAAAAACGAAGGGTGGAAATTAGGATGAATGCGACACACATTGATTTGCTGCTGAAAAATTGCAAAGCGTATGCGATGGATGAGAAAAACACCTGTTACACGACGATCGGAATCCACGGCGGTCGTATTGTTTATACGGGACAGGCCGATGAGAATTCAGCGCCTTGCGCGAAGACTGTCATAGATATGGCAGGAAGACCGGTGCTGCCAGCTTTTACAGATACACATATGCATATGATTAATTCCGCATATTTGCAAACGATATTTCGGCTTTTTGGCGTCACATCCATCAAACGTGTGATTGAGATGGGAAAGGAATACCTAAAATCCGGTGAATTTTCCCGGGAAAGATGGGTCTTTGGGCGAGGCTGGAATCAGGAACTCTTTGAAGAGGGGAGAATGATTACCAGAGATGATCTTGATGAAATTTCAAGCAGTGTTCCCATTTGTATCGTAAGAATATGCGGACATATCGCGGTGCTCAATTCAGCCGCCTTGGAGTTGCTGAGAGCCTCGGCGGAGGTAGAAGCCTACGCGCACAATATTGATTGGGATTCTGGTGTCCTGAGAGAGAGCGCGGTGAAGTATTGCTACAAAATTATGCCACCGATTCCCAAGCCGATTATGAAGAATTTGATCGATATGGCGCAGAGAGCTCTGTTGTCCCAGGGAATTACGGCGGTAGGGACGGATGATTTCATTTCCCTGCCGGGCAATAATCTGAAGGTAATCTATGAAAGCTATCAAGAAATGGCAAAAGAGGGAGAGTTGAAAGTACGGGTTAGCGAACAGTGCGGGTTCGTGGAAGTAAATGATTTGGAAGACTTTATTGCGTTTAATAGGAAAAACCGCATTGCATCTGATTTTTTAAGGATGAACGTAATAAAAATCATGCTGGATGGTTCTCTGGGCGGTCGAACCGCCTTGCTGAAAGAACCCTATGCGGATTGTCCGAAGGAAACGGGTACACAGACTCATTCCCGCGAAAAACTGAATAAGATGGTTAGAATTGCCCACGACAATGGGTATCAGGTTGCCGTACATGCAATCGGAGATAAGGCGGCGGATATCGTGGCGGATGCGTATATTGCGGCATTGAAGGAAAACCCGAGAAACGATCATCGCCACGGTATTGTTCATTTTCAGATAACAGATGATGATCTGCTGAAAAAAGTAAGAGATGCGAATATTATTGCGTATATTCAGCCGGTTTTTCTGTCTTCGGATCTGGATATGCTCACGGACCGTCTAGGCGAAGAGCGTGCGCAGCATACATATATGTGGAAAACCATGCAGGACATGGGGATTCACACGGGCGGCGGCTCAGACGCACCGGTTGAGTCGTTTAACGTTTTGGAGAATATTTTCTGCGCAGTTACGAGACAGCGGATACATTCGGAGAATCATGAATGTCACTGCCCGCAGGAGTGCCTTGATATAAAAGATGCTGTGGCATTGTTTACGTCAAAGGCCGCGTATTTGACTTTTGAGGAAAACAAAAAAGGAACGATTGAAGTGGGTAAATATGCGGATCTGGTGGTACTCTCTGATGACATTTTTCAAATTGACGCGCAGAAGATCCAAGATGTCGCTGTACTGAAGACAATGGTAAATGGAGAGTTTGTTTTTTCAAAAGAATAATGTGGGCAGAAAAAAGGCAGCCACCGAGATGTCGGTTTGAAAAACCATGTGCGGCAAGATTCAAAATATGCTCGTGGCGGGGAGATGAGAAATGTAGTAGACAGATGTACGAAATTTGCGGTGTTGTGTGATGAGTCTTTTTGATTTCTAAAAAAGATATCAAAAAATCGGCGATACTGCGAGCGATCGCAAATGAAGTGTTCGGATTCAAAAAACGGAGGAGAATTCAAAATGAAAAAGAAAGAAGCGGGAGAGAAGGTAACTGCAAAACAGGGACTACTCCTTTTGTTTGCGGCAGTGCTGGTAATCGTTGTTTGCAAAATTGTATTTAGTGTAGATACGAAAACTACCTTGATGCTTTCCGGTGCAATCGGTGGAATCATTTGCATGATTTGGGGCTTCAAGTGGGAGGATATTGAGAGCAAATTTGCCGAGGGAATCAAATCGACGGCAATGCCCATTGTTTTGCTCATTGTAATTGGTATGATGGTTGCTTCATGGATTTTGTCCGGAACAATTCCAACCATGACTTATTATGGAATGAAGCTGCTGGCTCCGGGGCAGTTTTTGTTCTTATCGTGTATTTTGTGCTCCGTGATGTCAGTTTGCACGGGTACTTCCTGGGGAACTGTTTCCACTCTGGGCGTAGCACTTTTGGGTGTGGCCATGGGGCTGGGAATTCCTATAGAGATGACTGCCGGCGCCATTGTGGTTGGATCGTTTTTTGGCGACAAAATGTCTCCTCTGTCTGACTCCACAGTGTTGGCGGCCTCGTGCGCGAGAGTGAATTTGTTGGATCATGTCAAGCATATGTTCTATTCGACTGTTCCGGCGATGCTCGTTTCGTTAGTACTGTTTTTCGTGTTGGGTTTCAAGTTTAAGGATGGAGCGATATCTGGTGTGGATTATGATGAGATTCTCGCCGGGCTTGACGCCTCCTTTAATTTAAATCTCTTAACCCTGCTGCCTCCGATTGTAGTACTGGTGTTGGTCCTGATGAAAAAACCTGCGATTCCTACGTTTGGAGCGGGAATTGTTGTCGCTTTTATTATCGGTATTGTGACGCAGGGTGCGGATCCGATAGAAATGCTTAACGCGATGAGTAAAGGCGTTTCCATGGAGACTGGCATTCCTATCGTCAACACTCTGGTAAACCGGGGCGGCATTGTGAGCATGCTGGATACCATTGGCCTGATATTGTCTGCGGCAATTTTTGCAGCGCCAATGAGAGCGTCGGGCAGCGTAAATGCCATATTTGAGGCGGTCAAAAAGGTTGCGAAGACGCCTACGCAGTTTATGGTATTGGCACTCATTATGCAACCGGTCCTGCTTGTGGCAACAACTTCCTATTTTGTCACGATGCCTGTTACAGGCGAATTGGCGGCGGACGCTATGGATGAACTGGGGTATTCCAGACTGAATCTTTCCAGAATGATGGAGGATGGCGGCACCGTTGTCTGCCCATTGATTCCTTGGGGAAATACGGGAGCGTTTATCACGGCTACATTAGGTGTTACGCCTTATGAATATTTCTTCTATATGCCGTTCATTTGGCTGTGTTTTGTGTTCGACATGCTGTCAATCGTCACTGGCATTGGACTTAAGAAGGCTGATGGGTCTATGGTTACCCCTCTTTTCAAAAGGAAAGCGTCCTGAATTCATCGTCACTGAAAAGGACAAAATGCCTATCGGCGGGTAATTTCTGCCGGGTTGACAAGAGTAGATAATAGGTGCCCTTTGATGCAGGAGAATAAGGGTACTGCATCAAGGTTGGGTGTTCGAGCCGCACTACTCGGGCCAAAAGCCCTCTGAAATCGTTGATTTCAGAGGGCTTTCAGCTTGTCAAAATCCTTTTTGACAAGCTGAAAAGCATTTTCAGGACTTTCATAAAAGTTCTGAAAATGCGGTGATTGAAAACGAAAGACACCCCTGATG
>ERZ506944.499-NODE-499-length-18598-cov-7.515127_pt1 | contig 18598 bp, 20 predicted proteins | sample MGYA00512899_ERZ506944 | MGnify/ENA metagenome assembly ERZ506944 | reverse complement strand
CCGACTGCACCAGATTGGAGAGGATGGCTCTGGCACTGGCCGGATCGATCTCCGACCCGATGGAGTTGATGACGTGCATCATCAGTGTCTGCCGGTCCACATGGACACGGGTGATGCGGATGTAGCCGCCGCCGCCCCGCCGGGATTCCACGATGTAGCCGTGCTCCGGAGAGAACCGGGTGGACATGACGTAGTTGATCTGGCTGGGTACGCACCCAAATCGCTGGGCCAGATCCCCCCGCTGCATCTCCAAAACACCGCCTGCATCGTCCAGCGCCTCCTGAATGAACCCGGCGATCATATCTGTGATTCCCATATCGTTCCCCTCCTGATTTGATATTGCCTTTCCTTGACCTTTGCCCATAGTATACCACGACGGTAGGAAATGTCAATAGGGTATTTGACCTTTTTTGATGTTTATTCTGTAAACAATTTGTGAATGGGATGGAGCGGTAAACTCCGCAAAAGTTTGCCGCCCCGGCGAGATTTTTATTTACATCGGGTAATAAAGAAGATATAATTTACTGAACGTATAAACAGAAAGAGAACGGGTGAGAGAGAATGGCGACTGATTTTTCCCGCACATTGAGCCTGCTGCGGCAGGAGAAGGGCGTCTCCCAGCGGAAGGCGGCCGGGGAGCTGGGCATCAGCCAGGCGCTGCTGAGCCACTATGAAAACGGCATCCGGGAGCCGGGCCTGGCCTTCGTGACCCGGGTGTGCGACTATTACCATGTGTCGGCGGACTATCTGCTGGGCCGGACCCTGAGCCGGGACGGGTCCATCATCGACGCCGGAGATGTGTACGACGCCTCCGGGGAGAAGGGCAGCCTCCGGGGCAGCATCATGGCTACCCTGCAAAAGAAGCTGGTGGTGAACACCGTCAGCGTCCTGTTTGACCAGCTGGGAAAGACCGGCAGCCGTCCGGCCATCACCGCCGCCGGAGACTATCTCAGCGGGGCGCTGTACGGCCTGCTGCGGCAGCTGTACCGCCGCTGCGGCGGCAACGAGGACTTCTTCGCCGTGGCCCCCGGGGACTATGACGCGGGCCTGGGCCAGGCGGATATGACCCTCAGCCGCGTGCGGTACCGTCAGGCCCTGGACCAGGCGGAGGACCTGCCCCAGATGATGCCGGATACCCTGACGGCAGCGTATCCCGGCCTGGGCCAGAGCGTGGCCCAGGTGATCCACAACACCGACGAGCGGTGCAAGACCCTGCAATAATCAAATAGGAGGGATCCCCCATGTCTGACGAGACCCGCGCCAACGCCACCGTGTTCGACTACCTCCGGTGGCGGGGCGACCTGACCCTTGCCCAGGACGGCTTCAACGAGGTGGACAGCCTGATCCTGTGCATCATTTCCTACATCAATCTGAAGAAGCTCCGGCAGCTGTGGAGCTTCGACCCCAAGGACGCCATGCCCATGGGGGATGTGTGCCGCCAGCTGACGGAGGAGGACGAACAGCTGGGCCTGTCCACTCTGGACTATATCCCCCTGATGCGGGCGGCGGCGGAGACGGCCCGGTTCCGGGACGTGTCGCTGTTCGCCTTTGAAAGCCTCCACGACGAGGCCCAGCAGATGCAGTTTGCCGCCGTATCCTTCCTGCTGCCGGACGGCAGCGTATACGTCGCCTATCGCGGCACGGACATGACCATTGTGGGCTGGCAGGAGGACTTCAACATGAGCTTCCTGTCCGCCGTTCCCGCCCAGCTGAAGGCCACGGAGTACGCCGAGGCCGTGGCCCGGGCCTGCCCCCGGCGCCCCCTGCGCATCGGCGGACACTCCAAGGGAGGAAATCTGGCGGCCTGGGCGGCGGTCCACCTGGACGAAAAGCTCCAGCGCAAGCGGCTCATCGCCGCCTACAACAACGACGGCCCCGGCTTCAGCCGGGACCTGGTAAACGAGCCGTGCTACCAGGCAGTGGCAGACCGGCTGTTTACCTTCATTCCCGCCTCGTCCATTGTGGGCGTGCTGCTGGAGCATGCCGAGGACTACGAGGTGGTGGACAGCACCGCCCGGTCCATCATGCAGCACGAGCCCCTGTCCTGGTGCGTGGAGGGGCCCCACTTTGTCCACCTGGGCCAGCGCTCCCAGCTGGGCCAGCTGTCCGACGGGGTGCTGCGGGAGTGGATCGGCTCCATGACCCCCCAGGAGCGGGAGCAGTTCTCCCGGGCGTTTTTCGATATTCTCAGCCGGGGCGGCCGGACCAAGACCCTGGAGGAGCTGCGCAGCGGCGGACTGGCCGCCGGAGCGGCCCTGCTGCGGGAGTATGCCGGGGCCGACGAGGAGCAGAAAAAAATCATCACCGAGATCTTCCGCCGCCTGGCGGTGGACGTGAAGGACGAGCTGGTAAAGGCTGCCGGAGCCAGCGTTCGCCGGGCGGGAGAGAGCATCCTGGCCACCGGCCAGGCCATCGCCGACCTTCGAAAGTAAAATATTGCACTATATATCGATTTTACTGCCGTGCTCTATATGACACGGCAGTAAAATTTTACCATTTTGAAAACTTTGTTACCAATCTGTAATTTTTTGTAGCTTTTTTGAAACCATTGTGGTATGATATCTCTTGTCCTTTGGAAAATCCCCTTATGGAAAGGAAGTCTTACCCTATGGTATCCCGACGTTTCGCCTGTCTGCTGCTGGCCGCATCCATGACGCTGTCCAGTATCTGGATTGTCAGCGCAGATCAGAGCCATCAGATACAGGACGCGGCTGCCGCCGCGGCCACCTATTCCGCCGCCGTCCAGGTGCTGGAGGGCGCGGGCCTGTCCCAGTCCGCCGAAGCCAATGCGGGCATCGCCATTGACATGGGCCTGCTGGACCGGGAGGAGACCCTGGACCTGTCCCAGCTGTCCGTCCAGGCGGTGCAGCTGCAGCAGGAGGAGAAAGCCCGTCAGGAGGAGGCCGCCCGTCAGGCCGCTCTGGACGCGGCGCACCGCACCGGCCGTCAGGCCGCCCGCCAGGCCCTGCTGGAGGCCTATGACGGCGCCATGGCCACCCGCCAGATAACGGTATACGCTGCCCCCAGCGACAGCGCCGCCTCTCTGCGGACCCTGCGCCAGGGCAAGGTGGCCCGGCTCAACGACGTCACCGAGGACGGCAGCTGGTATCAGATCACCTTCAGCGGCACCACCGGCTATGTCCGGTCCGACGCGTGCCAGGCCGTGCAGTACAGCGATTATGCCGGCACCTCCGCCGTGAAGAGCGCCCGGGAGGACCTGGTGGACTATGCAAAGTCCTTCCTGGGCACCCGCTATGTGTGGGGCGGCGCGTCCCCCAGCGGATTTGACTGCTCCGGCTTCACCATGTACGTCTACGCCCACTTCGGCTATCGCATGTCCCACGGGGCCAGCGATCAGCTGTATGCCTTCACCCGGGTGTCCTCCGCCCAGCGCCTGCCCGGCGACCTGGTGTTCTTCTCCTATGGCGGCGGCGACATCTCCCATGTGGGCATTTATCTGGGCGGCGGCGCGTTCATCCACGCCACCTCCAACGGCGGGGTCAAGATCAGCTATTTCGATGGCTATTACAGCAGCACCTATGTGGGTGCGGTGCGGATCCTGGCCGACTGACAACGATTTACTCTCTCATCCCCCCTTTGCTTCTCCGCACAGCGGTCCCACGCTGCGCGGAGAACTATTTTTTCTGCCGGGTTTCACCGAATCCGTTTGCCGTATTTTCGCTTTTGTGCACGATTCAAAGACAAAAACACTTATTTTGGCGATGAAGGGTTGACCTTTCCGCATTTTCCCCCTATAATGAAGGAACTGACGATTTCTTTACATAAGGAGGCGATGCGGCGTGGCCGCCATCAACCGCAGCACCGATATGACCACCGGCTCCATCTGGAAGCGCATGGTCAGCTTTGCAGTGCCGGTCTTTTTGGGCAATCTCTGCCAGCAGCTGTACAACACGGTGGACAGTGTCATCGTGGGCAAATTTGTGGGCAAGCAGGCTCTGGCCGCTGTGGCCAGCAGCGGCAACCTCATTTTTATGATGACAGGCTTTTTTATGGGTCTGTTCATCGGCGCGGGCATCGTCATTGCCCAGTATTTCGGGGCCAAGAACTATGAAAAGGTCCGCGCCGCCGTCCATACGGACTTTGCCTTCGCCCTGTGCTGCGGCGTATTGCTGACGCTTCTGGGCGTATTCTTCACCCCCACCATCCTCACCTGGATGCGTACCCCGGCGGACGTGCTGGACACCTCCATTCTGTATTTCCGGCTGTACTTCCTGGGAAGCCTGGCCACCATCCTGTATAACGCAGGCATGGGCATTCTGCAGGCGGTGGGCGACAGCCGCAGCCCCCTGTACTATCTGGTTATCTCGTCGGCGGTCAACGTGGCCCTGGACCTGCTGTTTGTGGGGGCCATGGATATGGGCGTGGCAGGCGCCGCCGTAGCCACCGTGATCAGCCAGGTGGTCAGCGCCGTTCTGTGCATCATCAAGCTGACCCGGTCCGACGGGCCGTACCGGCTGGAGATCAAGCGCATCGGCTTTGATCTGCCTCTGCTGAAGAAAATCACTTCCCAGGGCGTTCCCTCCGGCGTGCAGAACTCCATCATCGCCATCGCCAACGTGGTGGTGCAGTCCAACATCAACACCTTCGGCTCCGACGCCATGGCGGGCTGCGGCTCGTATTCCAAGGTGGAGGGCTTCGTGTTCCTGCCCATCACCGCCTTCGCCATGGCTCTGACCACCTTCATCGGCCAGAATCTGGGAGCGGGGCAGTTTGACCGGGCCAAGCAGGGCGCGCGGATCGGCATCCTGTGCTCCATGGCCATGGCGGAGCTCATCGGCGTGGCGCTGTTTTTCCTGGCCCCCTATGCCATGCGGCTGTTCAACGACGACCCGGCCGTGGTGGCCATCGGTGTGCGTCAGTCCCACATCGAGGCACTGTTCTTCTGCTTCCTGGCCTTTGCCCACGGTGTGTCCGCCGTGCTGCGGGGCGCGGGCCGGGCCCAGGTGCCTATGTACACCATGCTGGGCTGCTGGTGCATCCTGCGGGTCAGCTATATCACCCTGGCTCTGAAGGTCTGGCCGGATATTGCCACCATTTTCTGGGCCTATCCCATCACCTGGAGCGTCAGCTGCGTGGTGTTCCTGCTGTACTATCTGAAGGCCGACTGGGTCCATGCCCTGGAAAAGAGCCTGTAGGATTTCCTGAATAAGCCCCCATGCGAAATTTTTCGCATGGGGGTTGACTTTTGCCTCCACCAGGAATATACTACCAACACACCGTATTGGTAGTAGTTTTCGAGAACCGAGGTCATTCCCGTGGAAGCATATCTGGTTTTCCGATGTTGTAAAATGTGAGTTTCCCGCCAGACCAGGGAAAAAACACATGTTATAACAAAAAGGAGCAATTGCCATGTCTCATATCTATACCTCCGCCGATCAGCTGATCGGCCGCACCCCCCTGCTGGAGCTGACCCACCTGGAAAAGAAGTACGGCCTGAAGGCCCGCATTCTGGCGAAGCTGGAGTATCTGAACCCCGCCGGATCCGTGAAGGACCGCATCGCCCGGGCCATGATCGACGACGCCGAGACCAAGGGCCTGCTGCATGAGGGCAGCGTCATCATCGAGCCCACCTCCGGCAACACCGGCATCGGCCTGGCCTCCGTGGCCGCCGCCCGGGGCTATCGGGTCATCATCGTCATGCCCGAGACCATGAGCGTGGAGCGCCGCCAGCTGATGAAGGCCTACGGCGCGGAGCTGGTGCTCACCGAGGGCTCCAAGGGCATGAAGGGAGCCATTGCCAGGGCCGAGGAGCTGTCCCACGAGATTCCCGGCAGCTTTGTGCCCGGCCAGTTCGTCAACGCTGCCAATCCCAAGGCCCACTTTGAGACCACCGGGCCGGAGATCTGGCAGGATACCGACGGCCAGGTGGACTGGTTCGTGGCAGGCGTTGGCACCGGCGGCACCATCACCGGCGTGGGCCGGTATCTGAAGTCCCGGAACTCTGCCGTTCGTGTGGCGGCGGTGGAGCCCAAGAGCTCGGCGGTGCTGTCCACCGGCGTGGCCGGGGCCCACAAGATCCAGGGCATCGGCGCAGGCTTTGTTCCCCAGGTGCTGGATACCAGAATCTATGACGAGATCATTCCCGTCACCAATGAGGATGCCTTCGCCCTGGGCCGGGAGATCGGCCGTGCCGAGGGCGTACTGGTGGGGATCTCCTCCGGCGCCGCCGTGTGGGCGGCTCTGCAGATCGCCCGGCGGCCGGAGTCTGCGGGCAAGACCATCGTGGTGCTGCTGCCGGACACCGGCGACCGGTATCTGTCCACTCCCCTGTTTGCCGAATGATCCATATTCCCTCTCCACGCACAAAGCCCCCGGCCCGGCCGGGGGCTTTGTGCTGTCATACCGCAGCCGGAGCGCGCATACGCTGTAGCAAACTCAGTAAAGGACGGGATGGCCATGGGCAAGGGAAAGGTGCGGGTATTTCTGCTGCGGCGGCGGGCGGTGGCGGCACTGGGGGCGCTGGTGCTGGCAGGGGCCATATTTTACGACGACCATGTGATCTCCGCCATCCGCTCCATGGGCATGGAGCCTATCCAGTGGAACGTGGAGCAGCCGGAAATGACTTAAAGCCGTTGTGCTGCAAGGGCTTGCGGGGTTGGCAGCAGTGTGCATCAGCCAAAAAACGGACCTGTAAACAGGGCGGTTGGCCGGTGTTTTATCCGCCCAGATACGCCTTGCGGATGGTGTCGCTCTCCAACAGTGCCGTGCCGGTGCCCTCGGTGACGATACGGCCCGTTTCCAGCACATAGCCCCGGTCGGCCACCGCCAGCGCTGCCTGTGCGTTCTGCTCCACCAGCAAAATGGTGGTGCCGTCGGCGTGGAGCTGGCGGATGATGTCGAAGATCTGCTCCACCAGCAGCGGCGCAAGGCCCATGGACGGCTCGTCCAGCATCAGCAGCTTGGGGCGGCTCATCAGCGCCCGTCCCATGGCCAGCATCTGCTGCTCGCCGCCGGACAGGGTGCCGGCCACCTGCCTGCGCCGCTCCTTTAGCCGCGGGAAGCGTTCAAACACGCACTCCATGTCGGCGCTCTTATCACCGCCGCGGCAATAGCCGCCCAAGTCCAGATTCTCCTGCACCGTCATATGCTGGAAGATGCGCCGCCCCTCCGGCACCAGCGCCATGCCGCGCCCTACCAGCTTATGGCCGGGCACATGGCGCAGCTCCTCACCCAAAAAACGGATGCTGCCCGTCCTGCTGCGCAGCAGTCCCGCCACAGTGTTCAGCGCGGTGGATTTGCCCGCGCCGTTGGCGCCGATCAGCGTCACCACCTCGCCCTGCTCCACATGAAAGGACACGTCCTTCACGGCGTGGATGCTGCCGTAATACACATTGATATTCTCCACCTGCAGCACGCTGCTCATGACGCCGCCTCCTTTTTCTTGCCCAGATACGCCTCGATGACCGCCTGGTTCCGCTGGATATCCTCCGGCGTACCCTTGGCGATGATATGGCCGAAGTTCAGCACACAAATACCCTCGCAGATGTTCATGACCAGGTTCATGTCATGCTCAATGAGCAGCACGGCGATCTGAAACGTATCCCGTATCCTGCGGATGTTTTCCATCAGCTCCGCCGTCTCCGAGGGATTCATGCCCGCCGCCGGCTCGTCCAGCAGCAGAAGGCACGGATTGGACGCCAGCGCCCGCAATATCTCCAGCCGCCGCTGGGCGCCGTAGGGCAGCGAGCCTGCCCGCTCATCGGCGTGGCGCTCCATGTGAAAGATACTCAGCAGCTCCTCCGCCCGCTCCCGGGCGATCCGCTCCTCCCGGGCGTATCGGGGGAAGTGCAGGATTCTGCCCACCAGCCCATAGCGCACAGAGTCGCCCATGGCCACCATCAGGTTTTCCGCCACCGTCAGATCGTTGAAAAGCCGGATGTTCTGGAACGTCCGGGCGATGCCCGCCCGGTTCACCTGCGCCGTGGTCATGGCGTGGGTATCCTTGCCGTCCAGCAAAATGGCGCCCGCCGTAGGCTGATACACCTTCGTCAGCAGGTTGAACACCGTGGTCTTTCCGGCCCCGTTTGGGCCGATCAGCCCCGCGATCTCCGTGCGGCCGATGGTCAGGTTGAAGTCCTCCACCGCCTTCAGTCCGCCGAAGGTCACGCCCAGTCCCACGCACTCCAGCACCGGGGACTTGTCCGCATCTCGCTCCGGCAGCAGTGCGGAGACAGGGCGCTTCACCAGCTTTGCTTTTGTTGTCACAGCGCCGCACGCTCCTTTCTCTTTGGCGTCAAGCTCTTGCAGGCAGCGCCGAAAAACCGCTTCATGGCCGGGTTATTGGTGGCCTGCATCACCAGAATCAGCACCACGGCGTACACCAGCATCCGGTAGTCCGCCACCTCACGCAGTGCCTCCGGCAGCACCGTCAGCACGATGGCGGATACCACCGAGCCGGGCACGCTGCCCATACCGCCCAGCACCACGATGACCAGGATCTCGATGGACATATTATAGTCAAAGGCAGCCGCCTTGATGTTGGCCAGCGAGTGTCCGTACAGCACGCCGGCGCACCCGGCGAAGAACGCCGCGATGACGAACACCGCCAGCTTGTACCGGGTAACGCTCAGCCCCACGGATTCCGCCGCGATGCGGTTATCCCGGATGGCCATGATGGCCCGGCCGTACTTGGAGCGCTTCAGGTTCAGCATCACCGCCACCGTCAGCAGCACCAGCGCCGCGCTGTAGGGCAGCAGCTCCTTGGCCCCGGCATAGATGGCAGTGGTATTCAGACCCAGCGCCCCGCCGGTAACGCGCAGATTGGTGATGATGTTCTTGATGATCTCGCCGCAGGCCAGCGTTACGATGGCCAGATAATCGCCCCGCAGCCGCAGCGTGGGCAGCCCCACCAGCAGGCCGAACACCGCTGCCGTCAGGCCGCCTGCCAGCATGCTCACCGGCAGGCGCACCATCAGCGGCAGCGCCGTATTCGCCAGTGCGATGGCCACCAGACAGCCGGAGAACAGTCCCACGGACATGAACCCGGCGTGACCCAAGCTCAGCTCGCCCAGCAGTCCTACCACCAGATTCAGCGATACCGCCATCACGATATACACCGCCGTGGGGATCAGCATATTCGTCACCTGCCGGGTCAGGCTCCCGGTATACAGCAGTGCGGCCATGACCGCCAGCAGCATGGCCACCGCCGCCGCTGTCAGCAGGTCGCCCCGCCGGCTTTTTTTCTGTGTCAGTTGCATTTTCCTCACCTCACACCTTCTCCTGCATGGGTTTTCCCAGCAGGCCGGTAGGCTTCACCACCAGCACCACCACCAGCACGGCGAACACGATGGCGTCCGCCCACAGAGTGGAGATATACGTTTTGGACATCTGCTCGATCAGGCCCAGCAGGATACCGCCTATCATGGCGCCGGGGATAGAGCCGATGCCGCCGAATACCGCCGCCGTAAAGGCCTTGATGCCGGGCATGGCGCCGGTGGTGGGCTTGATGTACACATAGGTCATGCCATAGAACATACTGGCGAAGGCGGCCAGCGCCGAACCGATGGCAAACGTCAGCGTGATGGTCCTGTCCACATGGATACCCATCAGCGTGGCGGCCCCCTTATCCTCGGACACGGCACGCATGGCCTTGCCCAGCTTCGTCCTGTCGATAAACAGCGTCAGGGCTGCCATCAGCGCCGCCGTCACCGCCAGCGTCAGCAGCGTGATACCGTCTATCTGCACGCTGCCCACCGTCAGCATGGGCAGCTTCAGCAGCGTGGGATAGGCCATCTGCTGTGACCCGAAGATCAGCAGCGCTGCATTTTGCAGCAAATAGCTGACGCCGATGGCGGTGATGAGTACGCTCAGCGGCGCCGCCTGCCGCAGCGGCTTATAGGCGCAGAATTCGATGACCACGCCCAGCACCGCGCATACCGCGATGCTGACGATCACCGTTACCCACGGGGACAGGCCCATCTGCGCCACCGCCACAATGCCGCTGTATGCGCCCACCATAATCACGTCGCCGTGGGCGAAGTTCAGCATTTTGGCGATACCGTAAACCATGGTGTAGCCCAGCGCGATCAGCGCGTAGATGCTCCCCAGACTCAGACCGCTTATCAAGGTTTGTATCAGGTTCGTCATAGTTATCATTCCTTTGCGTCGCCCCCGGCGCGTCCTCCCGGCACACGGCCGGGAGGACGGGGGCTTATGTGAGGTAGGTAGAGTGAGGCTTGATTATGCCGCGGCGTCGGTGCTCTCCTGACCGAAGAGCGTACCCACGCCATTCTTATAGAGGATAGCGCTGGCGGCCTTGTTGGTGTTGCCGTCGGCGTTCCACGTCATGGTGCCGGTAACGCCCTCCACGGTCAGGGAGGTCATCGCAGCAGCCAGATCCGCACCGGAGGTGCTGCCTGCGGCTTCCACAGCGGCCTTGACGGTGTACACCGCGTCGTAGGCGTCGGCGGCAAACTGGTCGGGTGTGGCGCCATAGGCCTCCTCATACGCCTTGACGAAGGCCTGCACCTTGGGATCGGTGGAATCCGCCGCGAAGGGGGTCATCATCAGCACATTGTCCGCGATGGTCACATCCTGACTGACCTTGCCCAGGATGCCGTCCAGGCCATCGCCCCCGAAGAAGTACACATCCTCCGCGAACTTGCCCTTGGCCTGGGTCAGGAAGGTGGAGGCCTCCTCCGCGTAGATGGGGAGGAACACCACCTTGACGCCGGAGTTGGCCAGTGCGTTCACCTGCGTGGAAAAGTCCGTAGCCGTGGCAGCGGTAAAGGTCTGGGTCTCCTTGATGGTCACGCCGGTTTTTTCACACTCGGCCACGAATGCGTTGTACAGTCCGGCGGAATAATCGTTGTCGCTCTGATAGAGCACGCCTACCTCATCGGCCAGCGCGTTGTCCTTCAGGTAGTTCGCCGCAGCCGTACCCTGATAGGAGTCGTAGAAGCAGATGCGGAAGGCCTTGTCGTTGCCGTCGATGCACTTGTCGGCAGAGCCGGTGGTCTCCATGATGAACATATCGTCCGCCTTGGCCGCCGCCACCACGGAGGCCGTTTCACCGGACAGCACGCCGCCCAGAAATACGTTCATGCCCCAGTCCATCAGCTTGCCGTAGGCCGCCACGGCGCTCTCGGGGTCGCCCTGCGAGTCCTGCGCGCTCAGCTCCAGCTGCTTGCCGTCGACGCCGCCGGCAGCGTTGATCTCCTTGACAGCCAGCTCCGCGCCGTGCTGCACGGACAGGCCGTAGTTGGCGTAGCCGCCGGTCAGCGGCCCCACCACGCCCAGCTTGATCGTCTCGGCGGCGTCAGCCGCGCCGCCGCTGCCGTTATCGGCCTTATTGCCGCAGGCCATCAGGCTGAATGCCATCACAACGGCCATCAACATCGCAAATACTCTCTTTTTCATGGTTTTGTTCTCCTTTTGGTTGGTTTGATAAAAGCCTCTCCGTCGCCGGAGATATACAAAAAAGCGGCTCCGCCAATGGCAGAGCCGCTTCGCTGTATCCTGTATCAGCCTATCATGCGGTTATCCGTGCCAATGGCGCATAGGGAAAAGCGGCCAGTACCAGCAGTACCAGCGCGCAAATAATAATAATGGACGCCATAATCATGGCGCCCAGCACGGACAGAATGACAGTATGAGAAGCGGCGCAGGCGCAGCAGGAAGCAGCACCGGCACAGGCGGCGGTCATGGTCTTGTTCATCTTGCGGTTCATAGTCTTGGTCATCGTGGCCGCCTCCCTTCGCTTCAAAAATGATGGATGAATTTTAGCAAAATCTTCCAGCGAAGTCAACCGTCGTTTCCGCCAAATCACAGTCATACCCCAAAATTTTTCACTATATACGTTATGCAAAGTGCACAAGTTCCCCTCGCGCTGCTGCGCCGTTTGACCACATGCGCCATTCTTGCGGAAGGGCGTAATGTCTCCAGCATGGAGAGCGGAATAGCAGCACGCAGTGCGCCAATGGGTAGAGGGCGCGTTGCCGGTCTTTCTAAGCGATTGGCTGCATATAACAAATATACCCGGGACTATTTCTGAAATTTTATGCAAAACGGGCATTTACTTTTTTTATTAAAAGTGCTAAAGTTCCAATCAACAAGTCGCTGCCCCGCAGCAGGAAGGAGTCCGCTATGGCAAAGCTGAACGCTGACAACTGCATCTGTGCGTCCCTGATGGGCTCCTACCGTGTCTATGCCGCCTTCTATTACGAGGGCTATTTTTGCTGCGCAAAAAAGGAATTTCCGGCAGTGCATAGGGCATAGACGCAACGTATTTGTTTGCAAAAAGCTCTGTTCCACCCGGAACAGAGCTTTTCATTATTTGTATCACCGAAAAAGGAGAAACACCATGAAAAAACTGTTTACACTGTTCCTTGCGCTGGTCATGATCGTCAGCATGGCAGCCTGCGGCAAGACCGATGCCCCCGACAACAGCGGCGATAACGCCGAGAAGGCTACCTACCGGGTGGGCGTGTGCCAGCTGGCCCAGCACCCGGCTTTGGACGCCGCCACCCAGGGCTTCGTGGATGCGCTGAAGGAGGAGCTGGGCGACGATGTAAACATCGAGGTGCAGAACGCCTCCGGCGAGAGCAACAACTGCTCCACCATCATCAACGGCTTTCTGTCCTCTGATGTAGACCTCATCATGGCCAATGCCACCCCGGCGCTGACCGCCGCGGCCTCCGCCACCTCCGAGGTGCCCATTCTGGGCACGGCCGTTACGGCTTACGGCGTGGCGCTGGATCTGGATGATTTTGACGGCACCGTGGGCGGCAACATCTCCGGTACCTCCGACCTTGCCGATCTGGAGAAGCAGGCCGCCATGGTGACCGAGTGGTTCCCCGACGCCAAGAAGGTGGGGCTGCTGTTCTGCTCCGCCGAGCCCAACTCACGTTACCAGATCGATGAGATCACCAAGCACCTCACCGACAAGGGGATCATCTGCACGGAGTTTGCCTTCACCGACTCCAACGATCTGGCCGCCGTGACGGAAAAGGCCGCCGCTTCCAGCGACGTGATCTACATCCCCACGGACAACACCGCCGCCAACAACACCGAGAGCATCGCCAACATCCTGACCGCCGCCGGTGTACCCGCTGTGTGCGGTGAGGCCGGCCTGTGCGCCGGCTGCGGCGTATGCACCCTGTCCATCGACTACTACGATCTGGGCGTGACCACCGGTAAGATGGCCGCCAAGATCCTCAAGGGCGAGGCGGATATCTCCACCATGTCCATCGAATACGCTCCCGCTACCCCCAAGTACAACGCCGCCATGTGCAAAACAATGAACATCACTCCGCTGGAGGGCTACACCGCCATCGAGGGCTGAACGCCTGAGCTGTAACCGGGAGGGGGGCTATCCCCCTCCCCCTCATACGGATAGGCTCCGCCGCAGGAGAACGAACACCATCGCCCTTCTGCGGCAGAGCCTGACAAGGAAAAGGAAGGAAAATAACATGTTGCTCACCTCGCTTCTCAACGCGCTGCCGGGCGCCGTCACCCAAGGCCTCATCTGGGGACTGATGGCCATCGGCGTATACATCACCTACCGCATTCTGGACGTGGCCGACCTGACCGTGGACGGCTCGCTGGCGCTGGGCGGCGCGGCCTGCGTCATGCTGATTCGCGGCGGCGCAAATCCGTGGCTGGCGCTGCTCATCGCCGCCCTGTGCGGCGTGGCGGCAGGCTTTATCACCGGAACGCTCCATACCCGCTGCGGCATCCCCGCTATTCTGGCCGGTATTCTGACGCAGCTGGCGCTCTATTCCGTAAACCTGCGGATCATGGGCGGCAAGGCCAATCAGGCCGTCAGCGTGGACAAGTACGACCTGATCGTATCCCAGCGCTTTGTGCGGCAGCTGAGTCTGGAAAATCCCATGCCCCTGCTGCTGCTCGTCACCGCCCTGCTCATCGCCGCGCTGTACTGGTTCTTCGGCACGGAGATCGGCTGCGGTATCCGCGCCACCGGTGCCAATGCCCGCATGGCGCGGGCGCAGGGCATCAACACCCAGCGCAACGTGGTGGTGGGTCTTGCCCTCTCCAACGGCATCGCGGCGCTCTCCGGCGCGCTCCTGTGCCAGTATCAGGGCTCGGCGGACGTGAACATGGGCCGCGGCGCCATCGTCATCGGACTGGCCGCCGTCATCATCGGCGAGAGCCTGTTGGGCAAGGTGTTCCGCAACTTCGGCCTTCGTATGCTGTCGGTGTCGCTGGGCGCTATTGTCTATTACCTTGTTTTGCAGGTGGTCTTGCAGCTGGGCCTGAACACCAATGATCTGAAGCTCCTGTCCGCCGCAATCGTGGCCGTATTTCTGGCCGTCCCCCACCTGAAAGGAAAACTCACCCACAAAGGAGGCACCGTCCATGCTTGAGCTAAAACATATTTCCAAAACCTTCTTCCCCGGCACAGTCAACGCCAAAACAGCGCTGGATGACCTGTCGCTGACCCTCCATGACGGCGATTTCGTCACCGTCATCGGAGGCAACGGCGCGGGAAAATCCACCATGCTCAACGCTGTGGCAGGCACGTTCATCGTGGACAGCGGCTCCATCCTGCTGGACGGTGAGGACATCACCCGCAAGCCGGAGCACCGCCGCGCCGCCGATCTGGGCCGGGTATTCCAAGACCCCATGATGGGCACCGCCGGTGACATGTGGATCGAGGAAAATCTGGCGCTGGCCGCCCGCCGCGGCAGCCGCCGCACCTTCAAATGGGGCATCTCTCACGCCGAGCGGGAGCAATACCGCGCCCTGCTGGCCCCACTGGGTCTGGGGCTGGAGGATCGACTGACCACCAAGGTAGGGCTGCTCTCCGGCGGTCAGCGGCAGGCGCTGACGCTGCTGATGGCCTCCCTGAAGAAGCCCAAGCTCCTGTTGCTGGACGAGCACACCGCCGCCCTCGACCCCAAGACCGCCGCCAAGGTGCTGGAGCTCTCTGACCGCATCGTGGCCGAAAACGGCCTGACCACCATGATGGTGACTCACAACATGAAGGACGCCATTGCCCACGGCAACCGCCTCATTATGATGGATGCCGGCCGTGTGGTGCTGGACATTGCCGGCCGGGAAAAGCAGAGGCTCACCGTACCCGATCTGCTGGCGCTCTTTTCCGAGGCCGGCGGCACCGACGCAGCAGACGATAAGCTGCTGCTGGCATAAGCTTTCCGACAAGCGCTGCAAAACAGCATGCCCCCGGCTCTGCCGGGGGCTTTGTGCTGTCATACCGCAGCCGCAGCGCGCATACGCTGTAGCAAACTCAGTAAAGGACGGGATGGCCATGGGCAAGGGAAAGGTGCGGGTATTTCTGCTGCGGCGGCGGGCGGTGGCGGCACTGGGGGCGCTGGTGCTGGCAGGGGCCATATTTTATGTGGTCAGCTGCCCTCCCAGCATCGTGGCTTCCTCCGCTCAGCGGCAGCTGCCCATCTACTGCGTGGAGCGGGAGCAGAAAATGTGCTCCGTCAGCTTCGACGCCGCCTGGGGCAACGAGGACACCCAGATCCTTATCGACATTCTGGCCCGGTACAACGTGAAGGCCACGTTTTTCTGCGTGGGCGACTGGGCGGAGAAATACCCGGAGTCGGTAAAGGCCCTTCACGATGCGGGCCACGAGGTCATGAGCCACTCCAACCACCACGACCACTACAACAGCCTGACGGCGGAGGAGATCGTGGCGGATGTTACCGCCAGCAACCAGCGCATCGCTGCCTCCACCGGGGTGACGCCCACGCTGATCCGCTGCCCCTACGGCGAGTACGACGACCATGTGATCGCCGCCATCCGCTCCATGGGCATGGAGCCTATCCAGTGGAACGTGGACAGTCTGGACTGGAAGGACTATGACGCCGGGACCATCTGCAAACGGGTCCGCGATAAGCTGTGCCCCGGGTCCATCGTGCTGTTTCACAACGCCGCCCTTCACACGCCGGAGGCCCTGCCGTCGGTGCTGGAGCACATGATCCGGGAGGGCTACACCGTGGTGCCCATCGGGCAGCTGATCTATACGGAAAACTATACCATCGACCACACGGGCCGCCAGTTCCCGGCGGAGGGGAAGTGAGCGCACCGGCGGGGGAATACAGGAGGGAAAGAACTTTTTTTGACAGACTGTGACGTCACGAACCGCAATGGGTTCGTGACGTTTTTTGCGGCGGGAACGCCCGCCTGGACAAAAATCGCCCCGCAGCAGCGCTGCGGGGCGAGAGGATACGGGGATTCAGTTGACAATGACGAAGCAGCTGACGCTCTGGTCGCCCACGGTAGCCTTCAGAACGGTTTTGCCCTTGGCCACGCCGGTGACCAGACCGTCGGCGGTGACGGTGGCGATCTTGGGGTCCTCGATGGTCCAGGTGATGGTCTGCTCCGTGCCGTCTACGCGCATCTGGACGGCGGCGCCCACGCTGGTGGAGAACTCAGAGATGGTCTCTCCCTTGGCCTGATAAATGGAGCGCAGGCCCAGCTCCTCCTTGGGCGGCTCCGGCGGCAGGGGGGTGGCTACCTGGACGGTGCAGGCGGCAGACTGGGAGCCGTCGGCGGTGGTGACGGTGATGGTGGCCGTGCCGGGAACGCCGGCGGTGACGGTGCCGCTGTCGTCCACCGTGGCCACGTTGGGATCGCTGCTGGTCCAGAGGACATTCTCCGCGCCGGTGACAGTGAGGGTGGCCGTCTCCCCCTGGTTCATGTTCAGGGTGGTCTGGTCCAGGGTCAGGGGCTCGGTGGGTGCGGGCGTGGGCTCCTCCACCGAGGGCTTGTCTGCGGGCTTATTGGCGCTGCCCTTGCCGCCGAACAGCAGCACGCCCACCAGCACCGCCGCCAATACCACCACCAGCACCATGGCGGGGCCCAGGATGCTGGGAGCCCGGCGGTGCTTGGTGACCTTGCGGTGGGGGGCGGCGGACCGGCCCTTCAGGGCCTCGTCCTCCTGGCAGAAGGGGCAGGTTTTATAGCTGTCGGAGTACATCTCTCCGCACTTGGGGCACTTGATGAGCTTCATACAATATATCCTCCGTTGGAAAACGCCGAAGGGCGGCGAAAATTATTCTCTATTATCATACTCATTTTCAAAGGTGCCGTCAACTGAAATCCTTGGAAATTCATGCTTTTTTTACATGTTCCCTTGCAATCCGATGGGAAGTTCCCTATAATACAAACAGAAATTATTCCGGAATCGTCTTATGCGGGAGGCAGCGATATGAACACCATCTTCATCGGCATCGCCGGAGGTACCGGCAGCGGCAAGACCACCCTCACCGAGCATCTGGTGTCCCGGTTCGGTGACGACATCGCCGTGGTGCACCACGACAACTACTACAAGCGGCAGGACTGCTCCTTTGAGGAGCGCTGCAAGCAGAATTACGACCATCCCGACGCCTTCGACACGGATCTGATGATCCGGGACCTGAAAAAGCTGAAGGCGGGAGAGACGATCTACTGCCCTGTGTATGATTACGCCATCCACAACCGCACCGACGAGACGGTGGAGATCAAGCCCGCCAAGGTGGTCATCGTGGAGGGCATCCTGATCTTCCAGAGCAAGGAGCTGCGGGACCTGCTGGACATCAAGATCTTCGTGGAGACCGACGCCGATGTGCGCATTCTGCGCCGGGCCCTGCGGGACGTGGAGGAGCGGGGCCGCTCCATGCAGTCGGTGGTGACCCAGTATCTGACCACGGTGAAGCCCATGCACGAGCAGTTCGTGGAGCCCACCCGCAAGTATGCGGATATCGTGGTGCTGGAGGGCGGCCACAACCTGGTGGCCCTGGACCTGATCATGCAGCGCATCGCCAACCATATCGCGGAGAAGTGATATGAAAAAATATGCCTTTTGGCTCCGTATGGCCGGGGCGCTTCTGTGCATACTGCTGGAGCTGTATTTCCTGGCCCCGGCAGCTATGGGCATCTGGCATGTGGGCATGCTGTACCCCATGGTGCCCCTGACCCTGCTGTCCGTATGGCTGTCGTGCCCCCGGCTCTTTGACCGGCTTCCCCGGTGGCTGTGCCGCGCCGGGGCGGCCGTGGTGGGCGCGGGAGCGGCGGTGGTCCTGGCGGTGATGGTGCTGATGGGCATCCAGGCCGGGCACCGGCCCACGGAGGGGGACTGCACCGTCATCGTCCTGGGGTGTCAGGTGTCCCGGGACGGGAGCCCCACGGTGATGCTGGACGACCGCATCGACGCGGCGTACCGCTATCTGTCGGAGCACCCGGAGAGCCGGTGCGTAGCCTCCGGCGGACAGAACGACAACGAACCCATTTCCGAGGCATCCTGCATCCGCAACACTCTGGTGGCCCGGGGCATTCACCCGGACCGCATTTACCTGGAGGACCGGTCCCGGTCCACGGAGGAGAACCTGACGTTTTCGGCGGAGCTCATCCGGAAGGAGGGCCTGCCCACCCGGGTAGCCATCGCGTCGGACAACTTTCACCAGCTGCGGGCTGCCGTGTGGGCCAGGCGGGGCGGATTGGATCCCTGGTCCATCGGCTGCGTCACCTGGTGGCCCCTGTCCCCCGGCTACTGGGCCCGGGAGGCTGCGGCCATAACCGTGCTGGGCATCCGCACCGCGGTGGGATAAAGACGGCCGCGGCGCTTTTGGCGGGGCGATCTGAAAATTGGCAAACGGCAAAAAGGGAG
>ERZ506944.447-NODE-447-length-21121-cov-8.627836_pt1 | contig 21121 bp, 20 predicted proteins | sample MGYA00512899_ERZ506944 | MGnify/ENA metagenome assembly ERZ506944 | reverse complement strand
GTCTTAATCAATTGACCCTTAAAAAACAGCAAAAGAATGATGGAAAACAGCAAAGTTTTTTCTGCGTATAAGTGGTATATTGTATCTCAGATTAAATTTGAGCAATGCAAAGAGATATCAGGAGGAGACAGGTATGCAGTTACTTTTAGGCCAACTGAACGAAGGGACAGAAGTCCTGATGGTGTTATCAATCATCCTGTTTGCAGGATTTATAATGACAAGGTTGACAAATACGCTTAACCTCCCAAAAGTGAGCGGCTATATCCTTGCCGGCGTATTGATAGGGCCGTGCTGTCTGGATTTCATACCGGTGCCCATCATCACGCATATGGGTTTTGTCAGCGACTTGGCACTGGCTTTCATTGCCTTTGGAGTGGGAAAATTTTTTAAGCGTGAGGTACTGTTGCGCACAGGAAAACGGATTTTGGTGATAACTCTTTTTGAGGCTTTATCCGCCGGTGTGATGGTGACATTGTTTTTAAGATTTATCTTCAGTCTGGATTGGGATTTTGCCCTTGTGCTTGGGGCTATTGCCACGGCCACGGCTCCTGCCAGTACCATGATGACAATTAATCAGTATAAGGCTAAGGGGGAATTTGTAGATACGTTGCTTCAGATTGTGGCTCTGGATGATGTTGTATGTCTGTTGGCCTTCAGCGTCATATCTGCCATCGCCAGCGGCCGGGCATCCAATGGGGTAAGCGCGGAGGATATTATTATTCCGCTGGTTTTTAATCTTCTGGCCATTCTTCTGGGTTTCTTCTGCGGATATTTTTTAAGCCGTCTGCTGGTGCCAAGCAGAAGCAGGGATAACCGGCTGATATTGGCCATTGCTATGCTATTGGGTATATCGGGAATCTGTGCGGCGGCCAACATCTCACCTCTTCTTTCCTGCATGGTGTTTGGAGCTGCTTATATTAACCTTACTGAGGATAAGAAACTGTTCCGTCAGATTAATAACTTCACTCCGCCTGTCATGTCCATATTTTTTATTGTTTCGGGTATGAATCTGGATGTGTATGCATTGTCAACCGTTGGTGTTATTGGTTTTAGCTACTTTATTGTACGTATTATAGGGAAGTATATGGGCACATATGTCAGCTGCCTTATAACCAATACAAGTATGGAAATCCGTAATTTTATGGGACTGGCATTAATTCCTCAGGCTGGGGTGGCCATCGGCCTGGCATTCCTGGGTCAGCGTCTGCTCCCGCCTGAGACAGGAAACCTGATGCTCACCATTATTCTGTCATCATCCGTGTTATATGAAATGATTGGACCGATTAGTGCGAAGCTGGCATTGATATTTTCAGGAAGCATACCTTCCGGAAAACTGCTGGAGGCATTGCCTCAGGAGGGGGAAGCAGATGAGAATTCCGGCGCTGTTACAGTATTCAGTTTGATTCCTGCTTCGGAACTGTCTCAAAAAGACGGGGAAAGTTTTGCGCAGATTGTGGAGGAATTGAATGCAGGTGTAGATGAAAGGGATGATGATGATATTGAGAGTGCTGCGCCCTTAGAGGAACAAAAAGAAAAAAAGAAAAAGTCAAAGAAGAAGCATAAGAAAAAAAGGGAAAAGATAGTGGAAATACCATTGGAGGAAAATGTATGGGCAGAAGGATGTGAGTAGATAGGCGACTGCAATTTAAAACAGGGGAAGAATGCTTAGATACTTTATACATTCTTCCCCTGTTTTTTGTTTTGGAACATAATCAGAGAATTGTCACCGCAGATTACATTTCATCCGCCGGAAACACAACCCTCATCTGCCTTCTGGCCTCATCCATGACCTGAAGAGCCATCTGGGAATACCGGTTATGCACATTGCTGCCAGGTCCTGCGGATATCAGGCGGAGCCACTCCGCTATCTCACTGGACATGTCCGACTTGGCAGGGCCCTGGTATAGGATCTGGCTTTCCCCGCCTGGCATTGGAGGTAATGGGCTTCTCGCACAGCACATGCTTTCCATGGGATAAGAGAAGTGCGACCTGTTCATAGTGGAAGCTGTTTGGCTGGCAATATAGACAGCGTCCAGGTTATCAGCGCAGGCAAAGGCTTTCAGGTCCGTGTATGTTGTTTCGACTCCGTATTTTGCCGCGAATCTGCTGGCTGTCTCCTGATTTCTGGAATAGACGGCTGCATAGTGAAGGCTGGGATTTTCCATTGCGGCTTCCTGGAAACGGTCCACGATAAAATTAGTTCCAATGGCTCCATAGCGTATCATTGGCTGATTTTCCTTTCTGTATGAATCAGTGCCCTGTACTATTTTGTCACAAACAGAGCCATAAACACAGGTTTTCATACGAAAATAGGGAGGAAAATAAGCGGCACAAATAAGCAGCAAATCATGAGGGAGCAGCATTCATTTATGCTGCTCCCTCATGATTGCTGATTAACTTCTCCGGTCTTCTATCAAAAGTGTCTGTATGGTATCCACGGAAGGGTTCCAGTTTAACACATACAGGGTATAAATCCGGGATGGATTCAAGGTTACCGGCGTGGTAACAAGGGTGTTATCCGGTCGGGCGGAACGGGCGACACGCAGGGTATAGTTACCGGAGCTGAGCCGGCTGAAGCTGGCTGCATCGGCAAAGTTTACAGAGTTAAAATAGATATTGCCAAGGGAGACATTGACAGGTCCGCTGTAATAGGCTAAATTGCAGACCCGGAAGCAGGATGAGGTCCAGTCCGTGGGGCATGCCGTATCACGGATAGAAACCAGGTCCAGGCCTGTGGAGGAGTTGACAATGGCAATGGTGGCCATTCCATCACCTACATACATGGATTTGCGGAGATATACGTAACCGTTTGAGCCCATAATGGAGAATGTATGATAGCCCTGGGACAACTGGCGGTACTGGGTCACTTCAGAAAAATCCAGTCCGGAAAACACAGCCCTGTTATCTATATACACGGTAAATGGGTTATATCCGGTGGCTGCATTTAACAGACGAATTCCGCCGCGAATCCACTGGTTATTGTTGCAGAACACGCAGGGGATGGGATAATATGACGGGGAATTGGGGCGTACAGGGTAATCCGGGTAGTAAGGAGGCATGACAGAAAAATCAGGGTCGATTTCCTCGTCAGGAGATGGAATTACGACGTCAGTACCAGGATATGTGAAACCTGGATCAACCGGGTCTTCTACCTGGGTCATCCTAAGTGATGGTATAGAGTAGGGATTATTGTTATTCATATACAATGGTCCTCGGTTTGTGCTTTTATGATAATATATGTCTGGTATGCCGAAGGTGTACGGTGAAAAACAAAAAAAGCCGAAAACCAGGTGAAATCGAGGGCACTGAAAAACTCCCGTTTTTTTGTGAGAGTTTTTCTTTCTTCGTAAGCGTCAAATAAGATAGTGGATAGAAAAATAACCACCAGCCTCTTATACTAAAAGGGCAGTGGTCATCGGCAACGTTCCTGCACCATGGGCTCCCATGGCAGATAGTCATCCGGATATTCCGGATTTTCAGGAAATGTACTCCCTGGCATATCTGACAGGATATATTTGATATATTTCATTGCATCCAGTCCATTGGCTTTCGCTGTCTCGACCAGAGTGTAGATCCCTGCACTTGCGGCAGCACCCTTCGGACTTCCGGCAAACAGCCAGTTTTTCCGGCCGATCACGAATGGACGGATACAGTTTTCAGCAAGTGAGTTGCTGATCGAACAGTGCCCGTCTTCCAGATAATTGAAGAATTCCTGGCGGTTGTTCAGGGCATAATGGAAAGCTGTATGGAGCTTCGACTTTGGAAGTTCTCCGGCAGAGTTTATCTCCGCCCACGACCAGAAAGCCTCGAGAAGTGGTCTCTCGCGGTTCATCCGTTCTTTTTTCTTCTGTTCCGGGGGAAGGCCGTCCAGTTCCTTTTCTATCTCAAACAGCTCATTCAGACGAACGACCGCTTCCGCGGGTTTTGAAGCTTTCGGGTCATGGATGTCTTTTGGCAGCGCGTCTACAAAAGCGCGGCGCAGATGGGTGTAGCACAGGCATCTTGTGACATCCCTGACTCCATTGTACCCGGAATAAGCATCCGTATGGATATATCCGGTATAACCCTTTAAAAATGCTTCCGGATATTTTCCACCTCTCCCCGGCTGGTACTCAAAATACCTGACTGGCCGTTTACAGTCCCTGATGCTGCAATATACCCACATATAAGAATCCGAAGTGTTCTTCCTCCCTGATTCCTTCAGCACCTGTACGTGAGTCTCATCGATATGCAGATACTCCTGTTTCAGAAGTTCCTCTCTGAGATGACCGGCCACATGGGAAAGCCAGTCCCGGTAGACTGTCAGAAGCCAGTTCGACATCGTCGCCCTGCTTAAAGAAAGGCCCAGGGCCTCCCATTCCTTTTCCTGGCGGTATAATGGAATGCCCAGTTCAAACTTCTGATGGATGAGCCATGCGGTTGTGGAAGCAGACGCAAGGGAATGCATGACCGGGGACAGGGCACCGGGGACTTCTCCATATAAGGTGTTCCGTTTTTGCGGCATGTCCTGCATTCATAGGTTTCCCGGTAGTGGTCAATCACTTTGAGGCGTGCAGGAATGAACTGTACCTCGGTACGGACAAACTCCTCACCGACTTTTACCATGGCACCCCCGCACCTTTCACAGATCTGTTCACTTTCATCGATCGTATGGAGCACTTTGCTGCGGGGAAGGTCTTTGATCAGTTTTTCCCGCTGGCCTGCGTACTTCCTTTTACGCAGATATTTTTCGACTTCGACCAGGTCCGGCTCGTGTACATCCGGAGCGGCACAGGATTCTATTTCATTAAAAAGAGACATCTGCCCCGCTATTTCGAAGGCAGACGTCTTTTCTGATTTTGTCCCATAAAGTTTACGGGTAAGGAAATCAGCCTGCTCCTTCAGGAGCCGGACCTGCTGTTCCAGTTCTTTGATCTGCTTTTTGTACTCCTGTTCTGTGTCCGGAATGGGCTGAAAACCTTCCTGTAATGATGAATCCATTGTACCAAGTCGCTAGCGCGACGGCTAGCCCTAAGTACGTGATTCCACTACTTTTTCTTGAAAATTTCATTTTCTCAAAATAAAAATAGCAGTTTTTAAATTTATGATGTATTGTTGAATTACTCCTAACTCGACAATCACATAACATTTAAGAACTGCTATGATTAGTTTACCATTAGATTTTAATTCATACAACTACATATTTGATTTTTTTATCCGTCCACCACCTGTCTTTTGAAATGTTACTGTTGTTTCATTCTTCATTTCAAAGGAGATTACCATGGACAAATATTTGAATTCCTACCGGGAAATGATTTCCCTCCGTGGTCTTACCGACCATACCCTTAAAAATTACTGCACCTATATCCGTGCCTATCTTGATTATCTAACCAGCATTCTCCACAAATCGCCGGAAGACGTTTCCTGGGATGAACTGCGTGATTACATACGCTGGCTCCAAAAATCCAGAAGCCTTTCTGACCGTACCATCAACGGCGCTATCTCACAGCTGCGGTTTTTTACTCTGTATGTCTTACACAAATCATGGGATGGCACACAGCTTCCCATGCGCAGGTTCGATGAATATCTTCCCTATGTTCCCTCGAGGGAAGAAACCTGGCAGTTTATTTCTTCCATGCCCGATTTGAAGCAAAAGACCATGGTTACAATCATGTATTCCTCCGGACTTCGCATTGGGGAAGTCTGCCGTCTCCGTTATAAAGATGTGGACCGCAAAAATATGCGCCTTTATATTTCCCATGGCAAAAATCGTTCTGCCCGTTATGCAATTCTCTCAAAAGCGGCGCTTGATCTGTTGACCCCCTACTGGTTTGAATATGGCAGGCCTATGGGATATCTCTTCCCTAAACAGCATGGCGGGGACAAGCCAATCGATACGTTCTTCCTTTCAAGGCATATCCATGCACATGAAGACAGGCTGGGCTGGGAACACAGGATTACCTGCCATTCCTTCCGCCATGCTTTTGGAACCCATCTCTATGAGGACGGCGTGGATCTGCTTACCATTAAGGCTCTTATGGGACATAAGTCTTTGACGTCCACTACCATCTATGTGCATCTTGCGGCTAATGGAACTTCTTCCGCGGTCAGCCCTTTTGACCGTCTGGCAGGTGTCTGCCATGAATGATCTCAAGATCCGGCAGATATTCGAACATTCTTATGGTGCTTATTCTGCCCAAAAGCACCATCCGTCCGATATACAGCAAAAAGCTGCTCATGCCATCTTAGACTGCAAATCCGGCAAACTGGGCTATAACATAAGTCAATGTAGTGACTGTGGGCATATGCAGATCCATAACAACTCCTGCCGTAACCGCAGCTGCCCGAACTGTCAGGCTGTCCTGAAAGAAGTCTGGGTGGATAAACGCCGGGCCGAGGTAATAGACTCTCCCTACTTTCATGTGGTATTTACCCTTCCACATGAGCTCAACCCTCTTATTTACTGTAACCAGAAGCTGTTATACGGCCTCCTGCACAGATGCTGTGCCGAAACGCTCCTGGAACTGTCAGCAGGCAAAAAGTATCTCGGGGCACAGCCCGGGATCATCCAGGTTCTCCATACCTGGAATCAGGAACTGGATTACCATGTTCACATGCATAATGACAAGTGGGATATTATGACAAGGGAAGTAGTCTTTTCCTGATAAATACAGTCTTTTTCAGCTACTTCCCTTTACATAATTTAATGCCCCAGAGAATTTAACCAGATCATAAGATCCTTATCGTCAACCCAGTTTTTTGTTTTTACCAAGGAATCTGTTTCTGGTAAAGGTGTTTTTTGTCCGGCGAGTTTTTCTATTGCGTCCCGCTTCATCTTAACACTCGCTTTTGAATAAATCTGGGTCACCTTTAAATCAGTGTGTCCAAGGAAATCCCGGATATAGACTGGATTGATGTCAGCCTCTGTCAGGTGGACGGCCTTACTGTGCCGGAGGATATGAGGTGTGATTTTTCCTATACCAGCATCCTCTGCATATTTTTGCAGGATATAAGTGATACCCTGCCTCGTAAGTTTTTCTTCCCGGTGATTAAAAAACAACGGCAGGTCTGCCCAGCGTGGTGTATCCAGACTGTAACAGTCTATATAATTCCTAAGTATGGCCGCGGTTTCCTTCATGAGTGGCACAGTCCTGGTTTTTCTCCCTTTACCTGTAAGCGTTACCTGAGGGGGTACGGTAAAACGGATATCACTCATCCGGACATCAGCTAATTCCTGCACCCGGCATCCACTGTCATAAAGAAGGCATAGCAGTGCCAGATCCCTTTTTCCTTTTGCTGTTGTGGCGTCTGGCGCCGCAAGCAGTTTTTCCGTCTGAGCCGTGTCCAGATATGTTACTTCTGTCTGTGCTGTTTTCTTTACAGGTATGGACAGTATCTGCTGGGAATGAAATATATGTTCCGGCCGCTGGCTGCAGAGGTACCTGAACAGGGAGTGGATTGCTGCAAGCCTTATATTTCTCGTCGAAGGGCTGTTTGTCCTTTCGGATTCCAGCCAGCCAAGGAACTCTTCCACGCGTTCCGCGGTTATATCGGCAATCTCCAGGGCTTCGGATCTTTTTCCATGGACATTGGACATAAATGTAATCAGCAACACAATGGAATCCCTGTAGGAGAGGACTGTATTAGGACTCAGGTCCCTGGCGGCAACAAGATATTCCATGATGAATTGATTGACCAGCATGGCGAAATCAGTCGTCTTCATAAGGCCTCCTAATCTCCTTTACCGGTTCAAATCTGGGGAAGATATCCCCGTACATGTTTTCCAGCCTTTCTGTCAGATCGGGGAATGCCTCTGCTGTCAGCTGCAGATACCTGCCTGTGGCGGAAAGAGAACGGTGTCCCATGTACGCGCTTAAAAGCGGGAGCGCCACACGGTGCGGGATATCCTCCCTGAGCATTTTTTCAAGGCTGTGTACGCAGAAGGTGTGCCGCAGACAGTGAAGATGCGCCCCGCCTCCTTTATAACCATGATACGGGATTCCCATCCTGCGGATGAGGGTGTTGAAATAAACCTGGATGTTATTCCGCGAATAATGCCCATCCCCTCTGTTGCTCAAAAAGAAAAGGTCTTCCCCGTGGGATACTGGGTGGAGCTTAGCGCAGTACCAGGAACAATACTCTGCCAGTGAATCTCCGATTGGCAGATGCCTGTCTTTATGGTTCTTTGGATCAACCACACAGATGACCCTTTCTTTCAGGTCAACATCGGCCATTGTAAGATGCAGGGCCTCTGAAATCCGTATCCCGGTTCCATACAATACCCTGAATAACACGGGGTAAAAAATGTGTGACTGTCTATAGTTCGGATGGATCTGGTCGGACAGGCGGAATAATCCGTCCATCTCCTCATGCGAAAAAATATATGGCTTGAAACCCGCTGCTGCTGACCGGAGCGCTTCATATCCGGGCAGGAATGCCTGGATATCATGGTTCAGCAGGCAGCAGCCAAAGTTCTGGAGGAAACTTACGCGCCGTTTTTGGGTTGTTGCCTGCCAGTTTGGCTGATATTTGATGAAGGCATTGACCAGTTCCGGCGAAAGACCGCCACTGCTGTCATACTCCATACTCATGTGATCGAATTTATGTGCAAGGCGTTCCTCTTCCATATATCTGCATCCAAGGAGTCTTTTTTCTTCAATGAATGACCGCAGATGGACAGCAAATGGCCCAAGGTATTCAGGAGTCCTTTCTGACATAGTCCATCACCTCCATTTCCAGCGCGCATTTCTTCAGATTCTCCAGATCAAGCTGGACATAGTATTTCCCTGCGGTATCCGGATCGCTGTGCCCGAGGATTTCTGATATCACATTGATCCCCACATTGTTTTGGAGGAGATTTGTTGCCAGGGATCTTCGGAAAAAACATTGGGGCTTTCTGTAACGGGCCGCCCGTTTTTAAGATAATCAATGACAGCCCAGCCAGCCTCCTCCGGCAATGGCAGCAAAAGGGCTTTCTGCGTTTTATGCCGGATGATTGATATTTGTTTTTTGGTCCAGTCGATATCATGCAGCTTCAGGTTTCTGATGTCACCAATCCGGAGTCCAAGCCGGGCCGCAAGCAGCACCATCGCGTAACTCCTTTTCCCGGCCGGGCTGATTCTTTCCGCGGAGTCCTCTATCTTTTTTATCTCATCCTGCCCCCATACAGTAGGGAAAGCCATCCTTCCCTGTATGGACGCTTTAGGAAGGCGCTCCGCCAGAGGGACGCGGATATATCCCTGGAGATAAAGATGTCTGTAATACCTGCGCAATGTACAGAGCTTTGTTTCAATCCCTTTAGGGCTTAGCCCGTAAAAGCTTTTGATGAACTCGTCGTTATCCCGGACACTTATTTTATCCGGGGTATGGATACCCCTGGCATCCAGGAACAGTAAAAGATCATGGATGATCATCCGCGAGCGTGTGACATAGCCGTATGACAGGCCCTCTTTTATGACGGCCTCAAAAAACCCTTCTGTACATTGACGGAATGGCCCTGGCCAGACGATTTCACCAAAAAAATCATTCCGTCTGTGGATAATGCCAAAGTTGTGGTATTCTGCAAGCATCCGCATGCACCTGAAATACGTTTCTTCCTTCCGGGAGTGTTCATCTGTGGAAACGAGCCCTCCCCTTTCCGTGAACCTGGCAATGAGAAAATCAGCGCCAAGCGACTGGCTGTAACTGCTGTTACCTGCAAACACAGTAAATTCTGCCAGTACTTTTCTGTAGCGCTCCAAAGTCAGTTCATTGTTCCAGACTTCCATGAGTTTCTGTTCGAGTTTTAAACACAGGGCTGCAACACTGATATCATTCTGCATACATTTTCCTCCTTCGCATGCAACTAAAAAATAAGGTACAATACCAGTATGTCATAGATATCATGGAAATGCCGCAACAGGGGCAGCGAATTAATGTAAAGTTTTTTTGGCAAACAGATGATGGATTGGAGGAATTTTCGTTTGATTTCTTCTCCGTGGAAAAACGAGGGTAAAACTGGAGATTCTTATGCTTTGCATGGGCTATAACATCAATAAACTGCATGCCAAAATCTAAAAAGAGCGTACAGGAAGTTTTCTTTTTCCAGTCAAGGAAACTGCTTAAAAAGCCAAGGAAACGAAGGCATTGTTAAAGTACGCCAAAAATCCGAAAGGGCTCCCAAAACAAAAGAATTCCTTCCGGATTTTTTTATGCATAGAGCGAGGGTATCGCTCAATCATCTAATTTGATGATTTTGCGACACCCTCTGTCTTTATTTGTTTATCCATATCCATATATACGGCGCACGTACCCTATCCTTCCATAGCGCGACCTACAGATACATTTCCCTGTCTGCTTTCCTTTTTCCCTCCGGTCCTATGTAGACAGAGTTATCAAGGGCCGGGACCGGATACGAACCGTGTAAACCGGTATCAGGGCCTTCCATCCGGCTTCCCCCGCCTTTCCAAATATGTCCCCTACTTATCAGCAGGCACGATTTCCAGCCAGTAACCGTCCGGGTCCTTGATGAAATAAATTCCCATGCCAGGATTCTCGTAGCAGATGCATCCCATCTCCTCATGGTGCTTGTGGGTGCCGTCAAAATCATCCACATGGAATGCCAGGTGGAATTCGCACTCTCCCAGATCATATGCTTCCTTCCTGTCCCGCAGCCAGGTCAGCTCCAGGGTAAAGTCCGTCACTCCGTCTCCCAGGTAAACCAGCTTAAAGGAACCGTCCGAAGCGTTCTTCTCTCTCACCGGTTCCAGGTTCAGCGCCTCTTTATAAAAAGCAAGGCTCTTCTCCAAATCCAGTACATTAAAATTAAAATGGTTAAATGTAATCATAAGTTGCTCCTTTCTCTTTTAAAAAACCGGCCTGCACCGCAGGATGCAGACCGGCAATTGTTTCATACGTTTAGTTCTTGGGAACCATCACTTCCATGCCGCCCATGTAAGGACGCAGCACTTCCGGTATCTTCACACTGCCGTCCGCCTGAAGGTTGTTCTCCAGGAAAGCAATCAGCATACGCGGAGGCGCCACCACGGTATTGTTCAGGGTGTGGGCCAGATACTTTCCTCCGTCCTCTCCCTGTACGCGGATTCTCAGACGGCGGGCCTGGGCATCTCCCAGGTTGGAGCAGCTTCCCACCTCAAAATACTTCTTCTGTCTTGGGGACCATGCCTCCACGTCCACTGACTTCACCTTAAGGTCAGCCAGATCGCCGGAGCAGCACTCCAGAGTGCGGACAGGAACATCTAAGGAGCGGAACAGATCCACGGTGTTCTGCCACAGCTTATCATACCACATGGGGCTTTCCTCCGGCTTGCAGACCACAATCATCTCCTGCTTTTCAAACTGATGAATACGGTAAACGCCTCTCTCCTCAATTCCGTGGGCGCCCTTCTCCTTGCGGAAGCAGGGGGAATAGCTGGTCAGTGTCAGGGGAAGCTGCTGCTCCGGCGTAATTGTATCAATAAATTTACCAATCATGGAGTGCTCGCTGGTACCAATCAGGTACAGGTCCTCTCCCTCAATCTTATACATCATGGCATCCATCTCGGCAAAGCTCATGACGCCTGTGACCACATTGCTGCGGATCATAAAAGGAGGTACACAGTAGGTAAATCCGCGGTTAATCATGAAATCCCTTGCATAGGAGATCACTGCGGAATGAAGTCTGGCAATATCGCCCATCAGGTAATAGAAACCGTTTCCCGCCACTCTTCTGGCCGCGTCCAGATCAATACCGTTAAACCGCTCCATAATATCTGTGTGGTAAGGAATCTCAAAATCCGGCACCACGGGCTCACCGAACCGCTCCACTTCCACGTTCTCACTGTCGTCCCTGCCGATGGGCACGGTTGGGTCGATGATGTTGGGAATGGTCATCATGATTTTGGTAATCTTCTCAGAAAGCTGTCCTTCCTTTTCCTCAAGCTCCGCCAGACGCGCGGAATTGGCGTTGACCTCCTGCTTCACGGTCTCCGCCTCATCCTTCTTCCCCTGGCCCATCAGCATGCCAATCTGCTTGGACAGCTTGTTGCGGCTGGCCCTTAAATCATCGGCTTCCTTCTGTGTGGCCCTTGCCTCCGTGTCCAGTGAAATCACTTCGTCCACCAGCGGCAGCTTGCTGTCCTGGAATTTATTCTTAATGTTCTGCTTTACAATGTCCGGGTTCTCTCTTACGAATCTTAAATCTAACATGGTATTCCTCCTGGATTTCCTTGATATAATACCTTCCAATTCTGGACAGGTATTCCTGTACTGTTAAAGAGTATATAACATTTTACCATGAAATAAAAGCCCTTTTTCTGTTTTTCCTGCTGCTGTTTTCCTGCTGCTGTTTTCCTTCCGCCTCCCTGCTGTACCGGCATACGCCGTCCACGTAAGTGGCTTCCACCGGAATGCCGGCCAGCTCCTCAGGAGAGGTCTCAAAGGGATTGGCTCCCAGTATCACAAAATCTGCCAGCATCCCTGGCGCAATCCGCCCCTTCACTTCTTCCTCAAAGGATGCGTGGGCGCCCTCCACGGTAAAGGAATCCAGGGCCTGCTTTATATCCAGTGCCTGTTCCGGTAGGTATGGGCCCACATGGTCCTTCACCGTTGTCCTGGTGACCGCGCACTGTATTCCCTTCATCACATCCGGCAGCTCTACCGGGCAGTCGGAGCCGTTGGAGGCATGGGTGGTTTCATAAAGGGTCCTGAAATGATAGCTGGACGCCGCCCTCTCCTTTCCGATTCGTTCCTCCACGATGTGGATGTCATAATCCAGGAAAATAGACTGGAAGTATGCGTGCAGGGACAGTTTCGCAAATTTATCAAGCTGGTCCGGCCTAGTAATCTGGCAGTGGACAATGCCGTGCCGGTGGTCCTTTCTGGGACACTGGGAAAGGGCCTTTTCGTAGGCTGCCAGGATATCATCCAGAATTCCGTCCCCTATGGCATGGACGGCCACCTGCATCCCATGGGAATTTGCATATCCCACCATGTCCTCGAACTGTTGTCTGGTGAAAATGGGAATTCCCCGGGTGGAGGCATCGTCTGCATAGGGCTGGCTGAGATAGGCGCTCCTGGCTCCCAGGGAACCGTCTCCCAGCATTTTAAGGGGACCAATCTTAAACCAATGATTTCCCCAGCCCGTGTTATATCCTTTTTCCACGAATCCCTTCAGCACATCCAGATTCGTAAACTGGGACTGTTCATAAACCCTGACTGTCATTCTTCCCTCTGCGTCCAGTTCCCGGTATGCTTCCAGCACCCGTTCATAGGGCACATTGTTAAAAGCCAGCAAATCGTCTGTCTGGGATGAAGTGACTCCATAACGGTTGAGAGCCTTGGACGCTGCCAGTATCATTTCCTTTATGTCCTCTTTGGCGGGCTCAGGCAGGCATCCGTAGATCAGGTCCATTGCATTTTCCCGGAATATTCCGTTGGGCTCCCCGCTTTCGTCCACCTCATAGAGCCCGCCTTCCACCTGGGGCGTGTTTCCTGTGATTCCTGCCAGATGAAGGGCCATGGTATTCACCACACAGGCATGGCCGCAGGTTCTTGTGAGGCAGATAGGGTAATCTGTGGATATCATATCCAGATCATGACAGTTGGGAAACCGCTTTTCATCCTCAAAGTAATCGTGATTCCATCCCCTGCCCCTTACCCAGGCGCCGGGCTTTGGGGATTGTTCCCGGATAAATTCCTTCATATATTCCTTCATCCCGGCCAGGGAGTGGGTGTGCTGTGACAAATCCGCTGCGCGTAAGGCATTTCCGTAGTTCAAAAGGTGCATGTGGGAATCATTAAAGCCCGCGCACACAAACCTTCCCTTTAAGTCCTTTACTTCATCTCCTGATTCCTTCATGGCCAGGGCGTCCTCGTCGGTGCCTGCGCAGACGAACCTTCCATCCTCCACCACAAAGGCCTGGCACAGGGGAAGCTCCCCTGTGTATACGGCTCCATTCCGGTATATTGTCCTCATGTCGTCCCTCTCCTTATTCCGTCTTCTCCAGCTTCTTTTTATCCTCATAGAACAGCGGCATATCCCTATCTTCCAGTGTTCCGATATTCATATAGCGGGCCTTGTAATCCTTCAGAAGCCTGAAATATGTGCCTGACAGGATAAGCACGACGAACACATTGATGAAAGTTGGGATACCGCTGGTGATGTCCACCAGGGTCCATATGCTCAAATCACCTACATGAATCAGGTAAAGGGTAAGTAAAAAGGGAGGAAGGGCATAAAAATACTTAAACATGCGCAGCAGCCATTTCTTCACCGTGGGATGGTTCATGGCCAAATGACGCAGGGTCGCCTCATAGTACACATACCAGCCTCCGGAAGTGGTCACGGAGAAAATCACCATGGTGGCCGTCATAAACACGGTGCCGAAAAATCCCAGATTGTGCTGGAACACATTGAGGGCAAGAGTTGCATTGGTTGCCCCGGAGGTCCATTCACCGGTAATCAGCACGCTGAGCGCTGTAATAGTACACACAATAAAGGTGTCCACAAATACCTCAAAGGAGCCCCAGAGTCCCTGCTCCACGGGATGGCGTGTCTTGCTGGAGGCGTGGACCATGGGGCTTGTACCCCAGCCGGCCTCATTGGAATAAACGCTTCTCTGCATTCCGGTGGCAATGGCCTTGGACACCGTGACTCCGGCAAATCCGCCCATGGCGGCTGTACCCGTAAAGGCCTGGGTAAAGATGGAGCCAATGGTGGGAATCAGGTTGCCGATGTTCAGCACAATGATTAGCAGGCCGAAAATCAGGTACCCCAGACTCATAACCGGCACCAGCTTCACAAATATCTTGCTCAAATTCTTAACGCCTCTCCAGATCAGGGCATAGATAAACACCACCAGCAGCAGGGATGCCAGTTCCTGGGGAATGCCAAAGGACTGGGCCAGCACTTCTGACGTGGTAAAGTTGGATGCGCTGATAAAGAAGGTGGAGAATATGCCAAGGCCGAACACAAAGGCCAGAGGAAGCCATTTCTTACCCCAGTGGCGCTCCTCCCCAAGACCGTACTCCATGTAATAGGTAGGTCCTCCGTATGGATTTCCCTCCTCGTCCGTACGGCGGTAATACACGGCCAGCGTAACCTCCACCTGCTTAATCAGCATGCCCATGAAGGCTGTCAGCCACATCCAGAACACTGCTCCAGGTCCGCCTGTGGTGACGGCTGTCGCCACTCCGGCGATATTGCCAAAGCCCACAGAACCGCCTACAGCCGTTGCAATCGCTTCATAAGGGCTTAAAAGTCCCTTGTCGTTTTCATCGGCGGCATGGTCCTTTCTCAGGATGCATCCAAGGGTCCTCTTAAAGATGTACCCCAGGTGGCATACCTGGAAGAATCTGGATCGGACCGTCACGTAGATACCCGTAATGATGATGAGCGCAATCAGAGGAGGCCCCCATATGATTTCACCGTTTAACCAGTTTAAAAATTCTGTCATTTTCTTAATTCCCCCTATTGGTCCTGGATTACGATACCATGGCGGCCCATGGGGCACTGCCAGACACGTTCCGGCACTGTACAGAAAAAGCAATGACCCCAGGCCATTGCTTTCCATAATCATGTATCTGCTTAAGAAAATCCAGCCAATAGCGCCACCACTTTAAAAGTGAGAGTATGCAGCCTGTTTGACTGCATCCCAACACATTCCGCCGGCAGACAGAATCTGTTTCGGCAGTAATCCCTTTCCCTGTGTTCTCCGGCCTGCCGGCCTCCGGGACAAAAATCCCCGCTGTCGGCCACCCTGTGGATGGCATCCATTATCACACAGATACTAATGCTTACCGCGCCTCTATCGCATCCTATATTTTAACATTGCCTTAACATCATACTATTTAAAGCTAAAGCTGTCAACGTTTTTCGACATTTCCCGGCCGGCCCTGACTGTCCGGACTGTCTGCGCGTTCCGCCAGCTTTCCCGCCTCATGTCTGCTGTCCGCCGCGCGGACCAGCACATCCATCAGTTCCTCAAAGCACACGCCATTGGCAATGGGGATGTCAAGCTCCTCCGACCTGGCGATGCAGGCTTTTACAAATGAGGCCGCCAGACGCACAGCGCTGTCCAGGCTCCATCCCCTTACGGCAGCAGCCGACACAACGGAGGAAAATACATCCCCTGTTCCCGGCCGCTCATGGCCCACCCGCCTGGTTCTGGGGAAAGCTGTCCTCTCGCCCTCTGCCACCACATTCATGATGAAGCCGCCCTGGTTTACACCTGTAATGACCACGCATTCCGGTCCCATGGCCTGGATTTCCCCGGCCAGCTCCCCCAGCTCTTTCCTGCTCCATCCATCCCCGCGGTAGGTCCGTCCGGTCAGGATACACGCCTCTGTCAGGTTTGGAGTCACGATATCACCCATGGATACCAGCTCCTTCATACGGCTGCACATAGCTGGTGTATAGGTGGCGTAGGTTTCCCCGTGGTCCCCCATAATGGGGTCTATAATTACCTTTGTGTCTTCCTGCCTGAACTGCCGTATGACATCCATCACAATCTCAATCTGTGCTTCGGAACCCAAAAAGCCGCTGACAATGCCGTCAAAGGTCAGCTCCAGCTCCTTCCACTTGTGAATAAACTCCCCCATCTTCTCCGTATAGTCGTCAAAGAAATAGACAGGAAAACCTGTGTGGTTGGATAAAATGGAGGTGGGTATGGGGCAGCACTGGACCTTCATGGCAGATAAAATGGGAATAGCCACTGTCAGGGAACAGCGGCCGTATCCGGATAAATCATTAATCATGGCAATCTTTTTCTGTCGGTAAACACTCATGTCAAATCTCCTGTCATCTGAACCGGTCAAAAAACCCGGCCCTTATAAGTGTACTGCGAAGGGGCATGTAGATGACCACCGCCGCGGCAGCAGACATCACCGCATTGATGGAGGTGGAGGCAATGTTCCAGGCCAGCACCAGCTCCGCTGCCGGTTTGCCCAGAATCGCCAGCTTGTAATAATAACCCACCAGCGGGTCAAATATCACGTTGAACAGCAGACCGCAGACAGAGGCCGCCACCACGAAACGGAACACATGGCCCTTATCAGAGCTCTCATTGATTCTGCCGATTTTGTGGGCCACCAGACCGGTTATCAGGCCGATACAGAGCTTTAGCAGGAAGGTCTTTGGCGCGTATACCACATAGATGGGGTCAAATAAATCCCCAATGGTCATTCCCAGGGCCCCGCCCAGTCCGCCGTAAAAGCCCCCTAATATCAGAGCTCCCAGGACACAGACCGCGTTGCCCAGATGGATGGAAGTGGCGTCGCCTCCGGGAAGGGTAATCTTAATCTGTAAAAATGTAAAAACCACATAGGATAATGCCGCAAACAGGCCGGTCAGGGCCAGCTTGTAGATACGGCCGTCCTCCAGGCTCCTATGGCCTGCTGTCACTGCACTGGATGTCTTCATATAAATTCTCTCCTCATATTGTATATTTCTTTCCGCATGAACTGCATTCATTCATGCCACCTATGGTATCACTAAGGTGGAATGTTTTAAATATCCAGTTTGAGAAGTTTTGGCCAGTCCAGTTCATCAAAATCAAATTTCTGTATCAGAATTGTCAGTCGTGGGATTCCACCACAATCAGAACCCCGTCCGTGAAGGTAATGGTACCTTCCTCCCCCGCAAGCTCATTGCTGATGCAGAGACTTGTCCCTATCTCAATGTCCTTCTCATGGAGAGGATACTTAAAGCCGGTGAGAGTAATGCCTCTGACCTCCTGGGTAAGCGGCAGGAAGGAAATATAATTTCCCCAGGCCTCATTCCTCTTAAAGGTCCGTTCCCCGTCAATGAGGTAGATACGGTTCTGGCTGTCCAGGATATATGCCTCCATTCCCTTTTGCAGGCAGGGAAACAGCAGATGGATGTTGCCCAGCGTATGGTCCATGCGGCCGCCGGTGGCCCCCAGCACCACCACCTCGGAACACCCTGTGGCCTGGGCCTTTAAGAGGGCCAGCTCCGTGTCTGTCTCATCCTTTTCCGGCTGGCGGGCATCCCATACAATATGTTCCATCCTCCTGTAATATGCCAGTACCTCCGGCTTTACCGTGTCAAAATCACCCACTATCATATCCGGTTCCAGTCCCAGGGCTTTCACGGCCTCCAGTCCCGCATCCACCGCAATGATTTTATCAAATGTTTCCTGTCCCAAAAAAGAACCGGCGAAGGACAGGTCCAGTTTTCCGCCGGTTATAATCAGACAACGCTTCATTTCTCATATTCCTTTAAAATATCCATAAATTCTCTTGTTCTGGCAGACGGATCCCGGCCAAAAACAGCGGAACCAGCCACAAATATATTGGCGCCCGCGTCTATGATTTCCCGGACATTTCCCGCGTTTACGCCGCCGTCCACCTGGATGTCCGTCTTTAACCCCTGCTCATTCAGCATGTTTCTGAGTTCGCGTACCTTGTTAAGGGTATAAGGGATGAACTTCTGGCCTCCGAAACCGGGATTCACGGTCATGATAAGAACCATGTCCAGCTGCCCGAGGATGCACTCCAAGGAACGCACCGGAGTGGCGGGATTTAAGGCAACGCCGGCCTTCAGTCCGGCTTCCTTAATCTGGTTCACCACACGGTCCAGATGTGTGCAGGCCTCGGCCTGGACTGTTATGACATCCGCCCCGCAGTCCTTCATATCCTCCACATAGCGTCCCGGCTCCTCCACCATCATATGCACGTCAAAAACAGCCCTGGTGCAAGGGCGCAGGCTCTTGATTACCGGCATGCCGAAGGAGATGCTGGGCACAAAGGCCCCGTCCATCACATCCAAATGAAGATACTCGGCACCTGCCCCGTACACCTCCTTCACCTGTTCCCCCAAGCGGGTAAAATCAGCCGCAAGAATAGACGGCGCTAATTTGTAATACATGTCTAGTACCTCCTTTTATTTTTCAGCTCCTCATACATGAGGATATAATTGTCATACCGGCCGCGGCTCAGCTCCCCCCGCTTAAGGGCTTCCTTCACGCCGCAGACCCGCTCTCCCACATGGACGCATCCCAGGAATTTGCACTCATCCTCATATGGCCCGAACTCCGGGAAATAATGTTTCAGTTCTCCGGGTTCCAGAAAGTCAATGAACATGGAGCTGAATCCCGGTGTATCCATCATGTAGGTTTCCTCTTCCACATAAATCAATTCAGAATGACGGGTGGTATGGCGCCCCCTCTCAATCTTGCGGCTGATATCTCCCGTCTCCATGGAAGCCTGGGGCTGGATGCGGTTGGTCAGTGAGGATTTTCCAACGCCCGACGGCCCTGCCAGCACTGAGGTTTTTCCTCTGAGAATTTTTCTCATTTCTTCCAGTCCCGTATCGTCGTAGGTGCTGACAAAGTGGACCTCATACCCTGCCCTCTCATAGATGGCGCGGTACTTATCCACAAGCCCGGCCTCCCCCAGATCAACCTTGTTAAAACAGATGGTGACCGGCACGCCCTGAATTCCCATCATCACCAGAAAACGGTCCAGAAGATTCAGATTGGGTTCCGGATGAGTGATGGCAAACACTACCAGGGCCTGGTCCACATTTGCCACAGCCGGACGTATGAGAACGTTGGAACGGGGAAGGATGGCGTCAATATTGCCTTCCTTCTCCTCCTCATCCAGAACAGAAAACTCCACATTGTCCCCCACAAGGGGTTTGATTTTGCGGCTGCGGAACACCCCCTTTGCCTTGCACTGGTACACATGGTTCCTGCCGTCATTGACGTAATAAAAGCCCGCAATTCCTTTGATTATCTTACCTGTCATATACGCCTCTTATCCTACCGGGAAAAATGCCACCGGATAGGACTTGATTACTGTTAAATTATCTGCATCCACGACTTCCACCATACCGCTGTCCACGCCGTACGCCCCCTTGATTCTGGGGAATACCACGGGTACGGTCTGGGCGCCCACAACCAGCCTTGGACTCATAAGGGTCGTATAAACAGAAGCGCCTTCATCATTGGTCTGGTTCAGGCGGATCAGCACGCGCACGCTGCTGGTCTGGGAAGCCGGTCCTATATAGTTGCTCAGGGAGCATGCCTCGTCAATGGAGCCGATGTAATACCGTTCATCTGAAGCCTGGGTCTGTGCAGGCTTCCCGCTGACCACATAGTCCACTGCCGTGCCCGGTGGAAGTATGGTTCCCGGAAGCTCTGACTGGCTGATAATCAGGCCCTCCTCCACCGTATCGCTGGCTTCCGCGGTTACATTGCCTGTTAAGAGTCCTGCTCCTGCCAGAAGGGCGTCCGCGGATGTGGAGGTCTGTCCCTGAAGATTGGGAACCCGTCCCTCCACGTTCTGTGAACCCTTGCTCACATAGAGGCTGACGCCCTCGCCCACCTTCACCACCTGAGGGCTGAAACGAATCACATTGCCCTTTATGACAGTGTCGCTGTTCTCCTCTCTGACCTCTACAGTCAGTCCCTTCTGCTCCAGCAGAAGCCTGGCATCCTCCCCTGTCATCTGGGTCAGGTCCATGGCATTTAAGTCCACCTTATCGCTTCCCTTGCTGATGGTCACTCCCACGGTACTCCACTTCTTCACCACCGTTCCTGCCAGGATATCCTGGCCCATAACCTGGCCTTCCGCATAGTTATCGGAATACTCGCTGCCTGTGACCTCCATCACCAGGCTGCTCTCCTTCAGTTTTTCCCTGGCCATATCCTGGGGCAGTCCCAGGACGCTGGGCATATTTATCTGGTCCTCCGTGTTGATGTCCACCACGGTGGTGGAACCTTCGGTGGTCACGGCAACGGTCTCTGTGGCAGGCTTACTGCTGCTCTGCCTGAAAAGCCCGGTGAGCCGTGAAAATACAAACAGCACCACTGCCACGATAATAATGGCGGCCACGATGCCAAAGGCCGTGATGATGCGCTCAAACTGAGTGCTTACATCATCCCCATCATTCTTTTTCCGGGTGTGGATGCGCCCGTCTTTTTTGTGCTGATCCCTGGACCGTTTTCTGTCCGGATGCTCCGTCTGTTCCTCCTCCGGTTCCTCAGGGGTCTCCTCAGGATAGGTCTTCCTGCCTTCTTGGATGCTGTTCAGCTCTTCCCTTGTGATGGGCCTGGTCTTGCCAAACTCATCCTCTTCCCCGTCCTTGCGGGCATAAATGTCCGCGTCCGGATCCATCAGGGCGGTCCGCAGGTCCTCAATC
>ERZ506944.397-NODE-397-length-23229-cov-6.452058_pt1 | contig 23229 bp, 29 predicted proteins | sample MGYA00512899_ERZ506944 | MGnify/ENA metagenome assembly ERZ506944 | reverse complement strand
AACCGTTCTGGCGTGGGTATCAGTTTCAGTTTTTCATATAACCGTACTGTATTTGGGTGTATTCCGATGATTGCGGCTACTTCCGCAGTTTTATATGTTTTCACTGTTTCCCGCCTCCATTCTCTCCCAATATACCATAGCCAAAAAGTCTGGTGTTATAGTGTAGGGTTCTATTTTACCATAGAAAAAATATTTAGCAACATAGAATTGCTACCGGGATTTTTGCTTATCTTTCTGCTGCTCTTGGGAAGAAGGAATGTCCAGCAGATAATCCACGTTGGCCTTGATATTATGAAGCTCCTTCATATCAGACCGGGCCTGCTTATAGGCAGCATAGGCTTTCCGTTTCTGTTCCAGCAGGCCGGCGTATTCCTCCCGGAGTGATTTGACAGAGGGAAGTTTCGTAATGCCCATGCTGTCAAAATATTTCTTCGCCGCCTGGTGCAATAGAATGTCCGCCTCATGCTCTGACCGGAATTTTTTACTGTAACCGGCCTTGCGGTAATCCACATAGACCGCCCGCGTCTTTGCATAATTCACGATCTGCTTCTGCAATTCTCCGTTGGCGGTCATCTGCGATTCCAGGTCCTTGATCTGTGCCGACAGAGCATTAAAGCTGGCGGTAGCGGCCGCAGCTTTTTCCTGCAAATCTTCATAGCTCATATCCCCATGCTCTTTCAGGTAGATCACCGCCTGGGAGAGCTGTTTTAAGTTAAACACCTTCGCCCAGCGTTCATAGCCCGGCCCCTTGCCGGCTCGGACCGCCGCCTCAATATCCACCAGCAGCCCAACCTTCGGAGCCGGCTTTTGAGAAAAAGTGCGGCGGGGTTTTACCGTGCGGGCGCCCTCGATCCGTTCCCATATGGCCTGCTCGGTGTAGTCGCCTTTCAGCGTATTACACCGGGTATAGTTTTTCTGCCCCGCCACCCGGAGCCGGAGGTTCTTGCGTTCCCGATTGACTTCGATTCCGGCAGCCTCCAGATTTTTCAGAAATTCCTCAAAATCCTTCGGTCTTTCTTCCAGAGCCGCGTCGATTGCCCGGCGTAGCTGCTCCTGGAAGGAGGGCTGTTTTTCATTTCCCAGCCATGTGCCATAGTGATCCCTGCTGGGTTTTGGATTCTCCACGATAGACAGACCATGCTCCAAACACAGCTTGTCATTCATGCGCCGGATCGCCCAGGTAGAGCCCCAGAAGTTGCGGAATTTTCGGGTGCAGTCAAGGGCGGTGGAATTGATGATGATGTGATTATGAACATGGTGCTTATCCACATGGGTACACACCACAAAAGCATGATTGCCCTTTGTCAGCTTCAGTGCGAGCTCCCGCCCGATCTGGTTCGCTTCTTCCGGCATGACTTCGCCGGGCTTGAAGGCTTGCCGGAGGTGGTAGGCGATCACATCATCCGCGCCCCGGTCCCGTCCGGTCAGGTTCAAATACTGCCGCTTGGAAAGAAGGAACTCCGCATCCGCGATCCGGGTATCACACTCATAACCATAAATGAATTTTCCAAAATCCGTTTTCTGCGGATTCTCCACATAGTCAATGATGTCCGCAATGGCCGTAGACACATCCCGGCCTTTTCCCACATGCAGCGGCATCAGCCGTGTAGTCGCCATACCATCACCCCCTTGATTCAATTCAGCCGGTTATCGTTCCTGGCTCTTGCGCTGCTTTGGTTTCTCTGCTCTGGCCTGCTGCCCGGCGTTTTTATTCAGGCTGTCACGGACAGAAGGCTTTTTCTCCTGGGCCAGTGCATACTCCTTCCGTGCCTGGGTGAGAAATAAATCCGTAAGTCCGGGGTGGCTGCGGTCCACCACAAAGTAAACATTCCGGTCATGGCCGAAACCGTCCGGGTTCTCATAGACCGGAATGGATTTCGCCCAGACTTTGTTATCGCGGGAAATGCGCCCGTCCCAATCCTTCTGCCGGACCGTGTTGGCAAGCACATAAAACATCCGGTCATAGCCGAATTGTTCCAAGACCTGATGTACTGCCTCCGTGCCCAGGCGGTTATCCCGGTAGTGATCGACAATGGCCTGCTCGATTGCCTCCTTGCAGGCGATATTTGCCTTATAGGAAGCGCGGTATTGTTCCAACTCTCCATGCTCATACGCATAGGAAGCCGGATAGATATATAGCTGTGTTGTGTCTTTCATGTGATCCCTCCAAATAGAAGAAGCTGCCTTGTGAGACGGCTCCAAATAGTGAAAAAAAGGGCGAGACACCAATATGCCCCGCCCATAAGTTTATCCAAATACAAAATCCCTGAGCGCGCGGTTTGCTCCGCCGATCATCCCGACCAGCCAGGCCGCCGCCATTGGCAGACCATAGGGGCTTATCAGAAACGCGATCACCAGCCATGCAAGCCCGGCCCACACTCCGGCAGTAAAGAACAGTATCAGTGACGCCAGAAATACAATGCCTGATAAAATCCCCAGCACCGCGCCGGACGCGATCACCAGAAACTTGCATACCAGATAAAGAAGCCCCGTAACCAGGACAAAGGGAAACGCCAACAGTTTGAATATCAGACGCATAGGTCAAGCCTCCTTCCACGAGGAAAAGTATCATATCCCTCTGCCAAAATTCTATCGTGCCGGTTCCCGGAAAGCAACGGCTATTTTCTCCATTTATGAAATGTTTGCAAATCCCCGGAGCAGCTTATCCATACCATTCCACAGGTCATCCAGCCGGGTACGCAGATCTTCCACATCCGCAGCGTAAACGCTGCCGGTCTCATTGGCACGCCGTGTGTACTGATTTAAGTTATTGGAACAGATACGAAGGAGGCGTATCATTTCCTGAATGTCGCCCATATCCAGGTGAATGATGTAACCGTCCACTGCCATCTTGCGAAGATAAGCGGAAAGGTTGGTGATCCCCAGCTCCGCCATATGTTCCTTTATCAAAGCAGCCTCCGCCTCGGTCAAAACGAACTCCACACGGACAGACCGCTTATCCCGTCCGCCCTTCATCGTTCTGGCCCCTTGTTCGGGGAGGGCGGCTTCGGAGAAGTTGCGGCGGCTGTCCGTGCTTCTTTGAGCTTGCCGCGCAGGGTATTGTTCTCCAAACCGTCAATGTATTCTTTTATATCGCCGCTCACAGCATGGTAAGAGCGTTTGAACCGTTCCCGTTTCAGGATCATGGCAAGCTCATGTTCGTTTTCCGGCAGATCGGTCATCGACTTTGGATTTCCGTGCATCGGCATAAGCTCATTGATAAGCCGCCTCCGGTTTTGGTAAGGGATTATGATGTTGGTTCCATCCTCAAATACGACAGAAACTTTTTCTATGGGGCAGGTCAGCGATTTTGTCCGCTCTACATGCGACCCATAATCCAGCGGATAGATATTGCCGATTACTTTCCCGTCCCGCACGTCTTTGATAGAGATGGCATAGGCAAGGACCGGGTCTTTAGTCTGCTCATGGTAGAACCTCCACACATTATTCGCATAGCTGTCCTCCAGATAGACTTCCCGCTCCCGCAGGGTATAGGTGCCGCAGGGTCTTGACATCCAGAGAAGGCGCCGGTCCTCCGGTTCTCCTGATAGGGCCAGCTTTGGGATCAGCTCTTTATCTATGTCAAAATCATCTTTATAATGCTGTGTATGCAGTTCTACGACCTGCCCCAGAAAGCCCAGTATGTCCACACCTTCAAATTTTGTCCCCATACTCAAAGCCCCCTTTCCAGGACAGGCGGTGTGACCTGCCTTGCCTCATGTTCCGGACGCTCGGATTTCAGGCGATCCAGGATAGAGGGCTTTTCTTCCGGCAAGGTCTCCGGGGCAAGCTCCCGGATTTCCTCATAGGTCTGGCCGTCCGTCAGGTCCGGCTTTACCGGGGGCTCATTGTTCAGCCTGCCGTCCAGCATATTATAATTGCCGGTCTGTCCTTCCTCGTAAAGCTCTGCGTTGTGCAGATAGCTTTCGGGCGGCTGGAAGGGCTGTCCGGCGAACAGGATTTCCCTCTGCGCTTCAAACTGCCGGAGAACGCCATTTTGCAGCCGGGCAAACTCCGCATACTGATCCCCTGTAAGCCCGCGCTCCAGCATTTCCGCCTGAGAATGGGCCCAGCCCTCACCGTAGAGGAAATAATACATATCCGCCCGGTCTGTGACAAAGCATAGGGAACCGTCGCCGTTATCATAATAGGAGGTAAGCCCGTCCTGATAATGATAGCGTTCCTCGCGGCCCAGATAGACCCGGTTATCTGCCGCAAGCATGGCGACCATGCCGGCATAGTTACCGTGTACCGCAGAACGGATTTCCACCAAAGGGTCCAGCTCTTTAGAAAGCTGCCTGCCGGGAATCTCATTCAGTTTTTCCACTGCCGCATTCCGGGGTGTCTGTTCCTCATGGGCGCGGGCAGCTCTGTCCGGCTGTGTTCCGTCCTTTCGGACAGCACCCGGTTCCGGTTCTTTTTCCTTTACAAAATAGTGGACGTTGGCAGTCGTGCGGCTGTTACATTCCTTTGCGTAAGCCTCGGCTGCCTCCTGGGAAGCAAATTCAAGGGGTTTGCCGTCCTCCTTGCACCAGCTTTCCGCCCGCCCAAAGATCGAAGCGGCGCTGCGCACCGCCCATACACCGTAAGTCTTTTCTCTTTTCATCGGCACCTCCTGTTATCGTTCCTGCTGCTTTTCCGGTTTTGGCCGGGCAGACGGTTCCGCTGTTTTCGTTCCTTTAAGCTGCTGCCGGAGGGAGGCCCTTTGTTCCTGCTCCGTATCTGTGATATTCACATACTCGCCGATGATACAAAGCGCCTCGCCATAACTGCCGGAAGCAAATACCCGGTCCTTCATTTCCTTTGCCTGGTCTGTAAGCCCATGCTCCCGCAAAGTGCGGGCAGCGATCCCCACCAGGTTAAAAATATTGCCATCCTGCCCGATCAGCGCACAGTCCGGCTTTTCCGGTTCTCCGATAAATCCGCCCAGGCGGTTGGGGACAAAATCAGAAAGCCATGTGCCGCCAAAATTCTCATGGGTCTGTAAACGCCACACGGCAAGTTTCCCAATATCCAGGTCCACACCCTCAAAAGGATAGAGCAGACAGGTAAGGCCGTCATACTCAAAAGAAGAAATGTCCTGGAACTCCGCTCCGTTTTTCAGAATACCGGCCTCAGTGAACATTTCATTGATCCCGTCAAGCCATTCCTGCAGCTCGCCGCCGCAGCCCTGCAAGATCAGGCCGTCTTTTCCCTCCATACGGCGAAGGTCCTCTGTTTCAATATAGTTGATACTCAAAAAAATCGCCTCCTATCGTTGTTGTTGGTTTTCTTTCCTGTGCCGGACAGCTTTGCCCTCCGGCGTTTTCTTTAGCTGCTGCCGGAGGGAAGGCTTTTGTTCCTCTTTCTGTAAATCTGTAAGGATCGCAGATAAGGGCTGTTCCCATCGACTCCCGAAGCCACGTACCACCGTTCCGGCCAGCGCGCCGTTTTCCCTGAACATTTTCAGCGTGTCAAAAGCTCGGTCAAAAAGGGAAATGTTTCTGGAATCTACACAGGGGGCAAAGTGGATCACCCCTTTGGGATAGTGCCCGCCGGTTCCGATCCAGCCCCGCACAAAATCATCGAAGCCCTTTGTGATTCCCGCGTCTGCCAGCTCCACGGCATGGCTGGCATTTACAAAACTTGTTTCTTTATATTGGCGTCCCAGGACCAGCACACCAGTCTTTGGGTTGAACAGAAAGCGCCGGTTGTCGATCTGCTGCATATCAATGGCCTGCGCCCTGGTATCAATCCGCATGATCTGCGGCACAATCGGTGTTTTTTCTATAAGCATCCCTCCAAACTGTCATAAAATCAGAGCGTCGGAAAAGCGCCCTTTGTCCGCAACTTAGCCCCATTTCAGAGGCCGGGAGCATTCCAATATAGGCGCCCTGTAAACAGGGCCTTAAAACCCTTGAAAACACTGGCCTGATTGAGCTAAGTTGCGGACACATCACCCCCTGTTTTGCCGCCTGCGCCGTTTCCGTTCCCGCTCGGATTTTCGTCTGGCGAAGCTGCGGCAATAATCGGAACAATACGCCTGGCTTGTGACCGGAAGGTAAGCCTTTCCGCAGACCGGGCATATTTTCTGCCTGAGAGAAGTATCTTCACCGGTCAGGGAAGATTCCAGCTTTGGCTGCGTAGGCAGCACCGCCGCCCGGAAATAGCGGCAGAACGCGCCGGTCCACCATTTATTCAGCATGTAGCAGGGACAGTCCAGGGGAAGGCAGAGCTTATCCTGGCAGTCATAGTTGGCGCACAAATTCGTCACCAGCCTTCGGACCGCCGCCCGCTCGGATCGTGTCAGTTCCCTTTCCGGCGGGGCGCTCATTTGCGCCCGCCTTTCTTCACCGGAAATTCCAGCTTGAAATTCACATATTTGCCGCCCGTATCATCCAGCACCACAACCGCGTCATAGGTCCGCCCCGTTTTTTCGCTGTAAAGCCCGGACATAGAAACGCGGCCCTCTTTCAGAAGGGCCGCCGCAACGGTTTTTGTCAGGGTTTTCTTCTTGCCGGTTAAGAATTTATTGTCTTTCCAGAGGGCAAAGGAGCAGTCCCGATTTTCACAGAAGAATCCCTTTTTGCCCTCATACACAGTGCCACCGCAGCGGGGACAAGTGCCGACAGCCTCGCGCCGGGTTCCTTTCGCGTCAGGGAACAGGCCGACAAACCGTTCCTCCGGTGCGGTATGTTCTTTGACAAGCGCCCGGCTCATATCGGCGATTCCTTCCATGAAAGTCTCCGCGTTGATCTCGCCGCGCTCCACCTGTTTCAACCGGGATTCCCATTCCGCGGTAAGCAACGGGGATTTGATATTATCCGGCAGGACCGTAATCAGGTTGGTTCCCTTTTCCGTGGGAATGAGCTGTTTTTTCTTTCTCTGCACAAAGCCGGTTGCTACCAGCTTTTCCAGTGTAGCCGCACGGGTGGCCGGGGTGCCTAAGCCCTTGCGCTCTGCATCTTCCGGTGCGTCTGCCGCGCCTGCCGTTTCCATAGCTGCCAACAGGGAATCCTCCGTATAGTGTTTGGGCGGGGAGGTCTTGCCTTCCCGGACGCCTGCTGCCACCGGTTCAAAGGTCTGGCCTTGGGTAAGCTCTGGCAAGGCCGCGTCTGCGGGGTCTGCCTTTTCCGGTTCCGCCTGTTTTAGCCCCATGCGGTAGAGCCGTTCAATTTCCTTCCAACCTGCCTGTAAGACAGTCTTTCCTTTCGCTGTGAAGGAATGGCCCGCACAATCCAGTACCGCCGTGACTGCCTCAAAGCGGTGCGTCTGGCCGGTGGCGCAAAGGAGCTTCATGGCGATCAGCGTCAGCACATCCCGCTCCCCGGAAGGAAGGGCAGACAGATCCGTCCGGGCGATCTCTACGGTGGGAATAATAGCATGGTGGTCGGTGACTTTGCTGCCGTCCGTTACCCGGTCAATATCCGGCTCGCCCAGGCAGCCTTTCCCGAAAGGCATGTTGTCCCGCAGCCATAGGATTAGGGAGGCGGCGGTTGCCTGCATATCCTCGGTCAAATACTGGCTGTCAGTACGGGGATAGGTCGCCAGCTTTTTCTCATAGAGGGATTGCAGGTAATCAAGGGTCTGCTGGGCGGTGTAGCCGTAGATACGGTTACATTCCCGCTGCAAGGTCGTCAGATCATAGAGGTGGGGAGGCTGTACGGTCTTTGTCTGTTTTTCTATCGAAAGGACAGAAGCCGTCTGCCCGTCACATTCCCTGCGAACCGCCTCTGCCGCCTGTTTTTCCGTTTGTCTTTCACCGGAAGCAGTAAAACCGCCGCAAGTGATCTCCGGTACATAGAAGGGCCTGCTGGTAAATGCCTGAATCTCTGCCTCACGCTGCACCAAAAGCGCCAGCGTTGGGGACATAACGCGCCCGACGTTTAAGGTGATGCCGTACAGGACAGAAAACAGCCTGGTCGCGTTGATACCTACCAGCCAGTCCGCACCGGCCCGGCAGACCGCGGCATCATAGAGGCGGTCATAATCCTTACCGGGGCGCAGGTGTTCAAAGCCGTCCCGGATCGCCACATCCTCCATACTGGAAATCCAGAGGCGTTCCATCGGTTTCCTGCATCCGGCGTACTCATAGACCAGACGGAAGATCAGCTCGCCCTCGCGCCCGGCGTCAGTGGCGCACACCACGGAATCCACCCGTTTGTCCTTCATCAGCCGGCACAGGAGGTCAAGCTGTTTCTTCTTGTCCTTCGGCACCTCATATTTCCATTCGTCCGGCAGAATCGGCAGATCACCATAGCGCCATTTGGCATACTGTTCCCCATAGGCTTCAGGCTGCGCCAGTTCCAGAAGATGGCCGACGCACCAGCTCACCAGGTAGCCGCCGCCTTCCAGATAGCCATCCTTTTTCTCATTTGCACCCAATACCGCCGCCAACGCCATAGCGACAGAGGGCTTTTCTGCAATCACTAATTTCATTCGTTATTCCTCCTTTGCATTTCTTCCATCTGCTGATCTTCCTGTTTCCCTGCTTGCAGAAGGCACATGAGTATAACACCCATTACGGTGCCTCCGGTAAAAGTGAATAAGTGTGTCAGTATGTTCCAAATAAGAATCGCCTCCTTTCAGGGCATAAGAAAACGCCCACTAAAAAGTGAGCGTTTCGTTAATATGTTGCTTATTAAATTGCGTTTTGTTTGCATCCACAAACTGGGATTTGTATTCTAATTCAAGTATAAAATCATTACTTCCTGTTGGGCTTTCTTTTTATTCCCAACAGTTTAACGAAATCATCAAACAAAGTTGTATCCGTTGGCTCAAACATCAGCCATTTTCCATCATGATAGGTTTTAGTTTCATCATAAATTTTTTGAACTTCTTTTGAATAGCTATTTCTATCTGCATCGAATTTTAATCGTTCATCTTTCCCTAAGATAATCATAAATCCTACGCAGTTTTCTCTTGCGTACAATGCACAAAGCGTTTTTCCACCACGACGGTATTTATACTCATAAGTCCACGCTTTACCACCGTTGTTCCACAAGCATTCCATATCATACTTTTCATCGATTAAGGTACACAGTTTATTCCATATATCATATAGTGATTGCCCGACTAAAGCAATCATTTCTTCTGCATTCGGTATTTTATCCAGCATACTCGTTTCTCCTTTACAATTTCAAGTTTAAAAATCACTTTTTCTTGATAAGTTTTAGTTTTATATTTCTTCTTTCAGCAATCTTCTGAAGCACCTCTACCACATACAAGCATTGTGCCTTAAATGGTAGTGAGGACAATTCATCATTGGCTTGTATTTGCTTTATCGCTTCTTGCAGCTCCGAAAGTTCTAATAAATTGACAGCCACACAAAAGAATGTCTTTCTACGTCCGTCATTATAGTTAAAAAGCAGGTAAGAAAGAATTTGTGCTTTTTCCTGCTGTTCATGATTATATTGCTCAATGCCTATGTTTTTTGCTCTTTCTAAATCTGCTTTTCGCCGTTTATGCGTGATGAAAGAATCGTAATCATCAATGTGTTGATACTTTTCACATGGATACTTTTCACATTCATAGCAGTATTCTATTTTTCCATGCTCAAGACTGCACCTTGCGATTTTACACGACTGATTCCCTTCACCGCCTCCGCAACCAGGGCAGTTTTTATTCAAGAACATGGGACAAAGCCCGCAATTCAAACCGCAGAGGGAAAATAATTGATTTTGTCGGTTAAATCCTTTCATGGAATCTCCTTTAACAACCTATCTGCAAGCGATTCAAATAAGCTATGATAACACTTAACCCAGCAAAGTGGGAAAATATGCCAAGTTAAAACTCATATCTTGTACCATGCGAGAGCAGCAGGCCATCAGTTAATTCTACACGCAGAATAATGGTGTTTTCATCGTTAAAATCGTTGTGCCCGTTATCTATCCACTCGCAGAATACTTCTCTCAATTTCTGTGCAATCACCTTATTATCTTCTTTGCAAAACCATCCCATATTTGTCCCTTTTCCATGAGCGGTAAACCATTCCCCGCATATTCCGACATTGGGATTTTGGGCTATTTGTTTCATCTTGTTTGATAGTGCATAGGTAATAACATAAAATGCTCCGTTTTCATAGTAGGCATTTACTGTACGTACATTAGGAATATTGCCATCAACAGTGGCAAGGGCTATCAATGTATCACGCCCAAATCTTTCATCCATTATCTGTCTTGCTTTTGGTGAAAATTTTTCATTCATAGGTATTTTCCTCCTTTTGGGGTGTAGAGCAGATAATTTATTTCAATCCCGTTGTATGCTCACAGCAGGAAGAAATATCGCTTTAGTCAAAAAGCTTCTCCTTAAAGCAATTTGGGTTTCCCGTCGGTTTCGCAGTAAGTCTAAACATAACGCAGCCATCAGGACACACAATAGTCTTGGTGTACTTTCCGTCCCCGCCGATATTTTCTAAATCGCCGCCACTCCGGACGGCTTCCATAATGGGGAACATAACCATCATACATTTGGAGCAAATGCCCTGTCCATTTTGATTTACTGGACAACCATAAGTACAAGTGTACTTGTCACCAATTTCTTCACCGTTGCGGCAATACTGTTCTGTATGATCTCCACGCAGAAAGCCTATAACCTCAATTTCCCATTCGTATTCTTCGTCGTACCATTTTTTCATGTTGCACCTCAATAGTTATTGGTATTTTCTCCTGCTTTCAAATTTTTTGCCTTCTCTTGTGCTGCATTACCTAATTTCTCATAGGCATAGATTCCGTCTTTCCAATTTTTCAGATTGCGAAGTCTTGCTCCACGATCACCATGCTCTGGATCATCAAACAGGTCTTTGAGCTTTTGACAGGGCATATCTGAGCATTCTCCGCAATGTTCAAGCCCCTTTTCCATACAGCATTTCGCTTTATCGCACTCGCCCCAAAACATAATTCCTCTATTGGCTTTACAGCCCTTACACCCGATTTTATCCTTCCATTCACACACTCCGCAATATGTACCGCAAAAGGCGATCATCTTTTTATCTATCATCAGGGCCCCTCCTTTATTCCTTAATTTGCTGCTGTTTGTAAATTTCAATCCAACTCCTGTTTACATTTCGGGAAATACGGGGATTTCAAATTTGGATTTGCCTTTCACCCTAATCTCTATGAAGGAAACGCATGGCTCACAGCAGCTTTATCAGTTCATCATGAACATATCCGTTTGTTCCCACTACGCTGCCGCCTTTTCTCGGATCAAGCGGCTTTCCCGTAAAATCAGTTACCTGCCCGCCAGCCTCCTGAATTAAGAGCATACCGGCGGCATAATCCCAGGGATTCAGGTATATCTCGAAATAGCCTCCCTGTCTGCCACAGGCGGTATATGCCAGTTCCAAAGCAGCAGAGCCAATCCTGCGGACATCCTGACACTGACCAAACACCTTACGAAACCGGGCAAAGTTTTCATCGGCCAGCTCTCTTTTTGCCGTACCCAGCCCAATCATCGTGTCTGATAGTTTTTCTGCGTTTGATACATGTATGGGGTGTCCATTTAGGAAGCTGCCCTTTCCCTGAATTGCTGAAAACACTTCTTCACGGAAGGGGTCATATACGATTCCCATAACAATTTCCCCCTGGCGGTAAAGTGCTAAAGATACAACGCTGTGCTGATAGTCGTGCATAAGGTTTGTTGTCCCGTCAACCGGGTCTAAAATCCAAAAGCTGTCCGCTTTTATTTCCTGCAATCCGGTTTCTTCTCCAAGAAATTGAATATCCGGCGCAAGGGCAAATAGTTCCTCTTTTAAGAAATTTTGCACGGCAATATCTACCTGCGTTACATAGTCTGCAAGACCCTTCTCTTTCACATGAGCGGCCATTTCACGGTTTTTTATTAACCCCTGCGTTTTTGTTACTAAACTGATAATTTTTTGAATATCCATATACGTTTCCTCCATCGGTTTCAACCATCTGGTTACAAAACATCGTTACGAAAATAAGGTTTGAAAGAACTCAACAAACTTGAATTTACAACGAAAAAGTCAGTCAAATTGAGTAACCCAACCATCTGAACGATATGCTGTAAAGCACATTTTAACTTGCTCTTCATTGCTCTTCTCTGTCGCTAGCTCTGGCAAATCATTTTCTGGAAAATAGCAATACTCTGTTGTTTCTATATTCTGCTTAAAATGCCCGCCAATCACTGTACACTGAATAAACACTCTGCATACACCGTAAGCATAAACTGGAAGATTGTGTTTTTTCCTATCTTGAATAGCAATAACTCTATCAGCGGTTACCTCCAATCCTGCTTCCTCTTTAACCTCCTTTACCGTATTCTCACCAACAGAAACATTTACATCACACCAACCGCCAGGAAGCGACCATTTTCCATTGTTTTCATGAACAAGAAGTATTTTTCCATCCTTAAAAATAGCGGCACGGGTATCTATTTTAGGTGTTTGATAACCATACTCATTACAGAAAAGCGATTTCACCTTGTCCAAAGGAATATCCGCCATATGCGAAAGAATTTCTGCTGAAATCTCTCTTATGCGCTCATATCGCTCATGATCGTAAATATCTTTTCCATAGGTAAGCCCCGCCTGTGCAAGACTCTGTAGTTCTATAGCCCACTGTAACCATTGTTCATTTCTATCCATGAGTTCACCTCCACAAATCCCGATTTGTTTATTCGTCCATCATGTATTAGCTGTTTAGAAGTTTTGTCAAATCCTCAATAGAAGCATCCATTTTCACAGAAACTTCTTCCATCGTCATACCGGTAGCAAGAAAACGCTTTATCACCATTTTCATATCCTCGCCAACCTCTATGATATGCCCGTCCAGATCATAGAACCGAATCACACGCTGTCCCCAGCTATGCTCAATCACTTCTCCCAGATATTCAATGTCCGGGTATTTTTTCAATTTGTTCAGAAAGCCGTCAAAGTCCTGTTCCTCAAAGACAATTTCCGCATTGTTGGATTTCTTTAATACCCTTTCTTTCGGCAGATTCACAAGCCAGTCAAAATCCTGCTGCAATGCCAGGCCGCAGGTAAAAGCGATGTTTCTTCCGTAATCCTGAAATACTTCCAATCCAAACAAATCCTCATAAAATTTTTTTGCAGCATTAATGTCGGCCACCGAAATAAGCATACACGTGTACTTCATATAAATATTCCTTTCAGTTTTGCTTTTCTCAATCCTTTTTATTGCTGTTTGTCTCTGACAAATAACGGACAGGAGCATGTCCAGTATTCTTCCCATGCCTGGTTTCCTTCACCGCGGCCGCAGCCGGGGCAGTTTTTATTCAAAAACATGGGACAAAGCCCGCAATTCAATCCACACATGTTCCATGATATTTATCCCCTCTAACATTATATTGGGTCTGTAGAATTATTGTATTATTTAATGCTAAAGAATTTATTAATTATTTCCTAAGGTGTATGCGTTTTCCCACTACCGGAGGCCTCTTCGGCCGGAACCGCATCCTCCCCAGGCAGCCATGCCTGCCCAAACTTCACATCACGGAACAGGGCAGCCAGGCCAGTAATCTGCTTGAGCCTCAAAATCTCATCCCGGTCCATCCCCAGGTGTTTGGAAATCCACGCGTCAGAACGTCCTAACTCGTGCAGTTCCTTAATGATATTACTCATTAAGTCCACATCATGTATTCCACGGGCGCGGTTATGCCGGATGGTACTGGCCATACGGTCGGACAGCGGCTTATCGATTATCGAAACCGGCATCATCCCCTTCTCACGCTCATAAATATCCGGGTAATCCCGCATCACCCGCCAACGATGAAAGCCATCTACAATCACATACTTATCACTGCCTTTTGCATAATAACAGACAATCGGCATAGTATAACCGTCCTCCTTGATGCTGTCGTACAACAACCGCATTTCCGGTGGGGCCACGTTGTTCGGGTTATATGTATTGGGTACAATCTTTTCAAATGGTACCGCAATGATATTATATACCGGGCTTCTGAATTCCTTATTTACCATCTATCATCCCTCCGTACTTGCGTCTAATAATATCCACACGTTTTTGTTGCTGCCGCGTAAGCCCAAACCCCATAAACCGGCAGGTATGGTCATTTTTCAGAATACAGTAGCACATCCGTTTCCAGCTTGGTATATCTTTCGTGCTTTTGATATCATCGGTATGATCGGGAATCGGTCCAAGAAAAATAATACGGGAATTTTTATTGATTGTATAGTTAGAGATACCATTCCTCCGTATATGATATCCCTTTTCCACAAGCTCACGGATTGTTTCCTCCGGCAGCCCTCCTCCGGTCTCACGCCAGAAATGGATGGAGGTGTTAAACTTTTTCACATAATTATTCCGCAGCCGGGCCGGCAATGTATCCAGCAAAAATTGAGTGTAGGATTTCCAGGTATGACCGTCCGGTAACGTAATACTGCGGTAACCCATCGCTTTTGTCTTGCCATAAATAGCGCCAAAATTTGCTCCGCGCACCCGCCCCACCAGTTTTGTCCATATTTCCGGGTCGATGACCCGGTACAGATTCAAAGCGTCTTTGGAGTAATCATTAAAAGGCGATGCTACCCGCATCTGGTCTATTTTTAATCCTGCCTTATAATACAGATCATATAAATTGTTGTAATCATAATCGAAGCGATAATTCGCGCACCATACGTCAGAATTTGACCAGTCGTATAAAGGTGAAGCACACCATACGTCTTTAAACTGCCTGGAAATCCAGCACTCGTTTTGATATCCGTATTTCTTATTGACAAATCCGCTGTACCGCTGCAGAGATTCATCCGCCCGCATACCAAGCAGGCAGACCGTCCTGCCATTCCCATGCTCCTCCTTATAGAATCGGCCAAACTGCTTTGCCAAATCTTCCTGATGCATCCTGTAACGATAGTGGGTAAAAGGCTTCGTCAGATTAATGACATAGGGATACTCCGGTATCGGACGCACCCATATATCCTGTTTGGTATCATCCCAAGGATACCAATACATCTCATAGTTACTCAGTGCTGTCCTGGTTGCCATGGGAAGGCAGACCCAGTAAAGGTCTATGCCAGATTCGTTTTCCAATCGCTTAAAAGTACGGGTAATATAGTCCGTAGTCACGGTATACTGCGCCTCAAAATCCTGATGGAATACGCCAATCACACGATCTGAAGCATACTTATTCCGGTAATCCAGCAGCAAATTCAAAAGAACACCACTATCCTTGCCGCCACTGAATGAGATATAAATATTTTTAAATTCCTGAAACAAAAACGCAAATCTCTTCTGCAATGCATCGAATACATTCATATTAATGTATTCTTTTTTCATGTCTCTAATAAACTCCTTATCTCTCAAGTAAAAAACTTACAATAGCGTCTGTTGGACAGCCGAATATCCTTCTAATTTTCCCGGACCATGACTGCCACCATCATTTTTGTCTTGTCTCATTTATCATGTACTTTACTAAAATAATAATATGGAGAACAGAAAAATTCAATATAATATATACTCAAATTGTTAATAATAACATTGGAGAAATTGCTGAAATTCAATATTCCTTTTTCTGTCCTTTAGTCAGTCAATCGGTACTGATAACGACTTGGCTTGGAACATCATAATAAAAAACGCGGTTTGTCATCCCACCAGTCCACCGCCTACAACCACGATAGTCTGTCCGCGGTCCTTTGCTTCGGTCAATACGTCTGCCGCCGGATAAGCCCGCGCGTCGTCACCCAGAGAACGCTGAATTTTCTTCTATAAATTCCTGAATCAGAGAAAAAGAAGGTACATTAATTACACCGCGGGTCTCCCCAAATTCCCGAATTAGAATTCCTGCTAAGGCCCTGAGCATTCATGATAGTTCCCCACTGATAAAAAAGCCGAAGCTCTCAAAAAAATCAAGAGTTTCGGCATAGTTTAATGGCGTTCCTGAGCGAATTTGGCTGCTTAGGCCGCCACCTTTTTTATTCACAGAGCAGTCAGAAACTTGTTTTTGTTATTTTATCATAGACTACTTGTTCTAACTATATCATCTCAAGTCTCTGCCACTTCTTTCAGACGGCGGTAAATCTGATTTTCACTTAATCCATATTCCTCCAGCAATTCCTCAGGTTTACCAGACTGACCGAAGATATCATTTACACCTATCTTTTTAAACTTCACACCGCGGCCTTCTGCCAGCAGCACTTCTCCCACCGCGTCCCCAAGACCGCCAATGACACTGTGTTCCTCCACAGTCACCACCTTGCTGCATTTTCCTGCGCATTTTATGATACAATCCCTGTCAATGGGTTTGATGGTATGCATATTGACTACTGTTATGAAGATGCCCTCAGCTTCCAGCTTCTCAGCGCATTCAAGTACAGTGGCAACCATAATCCCGCAGGCAAATACCACTACGTCTTTGCCCTCTCTCAGCACATTGACCTTGCCGATTGTAAAGGGCATCTTCTCCTCAAATACAGGAGATGGCAGGCGTGCCAGACGCAGATAGGCAGGTCCCTGCATATCTGCCAGCGCCATCACGGCCCGGCGAGTTTCCTCTGCATCACAGGGAACCACCACTGTCATTCCGGGGATTACCCGCATGAGAGCCAGGTCCTCAATTGCCTGATGACTGCCGCCGTCTTCGCCCAGGGTGATTCCGGCATGGGTCATGCACAGCTTCACATTAAAATCGGGGTATGCACAGCCGTTTCTCACCTGATCGTAGGCGCGGCCTGCGCCAAACACTGCAAATGTGCTGGCAAACGGTATGTATCCCATGGTAGAAAGGCCCGCTGCCATATCTATCATATTGGCCTCAGCAATTCCCGCATTGAAAAAACGTTCCGGGAATTTATCTGCAAAGGTAGCGGTCATAGTGGCATGAGCCAGATCTGAATCCAACACTACCGCCTTTTTATTCTTCTCTCCTAATTCAGCCAGCGCCTCTCCATAGGCGGCGCGAATTGCTTTTAACTCGCTCATGATTAATCCTCCAATTCCTTTAATGCCTGCTGACGCTCCCATTCGCCAGGCGCTTTGCCATGCCAGCCCACCTGGTTCTCCATAAATGACACGCCTTTGCCTTTCACTGTCCGTGCGATGATGCATTTTGGCCTGCCATCAGTTTCTGTGTCAAGAGCCTTGGATACAGCCTCCACATCGTTTCCATCTATCTCCAGAACATAGAATCCAAAAGATGTAAACTTGGCATTTAAATCTCCCAGCCCCATTACCTGGTCATTCTCAACTATATGTGGATGGGCTGCACTATGGCTGTCAACTCTGATTCATTCGACAAGCTTCCAGCCGAATACCAGAAGATTTTAAAAGAACAGGCTAAAGCTGCCGCCAAATACTCCTTTGATACCATCGCTTCTGATAATGAAACTGCAACCAAAACTTTAAAAGAGGCGGGCGTGGAGTTTGACGAAAATCCTGATATCCAAAGTTTCAAGAATAAGCTGGGCGGCGGAGAATATTACGCGCGTTATGCCAACCAGCCTTGGTTCAACCAGGAGATCCTGGATGAAATCTTAGCTAAATAATAAGACTGACTGATAAAACAAGGGCTCCACTCCCGCCCGGGATGCAGCCCCTCTTAAATTCAAGGGAGTGATTACAGTGAATATATATATGAAAATCACAGACATTTTCGTGAAAATTGTTTCCGCTGTCCTAATGCTTCTGGTGGCAGGCATTGTAGGAATCATGCTCTACGAGCTGTGTCTGCGCAACTTCTTGAACAAGTCTTTCCGTGCTTCAACGGAAGCCTGCGGATTCCTGTTTATGTGGATGGCATTTCTGGGCATCATTGTACTTTATGACAAGGATCGTCTGATCACTCTGGACATGCTCTATGTACGGGCTCCCAGGAATGTGCAGAACATATTCTGGTTCATCAATAAGATTTTCAGCCTGGGCCTTGTCATGATCGTGGCCTAAGCAGGCATGTATAAGATCAACAGTACCAGCCATTTTTCAACTATGCAGTTCTTATCGAAGGCCTGGCATTTTCTTCCTATGGCAATCGCAGGCGGATTCATTGCAGTAAAAACCATCTATCAGCTTCTGGAGCGGATTAAGATTAAAACACCAGAGGACAACAGCAAAGGAGGGATGGTAAAATGACAATATTTTTCATCACTTTTATAATATTACTGCAGGAGTACCCATCAGCATCTCCATCGGAGCCAGTGCGGTCCTGGGGTGTCTGGTACTGGATTACCCTTTGATGGTCATTGGCCAGAAGATGGTAACAGGTGTTGACTCCTATCTGCTGATTGCCATCCCTCTGTTTATCCTGGCAGGAAACCTGATGAACGCCGGTAAGATTACTGACAAGATTTTCAGTTTCGCCAAGGAACTGGTGGGCTGGATTCCAGGCGGCCTGGGTCATGCCAATATTGTGGCCAGTATCATTTTTGCAGGCATGTCAGGAAGCGCTGCTGCGGATGCTGGCGGCCTCGGCACCATTGAGATGGAAGCTATGACCAAGAATGGATACCGGGATAATTTTTCCGGCGCGGTAACGGCAGCCTCCTCAGTAATCGGGCCTATATTTCCTCCCAGTATTCCGCTGATTATATACGGTGCTACTGCCAGTGTCAGTGTGGCAAAGCTGTTTATGGGCGGAGTACTGCCTGGCCTTCTCATGGGGGTTGCCCTGATGGTTCTGGTTTTTATCTTTGCAGTGAAATATAGGTTTGAGCGTCATCCTTTCGATATAATAGCGCTAATCAAGCAGTTTTTTGGCTCCATCCTGTCCCTGATCACTCCACTGATTATCCTGGCCGGATTCACCTCTGGAAGCTTCACTCCTACGGAAGCTTCCAGCATCGCTGTGGCCTACTCCCTGGTGATTGCAGTGGTGGTATATCACACCAAAGATTGGAAAGCATTCAAAAACTGTTTGCTGGAATCAGCTATCACCTCTGCCAACACCCTTTTTATCATCGGAACCTCCACATTGTTCACTTATGTACTGGTGAAGGAGGGGGCTTCCAAGGCTATTGCAGACTTTTATTCTGGGAATCAGCAGCAATCCTGAAGTGATTCTTCTTATCATTAATGTGGTACTTCTGATACTGGGTATGTTCATGGAACCAGGGGCAATCCTAACCCTGATGCTTCCGGTACTGCTGCCTATTGTCAAGGATCTGAATATTGATCTGGTACACTTTGGAGTTGTCATGGTACTGAATCTGATGATTGGCCAGGTAACCCCGCCCTTTGGTGTATGTCTGTTCGTCATATCCGACGTAGCTAAGATCAAGCTTGATAAGCTGTATAGATCCATTATACCGTTCCTGGCACCGTTAATCATTGTATTACTAATGTGTACCTATATCCCGGATATCGTTATATGGCTGCCCAACCTTCTGGTAAAATAATATTTGCTAAACTCATATACCGCTGAGGACGAGGCACAGATTACATATGTTATGTGCGGTCTGCTGTCAGCTATTCTGTTAAACGCAAAGGCTGCTGACTATGTGGTTACTGGCTGTGGCACCGGTGAGGGCGCTATGCTGGCCTGCAACGCATTTCCGGGGGTACTGTGCGGGCATATCGTGGATTCCGAAGATGCATACATGTTTGCCCAGATTAATGACGGCAATGCCATTGCCCTTCCATTCGCCAAAGGTTTTGGTTGGGGTGCAGAACTGAGACTGCAGTACATCTTCGAAAAACTGTTTGGCTGTGAGAGCGGCGGCGGGTATCCTAAAGAACGAGTAATTCCAGAACAGAGAAACAAGAAGATTTTAGACAATATAAAGGAAATTACCCACAAAGATATTATGACAATTTTAAAGACCATTGACCAGGAAGTTTTAAAAGCCGCAATCAGCGGCGAGAAATTTCAGGAATATTTCTTCAAAAACTGCCAGGTGAGGGAAATTGCGAAGTATTTGAAGGGTGTACTGAGAAAATAAACTTTAAGTATAGAAAGGCGCTGAATGACACATATTAAGCACCTTTACCGGATTTATTAAAAAATATAAAATCAGTGCTGCTTACGCTATATCCCTATCATGTTCAAAAGGCCATGTCATAGCGTGCCGCCTTGTTTGGACATTTCCAATCGTTTATTCAATTTCGCGCAATCTCGTTTTCAGCCGATGGGTATTGTCCCTCGGAAATTTCTGCGCTTTGAATTTTTCCCTCGGATTGCTCAATATACATCGGCCAGATTACATAGTTTTCAATTTCAGAACGCTTGCCGTACTTTGTAACCCTCATTTCCGAAATGCGGCTGTCCAGCCGAAGCGTATCACATTGCTGTTCTGTAATGTCGTAAAAAAATACTTGCTGCAAATTTTCCAGTTGCCGACTATTTGCGGTTTGCATGGAGGCTATATAGAGAGCCAGTCCAGACATTAATGCGATGGAAAGCGAGATCGTTAGGATAATCAAAAGGTTTCTCATTTTTCCGGACTTCAAACTGTTTTTAGCCAGCTTTTTTGTAATAGCGCTTGTATCATTCTCAAAAGGCCATGTCATAGCGTGCCATCTCCTTAATCCACAATCTTGCCGTCCTCAATACGGATAATCCGGTCTGCAAGGCGGGCAATGTCGTTATTGTGGGTAATCATCACAACGGTTTGGTGGAACTCCGCGCTGGTGCGCTTGAGCAGAAAATGTGAATTATAAACTATACGTCAATACATATTAAGTCATTTCATAATTCAACTATGAATTTTACGATGTATGTAAGAAATCAGATTGATACCAGCCATCTGAAAAAGATTGATTTTTGGCAGTTGTTCCAAAATTGGTTGTCTCTTAACAGGATAATGCCTTCCGCCGATTTTTCGTCAATTTTTTCTGGCAGAAGAAAGCCCAACATACCACTTGCCATAATGACATCATAGCCATTCGGTTGTACAGCCTTCATTGGCACATTGTAGCAGGCCCATTTCTTTTCAAAAGTATCTAAACTTTCTCTATCACCTTTTTTGTCCAATTCTTCCGGAACCATTGGATTAGCGGCCCCAAAAACAGGCAAAGCTTCACATTTAAAATAAGCGGCTGCCGCCTTTTTCAGCCTGCAACCGCTTATTTTTAACTCCTGGTATCCGTTCTGCATATCTGCAATCAGGATATTCTGAACTAATGGCTGTCAAACTCCTCCAGAGACGGCACATCTTCCTCAAAGGTTTCCTGACCCAGCTCATTGATCCGTGTGTTTCCCGCCTCTCCGTACTGGTACAGCTGATCTAACAGCTCGATGGCGGCGCGCAGCTTTGTACGCAGAAGATAACCGCCTGACTGAGTGGCCGCCAGAATGGTACCCATGGAAATATTTGGATTCCAGTCATAAGCCCGGCCGTGGAACACCTGAATCTTTTTTAAGACCTCCCGAATCTCACTGTCTGTCAGTGGGGCCAGCTGCTGGGCCCTGGTAATCAGATTTAAGACAGTCCGAACCGGTTCCTGCTGCTCAGGATAAATTTCTTCCAGGTTCTCATAATCATGCTTCGTCTCTATGACGTCCTCCGTATAGGAAGCGCCAAGTGCGAACAGGGTATAGATTCCTTCCAGCCGCTCATCAGGGAGCAGGAACTGGGCCATATTCCGATACGCGTTCAGCCGGGCTTTCTTGCTTAAGCGGCCGATCAGCTCCGTCTCATCAATCAGAATGACCCAGCCATTATATCCCATCAGACGGAAAAGACGGCTTAAAAAGGAAAAATAGTCTCCACAGTGCTTTGTTTTGCTGAAATTAACATTATATTTCACACGCTCATTATAAATACGCCTGTATATCTGCTTGAGCAGCACGTTTGCTATAAAATCACCTTCCAGGTCCGCCTGAAGCATGAACTTCTCATCCAGATCTTCTGTGTTTAAATAGGCACGCAGCAGATAATAAAGTTTGTCTGTCTCCAAATGTTTGGCCGCATAGAGCAAAAGCTCGTTAGCAGCCGGACTTCCCGGAGTCATCTTCTCTAAAATCTGTGTAAAACCGGGCTGCACACGCTTTGGAAGAAAGGTATTGTTTACCAGCTTCTGATAGACCAGGTATAATTTGTCAAAAGGCGTTTCCTTGCTCAGAGAGAGGTACGATACCACCATATTGTTGGAATGGGCCATGCTAAAAACAGTGTTTAAAAGATGGGTCTTTCCCTCTCCATATTTACCCGCTATTATCATTCCCTTGGATTTTCCCGTCTCACAGGTCTCATCTAAATGGCCGGATATCTCTTTCATAATTCCAGGCCGTGCTTCTGAGAAATACTGCCCCACCGCCCGGGATGGAATTCCTGAACGCAGAGCCTCTATTACATGCCGCGCTTCAAAATCAAACATTATCTTCACCTCCCAGCGTTGCCATGTTCACCAGCCTCGGCAGGGAAACACTTCCGTTCTTAGACCGGCTTATCAGGTCCTTACATGTCTCCAGGCTGATGGGACGGGCGGTGTCTCCAAGACGCGTGTAGGTGTCGGCCAGCTTCTGTGACATCTCCATCAGGATCTGCGGCGTATATACCTCCGCCGCCAGGCGGTCTAAATCCACGATATCGGCAAATCGGTTAAAATGTTCGCCCACCACTTCATTCTGAATTCGCATCCACAGCGCCTGATAAGATTTAAGTCCGGCGCTGTCATGATCCAGAAGTTCCCGTTCAAAGGCAAATACAAACATAATGTTCTTCATGCTGTCAATGTCATCAATCAGCTGCCGGATGCTTTCATATGTATCTTCCCGTTTCAGCTTTGTATAGTGGACAGGGTCTAAGCTGGAACGGCTCAACAGAATCTCCAAATTATCCACGGCAATGAACAGCCCTGAATACCCCGCCATGCGGATTACCTCGGCCAGTGACCGGAGCATGTGCCTGGCGTTGTATTTTGTAATGCGGACAGGCGAAAGGCCGAGACTCCGTATGGAGGAAAGCTTTAAGCTTTTGTCCCCCTCCAGCCAGGATAACAGCATCTGCCGGTTCTGGTCTTCCAGGAAAGGATGGCCTAAAATCCCGCCGGTCAGCAGACTGCAGGCCAGCGCGAAATTATTATCAATCAATGGATTCTCCAAAAACATGGACTTAAGCTGAAGGCGGATCTCCCTGCGCGTGATGGCATCCCCCAAATCGTTCTGGGACAGGTAATCCATAAAGGTCAGCCCTTTTGGTATCTCCTCCGGGGTAAATCCCAGATTCTTAATAATCTGTATGCAGCAGCGCCTTACAGGCAACACAAAGCTGCTGGAGAACACCTTCTGCCGTACAGGTTGCAGCACGGGCTTCTTCCCATTCGCCGGGAACATGACCGATGGCAGGTAGTTCTTCTGTAGCAAGCTGAACATTGCAGACTG
>ERZ506944.333-NODE-333-length-26698-cov-3.820065_pt1 | contig 26698 bp, 8 predicted proteins | sample MGYA00512899_ERZ506944 | MGnify/ENA metagenome assembly ERZ506944 | reverse complement strand
TTGACGACTATTCTTTTCTTCAATACTATTAGCTTTACTAAATTCTTCACGACTAAGAAGTCCACCCTCTTGCGCGGCATTAGCTAAGGCAGTAGATTCGTTAACTCCATTTTTAACAGCTTCTGCTAGTTTAGCTTTAGCTTCATCGTTAAGTTGTTCTTTTACATAATCATCATACAATTTGCCAAATGATTCCTTATAAGCAACTTTCTGAATATCACCATCTTTATCTATATACGTATTATGTTGAATACCATATACAGAATCAATATCAAAGTCAGAACCAGTTTGAGCAACCCAATCATCAGGAACAACAATAGTAGAACCTTGAGCATCATCAGTAAATCCAACTATCTTCATAGCACAAATAGATTGCTTACCTTCAGTAGGAATACGATAACCAATAATGGTATCAAGTTTAGCTCTTTGAAGTTGTTCAAGGAGTTCTTCATCACTGGCTTTATAAGTACCATCTTCATTTTTAGCAAAACCAAAGTTGCTCTTAGGAAGAAGAACTTCTATATAACGTCCACCATTAGGATGATAACGAAGATGTTTTGAATAACCTACATTAGTTACCTGAGCAGCATGAAAGCCAGGCAACTTCTGACGAGTAATAGCATTATTAAACATAGACTGACAAACATTCTGAGCTTTACTCATCATATTAGTCATATATGTAGGCATAACAGTATTAGCTCTTCCAAGTTCAGTATAAGGACTATCTTCATTAAGAGTAAAGAACTCTAGAATATTACTATCAAGACCTTGACGAAGACATTCTTTACGAAGCTTATTAAAGAAGAGTTTCATATCAAGTCCTTCAATATTTCCATTAACATCGAGTTTAATAGAACCATCTTCATTTGTAGGAATATTAAGTTCCTTAACAAGACTATTGAAACTATCTTTAATATTAGCAACATAAAGTTTAAAAAACTCTTTCTTAACTTCTCCAATAGTTCCAGTATCAGGAATATTATCAACAATCTTCTTCATAATTTGAATAGCAGCTTTATTTTCTGCATTCATATGTTGAGGAGTTTCTTGCTGAGTATAAAGGAAATTATAAGAATAAGTCTCTTTATAATCTTCTACATGGTTATTAAAATCTTGAATATGAGCATCAGTAACTTCACCTGTTTCTTCATCAAATAAAGTAAGAACACCAGCTTTACCAGCTTTAGAAGTCTCTTCTGTATTAAGTTGGTCAATACCATTATCTTTCATAAGATTATATACTTTCTCAAGGTCAGTACCTTCAATAAATCTAGGTACAAGAACAAGTTCTGCATTCTTAATTTGACGAGGAGCGTAAGTATTAATCTTATCGTTATAAGTCATATCATAGTAGAAGTTCTTTTGTACTTGAACAAAAGTTTTAATATCATCTACTCTAAGAGGTTTACTTCTATCCATAATACGCTCAATAAGAGGCATATATTTATTAAGTTGACCTCTACCTGCAACACGACGAATCCATTCTTCAAAAGTAATATAAGATTGAGCATCGTTTACAGTAGTATTTTGATAACCTTCCATATGTTTATTTGCTTTAGCAATAGCTTCAGCTTCTGTAAGTTCATGGTCGTGCTTCATATAAACACGAGCAAGTTCATGAACAACAGGACCATTTTGAGAAGCTTCATGAGAAGTTCTTACAGTATTCTTAATAGTAATACCAACAAAACCAGGACGTTGAGTAACATGAAGACCAAGACTATTAAGTTTATCTTGAATAGCTTGACTATTAAGATAACTCATCTTCTTTAAGTCTGTCAGTATCATATTTTCATCTTGATAAATATTGAAAGTACTATAAGGAGTACCACTAGCTTGACCTTCCTTAGCACGTTTCAAGAAGTCTTGAGAAGACTTATAAAACTTATCATCACCCTCAAACAAATCATCAAAATAATTATAAGCAAGACGATAATTAAGAGCAAAGTCAGCAACATTATCATCATTGATAAGTCCAGCTACATCAAGATTTTTAAATTCATCCATACGTATAGCAGAACTATCAATATAATCACTAATAAATTCTGATATTTTGTTATCAATAGCTTCAGCTTGTTCTTTAGTATGATTAAGTTTAATCTTACCATTCTCATAACCAAAATGAATAAAGCCACCTTTACTACCATTATACAGACTATCAAAATAATCATCAAGAAGTTCCTGACCATAATTACGAACTTTACCTGTCTTATAATCAGTAATGGTAAACTTATCACTATGGAACATATTTCCAACTAAACCATAATTAGAATCAAGATATTTATCTTTCTTAGTTTGATAATTAGCATAAAGTCTACGAGCAGATTCTTTATCTAATCCAAAAGCATTATTAGGATTAAACTTAGGTTTACCATCAGCTTCACGCTGAATAACACCATCATCACCAGTCAAGAATATCATATTAATAGCTTCAGCCATATTAGTCAACTCTTGATTGAATATCTTTCTAAATTGTTTATAAATAGGATGTTCTCTATTAACTTGATAATTAACTTGAACATCACCAATTCTACCATTACGATAAGCTTGTTTACGATACTTGTCATATATCATAGGACGAAGATTATCTCTCATTTCATTATTATCAAGAATAGTAGCTTTACCATTCTCAATAACAAACTTATTCATACCTTTTACGGGGCGAATAGAACCAGTAATAATATATTTATTTACATTACCTTCTTCATCAGCAAATTGATAACCAATAGTTGCAGTTTTACCGTCATTACGAATAATCTCATTCTCATATACAGAACGAGTAATATTATTATCAGTTAAATCTCTAGTAATTTGAGCACGGTCACTACGATTATCTTCAAGTTGAATAAATCTAGCTCTAGGATTAGCTTGATTAAATGCAGCTTCAGACATACTAGCAATATGCTCTGCAACATAATTCTTAATATAATTATCTACATCAGCAGCATTTGTTACAGTTCTAATTGGGTTACTCTTACTTATATGATAACGTGGAGCACGAACTACAAATGTTTTAGGAGCATCAGAAGGAGTTCTCATAAAGTAATTAGCAAGAGGAATACTATTAGTTACTCTATCTGCATCAATATTTTTATCGCTATTAAAATAATTAGCAAAAGCAGTATAAACGTAATCACCTTTACTCATCTGAGCATAAGTAATACCTGTGCCTTCATCAGTTTTTACAGCTCCATTAAATAATGCAACATTAAGTAAACCAGAAGCATAATTAGTAACACCATATTTCTGTTTGTCAGCATCATAATAAAAGAGACCATAATTTACAATCTTACCATTTTCTCTAGTCTCAATAAGAATATTGCTAAGATTATATTGATTGTTCTTAAATTTAAACTTAGCAAAGTTAACAAGAGACTCAGGAGCAGTATTACCTAATTCATCAGTAGTAGTCTTAGGGCTATTGAGTACTTTAAGAAGATAAGTAATCATAGAACTATTGATAATATCAGATTGAAGATTACCTAAACCATTACGAGAATTAAGTTCAACTTTAACAGAAGAATAAGGATAAAGTTTATCAGCTAAAGCAATACTCTGAGTAATACTATCTTGAGAACGATAATCACTAAATCGAATATTATCTCTTTGGCTAACAAGTTTATCTATTTCTTCATTAATTTTATCTATACCTTTATGTTCTCCAGCTTCGTTGAGAGCGTCAATCTTAGTTTGAAGTTTCCTAATTTCTTTGTTAATACCACTAATAGCATCACGATTTTCGGTATATTGAGAAGTAGTAGCATCAGAAGCTTTAGCTATCTTTCTGAGACTATCAGTAAGATAACGCATATTAGTAGCAACTTCGCCATTATTAGCAAGACGAACATAATTATCAATAGAAGCTTTATCTGCACTAGGATAATAATCTTTAATACGAGAAGCAATTCTATCAACAATAGTATTATAAAGTTTAGCTTGGTCTAAAGCAAACTCATCACCAGCAGCAAGTGCTTGAGTATATTCTACAATAGTTTCATCTACTTCATTAGCAAGTTTATTAGTAACATCAGAATCAGTATTTATATGAGTAAACTTAGCATCATTAAGGAAACTAAGAGCATGAACTTGTTGAGCATTACTATTCTTATTACTCTTATTCATAGCTGTATTCTCGTCAGCAATACGAGTTTCATATTTATTAATTACAGTTTTGAATTGAGTATAAAGACGAGCAGCATAATCTAAATCAGAAGTAAGGTCTTTATAAAGTTTAATAAGACCTTCCATACCAGGAATATTACTAGCTTCTTTTACACTATCAATAAAAGTATTAAGATTAGAAACATCTTTCTTGGCACTAAGAGTACTAATAATATCTTTTACGTCAATATAATCTACGTTACCAGTAGGATTGTTTTTATCATAATCATAAACATCCTTTACTTTACCAGACTTTAAAGTCTTAGTACCAACAGTATTACTAGTAAGTTTAGGTATCATAGAAAGATTAAGACGAATATCAAGGTCAAAACCTTTCATATAACTAGAACCAAGACCACTATGGTCATTCCAAGTATTATCTTGTCTATCACCTACAGTAAGTACATCTTCATCTTCATTATTATTATAAGAAGAATCATCTACTGAATCAAAATCTTCAGCATAAGCTTCAGCAAGACTAGATTCAGTTTCATCATTATATTTTAGATTACCAATAATAGGGTCAGCAATAATAACTCTATTAAAGAAATCTTTACCAGTAATATCTTTAAATATATCTTTATAAACAGCAAAAGTATTCTGAACTTGAACATCACCATTCTTATCAAAAGCTTTAGATATAGCAAGCATAAGTTCATCTTTCTTATAATAAGTTTCATTATTATTAAGAAGAGCATCAGCTATCTTATTAACTTCAGCATTAGTTGCAGGTTTACCAATAGCTTTAAGATAATTAGCAGCAACATCCTTAGTTATTCTAACTTTTGTACGTTTAATTAAATCGCCAAGAATAGTATCCTTATCAACAATTTCTCCACTTCTAATATCACTAACGTACATACTACGCATAATATTAGGAATTGCTCTAGTAATAGCATATACCTTTGCATGACTATCACTATAACCGAAAGCATCTACATCCTTAGCATAATAAGTACCTGTGCTTTGAGCATTAACATCAAAGTGAATACTATTATAATAACGAATAGCAGTATTAGCGATAACTCCTCTTTCAGAATTATCAACACTAGGAATATTATCAGTATGATTTACTTTCTGATAATACTCAACAAACTCATCAGTAAAACCTCCAGTTTCAGGATTACTAATAAGACTAACTAACGCTACAAAACGAGCATTATTTGCTCCAACCTTACGTTTAATGCTTGTGCCAGCACTTGTTGTTTTAAAATTACAAGCCATAACTTTATTAATTAAATTAGTTATTTAAAAGTAAAGTTCTAGAAGATTTTAAATTCTCCTCTAGAACCTTGAAATATATTCTATGAATAATCTATTTGCAAGACATCGAAATTGCAGCAGAGCTAACGAGAGAGGCAAATTTGGCACGTTCCGACATTGGGAGAGATTCGATTGCTGAATTGAATGAATTGAAAGCTACTTCTTCACTAGTACTTTCATCAGCATCATATTCATCATCAGCATCAACATCTTCATCCTTAATATCAAACGTTTCATTAGCACTTCCAACATCATCACTATCTATAATACTATTAGTATTATCAGCAACTGTTTCTGTTTCAACTTCTTCTATACCCCCCGTAGAAGGTGTTGTTAGTTGAGTAACTTCTTCTTCTTTTTCTTCAGCTTTAACTTCAGCTTCTTGATTATTCTTAAATATTTCACCAAGAGCTTCCATTTGTTTAGCACGAAGACTATTAGGACGAATATTAATACCAAACAAATCACCAATAAACTTGAGTATTTTCTGCCAAATAGTATTACCTTTAACTACTCCACCATCAGCGTCAACTTGATTAAGATAATTCATTAAATCAACATTAGTAAGAGATTCAACAATAAACTCTTCTAGAGCATCTTGAGGATTCTCACGAGTAGCATAACTTTCAGTAGTAAAAGTATTAACATTATTAAGCCACTCACTAATCTTTTCAAGAGTAGCTTTATCTTGAATATGCCTACGTTGTTTAATCTCATCAATATTTCCTGCTTTTAAATCAGTAATATCTTGATTAATAGCAGTAGCAAAATCATCATAAATATCTTGCATTCTATTTCTAAGATTAGCAACTGCATTAGGATGACGTTTATCATTAGCCATATCTTCAATATAACCATGAAGATTTTCGTGCATTAAAGTTCTAATAGCTCTACCTTTTTCACCAGGTTTCTTACTATTAATCATATCTAAGAATATTTGACCAATAACAACTTTACCGCCTTTAGTTTTACTCCAAACAGCATTAGCTTGTGCGTGATGTTTACTCATAAATTCCTCGTCAAAGATAATATCTTTAGCTAAAAGTTTACGTAAAGAACTATCACTTTTAATGCTATTTAGTTTCTCTTTAGATGTATCATCTAATAAAAGAGCACTAGCAACTTCAAAACCTTTATCTGTAGAATCAGATGTTACAATGGATTTAATTTCATCAGCTTTAGAAGTATAAGTATTTGTATCATCAACATCCTTTACGGGGCGGCTTTCCTGTTTATTTGTTACTTGAAAACTAAATCTAGCATTAGCTCCTTGTTTATTAATAGCAGTTCTTCTAATATTACTACCGTTTTCTTGAGCCATATTAACTCTAAGAAGATTATTTTGTTGAATAAAATCTTTAAAACTATCATAAGTAAGATTTACACCATTTTTTCCTTTATATTCAGGAATAGTAATTTGAAACTTACCGTCAGTAGTTCTACTAGTAATACCTTGAAGAGGAATATTATGATTATTATCAGACTTTAAAACAGCAAAATTAATATTGAAATTGAGACTTTTTATTCCTTTAATAAGTCTATCGCTTATAACAGATAAATCACTATCATAAGAAATATAATTAGGTTTACCATCAACTTTATTAATTATTTGACCTATACCATCACCATTCTTATCCCTATAGAAAAGAAGTTGATTATTCTTATTACCAAAGTTAATTCCAAGACTATTTGCAGTTCTAAATACAGATAGTTCTTTACTAAGGAAAATAGGATTTTTATTAATATTAAGAAGATTATCAATAAAATCAATAAAGTTATCTCTATTCTCAGTAAAATCACCATCATTAAGAGAAGCAAGTCTATCTTTAATTTGAGTAACTATAGCATTTTGAAGTTGTTTAAAGTCTTTACCTATTTCAACATATCGTTGTTTGTCATCTTTTGTATAGTATGTAGCACCTGTCCAACTCACAGGATAAGCATTTACAATATCTACAGTACCGTTACTACGAGGAACAGTTACATAAGTTCGACCAACATTAACAAGAAACTTATTACTTCCAATACCATTAATAAATTCACCACTAGTAGATTTAGCAGCAATTTCAAACTTAGTATCTTTAGCAATAGCTAATTGAATAGGTTGAGAAGTTTCAGCATCACTTTTAAAAGTACCATCATTACTACGAATAAGCTCACCTTCAAATACATCACTAGCTACAATATCAATGTTTGGATTGTTATCTAATTTACTAGTTTCATTGTAACTTTCACGAAGAGTATCAAACCATTTATCAATAGAATTAGCAACTACTGCACCAGTAAATTTATTAACTCCTCCTTCGGTAAGAACTTTATAGTTATATCTCCAAAGTTTAGCAAGACCATTAAGAGCAACTTCATATTCAGGACCATTTTCATCAGAATTAATCATATTATTCTTAACCATATCTTGAACAATAGGATTACTCTTAAATTCATTAACTAGCTGTTCAACGTTAAACTTATCAAAAGCAGCTTTATGAATAATTTCATTAAGTTTTTCGTGCTCATGAGTTTTACTTCTAGCTATATCTTTAAGAACTTGTTTAAGTACTCCATCTTTAGAACCATCAGCTTTATCTACATGATAAATAAGTCCATCATTCTTCTGAACATATTCACCTCTATCTCCGGTAGAAGGAATTGATATACTACCAACAAGTTTACCATTAGATTTAATACCTAAACGACTAGTACCTTTACTTGTAGTAACTCTTTCGATAGTAAGTTTATCGCCATTTTTAAGTTTAACTTGTTCAGCATAACTTTCTTTCATATCTTCATTTGTGCCAAAATCTGAAAGATTCATATTAACTCGATGAATAGTTCCATCAGGAAGAGCAGCATCTCTTTCAGCTTGAGACTTATGAAAATTATTTAAGAAAGCAACAGGGTTACTAACATCGTTAGCATCAGTAATATTAAATTTAGCTTGACCTTCAGGAGTATTAAGATAAGCAGACAAACTATTAAACATAAAGTCAGCCATAGAATAATCATCATAAGCAGACTTAATATAATCCATAAGGTTCATAAGATTACCATAATACTTACCATTGATTTGTGGAAGTTCAACATCTTTAGCATATACATCAAGAAGGTCACTAACAGCTTTTTTATAAGAATCATCAAATACTACAGCTTTACCGTTTTTAGACCTGGCATTACGTTCTTCTTGGTCGAAACTACTAAAATAAACAGAAGCAACAGTACTTTCTTTATTCATAAGTTTTTCTTGTCTCTTACGAATACGTCTGAAAGCACTATCTATTTGTTTTTTAGTTTCAGTTTCACTATAACCTTTAGCTACATAGTCATCAAGAATACTTTTAGCTTTAGCATCTAAATCTAAATCAGGAGTAGTTTTTAATTCAGTAATAACATCTCTAATGACTTTAGTATCAGAAGCATTACCCATAAAATCAGGAACTTTAGGTTCTTCAACTTCAGGAGTAGTCTCTTCAACATTAACAGTAGTTTCAGCTGCTGCTGGAGATTCTACTAATTTTGTTTGTTCTAAACTCCCCGTAGAAGATGTTTGTGGTAAAGTTTCTTCTTCTTTTGTATCTTCAATTCCTAATTTACCTTGACTAATAACTTCAAAATCATTACCAGTAAGTCTAACAATAGGATAAGAAGTTATACCTACGTTATCTTGAGTAGCAATATTAGCATTAGCAAACAAATCTTCATTAGTCGTAAGACTTGCAATATTATCATTACTTGTAGGATGAACTTCATACTCATCGTTATTCTGAGTTGGAACAAGTTGATAATCGTCAGAAGCAGTCTCATTACCAGTACTAGCTACAAACTTATTATTTGTAAAGTTTAATTTTCCGATTTTACTTGGTTTCACAACAGATGGTTGTGTACCAACATTCGATAATTGCGTATTTCCTTGCGCTGTGACGCTTTCAACTGATGAGCCTGATGAATTATTCGTCTGCCCAATTTGAGGGGCTGAGAGCGAAGGATTTAGGGGTTCTACTGTTGGTACTACTTCAGTAGGAGTAGGAGTTGCAGAATTAAGTTGTTCAGCTTCTTCTTCTTGAGCTTGAGTAGCAGCAGGTTTAGTATCTTCAAATAAATCATCTTTAGCAAGCATTTCTTGTATTTGTTCACCAAAACGATAATTAAGATTACCACTAAGATGAAGAGCATCTAAAGATTCTTTTAAATCTGTTTTATCTCTATCATTAAGAATAGATACAAAATTATCATAATTTTCAAAGTCTTGATTGTAATAAGCACCGACTGCATTAATAATAGCATCACGGTTGTCTTTATTACGTTTAGCTATATCCTTAACAGTATCGAAACTTTGATTTACAACTTTAACTCTAGCATCATCAAGAGTTTGATTTAAGAAACTAAGTTCACTAGCAATATCTTCTCTATTCTTAACTTGCTTACTTTTAAGATAATCTCTATTAACTTCAGCAATAGCTTTATCAACAAGCAAATCAGTAAAGTTTTTACCGACAACACCAGGAATACCAAATTCATCAGCAGCAGTAAGAACTTGATTAGCTTTTCTACGATTATCTTCAAAAGCTTTATTTTGCTCAGCAATACTTAGTTCATCAGAATATTTACTAAATTCACCAATAATATTATGCTTAGTAGCATACTCATCAAGTCTTTTAAAGTAATCAGCACGCTTAGTAGCATCTTCATTACCTTCAGCATCAGTAAGGTCTAAAGACATAATATCTTTAAGTTCTTTATTAGCACCTTCATTAGGTTTAAATTTAAGAACACCATTTTCGTCATGAAAAGCTGTAATTCCAGTACGAATAGCTTCACGAAGATAATCAGGAGTAAGTTGTGCTTGAACAGCAGCTATATTTTTATTAATATTATCAAGAGCAACAGCTTGACTAATATCAGTCTTAGCAGATTCTTCAACTTCTCTACGTTGAGCATAAAGTTCAGCAAGATTATTAGCAAGAATAGTTTGAGCTGCAACTCTTTGTAAATTATCAATAGAAGTATCACCAAGTTTATTAGCTATTTCTTTAACTTGAAGAGCAGCATTAATATTAGATTGAGTTAAATTAAGTTTATCTTCTTGACGAGCAATATCTTGACCATACTTGACATTGTTTGTAGCAATCATTTGAAGATATTCAATAGGAATAACTTGGTCATCTTTACGATGAGCAGCATAGTTGTCAGCAATATTTATAACTCTAGTAAGTTCATTATTATATTGTTGAGTAACTTCATCCATTTTATTAAGTATCTCTTGTTGAGTTTGAGTAGCATCTTCTTTAGTAGTAATACCTTTATTTACTAAAGCATCACGTACTTCATTAGATTTCATAAACTCACGAAGATAACCAGCGTTACCGTGATGAGCTGCATTCAAAGTCAAATCAGTAATAAGTTCATCTTGTGCTCTAGACTTAGCAATCTCTTGAGCAGTAGTATTACCTTTAATATCAGCTTTCTCATTAAGACCAGCAAAAGGATTAACACCTTCTTTAATCTTAGCAGCTCTATCAAAGAATGTATTAAAGGTATTCAACCAAGATTGCATATTATCTCTACGAGCTTTAACTTCTCCAGTTTCACTAAGACCAAAAGAGCTAGGAGTACTTTCACCAGTTTTATCATCTTTTTTAGTCTTATTCTTTTCATCTATAGTAGCTTGAATTTTACCAAAAGTAGAACCTAAATGATGAAATACAATACCACCCATTACTCCCCAAAAAGCAGAATCAGCAAGACCTCCACTACGAAGATACTTTTTCATTCTATCGTCCCAAGGAGATTTGTCAGCATCAGCTTCATCGAGAAGTACTTTACCAAGATTAGTGCCTTCCATTTGAGCAATATAGTTTACAGCTTCTTCAGCACCTTCACTAAGTTCTCCAGCTACAATAAGTTTTTCATTTTTAAGTCTATCCCAAACTTTATTACGAGCTTTAGTCCAAGCAGAAACTTTATCAGCAGCAGCTTTAATTTCTTCTTCAGTTTTACCTATAGCAAGTTTATTATTACGAAGAGTTTGATTAAGACTATAAGTTCCACTTCTATCTTTAAGACCTTTCCAAAAACCTCTAAGTCCATACATTTGAATAATATCAAAAGTAAGGTTTCCAAAGTTATATTTAAAGTCTTCATCGGCAGAAGCTTTAGAAATCTTTCTAGCAACAGCATTTCTATCAGAAGTATCAACATCTTGAAGAAGTTCTTTATTTTTATCTACAAAAGCTTGATAATCCTGATTGTTCATATGATTAAGTTTATCAGTAGCATCTTTATAAATGTCTTGATAAACTCCTTGTGCTTCTTGATAATTTTCCATCATACGTTGAAGTACAGCATTACCTCCAACATTAACAAAAGTATTAAGTTTTCCGCCTTCTCTAGTACTATTTATAATTTTAGCAGCAGCAGATTGAAAACCACTAAGTTGAGCACCTTCTACTCCACGTTCAATATTATCAAGAGTTTTGTTAATACCAAATAAACTTTTAAGACCACTACGACTACGTGCACCAAGTTTAAGAGCTTTACCTATAGCACCAGCACCTTTCATAATACCAGTAGCAGGAAGAAGTAAAGTTAAACTAGACATTACACTAGGAAAATTACTAGCCCACCAACCAAAATTTGTAAGACCACCACTATAAATATCGTTACGTTCAGGGTCACTATATATTGGAGCAACTTCTTGGTCAAAATAATCTTGCCATTCTTTAATTTTATTACTAATAGGATTTTGATAATCACCATCACTAGTAAAGAAACCATTTGCAACAGCATCAAACAAATCAGGTACGGCTTTGATTGTACCAAGAATAGCTTGACTAACAAGAGTTTGACCTAAAGAGTTACCAGCTTTAGTCCAATTAGACTGATTTTCAGCACGCTCTTTATCAAGATTAGTAATAGGATTAGGAGTAACACCATAACGTTGATAATTATGAGTATCACCCATTACCCAAGCATTATCTGCATTCTTAGCAAATTCGTTAGCTGCACCAGATGTAATATCTTGGCTTACATCTAAAATGTGAAAGAAGGGTTGCTGAGCACGACCCTTCTTTGTTTTAGGATTATAATTAGGATTACTAACTATAATTCCACTGTTGTTAAAAATGTTTTCTGTATTCATAATTAATCAATATTATAAGCATCATTATCGTACATTCCTATATTACTAAGAATATAATTAGAATAAATAGCTCTTTGATTATTAATAAGATTGATATTATCTGTATCTACAAAACTATTCATAGCTTTAGCTAATTTAGTCTTATAATCTTCAGATGAAAAATCTCCATTTATAACATTATTAGCAATAGGAGCAAAACTTTGCCAAGCTTGTGGATAAAGTTCACTCATAGCACTAGTAACATAAGTATCTATTTGTCTACTTAAATCTTGTTGAAATTGAGCATTTAAAGAACCATCTTTATTTTTAAGACCTTTACGAAGATTACCATCTTCATCATAAAATTGTTTATTAGCTAAGTCAATACCATCTTCAACTATGAGCATTTTATTAACTTTACGAAGTGCATCATCTCTAGTTAAAGGTTGTATTCTACCACTATTATATTCCATCTGATAAACTGCCTTTCCAGTAGAAGGGTCATTATAAACATTAAGTCTACCATCTTGAGGAATATCAACAGGGTAATTATACATTTCCATACTAGCAAGTTCTTTCATAGCTCTAGTCTGAGAATTTTGAGAGAATAGTTTCTCAGCTTCACCATTCATAAAATCAGGAATAAATATTTGACGACTATTTTGTTTAATATCTTCAACTCTATTACCTGTTTCTGTATTCTTATCCATCTTACTTGGAATAGTAATAACGTAACCAGTTTGATTACCTTGCATACCAAGTGAAACATAATAATCAAGTTTATCTGCACTTATAGTTCCATCAGAAATAGCTGCACGTACTAAATCTTGAATATTAGCTTTTTCATTACTACTATCTACTGAATGACGAACTGTAGTATGGTCATCAGGATTTTCTTCATCAGTAACATACATTTCATACTGAGTAAAATCAGCATTCATAAGACCATTAAGAATAGCTTCATTATTTTCTTTTACAAGAGCACTAGCTAAATCACTATTAAGTCTACCAGTATTAAGAGCATCACTAATTTGTTTTCTACGAGCACTATTAAAAGGAAGAATCATAGAACTAACAGTAGATACTCCACTTCCATCACCACTCATACCTTTTACGGGGCGGATAGCTTGGTTAGCACTTTCTATAGCTTTAGCTGGAGCTTCAAAATTATTAATCATTGAAATACTAGGATTAAAGTAATATCCGTTTGATTCTTCTATAGGACTTGAAGAAGCTCCAACTCTTGTAGCAATATCAATACCTTGATGTTTAAGATTACCTCTTTCCATAACAGAAGATGGACGAACACTTTCGTTATTTTTTATAATATTACCTTTAGCATCAATTCCAGCTATTTGAAATCTATATAGACCTTTATCGTTCTTAATATTACGAATACCATCATATACTTTATTAAATAAAGAACTACGTTTACTAATATCAAGAATATATTGACCATTTTGAACTTTAATTTTAGCACCAGCTTTTAATAAAGCTTCTTTAGTAAGATGAGTACGTTTCAACATATCATTAAAAGCATCATCATTATATTCTATATCTTTAGCTAACCAATCAATACCAAATAAAGTTCTTTTTTCAGTCTTACCACCAAATTTAATAGATATTCCTTCAGCATCAGTAGTTTTTGTACTACCTAAACTTCTTAAAGCTTCAGAATAAGCTTTACTAAAATCATTAGTACTTTTACGTTTATTACCTTCAGAATCTATACCATTATTGAGACCTGGAAGAACGTTATTATTATTTACAGCATTAAGGAAACTATATGCTGCTCTTTGAGTATCATCAGCATGAGACATTATACCTTGTATTCTACGACCATCAGTTCTAAGACTTTTAATAGTTTGATTAACCATTTGTTGTTTAACTGGGTCACTAAAGTGAGCACGAGATAAATAATTAGCTGCACCAACAAAATCTCCATCACTTATAAACTTATCATATATTTTTTTACTAAGCATAGTTTACTAATTTAAAATACCATTTTCAGAAAGACTTCTACTAGTTTGCTGGAAATAAGAACCATCACGTTTAACATTCCAACTTACTTCACCAGGATTGCTATAATAAGTTCCACCTAATGTAGGAAGCGGAGAAGTTATATTACTAGTATTTGTACCAGAACTAAGAGCATATTTAGTACCATAGGTTAAACCTCTAGTTTCAGAACTACCTGAAGTATGACTAACAGTAATATTATCATAAGCCATATTTTTAGTAATAACACCTATCTTACTAAGCATATATTCTTTATCTTTAAGAAGCTGACCATTAGCATCATAAATATCATCACTAAGAGCATCAATACGATTTTGAAGTACTTTATATTTTTCAGGGTCAGTAGTATTATCACGTTCAGCTTTAAGCTGGTCAACTTTCCATACAATATCATCAAATTGTTGCGCAAGAGCATTCATATTATCTTCGTCAAGAGCAAAAAGTTTGTTATAAACTTCATCAATCTTTTGTTTAGTTAAAGTTTCTCTTTGATAACTAGAACCACTAGAAGTACTATAACCAGTTTTTACGGAACGAAGACCTTCAGGAGTACTAGTGCCACCATTACCTATACCTTGTTCATCAGAAACACTATGCTGAGAACTACTACTAGTAGCACGTTTTACAGGAGCAGCAAGTTGACCAGCAAGCGTAACAAGCTTAGCCATATCAACTTTTTTAAGTGGCTCCCATCCAGCTTTCCAATCTGTACCTCCAACTATATTACCGTTCTCATCACGAACATCTTCATAAGCATATTTATTTTGAGCAAGCCAACGTTCTTTAGTAAGACCACTAATAACTCCGCTATTAGCAAGAGACTCAACTTCACCTTTCTTCTTTTCATAAGCTTCATTGGCTCTAATACGTCCAATAACTTCAGGAGAAGAAGTAGCACTTCCAGCAAGTTCAGTAGCAACATCTAATGCTCTACTGTAATCGCCATATTGAGCAGCATCATTAATCTTTTGTTCAATACGTTTAGCATAATCGTATTTCCACTTATCTTCAGCAGCATTAAGTTTTAATTGACCAATAGCATTCGTAATAGCAGACTTTTGTTGAATTGCTTTATCAGAACGCTCATCAATTTTATTCAATGCTTGACTAAGAGCTTCAAGATTTGAACGAACTGGTACACGTTGAGGAACATATCCGCCAATAGTAATACCATTTTGATTGTTTTTATAAACCATATTATTATTATTTGATTACTGATTACAAAAATAATAAAACTTCTGATAGTAATAATACTATCAGAAGTATTTATATAATATTAATTTATACCGTATTTTAATCTTTGCTTAGGAGACAATCTAGACAAATAGAATCGTTTAGTTCTATCATCTTTAGCAGTTCTATAAAGACTAGCTAAAATATCAGGAGATAAATCAAAATCCATTTCAGAAAGTCTAGTAGGAGTAGCTTCTTTACTAGAAGCAATCATTGCACGTCTAGATTGGTCATCTTCATAAGCAGTTCTACCAGCAGTCCAGAAATTAGTCCAAGCTTGAGACAATCCACTAAGACCAACATTAAGAGCATCACCTTTAGCTTGAATAGCTTCATTCTTAATTCTAGCAATCTCACTTTGACGAGCAAGCTCATTCTGTACATTTTGTGCTGTAACAGTTTGTTGATTCTTAGCGTCTTCTGTAAGCATCTTATTTTCTTCATTCTCTTTAGTAGCCCAAAGTTTACTAAGATTAGAAAGAGCGTCAAGATTAATAGCACTACTTCTATTAAGAGCAGCTACAGAACTTGAAGTATTATTAAAAGTTTGTCCAGTAAGTCTATCTCTATAACGTTTAACCTCTTCTATTTCAGGATTTACATTGTAAGTTGTAGGTAATTTACTAGCTTGAATAATAGGTGCTCTATCAGGAAGAACATATTTACCAGCAGTATTATAATTTACAAGACCTGTACTTAATGCAGCAAGAGTATCAATACCTAATCCTAAATAATCTCCACCACTAAATATAGTACGGCTACGATTATATCTTTGTGGCATATAAGGAACCTCTTCTTCTTTAGGAACTTTAATAAGATTCATAGCATCATTATTTGGTTTCATAAAAGTAGGTTTAATTCTCTTAGCTGTAACTATAGCTTCATTATCGCCTAAAGCGTTACCACCATCATAATCATAATCATAATCTGGAGCATCATATATAGAAGTATAACGTTTATTGAAAGGAATATACATACCACCTGGAGCTTTAGGTCTCATACCTTTTACGGGGCGGTTATAACTACCTAACAAACTCTTCTTTCTAAGACTAGGATATTTACTATAAACTTTACTTCTAACATCACTTCTTCCGTGAAGACCAGCAAGTCTTAAAGCATCAACAGCATCAGCTTTAGTTGGAATAGGATAACTTCTACCACCACCTGCAAAATCTTTAGATGATACAGAAGGATAAGGATGTTTAGAAGAACCTCTATCTTTAGAAGTTAAACCACCATTTCTAAGTTTAATACGACCACCGAATCTAAAAGGTCCATAAGAATCCATTAAAGGTATTTTTTTATTTACATCGAAAAAAGTACTATGTGGTTCATTTCTTCTACGCAAACGCCTACTCATATCTATAAGGCTGTTTCTATATTTACTTCTAGCCCACATTCTATCAGCTAGCTCTGTTAGAAATTTTCGTTCTTTATCAGAATCATATATTCTTCTAGCTTTCATAAATATTCTAGCTTCATTAATGAAATCATCAAATCGATTATATTCTTTTGGAATAAATAATTCGTCATCTCCTGCTTCTTTTGTTACACCTTGTGTATTCCAACGTCCTCTTTGATTTTCTTGAGCTGAATATTTTTGTAAATCCTGTAAAGTAATATTTTGTTGCTTTGCAGAACCAGGAAGATAAGCTCTTTCTGTCACATTTAAAACATCTCCATTACTTCTTCCATATTTATCTTCTATAGCTACAGCTCCTTTTTGTCTAGCATTTTTTATACTTTCGTTATAAAGTTTATCGTCATTATATAGTCTTTTAAATACATTATTGTTTCCACCTCTTACTATTTTACTTCTAGCTTTTCGTAATTGTTCAGCAATAGGTTTATTTCTATTTATTCCAAAATCATAATATAGTTTTCCAATATATCCTTCAGAAACCCCGTCTTCAGGATTTTTAAACGCATTTGATATACCTTTACTATTAGAAGTGTATAATCCTCCATTAGTATTTAGTCTATCTCCACCTTTTCGTTTTGCTTGAATTTGAGTAAGATAATTTTTAACTCTAACATCAGAATCATAATTTGAAGCATAAACTCCACGAAGAGAAGTTTGTTGACGTTTTAAAAAAGCATCTACAGTACTTTGTTCATTCCAAGGAAGCTTAGTTTGTTCAAGGAATTTATAATATTCTGGATTATGATTCATCAAATCTTCATATGCTTTAATATCATCGCCTTTATTAAAACCGTAATGTATAGGAGTAGTCATTTCAGTAAATACATTATCTGTAGCTTTTTTACGATAAGTACGACTAAAGTTACTTCTTTCTACTTTACTAGGAGAAACATAACTATGAAATATGTCAGGATTTACATGTTCAGCATTATTTCTTACTTTAATATCATAAGTATAATCTGAAGCTCCTTCATCATAAGGTCTCTTACCTGTATAATAATCTAATAATTTCTCATAATTTTCTTGAGTAGTCTTATATTCTCCTCTATCTAAAAGACCTTCTTTTTTATAAAGCTTATTAAGTTTGTAACCATATTTACCATACTCTAAAGGATGACGAAGAATATCGACAGCTTTATTTGTTCCAATTCCTAATCCTATATCACCAATAGTATTAATACCTAAACTTAAATAAGGATGTTCTTTAGCCCATTTTGTATTAATAAAACCTCCAGTATCTTGCATCATATAATGCTTAAGAAAATCACTAGCATTTTTACTATCTCTAATAGAACCAACAATATTACTAGGATTAGCATTAAGAATAGGAGCACCAACAGCTGTAGCAAAATTTACAGCACCCATTGGGTCAAAATAAGAACTAGTATTCTTTTTACCAGCTTCTTTCCAATGATTTGCTTTACCAGTAATAATTACATCTTCACCATTAGTAGCAGAAGTATTATAATTTTTACCAGTTAAAGTATCTGTAAAAGTACCATCTTCATTTATGTGAATACGTTTGTAAGGAACTTCTGTACCATGTTTAGCTTTATTACCATCATCTTTAAGACCGTTTCTTTTCTTAAAAGCTTGTTGTTGACTAAATACAGCATCTTTATTATAGCCTCTAAGAATAGCTTGAGCAGGACTCATACCATTACTAAGAATAGGTTGAGCACTAAATATTCTTAGAGCACCATTCTTCTTCTGAGCAACTTCACCACCTTCAGCTTCAACTTCATTACCACCAACATTGATACCAATACCAGTTTGACCAGTCTCATTCACATCTTCATGAGAGCCGCCCCGTAGAAGGTATGTGTTGTTGTCTATCTTAGTAGCATCTCCACCATCAGTAATATAAATACCTTTAGCTCCTAATCTTTTACCAAGTCTAGCAGCAGTTCTGAATTGTCTAAGATAATCTTCTTGATAATCTTGACTATTATTAAGAGCAGCACTCGTATTAGCAGCTTCTTGAGTAGTAGTCTGCCAATCTTGAATACTCTTTTGACGACGCATTTCTCTTTTCTTAGCACCATTACCAAACAAAGAACCTGCTATACTAGTGGCAGCACCAATAGCTGCACCAATCCAACATTTCTTTCTACCACCTAATCGCATAGTAGGAGTTTTAGTTGGGTCAGGAGGAATAGTAGTATTGTTATTAACAACACTATTAGTAGTCTTATGTTTATCAATAGACTCATCTGCTATAGAACCTGCTGCATTAAGAGTAGGAGCTATAACAGAAGTAAAAAGACTACCGAAGTCAGCTTTAGGTCTACTACCACAACGAAGACTTCTTCTTTTAATTTTTCCAGTCATAATTTAATACTTTGAATAATTAACATTTAAATCCTCAAATCTAAAAGGAACATTATCTATATTTCTAAAGATAAATCTAACAACGAAATAACGACCATAAACTAGATTACGTTCATCACTTGGATTATCAAGCATTGCTTGAATCTTAGTTTCTTGTGTAGGAGTAAGATTATTAACATCCAAATTATAACGTTTACAGATTTCTTCTTTAGTAAGTTTACTACTAATGTAATTCCTTATATAATTAAAGTTCCAAATACCTTTATCATAATAAGGAACTTTGTAATCTGGAGTTTTATCTCTAGTTACAGTATCATCATTAATCATCTTATGTCCTGAAATATCCAAGTCACCTGTATCATTACTATCAGTATAAATACGAAGTTTATCACCACTATAATGTTCTACATCTCCATAAGTTCCGTTGCCCATAAGTGGTTCAGCCATTCTAGTAACTTGATTACTAAAGTAAGCATACTCTTTATTAAGTATATAACTAATAGAATTAATACATTTAGGAATATTATAATTTTCATTTACGATAACATCAAATATAGCAGGATGAACAGTTCTAGTTTCTTCACTACCATCTTCCTTTTGTATAGTAAGATTTGTACTCATAGCTGGAAAACCATAAGCGTGGTCATCAAGTCCAGCATAATCTCCAGTTTTACCATAGAATCCTAAAGGAGTATTTTTATGGAAACAATAAAGAAAAGAACTAGTTTTTACAGCATAATAAAAATAACAATGATTTTTAGTATTTACACCTATGTTAAATTTATAATCATGAATACTAATAAACTTCTTACTAATTATATTAAAAGATAAAGTAATATAACCAGGTTGATTATGTTCTCTATCTCCAACATCTTCATTATAATAAGCAAGGCACATAATTACACGAGCATTAGCAAAGTCTGTAACCATATGAGCATCAGCTATCTGAACATTGTTAATCCAACTAAGTATATCACTAGTTAAATCAGTAAGATGATTATTATCAAAATTATATATTCGTTTATTATCTGCATCTACAAACCAATAACCGTTACTATTAACAGTCCAAGCTTGAGAATGTTGAAGACCACCATAACCGTGATTACTAGTAAATAGTTCAATAGGTTCTACTTCAAACAAATCTGGCATTTTTAATTGCGCTGTGTCGCCCGATGTCTTGAGGAGGTTATCTCTATTAAGGTAAAACAAAGAATGCTCCGTGTGGACGAAAAATGCAGTGCCTACGCCAACGATATTTGTAATGTTGCCTTTGTTCTTGGAAAGCACTTTATAACTGTTTGCTCGGAAGTGTCTCCAGGCATTAGCAAGACTTTCATCACCAATTACATCACTACGACGAATAGTAGCACGTTTATAAGAATCATAATTAAGATTATCTTTATAATTAGTATAAAGTTTATAATTACTTTCTATATACGTATCTTTTAATTCTATAAGGTCTGTAGCGTTTAGCGGTTGAACTATAAAGTTAACACTACGTTGATGACTACCAGAACCACTTTCATCATCACCTAAAACACCAACCAAATAATTAGGTTCTTTCTTTATAGAAATAGCATTAGTATTAACTCTACTAAACTTACTATAATTTACAATCTTAGCATATTCTGTAGTAGAACTTGTCCAATCTCTATTTATAGAATTATTATCTTGAACATCATATACTTTACCAGTATCTGATATATATACTCTACGTTGATAAACTAAAGTCTTATCGTTTACATAGAATGCAGGATAATTAAAATCATAATCGTGAACATAATTGTTAGGAAAATTATCAGCATCATTACTATCAGCATAACTATAAGTTTTAACATTAGCATGTTTATAACATACAGGACCAAAACTAATAAGTTCTTTATCTTTTTTACAATATATATTACGATTAAATATTATAACGTTTCCAACTTCACCAATATCAGGAGTTATTTTACCTTTACTATCTTTTAAATTAAGAACTATACCACCATCCATTCCAGCAGTATTCATAGTATTGCTAAGACTATCACTATCTACAGCATTACTAACTACTATACTAGAATTATTAATATAAGCTGGATTAGTACTAGGAAGTACATATCCATTACTTGTTATTTTATATTCAGGTACATATATAGAACCATTATAATTAACTTTACCAGTTTCTACTTCACTAGCTTTAAAAAGACTTGCATTTACTCCATTCTTAGCACAATAAGCTTGATAGTTATTAGTTACTTCTGGTTTTTCATAACTAAAGAAGAAACCAATATAATCATCAGGTATTTCAATATTAGTAAAACCTACTTTAATTCTATATAAAGTATTATCGTTAGTACTATCAAAACTATGACTTGAACCAGTTTTAAATAAAAGGTCATTATTATAGTTTTTATAATATCCAAAACTAGCAGCTTTACGAATAGTTGCATTAGAAGGAGAAGGTGCAGTACTTACAACTTCATAAGCATATTTATCTTTAAGAGCTTCAATACTAAGTAAATCAGTAAAGTTTCTATCACTACCAGAAGTACTACTACTAGTTCGTTCTTTTAATTCTGTTAAACTACTAAGTTGAACATCTATTGTAGAACTTCCAGTCATAGTAACAGTATTCAAAATTGTAGTTGGAAGAATATCGTTACTAAGTTGATAACCATTAGTATAAGTACCATCTTTGCGAACATAATGAATAAAGAAATTATATACACTATTAGGCATTAAAGTTCTAACAGCATCATCTACTAACACAGTAGTAGTATATACTCTAGTGTTACTAGCTTTACTCATTCTAAATCTATTTGGTCTATAAGAAGCAGCAGTTATCCAAGTACCTAATTTACTAACTATACCACTAGTAGCAGTATTAAGTTTTAAACCTGTATGTTTATTGTCAGTACCACCACCTTTACCAAGTCCATCATATAATCTACTAGACTTACCATTTACAGGAATAGTTATAATGTCAAAAGTACCATCATCTTTAATACCAAAAGCTATACCAGAACAAGGATATACATTTCTACCTTCATAACCACCAAGAGCAAGATTATCAAAATCACTAACATTTTCATTATCACTAACTACATAACAAAGATAACGTTTAAGTTCATTGTAATCTCTAGCGTTTAAAACAATATGATATGTAATCTTAGTTCCATCTATATCTACAATAGTATTAGCAGAAGGTTTTTGTACTTCTACAATAGCAGCAAATATAGCATTAGTTGACCAACTAAAAGTATATATTTCATATTCTTTAGTTGTAGTAGTAGTTGTATTTGATTTAGAACAAGGTTCATAAATCATCTTTGCTCTAATCTTTGCAGCATAACTTTTAAGATTTACATTATAATCACTTTCATCATAGTTTGCAATATAAAGACGATTCTCATAATTACAAAGAGAAGCAACATTAAATAAATTAAAACTATTACTAGTCAATTCATCTATTGAAGTTTCTTCAAAGTTACTAGCATCAAATATAAATTCACGAACATCAAAACTAAACTTTCTCCAAATACGAGGTAAAGCAGTATTTTCATGTTTAAGTATATATCCTATTTGATAAGCTTTATAATTATAATTATCATCAAAGTTAATATTAAACTTTAGATTATAATTGCAATCTTTCTTATCATTATTGTATGAACCTACACAACGAGTTGTAGCAAGATTAGTACTACTCTTTATATCATAAACGTGATTTATAATTACTTTATCTTCTAGATTTATAGCGTGATAACTACTACCAATAGGAAACCAATTAGTATAATAATTACTATCTATTTCATAACGAATGAAGAATTGATAAATACCATTTGGCATACTAATTCCAGGAACTTTATCTTTAAGACTAATATTAGCTACTGGAACATTAGCACAAATAGAATATAATTCAGGATTATCTTCTTTTGTACAACGAGAAAGATTAATAGTTTTAAGAGGAATATTATTTTTTACAACTTCCTCATAAACACCATCATCGTCTTTACTATTGTGAGTAACAATTTTAGTAGCATCGTATTCTCCAATAGCAACAATAAGTTCATTATTTACATTATAAGTATATGTACCTACAATCTTTCCTCCACTATAACTCCAAGCACTATATACTTCTGTTAAATCTAAAAGACCAGTAACTTCATTTTCTACACAACGATAAATGTGAGAACTATGTTCACCAGTATCAGCTTCAAGATAACTAAGTATTACAATTTCTTTCATACAAGGAATTATACCTACTATAGTACCAGAAACTGGAGTACTAAAAGCATAAGTCAATCCTTCTTCATTTGTAATATATGAATTATCAGGACTAACTTTAATGTTCTTAGCAAATACCAAACTCCCATTAGGAACAACATTTGGATTCTTATTTAAATTAAGTTCTTTAACTATATTCATAATCACTATCTTCTTGGGTCAAATGTTGAGTTGTAGAAGAAGTTTCTCCAACCATCAGCATTATACAAATCATTACGAACAGAAGCAATAGCTTTACTTTTTAATTTCTCCCATTGAATATAAGGATTAGTAACAGGACTACTACTCTTTAAATCATAAACTGGATGATGACTACCACGACTAAGATATTTATATAGAATATAAAAACTTATAGCTTCTAATAGAATACCATTATCATAAACCATTGGAACTTCACAATCATAATAATCATCGTGATATGTCATAGGTTCAAAACTTTGAACGTTTATCCAATCAGTATCAAAGTTAAGTTCAATATGTCCATTATTAGTTATTACAAAATTACGAGTATCATCAGCTCTTCTAATAGTTGCAACTCTCATAAAATTACGACCAGTTTTATTGGTATCATCTATAACAGCAATTTCAGGACTAGGTTCTACATTACTTTTAGAACCAAATCCTGAATTACAACAACTATTATTACTTGTAAGTTGCTTTATTTCACAACCATAGTCATCAAATACTTTAATGTCAGTAGCATTTAACTGACAAGGATATATACCTATACGATTAACTATTTGAAGTCTTCTATTTTTCTTAGCCATAGGAAGACATTTCATTTGACTAAGAGCATCAATTATCCAAGCAGCAGCACGAGGAATCCAATCACTTTCGCTAAGGTTAAAGTCATTATCGACTTTTCCAACTATGCGTTTCATATCCACATTTTGTTTGAGCTTCATTTCTAATAAATTTAGTGTACATTAATTTATCTACTTGTAAACACAGAGTTAGTTTAATCTTTAAAGATATAGGTAAATGACATATCTTTTCTTTATCACCACCAGTAAGTTTAATTAAACCATCATTATTATATTGTCGTACTTTTACAGAACGATAATCTATCATACTCAGCTTATAACCATAAGCTCTTTGAAGAGTACAATTACAAAGAGCAAGTTCATACCAACTTTCATCAGCTTTGTAAATTCTAGGGTCAACTGCATCATATTCTAAGCCATTAGCTTTAGCAAATTCAGCTTCTTCTTTATTCCAAATTCTAATGCCTTTAGCTTCAAGTTCTTTCTTATATTTATTAGTTGCAGCAAAATCACAAATCTTACAACCAGTATTAAGAACTTTATTAATACAAACATAACCTAGTTTGCCTTCAAGACGATAACCGTGAGCTTTAAGAATAAGAACATCGTGTACTTTATTATAAAATATACCAACTATATTTCTATATTCAGCATAGTTTAGAGCAATACATTTCTCATAAAGTTTAATCTTTTGTTCTAATTCACTCATCTTTCGTAAATCAACAGCATAAGAAACAAGTCTAAAACATAAATGCTTATGTTCAAGGTCATTACGTTTATCTTCATACATACCTTTTGCAGCATTTTCAAGACGACCATTTATATACTTATTCTGTTGAAATTCTGGATAGTCAATTACAGGAAGAGCAAAACTATCAACATAAGGAACAATCTTAGAACGTTTTTCAACTATGTTACCTGCTAGTTCATCATAAGAAAGTCTAGCTCTTTCAAGTTCTAGAGTAAAAGCATCTTTCATATCTTGATGATATTTACTCATATTTATTGGATTAAGTCTTACAGCACTCATATTAATTATATTTTATTGCATTAGGAATTTCATCATTTTCTTGATGTTGATTTAATAATTCTCTTTTATATATTATATCTTTAATTTGACCAATCATATCTTCACTAAGTAACCACTCATTGTCATCATAAAGACGATTCTCAAAACTAAGGTCTCCATTAATACCAAGTATTTGATTAGGATGTTCAAAAGCTGATTCTATAATAATAGCATCTACTGGAACAATTCTATCTTTACTAGCTGGAAATAGATAAAGATATTCATTAATATAGTCATAACTAATAGCACCACAAAGTCCAGGAACACTTCCTTTAAATCTAGCAGTAGTTTCTTTAATATAAGGAAACTCTCTATTAGTTTTATATCCTACAGAACTAACTCTATCAAAAGGAAGATTATTAGTAAGTCTAATAGGTCTTGGGACTTTATCTAGAGTTCTTTTAATTTTATCAAGTGGAACTCCTTCATAATCTTCAGGTAGTTCTACATCACCATCATTAACTGTAATAAGTGAAACTTTAAAACGTTGAGTATGAATCTTATCAACATAAGAATGATTTTCATAACTTCTACGTATAAGTTCATTACGAGTATGAATTATAGCATTACGAACTCTTTCACGTAGAGTATGATTATTAGGTTGACCTACTCCATGTAAAATTTCACTAGTAAGTTGAGCGATTGAAGCCATAGTAGCATTATTTAAATTATTAATATGAAAGCCGCCCCGTAAAAGGTATGATTAGTTAGAAGTTCTACCAATAATATCTTCTACGGGGCGACTCTAATGTTTTACTTATTTTCTTTATTATCTGCTTTAGTAGTATCTTCAAATAAGAAATCAATAAGCTCAAGTACACCAATATTAAAATCAGTACCAATCAGAGCTTTAATCAAATCATCTTCTTTGATAGTAATATGCTCTACTTCTACTTCTTTATTATCAAGTTCTTTAATAAACTTAGTAAGCTTACTCTGAACATTAGAATAATACTCAGTTACTTTAATACGATTTTCAGTATCAGTACGAGTAAAAGTATACTTACCAGCAGCTTCATCAGTTTCTTTCTTCTGAAGTTCTTCAAGAAGCTTACCCA